>WNFI01696241.1_pt1 | contig 11894 bp, 13 predicted proteins | sample 5400471 | NCBI WGS metagenome assembly WNFI01 (sample SAMN13153348, study PRJNA577476) | soil metagenome | isolation source: 100 cm saprolite on Douglas fir-dominated hillslope | place: USA:California | collected 2013-09-17 | reverse complement strand
CGCCGGCATACTCGACTGTCACGCCGTCGACGACACGCCCGAGGAGGTATGGGACCGCGTGATGGCGGTGAACGTAAAATCTGTCTTCCTGGTCTCCCGGGCCGCGATTCCGCACCTGCGCGCAGCTGGCGGGGGAAGCATCGTGAACATCTCGTCGGTGCACGCGGTCGCAACGGTACCCCGCCTGGCGGCCTACGCGGCTAGCAAGGGAGCCGTTGTCTCCCTCTCCAGGCAGATGGCACTCGACTATGCGGACGACGGCATCCGAGTGAACGCGGTCGTTGTTGGCAGCGTCGATACCAAGATGGGCACGCAGCACGGGGCGGCGATGGCGCGCGACGGCGTCGTGGTGGCCTCGAGCGCCGGAGCCATCGGCCGCGCTGCGCAGCCAGCCGAATTGGCCCGGGCCGTCTTGTTCCTGGCTTCGCCCGAGGCGTCGTTCGTGACCGGGGCCCCGATCGTCGTCGACGGCGGCATGCTGGCGCGGCTGATCTGAGTGTCAGACTCTCGAGTGGGAATCAGCACATGACCTTGTACCATCCCGGATCTCTCATCATCCCGGCTCCCGAAGACGCGGTCGGCACTCCGATCGACAGCCCTATCACCGGCCTGCCACCCGGGTACTTCCGCGACGGCGAGGCCCTCACGTTCCAGTACGCCACCGAGCCCGGCGCGATCAGGGCCCTGCTTCCGGAGCCGCTGGAGCCGGTCAACGACACCGTGCAGGTTCAGGTGTCCCGGTGGGGCGACGTGCCCGGCGCTGGCCGGGACATCCACGAGTGCAACGTGATGGTCGCCGCACGCTACCGCGGTGCCGGCGGGATCGTCGACGGATCGTACTCACCGTACTTCTGGGTCGAGAGCGACCGCGCCATGGCCGGCGGCCGCGAGTTTCACGGCCAGCCAAAGCGCATCGCCGAGATAACCGTGGAGACCATCGGCGATCTGCACGTCGGCAGGGTGCGGCATAACGGATTCGAGATCTTCACCGGGACGATGCAATATAAGGCAGTCCCGAGCAGCCTGGAGCGGCTGCGCAGCCGCGTCGACCTGATCACCAACATCAACTTCAAGGTCATCAACCACGTCGACAGCCGCCCGGCGATCAGGCAGCTCACCGCGCGCGATCTCACCGACATCGAGGTGCATGAGTGCTACGAGGGGCCCTGCACCGTGGACATCCGGCCCACCGCGACCGCGCCGCTGTACCGGCTCCCGGTCCGCATGTTCCTGGAGGGCTTCTACTGGCGCACCGGTTTCCGCCTGGTCGGCGGGCGCATCCTGCATGACTACCTGTCCGCCGCCCCGGCGCTGACCGCGCCGACCAGGCGACCAGGCCCGACTAACCGCCGCTCTAGGTCTCCCGGAACGCCGCGTCGACGTGCTCGGCGATGATGTGCAGCAGGATGAGGTGCCCCTCCTGGATGCGGGCGGTGTCGGCCGACGCGACGATGATCACGTGCTCGGCCAGGGCAGCGATCCGCCCGCCGTCCCCGCCGGTCAGTGCCACCGTATGCACGCCCAGGTCCCGGGCGGCCCGCGTAGCGGCCACGACGTTGCCGGAGTTGCCGCTGGTGGTGAACGCGAGCAGGATGTCCCCGGCGCCACCCAGGCCCTGAAGCTGCCGGGCGAACACGTCGTCGTAGCCGAAGTCGTTCGAGATCGCGGTCAGCACGCCCGGGTCTGGCGTGAGCGCGACGGCGGCCAGGGCGGCCCGGTCGCCGCGGAAGTGCCCGATCAGCTCGGCAGCAAAATGCTGCGCCTCGAGGGCGCTGCCGCCGTTACCGCAGCTGAGAACCTTGCGACCGCCCCGCAGGGCGGTCACGATGAGTTCCGCCACGCGCTGGGCCGACTCGACCTCCGACCGCAGCGACCCGACCACCCGGACCGCCTCGTCCAGCTCGTCATGCATGGCGGCCGGCGCGCCGGCGACCGCATCGCGGATCATTGATCACCTGCCTCCCGGCGGGCCGTCCGATGGCTGGTAGCCAATCAGCTGGATGGTAGACTGTCAACAGAAATCCGTTGACCAGCCAGCGAGTCCTGAGCGCCCCGCCCGGGGGGAATCACCACATGGCTTCGCACGATCTCGCATCTCTGGGCATCCCGGCCCCCGAGAACGCCGCCGGCAGCCCGATCGACAGCCCGCTGACCGGCCTGCACGACTACCTTCCGGCCGGGTCATGTCACCCGGCTTGAGCACGGGGAGCAGGACAGCCCGGTCCTCGACGCGTGGGTCGTCACGAGCTACGAGGACGTCACCGCCGCCCTGGGGCATCCGCGGCTGAGCAGCGACAGGTCGGCCATCAACGCGCGCGGCATACCCGACGTGCTCCGCCCCACGTACGGCTCACTCATCTCCCACATCTCCAACTGGCTCGGCTTCACCGACCCGCCGAAGCACTCTCGCTTGCGCGGGCTCGCCCGCAGCATGCTCAACCCGGCTCTCGCCGCCGCGTTCCGGCCATGGATCACCGCCTACGTTCGCGGCACCATCGCCGAGATCCGGCGCGAGGAGCACGTCGATCTCCTCGACCGGCTCGCGCTGCGCCTTCCGCTGGCGCTGATCTGCGCGGCGCTCGGCGTGCCGCACGCACAGGCGCAGCAGTTTCACCGCTGGACCTGCGACGTGGGTCCCTTCGCTGGGCGGGTTGACCCGTCCTGGAGCCCCGGCGCCCGGCGAGCGGTCGACCGGGCCAACGAGAGCTGGCTGGCGCTCGAGGACATGTTCCGCGCCCTGATCAGGGAGAAGCAGCGGAGCCCGGGCGACGACCTGCTCACCAGGCTGGTGAGCTCCACGGCCGAGGGCACGATCTCGGATGACGAGCTCATCGGCGTGTCGGTGTTCTTCCTCGCGGCGGCATCTCGCCTCGCGCTCGCGGACCTGACGCTGGGGGGCGCAACGATCCGGGCGGGCGACTCGGTCATCGTGCACCTGGCCGGAGCCAACCGGGACCCGGCGGCGTTCGATAACCCCGCGACGTTCGATGTCACCCGCCAGAACAACCGTCATCTCGCCTTCGGGAGGGGCCCGCACTTCTGCCTGGGAGCCCCGCTCGCCCGAGCGGAGGCGGCCGTGGTCTTCGAGGAGGTGGGGCCCCTCCTGCCCCGGCTCGTGCTCGACAAGCCGAACCTGCGGTGGCGAACGGGTGACATGACCGACCGGTGCCTGACCGAGTTGAAGGCGTCCTGGAAGAGCTGAGACCATCCCGAGGTGACGGACGCAGGGGCACCAGAGCTCGGGCCGGCCGCGCGGCGAGTGCTGGCCGACGAGGTCGCCGACGCGCTCAGGACCGCGATCGTCGCGGGGTCGTTCGCGTCGGGGCAGCGGCTGATCGAGCACGAGCTGGCCACTCAGCTCGCGGTGAGCCGCGGCCCGGTGCGGGAGGCCCTGTCACGGCTGAGCCAGGAGGGGCTGGTGGTCGTCGATCGCCATCGCGGCGCGACGGTCGCGGCCCTGTCAGGCAGCGAGGTCGCCGAGATCTACAGCCTGCGCACGGTTCTTGAGCAGCTCGCGGGCGAATGGGCATGCCAGATGGCCACGGACGATGACCTGGCCGCGATCGAGCGCGTCGTCGCGCAATTCGACGAGCTGCCTCGGCCCCTGACGCGGCAGGCCGTCGCCGCGCTCGATCTCGGGTTCCATGACGCGATCTTTCGTGCTTCCCACCACGACCGCGCCTACCGGGCCTGGCGGGCCCTGTGCTCGCAGCTCTCGCTCTACCTGGTCCAGCGCGGCGCCCTGGACGGCGACTTCACGGCGGCATGGCGCGACAGCCACCTGAAGCTGCTGGAAGCGCTGAAGACCCGGGACCGGACGGTCGACGCCCAGGCGATTGCCGCGCACATCAAGGGTGCTTAACGTCCGGGCCGCGCCCGGATGCCGCGTCCCGCGGCACGGCGGCCAGGATCTCGCGCATCAGCCCGCCCTGCTCGGTCCACCAGTTGTACAGGATCCCGACGTCGTGCCCGACGCAGAAGTGACGCACGCCGTGCTCGGTGTACCACTCCGCTCCCCGCGCGTCGGCGATCTCCGCGCGCGGCTGGATGCCTCGCTCCAGGGCGCTTGAGATGACCAGGCGCTCGGTCTCGCGAATCGCGTCCGCGTCCTCGCCGCGCGACCAGCCCATGCTCAGCGCGTAGTCGGCGGGCCCGAACTGGACCATGTCGATCCCCTCGACGGCCAGGATCGCGTCCAGGTTCTCGACCGCCTCCCGCTTCTCGATCATGAGGACGATGACGCACTCGGCCAGCGCGCGCGTCCAGCCGGGCGAGCCGACGTGGAGCACCGTCCGGGCGTCGCGGCGCATCCCGACCCCGTGCCGCCCGCGATGGCCAGGGTGCTCCGGCCGGACGGCGCGCACGCACTCGCGGGCATCGTCCGGGGTCCGGATGTCGGCGAACAGCACGTTCTGGATACCCGAGCCGATCGCGCGCATGGCCAGGTGGCCCCGCGTATGCTGCTCGATCTTGATCATGGCAGTGAAATCGGGGAACAGCTCAGCCGCGCGGCCCAGGTTGTCCAGGTCGTGCATGGTCCAGGGCGCGTACTCGGCGACGAACTCGACGTAGTCCCACTTCCTGGACTGCCCGACCAGCTCGGTGACCGTCGGCCAGGCCGACAGCACGTGGGTGCCGAGGCTCGGCCTGCCCTGGTCGAGCAGTTCGCGGAGCCGGTTCTTCCGCAGCCGGTAGGGACCGGCCGGCTCGATGTCTGGCTCGTACACCGCGTGTGCTCCTCCCGCCTACTTGGCGGCCTTGAGCGCCGGCCGCAGCCGCCGCGCGACCAGGTCGACGGTCTCGGCATCGCGGCCGTCGACGGTGGCCAGGAAGTACTGCATGCCGGCGTCGACCAGGGCCTGGTAGTGAGCGATCGCGTCCTCCACCGTCGCGAAGACGGGGGCCGTACGCAGGCCCGCGTCGGGGATGCGGGCCGCCCGGCGCTTGCGCTCCAGCTCCGAGGCGGTCCCGGCGAGCGTCAGCAGCGGCGTGTAGTGGCTGCGCAGGATGGAGTCGAATGGCCGGCCGATCCGGTCGCAGTGCTGTCGCAGGATATCGCACTTGCGGCGCACGTCGTCGACGCCGAACGCGCCGCCCGTCCACTCGTGCGCCCCGAAGTTGGACACGTCCGCGTACCGTGCCACCAGGCGCAGCGTGGTGCGCTCGCCGCCGCCGCCGATCAGGATCGGCACCCGGGGCTGCTGCACCGGCCCCGGGCGGACCTGGGCGCCCGCCAGGCGGTGCCGCGTGAGCGGCGAGTCCCACAGGCCGCGCGTGACGTCGATCGTCTCCGCGAGCGCGTCCAGCCGCTCCGCGGGTGCCGGGAAATCCAGGCCAAGCTGGCGGAACTCGGCCACGTCGTCGCCGATGCCCAGGCCCAGCACCAGCCGGCCGCCGCTGACCAGATCAACGTCGGCCGCCTGCCGGGCGAGCAGCACCGGGCTGCGGTAGTACACGCAGCTGACCAGCGAGATGAGCCGGATCCTGGTCGTCACGGCGGCGAGCGCCGCCAGCTGGGTCCAGCAGTCCATGGAGCGCGACGGGTGGTCGTTCGCCCAGTAGGCGTCGAAGCCGAGCTCCTCGGCCCGCACCACGAAGTCGCGCAGCTCGGCCCATCCGCGCAGGAACGCCCCAACGAGCGAGAAGCCGACCGTGTGCCGCGCCTCGGCGACCCAGGGGTGAGCCGCCGGGCCCTGCGGCTCGATTGCCGGGGCCGTCACCGGACCAGGCCGCCCGCGGTGAGGCCGCGGATGAGACCGCGCTGCGCCACCGCCGTGAGCACCATGATCGGGACCACGACGAACAGTGCCGCCGCGGCCATCGTGCTCCAGTCCGAGACCTCCAGGCCGACGTACTGGTAGATCGCCACCGGCGCGGTCTCGGTGTTCGGGCCGCTGAAGATCAGCGCGCCGAAGTACTCGCCCCAGGAGCCGATGGCGTCGAGGATGGCCACGGTCGCGACACCGGGCAGCGCCAGCGGAAGGATCACCTTGCGGAACGCCAGCCAGCGCGAGCAGCCGTCGATCCAGGCCGATTCGTCGAACTCGCGGGGGATGTCGTTGAAGTAGCCCCGCATCATGAAGATCGTGAACGGCAGCTGGAACGTCTCGTAGTACAGGACGAGGCTCGGGTACGAGCCGGTCAGCCCGAGCCTCTGGTAGATGGCGTACAGCGGGACGATGTAGACCAGCGCGGGAGTGATGTACGCGACGATCAGCCACGCCGACATGGCCCGGCTGCCGCGGAAGCGGGATCTCGCCATCGCGTAGCCGGCCGGCACGCCGAGGACCAGTGCCACCCCGGTGCTCAGGGTCATCAGGATCACCGAGTGCACCAGGGCGCCGGAAAACTGGCCGTGGATGAGGTTGCGGAAGTTCCCCGCGGTCGGGGCGTAGATGAAGTGCGGCGGGATCACGAAAGCGTCGAGGGGCTTCTGAAAGGCCGTCTCGACGAGCCAGAAGACCGGAAGCAGGATGAAGCACAGGCCCACGAGCAGGCCGGCCACGACGGCCACGCTGCCCGCCCGCCGCCGCTGTGGCCGGCTGAGCACGATCCTTGGCGTCGTTGTGGCCATGTCATGCCCTCCGGCGGGCGAATCGGAAGATGATCACCAGCGGGACGGCCATCAGCAGGACGAGCACGACGGCCAGCGCCGCTCCGTAGCCGAGCTCGCCGAACACGAACGTGGACTGGTACACGAAGTAGTTGAGGACGGTGGTCGCGAGGCCGGGGCCACCTCCGGTCACGATCTGGAACAGCGCGATCTGCCGGAACAGGTCCACCAGGCGGAAGATCATGGCGAAGGCCAGCACCGGGCGCAGCGCGGGCAGGGTGATGCGCAGGAAGATCGTGAGCGCCGAGGCGCCGTCCACCCTGGCCGCTTCGAGCGGCTCGGTCGGGACGACCAGCAGCCCGGCGAGCACGATGATCGCCACGGTCGGGACTCCGCCCCAGACGTCGGCCAGGATGATCGACGGCATGGCCGTGTGCGTGCTCGCCAGCCAGTTGGGCTGCGAGAGCCCGACGACGCTCAGGAAGTAGTTAACCCATCCGCTGCTGGTGTTCAGCAGCGCTCGCCAGGCCACCGCCGACGCGATCCCGGCCACCATGAGCGGCAGGATGTAGAGGGTCCGGAACACCGACATCCCGCGTACCGGCCGCGCCAGCAGGAGGGCCAGGCCGACGCCGAGCGTCATCTCGATGACGATCCCGATGCCGGCGAATACGAGGGTGTTCCAGATTGCCTGGTGAGCCTGGGGATCATGCAGCAGCTGACGGTAATTGACCAGGCCCGCGAATTTGTAGGACGGCAGGATCGGCTGGTAGTTGGTGAAGCTGAGGTAGATCCCGAAGACGATCGGGACAAGCGTGACCGCGGTCACGACGAGAAATCCTGGCAGCGTCACGAGCGTGAAAAACCGCCGGTCCAGCTGTCTTCTGATCCGGGCCGCGCCGGTCCTGGCGCCCTTCACGAGGGCGCCAGGACCTGGCCCGGATTCCCGGGTGCGCTCGGGCGGCTGGCGCGTCACGCTGCTTTCGGCCACGGCCAGCTGCCCATCTTGCTCAGCTTCCAAGATTGAAGCGGTGCAGCGTCGCGGTCATCTGGCTCTGCAGCTGCCCGACCGCTGCGGACGGCGTGCTCGATCCGGTGATCATATCGGACAGGATGACGAACAGCTGCGACTGAACGTTCGTGAACGCGGCGGTCACGGGGATGGCGTTGACCTCGATGTGCTGGATCCCGTAGTTGAGCGCGGTCAGGTAATCCGCCGGGATGCCGGAGCTACTGGCATTCGCGATCGCGTACGACAGCGTGGTCGGCCTGGTGGCCACGTCCGGGTTCTTGCTCTGCTGGAAGGCCTGCCGCTGCACGGCCGGGGACGTCATGTACTGGATGAACTTCCACCCCGCCTGCTGCTCGGCCGAGGAGACGTTCGGGTTGATGTACATGCCCCAGGGCGCCGAGAGCAGGCAGGTCGGGTTGGCCGGCGGGCACGGGATCTCGTCGAACCCGGCGTCCTTCGCGGTCTGCGACAGGCTCGGATTCCACAGCTGCGGCCCGAGCGACGCGTCGTCCCACCACATCGCGACCTGGCCGGTCTGGAAGGCGTGCTCGCAGTCGGTGTAGTCGTAGGCGCTGACGCCTCTGGGGGCGTACTTGGTCATCAGCGTCGCGTAGTCCTTCGCCCAGCCCAGCGCCTGCGGCGTGCTGAACAGGGGCTTCCAGGTCGGGCTCAGGTACTCGCCCTTGTTGGCCGTGGAGTAGGGCAGGTAGTACGGCAGCATGAGCAGCACCGGGTAGCCGTTCGGCGCGGCCTCGCTGCCGCGCATGCAGATGCCCGCGTGCTTGCTCGTGGTGAGCTTGGCCGCATCGGACACGACCTGGCTCCAGGTCGCCGGCGGCGTCGCGATCCCGGCCGCGCTGAACATCGCCTTGTTGTAGAACATCTGGGGGCCGCCGTCGAGGGCCACCGGCATGCAGTAGGTGACGCCGTTCAGCGTGCACTGGCCGGTCTCGCCGGAGGGAATGCCGGACCGGTCATACGAGGCCGGCGCGCTGCTGAGGTAGCTGTTCAGGCCGAGGATGGAACTGGTTGCCTTGTAATCCGACGTCTGGCTCTGCGGGTTCTCGAAGACAGCGAAAGCGCTGCTCTTGGCCTGCTGGGCGGTGAACAGCTTGTCGGTGAACGAGGTTTCGGGGAAGGCCTGGTAGCTGACCTGGATGCCGGTCTGCTTGGTGAAGCCCGCCAGGAAGCTCTTCTGCCAGTCGTAGTCGGGTCCTACCGCGGTCCAGACCGTGATCGAGGAGGCGGCCTTGCCCGTGCCGCCCGAACTGGTGCCGCTGCTGCCCCCGCAAGCAGATAGCCCGAGGCTCGCCACGGCCAGCACGGCCGCTCCGGCGAGCGCACTCGATCTCCATCGATTGACGTGCATGGTCTCCTCCAGGTGTCCTGCCAACCAGCCGCCGGTCCGGGATCGCCCCGCTCGGGCCAGGCTCCCGTCACGGGCTGGCCAAGTGGTCAGCCCGGCGCCAAGACCGATGTCGGTGACCCAAAGCACGATCGGTTCGACTGGATTTCGTTAACAGTAGACCGTAGGCAGGGATAAGTTCAAGAGCCTCGCCCGGATCAAACCGGCGCAGCGCCGAGGAACTCGGGCAGCTCGTGACGCGCCTCCGGAACCAGGGCGGATACGACGTCCTGGGGCACGAAGCGATAGGGCCACCGGGTGCGGGTCCCGATCGGCGCCCAGCCGCCGACCGCTGCCAGCGTCTTGTCCAGGGCGGCGTTCGAGTAGCCGGCCCGCTGCAGCGGCAGGATCCGGCGCTCCAGGAACGCGTTCAGCCGCGTCTCCAGCGCCAGTGCCCGCGCCGGGTCGGCCAGCATCGTCTGGAACCACCAGACGGCGCCGCGCGGGCTCAGGCAGGCCACGTTCGAGTACGAGCCGCTCGCGCCGTGCCGCAGGCCGCTCGCGAGCCGGTTCCCGGCCACGAAGATCGCGAGGCCGGGCGCTGACGCGCGCATCTCGGTGAACCAGGCCGCGTCGCCGCCGGCGACCTTGATCCCCGCCAGCTGGGGGAACTCGGCAGCCAGCCGGCCGAAGAGCCCGGGCGTCAGCCGCGTCTTCGCGTGCGGCGGGTTGTAGAGGACCAGCGGGACCGGCTCGGCGGCCTGTGCCATCCGCTCGATCGCGAACAGAACCTCGTCCGCGGATAGCACGCACCAGTCCGGCAGGATCACCTGGATCGCCGAGGGCTGGAAGGCCGCCGAGCGGCGGATGCGGTGCAGCGAGATCTGCCCGCTCATATGACCGGCGCCGAGCTGGAACGCGGCGCCAGCGGCGGTACACCGCTCAGCGACGAGCGCGGTGATCCGGTCGTACTCCTGCTCGTCGAGCGCGTGGAACTCGCCGGCGGTGCCGCACGAGTAGATCCCGTCGGGCGCGGCCTCCACCAGCGCCGCCAGCTCCTGCGCCAGCCGGCCGATGTCGATCGAGTCATCCTCGGCCAGCGGCAGCAGCACCGGGGCCCACGTTCCGCGGAGGGTCTCGCGCGTCAGCGGGCGCATCGCGGCGCCCTCAGCGGCTTCCCGCCACGACGATGGACCCATGGCGCAGCCTGCCTGTCTGCAGCCACTCGATCGCGTCACCGACCGTCCACGCGCCGAGCCGCCACGCGGCGCGGTCGGAGTATCCCGCGCTGTGCGGCGACACGATCGTGTTCGGCGCCCGCAGCAGCGGGGAGTCGGCCGGGAGGGGCTCGGTCTCGAACACGTCGAGGCCGGCGCCGCCCAGCTGGCCGCCCGTGAGCAGGTCGGCGAGCGCGGCCTCGTCGATCTGGCCGCCGCGTGACACGTTGATGACGATCGCGCCCCGCGGGAGCAGCGACAGCTCGCGGCGGCCGAGCAGCGTCCTCGTCTCCGGCGTGAGCGGCACGTGCAGGGTCACAGCATCGCTGCCGGCCAGCAGGTCATCGAGCCGGTCGACCCGCACAGCGGCCGGCGGCACCTCGCCGGCCGCCGGGTCGTAGACCAGGACGCGGCTCACGACGGGGACCAGGTGCGCCACGACGGCCCGGCCGATCCGCCCGCAGCCGATGACGCCGACGACGACCTCATCGAGCGGCTTCATCGGGCCGAGCGCGAGCCCGCCCCGCCAGCCGGCCCTGACGTAGCGATCGGACGGCACCAGCTTCCGCTGCAGGGCCAGGAGCATGGCCATCGTGTGGCCGGCCACCTCGTGCACGTTAACGGTCGGCTCGTTGAAGACGGTGATCCCTTGCGCGGCCGCCGCGTCCAGGTTGACCGTGTCGGTGCCCACGCCCATCCGCCCGATGACGCGGACCCGCTCGTCCATGGCCTCGATGAGGTCCCCGGTCAGGCGGTCCAGGGCAACCACCACCGCGTCGGCCGCGGCCGTCGCCTTCCGCATCTTCTCGGGCGAGGAGATGTCCTCGCGGCGGATCGTGGCCCGGCCGTTGAAATGCTCGGCGATGTGGTCCGGCGTGTCCAGGGCCCTCTCGGCGAGGACGATGACCGGCAGCGCCGGGGCGCTGGCGAAAGCTCCGGCTGCCGGCATGCTGCGAGCCGCCACTTCAGGGAAATCAGTCATTTGTAAACAGTCTACCAGGTTCGGGCCTTGAGACGCCAGTGGCGAACCGGGCCAGGCAGGCGGCGCACCGGCGGCCCCGGCCAAGATGCGAGCCGTTCAGTCTGCACATAGTGTCGAGGGGTGCAGCGAAAGAGCGAGCCCCAGAGGGCGACAGCCCAGTCAGCTTCCCCCGCGGCCGCGACCCTGGGCGAACTACGCGCCAGCGATCACGAGTTCGCGACAGTCAAGCAGGAAATCCGGCGTAACCTGCTGGCCCGGATGCGCGCGGGTGAGGATGCCTTCCCCGGGATCATCGGCTTCGGCCAGACGGTCCTTCCCCACCTAGAGCGCGCGATCATCGCCGGTCACGACGTCATCCTGCTCGGCGAGCGCGGCCAGGGCAAGACCCGCCTGATCCGCACGCTCACCGGCCTGCTCGACGAGTGGACCCCCACGGTCGCCGGATGCGAGATCAACGACCACCCGTTCGCCCCGGCCTGCGCGCGATGCCGCCGCCTGGCCGCCGAGCAGGGCGACGACCTGCCGATCACCTGGCGTCACCGTGACGACCGCTACGGCGAGAAGCTGGCGACGCCCGACACCAGCGTCGGCGACCTGATCGGCGACATCGACCCGGTGAAGGTCGCCGAGGGCCGGACGCTGGGTGACCCCGAGACCATTCACTTCGGCCTGGTACCGCGGACGAACCGCGGCATCTTCTGCCTCAACGAGCTTCCCGACCTGGCCGAGCGCATCCAGGTGGCCCTGCTCAACGTGCTCGAGGAACGCGACATCGGGGTCCGCGG
>WNFI01440733.1_pt2 | contig 11894 bp, 10 predicted proteins | sample 5400471 | NCBI WGS metagenome assembly WNFI01 (sample SAMN13153348, study PRJNA577476) | soil metagenome | isolation source: 100 cm saprolite on Douglas fir-dominated hillslope | place: USA:California | collected 2013-09-17 | reverse complement strand
GCAGATGGCGGTGGTGCTTACCTATGCCGCCGCGTTGCCGGTGGTGAAGGTCGGCCGCATCGCCGGCCAGTTCGCGAAGCCGCGCACGTCGCCGATGGAAATAAGGAGCGGCAAGGAACTGCCGAGCTACCGCGGCGACATCATCAACGGTGTCGACTTCGATGAGGCGTCGCGGCGGCCCGACCCCGAGCGTCAAATCGAAGCCTTTCGCCACTCGGCCGCGACGCTCAATCTGTTGCGCGCGTTCGTGCAGGGCGGCTATGCCAATCTCGCCAATGTGCGGCAGTGGACGCTCGGCTTCGTCAAGGACTCGCCGCAGTCCCACCATTACGAGGAGCTCGCCGACCGCATCTCCGAGGCGCTCGGTTTCATGCAGGCCTGCGGGCTCGATCTCGAGAGCCATCCCGAACTCAAGAGCACCGACTTCTACACCAGTCACGAGGCGCTGCTGCTCGGCTACGAGCAGGCGATGACGCGCGAAGATTCCACGCATCCCGGCACGTTCTGCTGCACGTCGGCGCACATGTTGTGGATCGGCGACCGCACCCGACAGCCCGATCACGCGCATGTCGAGTTCTGCCGCGGCATCATGAATCCGCTGGGACTCAAATGCGGCCCGTCGAGCAAGGTCGACGAGATGCTGCGGCTGATCGATATCCTCAATCCGGAAAACGAGCCGGGCCGGCTCACGCTGATCGTGCGGCTGGGTTCGGAGAAGGTCGGCGATCAGCTTCCGGCCATGATCCGCGCGGTGAAGCGCGAAGGCAAGGTTGTGCTGTGGTCGTGCGACCCCATGCACGGCAACACCATCACCTCGGAAACCGGCTACAAGACGCGGCCGTTCGATCGCATCCTGTCGGAAGTGAAGACCTTCTTTGCGATTCACCGCGCTGAAGGGACGCACGGTGGCGGCGTGCACCTGGAGATGACCGGCCAGAACGTGGCCGAGTGCACGGGCGGTGCGCGCATGATCACCGACGCCGACTTCAAGGACCGCTACCACACCGTCTGCGACCCGCGGCTCAACGCCGAGCAGTCGATCGACCTTGCGTTTCTGCTCGCCGATCTGCTCAAGGCGGAGCGCACCGCCAGGGCGCGGCCGCTGCCTGCCGCCGCCGGGCTCTGATCGCGAGCGTGATCCGCCGACGTGACTGGGCAAAGGGAGGTTTTTGCCCAGTCGTTTGTTATGATGATCGGAATGCGGGCGGGTGCGCGGCGCGTTCGCAGGCTACAAGGATCCGCGCAACGGGAGGTTCTGATGCATCGCCATATGCATGGGGTGGGCGCACTTTCGCTCGCTGCGATGATGTCACTGTCGTTCGGAGCCAGCGGCGAACTTGCGCTTTCCGCCAATGATGGGAAAGCCGTTCTCATCGACGGCGTAAATGCGGTGCCGGCCAATCCGCCCGCCGATTCCGTCACGGTGATCGATCTCAATGCGACGCCGCCCAAAGTCGTCGCAGAGATTGCGGCTCCGACCAGCGTTGTCGGCCCGCCTTCGAGCGTAGCGATCGCGCGCGACGAGAGTTTCGCGCTCGTCACCGGGGCATTCAAGATCGATCCGGCCGATCCGAAGAAGACGGTCCCCGACGACAAGCTCACGGTCATCGATCTCAAGGCCTCGCCGCCCAAGGTCTCGGCGCAGTTGCAGGCGGGGCAGGGCGCCGCGGGCGTGTCGATCAATCGCGCTGGAACGCTCGCGCTGGTCGCCAACCGGTCGGAGGGAACGGTCTCCGTCTTTTCCATCGCCGGCAATACGCTCACGCCGGTCGGCAAGGTCAATTTGGGCGATGACAAAGCGGGCCCAAGCCATGTCGCCATTACACCGGACGGCAAGACGGCGCTGGTGACCCGCGACGGCGACAACAAGATTTCAGTGCTGTCGATCGACGGCACCAAGGTCGAGCACACCAAACGCGATATCTCGGCGGGGCTGCGGCCCTACGGGCTTGTTATCGATCCCAACGGCAAGGTCGCGGTGGCGGCGAATATCGGGACGGGGAGTGGCGATGCCGATACCGTGAGCGTGATCGATATCGAGGCGAAACCGCCGCGCGTCGTTCATACCGTTACCGTCGGTCAAACGCCGGAAGGGATTGCGCTGTCTCCCGACGGTGCCTTTCTCGCCGTGGGCGTGATGAACGGATCCAACAAGCCGAAGAACAGCCCGTTCTTCAACGACTACGGCTTGGTGAAGGTGCTGAGTCTCAAAGGCAACGAGCTGGTGCCGCTGACCGAGGCCAAGGTCGGGCACTGGTGTCAGGGTCTCGCTTGGAGCAAGGGCAACCGCACCCTTCTGGTCCAGTGTATGGTCGAGAAGGAGATCATGGTGTTCAGCTTCGACGGCAAAGAGCTCAAGCCCGCCGGATCGATCAAGTTCAATGCGGGCCCGGCCGGCATCCGGACTGCAGAGCCGTGAGCAGCGAGCAGGAGCCCGGCCAAGCACATCCTCGCCGCGGCGCGCCATCGCGCCGCGGCGCGAGCAAGCTGGATTTGGCCCGGGATGGCGATAGATTGCGCGAGGACACGATCGTTGCGCCGGGTCGCTATTCATCGCACTCCATGGAACGGTTGCTGCGCGCCGCCATCAATACCTGGCATGGCCTCCTCGCTGCGGCGCGCAGCGAGGAGGCTTTTCGCCAGGAATTGATAGCCCTCGTTGTGGCGATACCGGTCGCCTTCGTGGTTGCCGAAGAGTCGTGGAAGCGCCTCGCGCTCATCGCCGTCGTTGCTTTCGTCCTCGTGGTCGAGCTGTTGAACACCGCCATCGAAAAACTGGCGGATCGCGTTAATCTCGCGGTCGATCCCCAAATCGGCCGGGTCAAGGACATGGGCTCCGCTGCGGTCGGCCTTGCGCTGCTCATCGCTGGGCTGACCTGGCTGTTGGCGCTGGCCGAGCGATTTGGGCTGATCTGACCAGACCTCGGCGCGATTGCCGGGCGCGGGCGCGACGCGCTAGACCTAAGCCATGAATGCGCGGCCCACCGACCGTTTGGCCATCGCGATCGGACAGCTCAATCCGACCGTCGGCGACATCGCCGGCAATGCCGACAAGGCGCGCCGCGCGCGTGCCGAGGCGGCCCGTTCCGGCGCCGACATTGTGGCGCTTCCGGAGCTTTTCCTGTCCGGGTACCCGCCGGAGGATCTCGTGCTCAAGCCGGCGTTCCAGGCGGCCTGCCGAGCGAAGGTCGAGGAGCTTGCGCGTGAGACTGCGAGCGGCGGGCCGGCGCTGCTGATCGGCACGCCTTGGCTAGAGGAGAGCAAGGTCTACAACGCGTATTGCCTGCTCGACCGCGGCGTCATCGCCGCCGTGCGCCGGAAGGTGAACCTGCCGAACTATGGCGTGTTCGACGAACGGCGCGTCTTCGCGCCGGGGCCGCCGCCCGGTCCCGTCAATTTCCGCGGCGTACGCATCGGCATTCCGATCTGCGAAGACATCTGGACCGAATGGGGCGACTACGAAGACGTGGTCGAATGCCTCGCCGAGACCGGGGCGGAGTTGATGATCGTTCCCAATGGCTCGCCCTACTGGCGGGACAAGGAAGACGTGCGCCTCAACCTTGCGGTCGCACGCGTGACCGAGAGCGGCGTGCCGCTGATCTATATCAACCAGGTCGGCGGCCAGGACGAGCTCGTGTTCGACGGCGCCTCCTTCGGCCTGCATGCCGATCGCGCGCTCGCCTTTCAACTCCCGGCCTTTCGCGAAGTCGTCAGGACGGTCCGCTGGGAGCGCAGCGGCAATGGCTGGCGCTGCGTCGATGGTGTCATCGTCCCGGTCGAGGAGGGAGACAAGGCGGATTATTTCGCCTGCATGCTCGGACTGCGCGATTACGTGAACAAGAATGGCTTCAAGGGGGTCGTGCTCGGGCTTTCGGGCGGCGTCGATTCCGCCCTCGTGGCGGCGTTGGCGGTCGATGCCTTGGGAGCGGAGCGCGTGCGTTGCGTGATGCTGCCCTATCGCTATACGTCGCAGCAATCGCTCGACGACGCGGCGCGGGTCGCCGAGGCGCTTGGCGTCAAATACGACGTGGTGCCGATCGAGAGCGCGGTTCTGGGACTCGAAAAAGCCCTCGCGCCGGTCTTCGCAGGCCAGCCGCGCGACGTTACCGAGGAAAATCTGCAAGCGCGCGCCCGCGGCACCATGCTGATGGCAATGTCCAACAAGTTCGGCCTGATGGTGGTGACCACCGGCAATAAATCTGAAATGTCGGTCGGCTATGCCACGCTCTATGGCGACATGAACGGCGGCTTCAACCCGATCAAGGACCTCTACAAGACCGAAGTCTATCGACTGGCACGTCTGCGCAACGCCTGGAAGTCCGAGGGCGCGCTCGGGCCCAGCACGCAGGTCATTCCCGAAAATATTTTCACCCGTGCGCCCTCTGCCGAGTTGCGCGAGAACCAGACCGACCAGGACGTGCTGCCGCCCTACGACGTGCTCGACCAAATCCTCGAACGGCTGGTGGAGCGCGAAGAGCCGATCGCCAAGATCGTCGCGGACGGCTTCGACCGCGAGACGGTCGTGAAGGTCGAGCGCATGCTCAATCTCGCCGAGTACAAGCGCCGGCAAGCGGCGCCCGGGGTCAAGGTGACGTTGAAGAACTTCGGTCGCGACCGTCGCTACCCCATCGTCAACCGCTTCCGCGATCCCGGCGCGCCACTGCCCGAGCCCGACCGCTCGCTGGTGAAGAACGCGGCGGCGAAAAGCGAAGCGTACGATTTCTGAACGCTCTCCTCCCTTTTCCTTCGTCCGCAATCGGGAGGGCGAGGCACTGCGCAGCAAGAGAGGGAATGATGTACAAAGCGTCCGCGGATGTCACCCTGCCAACCTCGATCATCGGCTCACTGCCGCGGCCGGCCTGGTACACCGCGGTGCTGGGACCGAAAAGCTTCCTCGAAGCCATGGTCAATTCGCGCTACCGCGAACAGTACGAGGATGCGGTCTCATGCTTTCTGCGGGCGCAGGAAACAGCCGGCCTCGACATCTTGACCGACGGCGACGCGCACTACGACGAGGAGGTCGGCGGCATGAGTTGGCAGGGCTACCCGCTGACCCACATGGACGGTTTTGCCGAATTGCCGCAGCCGACGGCCTACAAGATCGGTGCGGTCGCCTATCCGCGCGGGCATATCCTGCACGACTTCCTCGAAGCGCGCGTGTTCCCCAGGATCGTGGGGCCGGTCGGGCGCGGCAGGTTGCAATATGCGGCGATGTGGAAGACGGCGCAGCGCATGACCAAGAAGCCGATAAAGTTCGGGACCATCCTGCCCGAACTGATCGCGGCTTCGGTCGAAGACGACTACTACAAGGATCCGGTCGAGCGCACCTGGGCGATCAGCAATGCTCTCAACGAGGAGCTCCATGAGCTCGCCGATGCCGGCTGCCCGGTCATACAGATGGAGGAGCCGCAGATTCACATGGTGCCGGCGCGCGGCAAGACGTTCGGCAAGCTCGACACGGCCGACCTGGTGAAGATATTCAATAACACCGTGAAGGGTCTGCGCGGCAAGACCGAAGTGTGGTGCCACACCTGCTGGGGCAACCCGTCCCAGCAACGAATTTTCCGCGATGTCCAGAGTTACCAGCCGACACTCGAAGCGCTCAACCAAGTCGAGGCCGACGCGCTGACGTTCGAGACCTGCTCATCCGGTACCGGTGATTTGAAGGCAATCGGCGAGGTGATCAAGGACAAGAAGGTCGTGATCGGCGTGATCGACCATCACACCCTGCAGGTCGAGCGGCCGGACGCGATCGCCGACCTCATCCGCGAGGCGCTCAAACACATTCCGCCGGAGCGGCTGATCATTTCATCCGACTGTGGCATGGGCCGCGAGGGCATGGGCCGCCGGCACGCCACTTACAAGATGGCGGCGATGGTGCTCGGCACCAATATCGTGCGCAAGGAGCTGGGACTGCCGCAAGCGGAATGCCTTGCTGCGGATCAGCGTTATTCGCTCACGGCGACAAAGATGTAAGCAAGTTGGGGCGGGAACGATGTGAACACGGGCGAACAGTTCCAACTCAGCGACGAGGCCGCCGAGCGCTACGAGCGCTGCGCCGCCCGATATATCCTTGGCCCCTGGGCGCCGTTGCTGGTCAACGCCGCTTGCCCGGCCGCCGGCGAACGCGTGTTGGACATTGCTTGCGGGACTGGCGTCGTCGCCCGCATCGCGGCGGAGCGCGTCGGTCCCAGCGGACGCGTGATCGGTGTTGATTTGAACCCGGGAATGATCCGGGTCGCGCGATCGCTTCCTGCTCCGATCGGCGCACCGATCGAATGGCTTGAGCGCAGCGCGCTCGACCTGCGGTTGGAGGATGCGAGCTTCGATGTGGTTCTGTGTCAGCAGGGACTCCAGTTCTTTCCCGACAAGGCGCTCGCGCTGCGGGAGATGCGCCGCGTGCTCGACCACGGCGGCCGTCTTGCGCTCAGTGTGTGGAAGGGCGTCGGCGCTTATCATCATGCTGTCGGCGACGCGCTCGCTCGGTTCATATCGGCCGAATCCGCCGTCCGCTTCCGCGCGTCACGACAAGTCCCAACCGAAGAGGACCTGCGGCGCCTCGCAACGCAAGCGGGCTTCGCCGACGTGGAAGTGCGTCTCCATGAAATCAATATCCACCTGCCGCGTCTGGATGAATTCACGCTGAACCATCTGGCCGGAACGCCGGTCGCAGACGGCCTCGCTGGCGCGACGCCTCAAGCGCGGGAGAAACTTGCAGCGAGCGTCATGAAACAGCTGCGGCGCTACGCCGACGGCGACGGGGTCACCTATCCGGAAGAAGCGCGAGTGTTGACGGCTCGCGTTCTGTGAGCACGTCTAGGTGGCGAACACGCCGGGAGGACCTTCCGACATCATCGCCTGCATCACGGCGGCGGCGATCACCGCACCGGGTAGATCGTCGGTCCGACCGCGCGCACTTTGCGCTTGCCCGGTGCTTGCTCGCCCGGTGCTTGCTCGACCTTGTTCTCGGCCGCCGGCGCGGCGCCTTGCTCGGCGCTGGCGGGTGGCGGTGGCGCGCTGTTGGCGGCATCTGCGCCTTTCGGCGCCGGCCGGCCGGGATTGGCGCCGAGGTTGACCGGCTTGCCCTGCGCGTCGAAGCGCGGCTGCGACAGTTGCTTCGCCCGCTCCTCCGTCACCACGATATCGCCGCGTTCGATGGTCTGATCATCCCCTTGCCGCAGGGCTTCGGCCCAGGATTGGCCGGGTAGCCGACAGCTGCAGGCGGCATTGTACTGTTTGCGATAGCTGAACGCGGTGGGCAGATCCGAGTAGACCCTGCCGCTCACCGACATCGCGCGGGAGACATCTTCGCCGGGGTTGCGGTGGCTGTAGAGGGTCACCTCGGTGGCCGGGCACATGCGCCGGCAAAGCTGTTCGTCGTCCGCGAACTTGCCCGGCACCGTGGAGTAGGAAATCGGGAAGTAATAGCCGTCGCAGGTTCTCACGCACAGCGTCCGATAGGTGCCCGCGAGCGGGGCATTGGGAGCGGGCGCGACGGCTGCGCCGCCGAATAGGCTGTCGAAAAAGCCACCCGGCCCGCCGGTGACGTATTGACGGTATTGCGGGCCGCAATCGTTCTGCCCGAGCGCTACCAGGATGCCGCGCCGCTGCCCCTCGCGCTCGCCGCTGTTGCCCTGCAGCCGCTGGATGTCGGTCAGCGTGCGGTCGAGGTTCGCACGCATCTGCTGGATTTGGTTGTTGAGCGGGCCGCATTGCGGCGACTGTCCGCTGAACAAGGCGAAGAAGCCGCCCCCCTGGCAACCCAGGCGCTGGGATTGCTGGCCCAGGCGATCGAGCTCGGCCTGCTGCTTGGCCGCGGCGTCTTCGTAGCGCTTGATCTGGTCCGCCTTTGCAGGATCGACCCCGGCACCCCGATCGATCGCGGCGAGCTGGCTTTCGAGCCGCAGACAGGCTTGGCTGCGCGCGGCCGTGTTGGGAGCGGGGGCCGCATTGGGCGCAGGCACCGGATTGGGAGGAGGAGCGCCGAACGGAAAGGAAAACTGCGCCGCTGCGGGCACGGCGCATAGAACGAGGACGGACAGGGCGGCGCCCGGTCCGCGCAAGACTTTCGTGATCGCTGTGCCAATCATGGAGCCCGACCCGACGGTCACAGTCGCCGATGGAAGCGCCGGAATGGTGACCAAAGTGTGAAGATCCCGGGCCTGTGGGCTAGCGTTTCCATAGTACCTGCTCGGGTTACGCCCCCGCGGGTGCCGGCTCAATGGCCGCCCCATCGTCCGCGAGACCTTGCCTCGAAAAGGGGATCGGCGAGTTGCATCGCCGATCCCGCCGTGAGCTCCGGCTTCACCCACTCGCACCCAACGGTCGGATACACTAGCCTCGCTGTCCGCGCTGTCTCACAACGTCTGGTCAAGCCGCGATCCTTCCACGCAAGGGGGGCGCAATGGGTGCTCTCAGCGTTTCCCAATTCGTCGACCTCATGGTCGGCGGGCTCGCGGTCGGCTGCGTGTACAGTCTGATTGCGCTTGGCTTCGCGATGATCATGCGCGCGACCAACATCATTCATTTCGCTCAGGGCGAAGTGATGATGCTGGGGTGCATGTGCGGGCTCACGTCCGTATGGTTGCTTCCGGTGCTCCCTCTGCTCGCGGTGGTGGCCGTCGGCATGGCCTCCTCCGGAATCATAGCGGTGGCGATGGAGCTTGCCGTCTACCGCACCCTGCGCCGTCGGCGCGTGCCGATCATGAACCTCATCACCGCCACGGTCGGCATGTCGATCCTGTGTATCAATGCCGCACGCATCGTATGGGGGTCCGAGCCGCTGCGCTTCCCGGAACTGTTCGCCACCACGGCCTACGAATTCGGCGGCGTGCGCGTGTCCCCGCAGTTGTTCTGGATCATGGTCATGGGCGTCGTCATCATGGCTGCGCTGCAGCTCTTCCTCAAGCACACGCGCACCGGCCTTGCCATGCAGGCCATGGCGCAGGACTCCGAGGCGGCGCAGCTCATGGGAGCAAACCTGACGCGCATGATGGCCTACACCTTTGCGATTTCCGGCATGATGGCGGGGGCAGCCGGCATCATGCTGGGCTCAATGTTCTTTGCATTCTTCGAGATGGGCTTCATCACCGGGTTGAAGGGTTTCGTCGCGGCGACGCTAGGCGGGCTCGGCAGCATCACCGGGGCGATGCTCGGAGGAGTTCTGTTCGGCTTGATCGAGACGTTCAGCACGGTGTTCCTGTCGTCGGCCTATAAAGACGGCATCGGCATGATCCTGCTGATCGCCATTCTCCTGGTCTTTCCCTCGGGCCTGGTTGGACTGTGGCAGAGGCGCAGGTGAGCGCCTCGTTCGACCCAAGCGCGCGGCGGCGTGCAGCGGTACACCCCGTCACGCTGCTGGTTGTGGCCGCGCTGATCGTGCTGCCCTGGGTCGAACCGGACAAGTTCGCGCTGCACATTTTGAGCCTGATTGCGATCGCCTCGATCGCGGCGATGGGATTGCAGGTGCTGCTCGGCTATTCCGGACAGCTTTCCATCGGCCAGGCTGCGTTCTACGGCATCGGCGCCTATACCTCCGCCCTGTTGACCGCCAGGCTGGGAGTGCCGTTTCCGCTCGCCCTCATCGGCGCGGGTGCCGCTGCCGCTACCGCCAGCCTGCTGATGGTGCCGATAACGCGGTTGACGGGGGCTTACCTCGCCGTGGCCACGCTCGGCTTCTCCATCATCGTTTTTCTGTTCATCCAGAACGAAGAATGGCTGACCGGCGGCTCCTACGGCTTTATCGGCATCCCGCGCGCGGAACTGTTCGGCTACGCGCTGCGCGACCCGATGTGGAGCTACTACCTCAACGTCGGCGTGGCGGCGATCGTCTATTTCACCTTCGCCCGCATCGAGGGTTCGCGCTTCGGGCGTGCGATCAACGCCATCCGTCAGGACGCCGATGCCGCGCGCGCCAGCGGCATTCGCGTGACACTCCTCAAGAGCGAGTGCTTCGTCATCGCCGCCTTTGTCGCCGGCCTCGCCGGTTCGCTCTATGCGCACGAGGTGCGCTACCTCGCCCCGAACGACTTCACGTTCTGGAAGTCGATTGAAATGCTCATCATGGTGGTGATCGGAGGCGTCGGCAGTCTGGCGGGCGCCATCCTCGGCGCTGCGGTGGTGGTGGGCTTGCCGGAGTATCTGCGCGCGATCGGCGACTATCGGATGCTTGTGTTCGGCGCAATCCTGATAGCGACCATGCTGTTCGGCGAAGGCGGGCTCGCCGCGCTCCTTGCAACATTGGGGCGACGCGTGGCTGCAGTGGCGATGCGTTCGGCGCCTAAGCTCCCTCCAGGCAACGAAGCAGCGCGATGAGCGCGCGCGAGGACGATGGCGCGTGGCTGCTCGAGGCGCGCAGCGTGAGCCGGCGCTTCGGCGGCCTGTTGGCCGTCGATGCCGTTGACCTCGCGGTGCGGCGCAGAAGCGTGCACGGCTTGATCGGACCCAACGGCGCCGGCAAGACCACGCTGCTCAATCTGGTTGCCGGAGTGTATCGAGTCAGCAGCGGGGCGCTGCGCTTTGGCGCGCGGGATATCACGCAGCATTCGACGGCCAAGCGCGCACGCGCTGGAATTCGTCGCACCTTTCAGAACCTCAAGCTGTTCGGCGAGATGACCGCGCTCGAGAATGTTGCGATCGGCCTGCATGCGCAGATGCGCGCCGGATTTTTCGACGCGGTCGTGTCGACGCCGCGCCACCGCCGCGAGGAGCGCAGCATCCGCGATCAATCGACGGCAGTGCTGCAATTCGTCGGTCTTGCCGGCCTTGCCCATGCCCGCGCCGGCGCGCTTGCCTATGGACACCGCCGCCTGTTGGAGATCGCGCGGGCGATAGTGGCGCGGCCGACGCTGCTGCTGCTCGATGAACCGGCCGCGGGCCCACGGCACGCCGGCGCAGATCCAGGAAGATCCGGGTGTCATTGAAGCCTATCTCGGCCGTTCCGGGGAGAACGAGAGTGCTCAAGCTTGACGGCGTGGTCGCCGCCTACGACGACGTCATCTGCCTGCACGGCGTTTCGCTGGAAGTGCGTCGCGGCGAGATCGTCACGCTGATCGGCGCCAATGGCGCCGGCAAGAGCACGACGTTGAAGACGATTTCGGGTCTGCTCACGCCGCGCGCCGGGACCATCGAGTTCGACGGACAAACGATTGCCGGTCGCAGCCCGGATGCGATCGTCGCGCTCGGACTGGTGCAGGTGCCCGAGGGCCGGCGGGTGTTTCCCGAGCTCACGGTCGAGGAGAATCTCCGCGTCGGCGCTTACCTCGTCGACCAGCGGACCAAAGTTAGCGGGACGCTGAGCGACGTGTACGATCGCTTTCCGCGCCTGGCAGAGCGGCGCAAGCAGTTCGCCGGCACGCTGTCGGGCGGCGAACAGCAGATGCTCGCCTTCGGTCGGGCCATGATGGCGCAGCCGAAGCTGCTGATGCTCGATGAGCCCTCGCTCGGTTTGGCCCCGCTCATGGTGGACGAGGTGATGCGTTCAATTCGCGTATTTCGCGAGTCCGGCGTGACTGTCTTCCTCGTCGAGCAGAATGCCAACCTGGCGTTGCGGCTCGCGGACCGTGCCTACGTCATGGAGACGGGCAAGATCACCATGAGCGGCAGCGGAGCGCAGCTTCTGGCCGACGAACGCGTACGGGCGAGCTATCTCGGCGCAAAAGCCCCCTCGCACAGGAGAGTTGCACAAACGGAGTGAGCGCATCCGCCGGGCGTAGCTTTGCGCGAACAATGATGTTCGGATATCGTGCAACCGGGCGTGCACCGCTTCACCGGAGAACGATCATGACCATGAACCGACGCAAATTTATCGGCGCCGGAGCGGGCGCCGTGGCGCTCGTCGGCACGAACCCGATGGTCTGGGCGCAATCGCCGGGGTCGATCAAGATCGGCGCCTT
>WNFI01599735.1_pt2 | contig 11895 bp, 10 predicted proteins | sample 5400471 | NCBI WGS metagenome assembly WNFI01 (sample SAMN13153348, study PRJNA577476) | soil metagenome | isolation source: 100 cm saprolite on Douglas fir-dominated hillslope | place: USA:California | collected 2013-09-17 | reverse complement strand
CGAGGTCCCGCGAACCCCGCCAGGCCCGGAAGGGAGCAACGGTATCGGGAACGCCTCGGGTGCCGCAGTTCACCCGAAGTTCCTCGCATTTTCAGTCGCAGGTTTTCAGCTTCTATAACTCTCCATGAGCTATCAAGTCATCGCACGCAAGTGGCGCCCGCAAACGTTCGGGGATCTTGTCGGGCAGGCGCACGTCACGGAAACGCTGCAGAACGCGATCCGCAGCGATCGCGTGGCGCACGCGTACATTTTTTCCGGCGCGCGCGGAGTGGGAAAAACCACGGCCGCGCGGATTTTGGCGAAGGCGCTGAACTGCGTGAACGGCCCGACGCCGGAACCGTGCGGCGTGTGCGACTCCTGCAAAGAGATCGCCGCCGGCACTTCACTCGACGTCATTGAGATCGACGCGGCCTCCAACCGCGGCATCGATCAAATCCGCGAGCTGCGCGAGATGGTGCGCTACGCGCCGGCGGCCGCGCGCAGCAAAGTGGTGATTCTCGACGAAGCGCACATGCTGACCGGCGAAGCCTCCAACGCGCTGCTGAAAACGCTCGAGGAGCCTCCCGACCGCGTCATCTTCGTGATGGCCACGACCGAACCGGAGAATCTCGCCGACACCATTCGCTCACGCTCGCAGCACTTTCACTTTCGCGCGCTCACCTTCGCCGAAATCAGCGGCCGCTTGCAAGAAATTGCCGCCAAGGAAAATCTGAAAATTGAAGCGGGCGCGCTGGCGGTGATCGCGCGCATGGCGGAAGGCAGCCTGCGCGACGCTCTCTCCCTGCTGGAACAGGCGCGCGCGTTTTGCGGCGACACGATTCCGGACAAGGAAGTACGCGAACTGCTCGGCGTGGTCCCGGAAGATGCGCTGGAGGAATTGGTCGGCGCGATTGCCTCCGGCTCGGCGGATCGCGCGCTCGGCCTGGTGCACACGTTTCAGAAAGAGGGGCGCAACCTGCAGCACTTCTGCCGCGAAGCCATCCGCCACGTGCGAAATCTTCTAATCGCGCGAGTGTGCGGCGCGGATTCGGAGTTGATTGCCGCGACGCCCGATCAGCGGCCCGCACTGGAACGCGCCGCGGCGCAATTCAGCGAAGAAGATTTGACTCGATTCTTTCAGATTCTGCTGCAGACCGATGAAGACCTGCGCCGCAAACCCGACCCGCGCGTGCATCTCGAAATGGGCTTGTTGCGTTTGATCAACGCATCGCGGCTCGCACCGTTGGAAGAATTGCTGGCCGAAGTGCGCGGTGGCGCACCAGTGGGCGGAACAAGCGCGGCAAGATCGCGCGCAACGACGGCAGCGACGGTAGCAATTCCGACGGTGCCGCGGCGCGAGGCAGCCACACCAGCCACTGCATTTGCCGTCGTTCCCAACATTCCGGCGAGAGAACGCATTGCGTCTGTGTCAGGCGGCACGGAAGAACTCGCACCCGCCCCGCAGCGTGAAGCCGTGGCTCCGCAGCAACCACCGGAAAGCCCCGAGCCAGCAATAGCGGCTCCAGTGGCGGCGCAAATAAGCGGCATCAGCGAGGCACAAGTCGCCGAGATCAAGCAAGCGATGCAGGCGCAGCAAAAATTCCTGGGCGAGCTGATCGAACAAGCCACGCGTTGGGAGCTGGACGGCGCCGAACTGCGAATTTATTTCCCCCCAGACAAGCCCTCCTTCGCGCAAATGCTGGAAGGCCGCGAGCCGCTCGAGAAGGTCCGTATCGCTTCGGGCAAGGTCCTCGGTCGCGCGGTGCGAGTCTGTGCTAAACTCGAAGCAGTTGCAGCAGCGGCCGCTTCGGCATCGCGCACCGGGCCGGCCACGCAAGAGTTGCGCGCTCAGTTTGAACGCGATCCAATGGTGAAGTCGATGCTGCAACGCTTCGGAGGAAAAATCGCCGAAGTAAAACATCGTCCAGAGGAAACCTGATGGAAGTCAACGCTATCCAGCAGATGCTTTCACGGCTCCGGCAAGTGCAGGAAGACTTGCAGCGGCAGGTGAATTCCGTGACGGTGGAGGCTTCCGCCGGCGGCGGCATGGTCTCGGTCAAAATGAACGGGCAAAAGCAAATTGTGGATGTGCGCATCGAGCCGGAAGTGTTTGCCGGCAAGGATCAAGAAATGTTGCAGGATTTGGTGCGCGCAGCCGTGAACGAAGCATCGCGGCGCGTCGACGAAGAACTGGCCAATCAAATGAAAAATCTCTCCGGGGGAATTCCCGGCCTCGGGAACATTAAGATTCCCGGCTTGTTTTAGCCCTGTTTAGCCGCGTTTACGCTCTTTCCCACGCATTCATCGCCGCTCTCAACCCCTATATTTTTTGATCTACTGGTTCCCCTTATGTGTTGAGGCGCGGGGAGAAGCTCGACAGGCTCTCCCATAGTTTCCGGCCGGGGCTCATGCCTTATTGGAAACAGCGTGCCTCTGCAAGACTCCGCATAGCGGAAAATGGAAGAATCCCAGCTGATCCATTGCTGCGGCAAAGCCGCATTGATTGGGAGGAGGTCCATTATGAAGGCTACGTCCGTGGTCATTCTGGCGGGCATGCTCGTAGTGCCCGGTTCTACGTTGTACGCTCAAGGGGGCGCGCAAGCGAGTTCCTCCGCGAGCGGCAGCACGTCGGTGCAAGCGGATAAATCCGGCGCGAAAGCTTCCAGCAACACCTCAGCTTCAACTTCGGCAAGAGCCGGGCAAAGTTCGGCGTCGCTTTCCAGCGGCACGGCCATGAACGCCACGCTTTCGCAACCGGTGGACGCCAAGAAAAACAAGCCTGGCGATCAGGTTACCGCAAAAACGACAGAAGCAACGAAGTCCGAAGGCAAGGTGGTGATACCAAAGGGCTCGAAGCTGGTCGGGCATGTAACGGAATGCAAGCAGCGCAGCAAGGAAGAGAAAGAATCCGCGCTGGGCATTGTGTTTGATAAAGCGATGCTGAAAAATGGCGAGGAAATTCCGCTGAATGTCACGATTCGCGCGCCCGGCGCGGCGACCAACACCGCAGCAAACGCCGGTGGAGTCGCTAACGGCGCGGTCAACTCGACGGTGAACGCGGCCGGTGCGGCGCGTGGCGCGGTCGGCGGATTGAACACGGCTGGCCAGCTTACCTCCAACAGCCAGGGCGTTTTCGGACTCGAAGGGCTCAACCTGAACGCAGCGGCTTCCAACAGCACGCAAGGTTCGCTGATCACCTCAACCAGCAGGAACGTGCATCTCGACAGTGGCACGCAGCTTCTGCTCGTATCGGAAGCGCAAGCGACGACGCAGAGCCCAAAGCAATAGCCGGAGAACTTAGAGCCAAGATTAATGATAAGGAAAGGACCCAGCGATGAAAACACGAACTGCAGGCATGCTTCTGGCGATCGCAGCGAGCCTTCAGAACGTTGCACCCGCTCCGGCCAAAGACAAGCCCGCATACGAGCGCGGCGTGCTGCTGCAAATGGATTCCACGCATTGCGGCTATGCCGAAAAAGACGGCAAGACACTGACCGGCGAAATTCTCGGTACCGATGGCCAGCACAAAAACACACAAGAAGTGTTATGCCAGGAATACATTCTCAAGTCCGACCGGCTGATCTATCGCATCCGGCCAAAAGACGACAAGCATCCGACGCTTTTACCGGTCGGTGAAACGGCGGAGTTCCGCATCCGCAAAGACAAGATGCTCCTGCGCGTCCCGGAGTCCGACGGCAAGGAGCGCGAATACATCGTCGTCTCGATGACGCCACGCGGCGACGCAGTCGAAGCGCGGGCCGCGACCAAGCCCGCGAATCAATAAGTTCGTATCGCGGTAGCGATGCGATCACCAAGAAGGGTGAGCTTCAGGTGCGCAAGCACAAGGCGCTCGCCCTTCTAATTTCTTGCGCTTTAGGTTTTCGCCCTCCGCACATGCGCACTCAAAAATAAACGAACGCGCCTGCGTTTGCGCTACCCGTTTCCCTGTGCTACACATCATGCATGCCTGATTTTGCCGCTCCCGTCGAACGCCTGATTGACGAACTGAAGCACCTGCCCGGCATTGGCCAAAAAACCGCGCAGCGCCTCGCTTTCTTTCTGCTGCGCGCAGCGCCAGAAGATGCCCTCGCGCTCGCCGACGCCATTCGCGACGCGAAAGAAAAAACCCGCGAATGCTCCGTGTGCCACAACATTACCGATGCCGATCCCTGCCTGTACTGCACCAGCGCGACGCGCAGTCGCGCGACTATCTGCGTGGTTGAGGAAGCGCATAACATCATGGCCATCGAGAAGACGCGGATGTACAGCGGCATGTACCACGTCTTGGGCGGCTCACTATCGCCCTTGCAAGGGCGCGGCCCCGAGCAGCTCAAGATAAAAACACTGGTTGAGCGCCTTAAAGGCGGAACGGTGGAGGAGATCATCATCGCCACCAACCCCACGGCCGAAGGCGAAGCCACCGCCGTGTACATGTCCAAGCTGCTAAAGCCGCTCGGCGTGCGCGTCACGCGCATCGGCGTGGGCATACCTGTCGGCGCGGACCTCGAGTACGCCGACGAGGTCACGATGCTAAAAGCCATGGAAGGCCGCCGCGACTTGTAGCCGCCGCCCTAGCCATTTCCCGCGATTCGGTATAAAGTGAGCTTTCCGCGGCCGCTGTCCCCCGCAAGGAGGTGCGCTCTGGGTCTGGCGCACTACATGGCGCAGTACGATCATGAACACTCTTCCGGCTGGAACAAATTGCTGCATGGCATCGGCATCCCCCTAATCTTTGCCGGACTAATTCTGTTCCTTTTCGCAAAGTGGATCTGGGGCGGAGCTTTGTTCGTGGGCGGCTGGGCGTTCTTGTTCCTGGGCCACCGGATCGAAGGCAATCATCCGGCGTTTTTCCAGGGGCCGGTTTATTTGTTGGTCGGACCCATCTGGGTGGCTAAGGAAGCGTGGATGTTCTTGACCGGAGAGCACCGCGCCCCTGCGTCGGAAAATACCCAGACGAAGTAATCGCAGTTGTCGATTTTATACGTTTTTACAATTTATGGATGGCCTGCATTCATGGACGAGCTTGGCCGGGAATTTACCGAAGATATGGGAGAAGCTGTGTCTGAAACCGGCCTAGCCAGCGCAACCGTGGAGTTGCGCAAGCGCCGCAGCACGCGCATTGTTCAGGCCGTTCCCCTGACCGTTGCGGGTGTGGACGCACTCGGTCGCCAATTCAGCGAGCACACTTCGACTCTGATCATCAATTGCCACGGGTGTCGCTACCAATCGAAGCACTACGTCTTGAAGAATATGTGGGTCACGCTCGAGGTGCCACACCCGGAGGCCGGACAGCCGCCACGCACCGTTCGCGGACGGGTCGCGTGGATTCAGCGCCCGCGCACCGTGCGGCAACTCTTTCAGGTCGCCCTGGAGCTAGAGCTTCCCGGAAACGCCTGGGGCATTGCCTTTCCGCCCGACGACTGGTTCGCCTTTCCGGACGCCGCGCAGGCGGACGTTGGCGCGCCCGGCGTTGCGGATTTGCAGGAGCATTCGCAGCATTCCGCGGAAGCTGGCGAACAACATCACGAATCGCCTTCTCAGGCAGCGGAGGCGGATTTTGACCTGCCGCTGTCCGATGCCGGCGCTGCCTCGGAGGATCGCTCGGAACGGCTGCGTGCCTTTCCTGCCATTGCCAGCACGACCGACGCCTCCATGCAGCTCGCTCGCCAGGTCGCACGTTTGCTGGCGGATGCGCGGCAACAAATTCATGCCGCCGCACGGGAAGCAGCCGCGCAAGCCGTTTCCACCGAACATCGCATTTCCGCCGAGCAGTGGGACCACAAAATGGCGGCCGACTGCGAGATGCTTTCGCGCGAAGTGGCCACGGCGCTGGAGAAAATCCGCGACGAATCCGCCGGTCTCTATCACTTGGCGCAGGACGCCGCGGCCGAAGCATTGCAGCGCGATTTGCCGCGAAGGCTGGCGCCGCAGCTCGAAGAGCTCACCCGCGACTTGACCGCGCAGCTTTCGCAGGAAGCGCTGGCGCAGGGCAATGCGTATGCCGAACAAACAGGCGCTGCGCTGCAAACGCTCGGCTCGGCTTGCGCCCAGGCGGAAGAGTTGTTGAAGCGGCTCCGCGAGCACGCCGCCGCCGTGGAAGCACGTATCGCCAGCTTCGCGGCATCAGCCGAGCGCGAGGCCGAAGAAACCGCGCGCCAGCACGAATCAAGCGCCTCGGCGCTGGCGGAATCCCTGCGCGCCCAGGCTAACCACGTTCAAGAGCAAGCTTCCGCGCTCTTGTCCATCGCCCAACAGACCTGGCAAAACGATCTTGCCGGCGAGTTGGAATCCGCTTTGGGTCGCGTGCAGATTGCTGTCGACAACGCCGTCGCGGCCACGCAAGTCCAAGCCGCGGAATCGCTGAACGACCACGCGAACAGCGTGCTGCAGCAATTTCAGCAAGAGGCCGAACGCTTGCAAGCCGGATTCCGTGAATCCGCTGCGCTCGTCGCTTCCGAATCAAACTTGCGTCTCGCTGCGCTAAAGGATCTCACGCAAGCTCATGCCGGACGCATCGAAGCAACGCTGGTGCGCGCCAGCGAGGTCTTGGGCCGGCTCGAGGTTTTCCCGGAGCGCGTGGAAACCACACAGGAGCACGCGCTCGCTGGTTTTCAGTCGCAGTTGGACGACATCTTGAGCCTGCACCGCAACGAGCTGCATCGCCGTTCCGAATCGCTCTTTGACGAACTCAGCGCGCGGATTCACGCCACCTTTGCGGAATCCAGCCGGCAAGCGGCCGCGCAATTCAGCCAGCAAGTCGAATCGCTCGTGCAGCCACACCTCCTGCAGGTGGAACAGGGCATTCAGCGCCTCGCCGGAGGGCGTTCGATGCTCGATGCCGCCACATCCCTGCAACAGGAGCGAATTCGCGTGACGGCGGACGAAGCATTCGCGGAAGCACTGGCGAGCTTCCGCGGCAATTTGGGCGGAGTCGAGCAGTTACTGCACGAATCCGCAGATTCTGTTACCGCGCGCAGTCTCGCCGACCTCGAAGGCAAAGCGGAAACCACCAAGCATCAGGTCGTCGATGACTTACTGAAATCCGCGGAATGGTACGAGAAAAAAGCGCAAACACAAATTCAGCATTTTGCGGAACGCGCCGGAGAGCAGGCCGAAGCGCGCCTGCGCGAACGCGCCGGCGAAATCTCCGCGATGTTTGCCGGCGAGCTCGATACTGCCAGCCGCAATTTCGTCGGCCACACGCAAAACCAGATGGAGGAAGTCGTCCGCGACGCTTTCGAGCGCGCCCGCGCGCTCTTCAGTGAAGCCGCAGAAACCACCTCCGCCGCCTTCATCGACGAAATTCAGCGCCAGGCGCGCCAGGAGCTCAGCGGCCTTGAAGCGGAAGCGCAAAAGTCGGTGAGCGAATCCAAAGCCCGCATGGAAGCAGCGCACGCGGATTTGACTCAGAAACTCACCGCCGAGCAGGAGAGCTTTCTCCGCCGCTTTCAAACCGCCATGAGCGGCACTTTTGAAGCCGGCGTCGCTGAAGCGAACAAGAAAGTGCAGGCCGGTTTCGGCCCCCTGCTCGAGGCCTGGAAATCGATGACCGAGGCTCAGCAAGCGGAGATACGCGGCATGTACGCGCGCGTTGGCGAACAAGCCGCCGAAAGGTTCCGCGGCCGCCTCGAAAACGTCTCCAATCAATGGATGCTCGCCACGGTAGCCTCGCTCGACCACCAGTCCCGCGAAGTGGTCTCGGGCATCGCCGCCACCGCCGAAGAAAAACTCCGCGACACCTGCACCAGGGTTTTCTCTGAAATAGGCGACTCCCTGCGCGAACGCCTGGCCCAGATCGCCTCCAATCTGGGCACCGCGGCGCCGCTCCCGCACTGAACCGCTTTCAGCTTGAACCACCGCGGAATTCGCCTCTTTTTGGGCGTACCGGTATAATTAAATAAGCAAAAATGGCCAACCGAGCGTATCTGCGCATCTGGACGCGCGACTTCTCCGAAACGACGATGATCCCGGAGTTTGCCCGCTTCCTCACCACTGCGTCACTCTCCACTTCGCAGAGCGCTTTTACCGAATTGCGCATTCAGGCCGTCGATCCCACGGAAATCCCGGTTGCCGAGTGGGACCTCCGCGATCAAAGTTACGGCCCTCCGGAAGTAGCCGCACTCGCCGCGCAACACATGAACCCGGACACGGCTTACTTCGTCGGCGCCAACTGGGACCTGTGGTTCTTTGATTTGGAAACTCTAAAGTGGCGCCGCGAACCGCAGCCGCTCGCGCTGATCTGTCACGGCCTGCTGTACGACGATGGAGTAGCCGCCACCGCCGGCCATTTCGCCGCCGACCTAGGATTCGAGCATTTCTTCACTGGGCACGGTGGCATTCTCGCTCCCGCCGCAGCTTCTAACCCATTCGGGTCCTCCGACCATCCCCTCGAGCACACGTTTCGCCAGTGGATGTCCGCCAGCGGCAACTTGAAGGAATATCACGCCAAGACCCGCGAAAACATCCAACAATTGTTCAACTGGGTGGAGGCCATTGAGGCTGCGCTTCCCGTCGAGCGCAGCGAGTTATCCTCCGAGGGGGAAGAAAATTTCGAGGCCCGGCTGGACGCCATCCTCGCCCGGCGTTAATCTTGGGCCTCGGCGGGCGCCGGAACGTCACCTCATCATAAAAGCAACCTGAGCCGATGATTTCTTCCGTGGAGGACACGCAACGGCTAAAATTGTGGCATTACGCCTTCACCTCGCGACGGACAAAAAGGAGTAGCGAAGCTTCTACAATGGAAAATCTCACGGAAAGCGGCTGTTTCCTGACGCCTGCTAACGAGTCCGCAGCCATGCCGTCCTTACCTTCAGGGACGGGGAATCAAATCAGTGAGAATCGGGGGGCCGTTCGCCGCACTTGCCGGAACGCAGCGCTGGGCATACTGGCTGCGTGCTTCCTCGCCGGCTGCGGTGACGCGACACCGGAAAAGCCCGCCGCGGAAGCAAAGCCGGCCGCGCCGTCCGTTCCCGAGGACATTCAGTCCGCGGCGGATTCACTACTCGGAAAAGAGACCACCGTGCTGCTTTTCGGCGAACTGGCGAAAAACGGCAAGCAGGAATTTCTCGCTGCCAACATTGTCCCCAAATCGCCGAAAAATAGTCTGCCCGGCACGATTGTCACTCGCGCGGTGCTCGCGGAAAACGATAACGGTCAGTGGATGGAAATCTTGCGCTGCGACGAACACCTGAAGAATGGGAAAGGCTATCTGCCCGGCACTCCCATCGGAGGCGTGACCGGCTGGCGCTTGGCTTACGAGCAGGATCCCGAAAAGGGCCTGGCGCTGTACTTCACGCCGCTGAAGGGCGCGGTGGACACGCACACGCTTCCCATCGGCATCCGCTGGAACCCTGCGACCAAGCGCTACCAGTCCCTCGACCGCTCATACGAGCATTTTCTGAATGAGGCTCCGTCGCTGAGCACCGCGCGATCGAATTTGCGATGAGCAACGGCACCAAAACCGGACAGCACGGGACCGCCGCGCAAAAATCGCAGCAACCGCAGGCGCGTACCTCCGCCGCGAGAAACCTGCTTGGGTTCGTGCCCTATCTCGCTCGCTACCGCCCTGCTATCGCGCTCGGCCTGCTCGCTCTCGTGCTGACCAGCATTGTCGGCAACATCATCCCGCTCGCCACCGGCGTCATGACCGACATTCTCGCTGGCAGCCCTCGCCCCTTTGAAACCAACACCCATGCGCAAGCGCTTGCCGGCGGTTGGCTCAACCGCGATATTCCCTTCTACGCCCCGCACAGCCGTCACGCTCTAGGCATCTCCTGTCTCATCCTGATTATCTGCGTCCTGCTCAAAGGCGCGCTGTCCTTCACCACGCGCTGGGTTCTCATCGGCGTCTCCCGCGACATTGAATTCGACCTCCGCGCCGACCTGCTCGGCCGCCTGTTGCTCATGGAGCCGGAGTTTTACGTCCGCAATCGCACTGGCGAACTGATGTCCCGCGCCACCAACGACCTCAACAACGTACGCATGGTCCTCGGTCCCGGCATCATGTACACCGGGCAAACGCTGGTCACCATGCTCATCGCCATCGCGGTCATGGCGCGCCTTTCTCCGTCCCTGACGTTATGGGTGCTGCTCCCCGTCCCTGTAGTTTTCGTGGCCGTACGCCACTTTGGCAAAGTTATTCACGATCTTTACGAAATGATTCAAGCCTCGCTCGCCACCCTCTCCGCGAAAGTCCAGGAAAATCTTTCCGGCGTCCGCGTCATTCGTGCCTACGCCCAGGAAGAAGCCGAAATCCGCGGCTTCGACGAGCCCAATCGCGAATACGTGGCTCGCAACATCAAGCTCATTCGCACCTGGAGCATGTTTATGCCATCGCTCCAGGCGCTCATCGGCTTTTCCTTCCTCATCGTACTCTGGCAAGGCGGCCATCAACTTCTCCGCGGCCAGATTTCTCTCGGCGCCCTGATCGCTTTCTATACCTTCCTCGGCATTCTCGTTTGGCCCATGATTGCGCTCGGTTGGGTCACCAACATTTTCCAGCGCGGCGCGGCCTCCATGGGCCGCCTGAATTACATTCTCCACGCACAGCCGCAAATCGACGACCGCTTCGCGAAGGTTCCCGCCAACGCCGCAGTCGCCGGCGAAGTCGAATTCCGCAACTTGAATTTCACATATCCCACTACTATCTCCGGGAATGGCGCCGGCTTCGCCAAATCCAACGGCAACGATACACATGCCGTCCTCCGGGACATCAACTTGAAAATTCCTGCGGGCTCTACGCTCGCCATCGTCGGCCCCACGGGTAGCGGCAAAACCACGCTCGCCGCCCTGATCGCGCGCCTCTGGGAAGCTCCCGAGGGTGAAGTCCTGATTGACGGCCGGCCCATTCGCGAATGGCCGCTCGACACCTTGCGCCGCTCCATCGGCTACGTCCCGCAAGACACGTACCTCTTCAGCGAAACCGTCGGCGGCAACATCGCCTTTGGCCTCCCCAATTACGATCTCAACCAGGTCCGCCAGGCCGCGGAGATCGCGAGCTTCGATTCCGACGTCGAAGGCTTTTCCCATAAATACGAAACCGTTGTCGGCGAGCGCGGCATCACGCTTTCCGGCGGACAGAAACAACGCACCGCCATCGCTCGCGCCGTCATCCGCGACCCGCGCATCCTCATCCTCGACGATTCCCTCTCCAGCGTCGACACGCAAACTGAGGAGCGCATCCTCACGCGTCTGCGCGGCATCATGCACGGCCGCACCACCATTTTGATTTCGCACCGCACCTCCACCGTGCGGGACGCGGACCAGATCGTCGTCCTGCGCGACGGCCGTATCATCGAGCGCGGCACGCACGACGAACTCCTCGCTCGCGGCGGTTATTACGCAGATCTCTACGAGAAGCAATTGCTGGAAGAAGAGTTAGAACGCGCATGAGCAACGTGCACGAAGAAGAAGCCTTAGGCAAAGCGTACGACGCGCGCTTGATGCGGCGCCTGATGCAATACCTGCATCCGTACCGCTGGCGTGTCGTCCTAGCCATGGCCCTGGTCGCCGTGGTTACGCCGCTCGAACTAGCCCCGCCGCGAATTTTTCAAGTCGCCATCGACCGTTATTTCTCGCCAGCACTGAGAGGCAATTTGCCTGAGGCCAGCGCTTGGCGCAGCGTAATCGTACTCAGCGTCCTATACCTGCTCGTTCTGATCTTCGATTTCGTCGCCCAGTACGTTCAGATCCGCATTATGCAGCGCGTCGGCCAGCAGACCATGTACGACATGCGCACCGGAATTTTCGCGCACCTGCAGCGCCTGCCGATGAGCTACTTTGACCGCAACCCCGTCGGCCGCCTGGTAACGCGCGTGACCACCGACGTCGACGCCCTCAACGACCTCTTTGCCGCCGGCGTGGTCACCATGATCAACGATTTCTTCCTCCTCGCGGTCATGGCCGGTTTGCTTTTCT
>WNFI01044032.1_pt1 | contig 11895 bp, 8 predicted proteins | sample 5400471 | NCBI WGS metagenome assembly WNFI01 (sample SAMN13153348, study PRJNA577476) | soil metagenome | isolation source: 100 cm saprolite on Douglas fir-dominated hillslope | place: USA:California | collected 2013-09-17 | reverse complement strand
CGACGCCGATCACGGTGGCTTCCTCAACGTGCCCGGGCCGCAAGCGATACATGTACCACCCGACAACGAGCGCCAGCGGTATCGACATCCCGATCGTGAACGTGCCCCACGCGCTGTGCTCCAGCGCGTTGACGACGGCGAGCCCGAGGCCGGCGAGCGCAATGATGATGATGAAGAGGATGGCGACCGCGGCGGTCGTGCCGGCGACCGATCCGATCTCGGAGCGCGCGATCTCGGCGAGCGACGCCCCGCCGCGGCGCGTCGACGCCCAGAGGATGATCATGTCCTGGACGGCGCCCGCGAGGCACACGCCGCCGACCAGCCAGATGAGACCGGGAGCGTAGCCGAACTGCGCGGCGAGCACGGGCCCGATGAGCGGCCCGGCGCCGGCAATGGCCGCGAAATGGTGGCCGAAGAGCACCCATCGCGTCGTCGCGTGATAGTTGTGCCGGTCAGGCCGGACGTGGGCGGGCGTGGGGCGGGAGTCGTCCAGCACCATGACCTTCGCCGCGATGAACGCGCTGTAGTACCGGTACGCGATGGCCAGGATGCCGAGAATGGGCAGGATGATGTAAAGCGCGCGCATGGCCCGCGATTCTAGTCGACCTTTGTGGGCTATAGTGAAAGAGCCACCTGCCCGGTTTTTACTCAGGAATACCCATGCGCCGGATCGCCCCTGTCCTCATGACCCTGGTCCTGGCTGCGCCCGTCGCGGCCCAGAAGATCAAGGTGAGCACCGAATCGGTCCCGGTCTACGTGACCGTGACAGACGCCGAGAAGCGCCTCGTCCCGGACCTGACGCTCGCGGACTTCGATGTCCTCGATAACTTGAAGCCGCAGACGGTCAACGTCTTCGAGAACAAGCCGACGCCCATCACCACGACGGTGATGATCGACACGAGCGGGAGCATGACGACGGCGGTCGACTTCGTGAAGGAGGGCGCCGAGCAGTTCCTGCTGCGCCTCCTGCCCGACGACAAGGCGCAGGTCGGCGAGTTCAACGACAAGATCCGCTTTCATCCCGGCAGCTTCATCGAAGATCGCGATCGGCTCGTCTACCTCCTGAAGCACGAGCTCGACTTCGGCTACCCCACGCGCCTGTGGGACGCGATCGACGAGTGCCTGAATCGCCTGGAGCCGATGGACGGACGGAAGGTCGTGCTCGTGTTCACCGACGGCGACGACACCGCGAGCAAGGTGGGGCTGGGGAAGGTGATGGATCGCGCCCGCGCGAAGGACGTGATGATCTACGCGGTGGGCCTGGTCAACGACTACTTCAACGGCCAGCAGCGCGTGCGCAGCCAGCCTGATCGAGGCCTGAAGAAGCTCGCGGAGGATACCGGCGGCGGCTACTTCGAGTTGAAGCGCACCGCCGAACCCGTCTTACACGAGCGCGAACAGAACCGTCACCGCGAGCAGAAACGCGACGATCTTCTCGGCATTGCTCGAAAAGTCCCAAGTAATGTTCCGCATGTGACTGTCCCTCCTTTCAGACTGTTAGACGACCCCGGCCCGGGATCGGTTTAGTCCCGGTCCCGATTTCGCGGAATTGACACATCTGTGACTTAATGCTGCCTTATGCGCGACGGCATTCGCGCCGACATGGCGGCGCGGGTATTCCTGACCCTTGGTGCGTTGCTCCCGTATTGGCGCCTGCTCACATTCGGCGTCATCTTCGTCACCGACGATTACTTCGCATCCGACATCTTCAATGGCGAGCTGCCCGGACGTGCCTTGATCGGGCAACTGATCCGTCACGGCCAGATGCCCGTGTGGACGAACCAGTTGTGCTCTGGTCTTCCCCTCGCCGGGTCGGCGGCCGATCCTGTAGGGCTCGCCGCGTTCACGCTGCTGCCGCCCGCCGTGGCGCTTGACCTGTTCGTGATCGTGCTGCTGCTCGTCGCGGCTCACGGCGCCTACGGACTGGCGCGACGCTTCGGCGCCGATCGGCCTGGCGCGGTGCTGGCCGGCATCGCCTTCGCAGGCTCGGGCTACATCGCGTGTCAACTCAAGCACCTCAGCATCGTCTCCACGGTCGTGTGGCTGCCGGTCGGACTTCTGCTGATCGATCGCGCGCTCGGTGCGGCTGCGGATGCGCAACCCGGAACGCCGACGCTTCCGCGGCGCGCGCTGTTCATGGCGGCGTTCGGGCTCGTCTTCGCAGAGCAGGTGCTCTCCGGTTTCCCGCAGTCCGCGTATATCTGCGCACTGGTCTACGGCTCGTTCGCGCTGTTCCGTGCGGTGGCCGATCGGCAGCGCCTCGGATCGCTGCGCGTCTGGGTGGCGCTGCTCGGCGGACTCGGTGTTGCGGCCGCACTCGGGGCGGCGGCCGGCGCGGTGGTACTTCTTCCACTGTCACAGCTTGGCAGCGTGTCCGATCGCGCCGAGGCACTCGGGTGGATCTGGTCGACCCGACTCGCGTATTGGCCCTCGAACCTGCTGACGTTCCTGGTGCCGTACGTCAACGGCGACATTTCCGACAACACCTACGTCGGGCCTCCTTTTTTCTGGGAGGACTACGGATACGTCGGTCTCGCGACTGTGCTGCTGGCGTTCTATGGTGGAGTCCGCGAGCGGCGGCGGCCGATCGTCATGTTCCTGATCGTGATGACGCTGGCCGCCTATCTGTTCGTGCTCGGCGCGGCCACGCCGGTGTTTCGTGTCGCCTACCTGCTGCTGCCAGGGATGAAGCTGTTTCGCTTCCCCACCAGGTTCCTGATCGTCGTCGAGCTGGGTCTGGCCCTGCTGGCGGCAGCCGGGCTGACGCGGCTGCGCGTGGATCTCGAGCGGCGCTGGGCGGCACCGGCGCGTGTTCCCTGCGTGATCGTGCTGGCGGTGTGCGCGGCGACGGCGGTGGATCTCTTCATCCAGCAGCCGCGCCAGAATCCGATGGTCCCGGCGCGAACCTGGCTCGCCGCGCCGCCGAGCGTGGATGTGATTCGCGCCGATAGCGCACAGCCGCGAACGTTCACGCCCAGGCATCGCGACCTGCACCGGCGGACGTTCCAGATCGCCCACGGCTGGGCCAACGTCCAGCCGTACTTCGAGCTCCGCGACGTCCTGGAGCCGAACACCGGCGGGGGTTTCTGGAACACGCCGTCCGCGGATTGCTACGCCGGCATCACGGCACGCTGGTACATCGACGTGTGGGGGGATCACAATCGCGAGGCGTCGCTCGTCTCGCTGCTCGCGACCCTCGACTTCGACGCAGGGACTCTGCGGGTCCATCCCGCGCTCGTGAAGATCCTGAGGACGTATGGCGTCAGCCACGTGCTCAGTCCCTATCCTCAGCGAGGAACGGCGCTTTCACTCGTCAGCCACAGCGGAAATGCGTACGTCTACCGCGTCGAGGGGTCCGCCCGGGTGCGCGTCGTGCGCGCAGCGCGCCATGTGACCACGGATCAGGAGACCGGCAAGCGCCTGCTCGACTTCGGCTTCGATCCGGATCGCGAAATCTTGTTGTCCGAGGCGCCCGATTCGATCCATCCGACGGTCGACGAGATTGGTGATCTCCCGTCGAACGCCGCCGTGGGGCGAGCCGTCGTAAAGCGGGAGGATTCCCGCACGCTCGAGATCGACGCAGAGGCCCCGGCGGACGGTTTCCTGCTGCTCGCCGATACGTTCTATCCCGGCTGGACTGCCCAGGTCGACGGCACCCCAACGCCGATCTATCGCGCCAACCATTCCGTGCGTGGCATCCAACTGCCGAAGGGCCGGCACGAGGTGCGCTTCACATACGAGGCGCCCGGCTTCGCGCAGGGGCTGCAGATTACGCTGGCGGCGCTGTCGATTCTGCTGCTCTGGATGGGCGGAGCGGCTTACATGGACGGCCGCGTCCTGCGGTAGCGCAGCAGCCCCAGGGCGCCCCAGAATCCAATCACGACGTAACTCAAGGCCTGCGCGACCAGGATGTACGCGATGGCGTCGGTGCGGCTGAACCCGAACGGCGTCAGCACCGTCACCGCGACGAACTGGAAGATACCGACGTATCCCGGCGTCGAGGGCAGCGCGCTCCCCAGACTCAATCCCGTGATGAGCAGGAGCGACACAGAGATCGGGATCGAAAAGCCAAGGGCCGCCCCGGTGATGACCGTTCCCAGCGCGTCCAGGTACCAGATGAGCATGGTGAGCGCGAGAAAGCCGGACAGGCGGCGGACGTTATGGAAGGCCCGCATCCCGCGCAGGACCTGCTCCATGGCCGCGATCAGCCTGGGGCGCAGCGCGTGGGGCAGCGGCGCGCGCGCGATGGCGGTCCGGCCGAGTGGTCCGAGGAACGGCAGGACCGCGATGCCCAGGGCGCCGAGCAATCCGAGAATCGCAAACGGCCGGGCGGCGGCCGCCAGCCATCCTGGCGGCGCCGGAAGGGTCAGCAACACCACAGCGCTGATGACCACCAGCGCCACGGCGTCGGCCACTCGCTCCGACAGCGCCGTCGCCAGCACGTACGAGCTCCCAAGCCCGCTTTGCGAGCTGATCATGAACGTGCGAACGAGCTCTCCGCCACGCGCAGGAAGGAAGTTGTTGCCGAAGTACCCGGCCGCAGTAGCCCAGAAGGCGGTGGACACGCTGACGGCGCCTTCAGCGTTGAGCAGAATGCGCCATCGGCAGGCCCGGAGGAAGATCGTCGCCGTCCCGAGGGCGGCGGCCAGAGCGAGACGCCCGGGGCCGGCGCCTGCGGCAATCCGTCCAACCTGCCTCCACTCGATGCCGCGCAGCGAGTAGTACAGGAGCCCGGCCGCCAGAAGGGCGGCGACGGCGAAGGAGAGGACCCTCGTCCGCGACATCCACGGCGCGGCGGACGTGTCCTCCGAGGCCATCAGAAGAACCGCGCGTACTCACGCTGACTTTCGAGCAGATCGGGCGGGCTGCCGTGGTGCCAGCGCCACTGACCCGACGAAGGCGGATCCGCGGCCTCGTTGGCCTTGTCGGGCGGGCTCTCGAGCCGGCAGCGGTACAGCAGCGAGATATGGTGGCCCCGGGTGTCCTGTCCGCCGATGTCTTCAAGCACCAGCAAGGGCGTCGGCTCGCACGAGACATCCGCGCCCAACTCCGTGCGTGCGCAGGCGCGGATGCGGTCGGCGGCCAACTCCTTGAAGCGGATGATCCCGCCAGGCACGTGCCATCCGGGACCGAAGAACTCGTCATCCCGCCAGGCGAGCAGCGTCCGCCCGCGGTCGTCCTGGATGAGCAAATCGACGTTGATCAGCGGGGTGACGCGGCTGACGAAGCGGAACACGTCCTCCGGGAGGCCGCGCCGGGGATCGCCGACCACCGCCTCGATCGCCTTGAGGTAATCAGCTCTCGGTGTCGTCATCGAAGTTGATGCGTTCCTGCTCGACGACCAGCGGGCGGTTGCGGAGGACGCGACGCAGAACAAGCCGATGATGACCGGCGCCACGCCGATCGGCAGCCGGTACCAGAACACCATCTTCATCACGAAGTAGACCAGCGCGGCTGCCAGGCTCACGACCGAACTGACGAAGCCGACGATCGCCGCCAGGCGCAAGGGAATCTTCGAGTGGTTGACGATGCCCTGAACCCCGAGGTCGTAGAGCATGTACAGATTGTTCTTGGTGACCCCTCTGGTCCGTTGCGGCTGCGTGTACGGCACGGTCGCGTAGCGAAACCCGAGCTCCGCCACGATGCCTCTGAAATAAGGATACGGATCCGGCAACTGCCGAAGGACCGCCATGAACGCCTTGTCGTACAGCCCGAAACCGGTACAGTTGCGGACCTGCTTCACCTCGGACAACCAGTCGATCACGCGGTAGCCCACCCGGCGGATCGCAGCCATCACGGAAGACTCCTCGCTTGCGTTCTTGATCCCCAGGACGACTTTGTAGCCTTCGCGCCATTTCTCGAGAAACACCGGAATGAGCTCCGGCGGATCCTGGAGGTCGGCTGCCATCCCGATGACCGCGTCTCCGCGGCACTGCAGCAACCCGTGGTAGGGCGAGCGGACGTGCCCGAAGTTGCGCGTGTTGACGATGACCTTGACGTTCTTGTCGCGCGCCGCGATCTTTCTCAGGATCGAGACGGTCTCGTCAGTCGAGGCGTTGTCGATGAAGAGATGTTCGTAGGTGTACCCGCCGAGCGGTTGAAACACGGCGCGCACGCGCTCGTACAACATCTGGACGTTGTCGGCCTCGTTGAAGCAGGGGGTCAGGACCGTTATTTTGCGGATGTCAGACATTGTAGAGCGTGATCAGCTCGTTTGGGCATCCGAGGCCGTTGCGGATCTGCTCCGCAATTTCGTGCTGGAACACTCGGGAGCTGATCAACACCGGCTCCCGATGTGCCTTGAGCGCCTGGGGCGCCAGGATCGGCCGTCCATGCAGCGTCTTGCCGTGGTAGCGCGCGTTGGACTCGATGAACGCCACGATATCCGCTTCCGCCAGCCGGCTCGTGGCCATCAGCCGGCCGGTGTGCGTGCCAACGCCCCAGACGAGGATGCGACGGCGGCCGTCGACCACGGCGTTGATGGCGGCGTGGAGCCGTGCCTCGTCCGCCGCGCACTGCGACAGATACCGTTCGAGGCCTTTCGCCGTGTCGGGATCGAACCGCGTCTGGCCCGCGGGTGAGGTTGGCTCTTTGCGATAGACCGCCGACACATTGGACATCACCGTCTTGTAGCTCTGCTCGCGGTGGTTCTGCTCCAGAAACACCCGCGTGAAGCCGTGCCTGACCATGAGGTTGTCCAATGAGATGGGCGAGAAGAAGTTGATGTGCTCGGTGCTGAAGTCCTGGTATGGCGCGTTCGGCCAGTCCGCGAACGCCGTGACGTCGGGGACCTCCACGTAGAGCAGCCCCATGGGAGACACGAGCGCGCGGATCTGGTCGAACGCCTCGTCGAGATCTCGAAGGTGCTCCAGCACGCCGACCATGATCGCGACGTCATAGTGCTCGCCGGCCCTGGCGATTTCGGCGAGGGTCATCGTGCGCACGTCGATGCCGTAAAGCCGCGCCGCGGTGGCCGCGCACGCGGGCGACGGGTCGAGGCCGGTGACGTTGGCGAACCCGCGATCGCGGATGTCCTTCAGCAGGCGTCCGCTCGCGCAGCCGACGTCGAGGATGCGCGCCTCCGTCGACGGCACGTGCGGCGCGACGATGTCCGCAATCAGCGTGAGCCGTCGCGAATCGTACTTGGACTCGGCGCCTCCCCGCTGCGAATACTCGTACTTAGACATGTCGCGGTAATAGCGGTCGAACGCGGACTGATCCGGAATCCCGTCGGCGTAAGCCCCCCCGCACCGCTCGCACACGGCCACGTCGTACCCCGTCACCAGCGTGGCCTGATCGACAGCGGTGAACGCCTGGTGGAACAACACGCGGCGCGCAGTGCTTCCACAGATCGGGCAGTCGCGTGACCGGTTCACGACGCTCATGGCGCGCTGCCTGTCAGCCGCCCCCGCGGGACGGCGTAGCAGACGAGATCCCATCCCTCTTCGTTGTGCGGGCGCAGAAAAAAGGCGTAATCGTCGCGCCATTTCCGCAGCTGCAAGGGGATCCGCCAGAGGTGGTCCTGCTTGTGGTACACGCAGACGGCGAGGACCGGCGCGCGCCGCTCGATGGTCGTCCGTGCTCCCTCCAGCGCGTCGATCTCGAAGCCCTCGATATCCAGCTTGATGAGGGTCGGGCTGGCTCCGTCAACGAGCGAATCGAGCCTTTCTGCGCGCACGGCGACGGTGCCGGCCGACGCGTCGACGCTCGTGGTGCTCGCCGCGGTGCCGGTGGCATCCAGATACAGCGTTCTCGGCTCCGATCCTAACGCGAGCTGGCGGCAGTCGACCTTGGCGCGCGCCGAGGGTGGAAGCGCGGCGACCGTCGCCTGCAGCCGCGCGAAATTCCTCGGATCCGGCTCCAGCGCCAGTACGTGCCCGAACCGGTCGCCGTACAGCTTCCACAGCGTGCGAACCGTGTCGCCGTCGTACGCGCCCCCGTCCACGATCCATTCGTCTCCGGTCCAGGTGAACAGATCATCGGCGAAGTACTGCGGGTGCTTCACCGGGTGTGACAGCCCATCGAAGTCGGCGTTCAGCCGGAAGCGCACCTGGGCGACATATTCGGCGCGCGAGGTTTCGTCCTCCCACACGTCGAACCCCCGATGTACGTCGGCGCGCTCCTCGAGCAACCGGGACGGCAGGTCCTGAAGATAGAACGGCAGCAGCGTTTCCGGATATTTCCAGAAAAGCGGGGGAAAGGACGTGACCACGTCGCAACCCAGCGCTCGCAGCTGCGCGCGCGAGTCTGCCAAACGGTGCGGGCTGTTCGCGCCCCAGATCGTCACCACGAACGCCGCCCGAGCACCACACTTCCGCGCGGCCGCTTCGGGCGACAGGACGGGCAGGCCGTCGAGCGTCGTCCCCTGCTTGCCGTTGTCGGCGAATGCGAGGGGTTCGACACCGTGCCGTCGCAACCCCGCCAGCGCCCGGCGTCCGAGTCCGCCGGCGCCCATCAGGACGATGTCGCGTCCGCCGGCCAGCCGATCGAACTCGTGCCGCTCTGCCACCCGCATCGCCGCGGGGTCGCGCGACAACAGCGCGTCGAGCTCGCGTCGCAGCGCCGCTACCAAATCGTCTTTCCGCCGTCCACGACGAGGTTCGCGCCCGTCACGAAGGCCGCGGCGTCCGAACAGAGATAGACGAGCGCACCCTGAAAATCGTGCGGCTGCGCCATGCGGCCCATCGGGATTCGCGCGGCCGCGCGCGCCAGGAACGCCGCCGGCTGCCCGCTCTCGACGCCGCCGAGCGAGATCGTGTTCACGCGTACGCCGGCGTGCGCCCAGTAGGTCGCCAGATACAGCGTCAGGCCGTGCAGCCCGGCTTTGACGACCGAGTATGTGACCGGCTTGACCGGCTGTTCGCCGGCGGGGAGATCGTCCCTCTGGTACAAGCGCTGGTCCGGTGCGATGATGCCGTACTCGGACGAGATGTTGATGATGACGCCTCGCTTCTGCGCCGCGAGGACGCCACCGATGATTCGTGCGCAGAGAAACGGCCCCGTCAGTCCCACGGCCAGATCTGCGTTCCACTGTTCGGTCGGGAATTCCTCGAGCCGCGAGAATGCCTGCCCGGGAGTTTCGACCTTCGGGTTGTTCGCGGCGTTATTGACGAGGATGTCCACGCGTCCCAGCCGCGCGAGGACGGCCCGCAGCAGCGCCTCGATCGACGCCGGCCGGGTGATGTCGCACTGGAGACCCATGGCCGGCGCGCCAAACGTCGTCGAGATCTCCGTGGCCCGCGCCTCGGCGTCCGCGCCCCGGATGTCGGCGAGCACCGGCACGCCGCCGGCCGCGGCGATGGCCTCGCCGTGCCGCACGCCAAGCAGACCGGCGCCGCCGGTGACGATCGCGACGCGCCCCTCGAGTGAGAAGTCGAGTTTCGGTGTCATTGTGCTCACGTGATCTCGACCGGGCGCCCGGTACGCATCGCGTCCTTGACGGCGAGCGCCAGCCGCAGAACCGCGATCCCCTCCTCGAGCGGAACCGCGGGCTCCTCCCGTCCTGCCAGACATGCCTGAAAGTTCCGCGCCTCGTCCATGAACATCTGGTTGCGTTGATATTCCGCGAACGTGGCCGCCGGCGCAACGCCTGAATCCATCGTGATGCGGGCGGCCAGCAGGTCGACCGTTACCGAGCCGCGCTCGCCGGTAACAGAAATTGTGCGGCATGGCGGCCGGCCCGCGAAGGTCTGGCGGACGCGGACCGGCACGGCGCCCCCGTCCAGCCGCGCGTCGACCGTGTCCTCCACGTCGATCTCGAGCGTACTCAGATGGCCTCCGCTCGCCGTCACGGTTCGCGGCGGGCCGAACAGCCACCAGGCCAGGTCGTAGTCATGGATCTGCGTCAGCACGACCCCGCCGCCGAGCTCAGCCTGCGCGGCATACGACGAGCGGTAGTCCTCATAGGGATGCCAGTCCGGAAGGTATTCGCGGTATTCGATCTCGGCGCGCACCGCCCTTCCCAGCGTTCCGGCCCGCAGCAGATCGCGCAGCCACCGAACACACGGGTGATAACGCCACTGGCAGCCGACGATCGCGACCAGTCCTTTCGACTGAACCGTGTCGCTCAGCCGATCGACTCCGGCCAGCGTATGCGAGACGGGCTTCTCGATGAAGAGATGGCAGCCGGCGTCCGCCGCGCGTTGGGCGATCTCGAGGTGCCGGCTCGACGGAGTGCACACGAACACGCCGTCGGGACCGGCCGCGAGGGCCGCGTCCAGATCCTCGAAGGCCGTAATGCCAAGCTCGGCTTCGGCGTTGCGCGCGTCGTCGCGCTGCAGCGAATCGCTGATCACGTACGGAAGACGGCGGCGCCGGAACGCGAGCAGCTCGAGGCCATCGCCGTACAACACCCGCAGGTTCCGTGCGTGCCGCTGACCGATTGCACCGAGCCCGGCGATGAGAATCCGCACTTCACTCCTCGACCGGCGGAATCACCATGTTCGACAGGAATTCCTCCCGCGGCAGGAAGGGCCAGAGATCCTCGAGGGGTTTGGACACCATCGAGCCATCCGGTTTCCGCATCGACGACAGGCTCGGTGCGCGAGGCTCCTCGCGCGGCGTCATCACCTCGATGACCAGCGGCCCCGGTGAGTCGAGCAGCTCCCGCACCCGGCCGGCGAGGCCGCGATCTGTCTCAATCCTGGCGTAGGGGAGGCCGTAAGACTCCGCCACCTTCGCGAGCGGCGGCAGCGTCACGCCGCTCGTCGGATCGGCCCCGGCGAGCCGGCCGAAGTACCGCAACTGCGAGGTGCGGATGGACGCATAGCCGTCGTTGTTCATGACGAACAATTTGATCGGCAGCTGCAGACGGCGGACCGTCTCGAGCTCCTGGATATTGAGCTGCAGGCCCCCGTCTCCGTCGACGCAGATCGTACGCCGGCGCCCGTTGGCGAGGCATGCGCCGACGACCCCGGGCACGCCATTGCCCATCGCGCCGAGCGCCGTCGTGAGGAACAGGCGCTGGCCCTCCTTCAGCTTCGCGGCGAGGCAATACATTTCGATCCCGGTCCCCGAGCTGCCCGACACGATCACGTCGCCGGGCGCGGACGCTTCAGAGATCGCCTCACCCAGCACGTAGGTGCTGACGCCGTGCGGCAGGTTCCGGTACTCGGGAAGAACGACGGGATACTTCGACCGCCATTCCCGCCACCGCGCGGTCCAGCCCGATCGATCGCGCGGCTTCACGCCGCCGAGCTGACGCATCATCTCGCCGATGAAGGCTTTGACGTCAGCGTGCACGGGGACATCGATGGTGCCCTGCATCTTCCGCAGCTCGGCGGCGTCGATGTCCACCATGATCTTCTTCGCCGCTCGCGCGAAGTTCTGCGGCGCATAACCCGTCACGACGAGGTCCAGTCGCGCGCCAAGGCTGAGAAGCCAGTCGGAATTCTGCAGAGTAAAGTTCGCGCCGCGCGGGGCCAGCGGACCCGGACGGCCCACCATCAGGGGATGTTCGTCGGGCACCATGTCGTGAGCCGGCCACGTCGTGAGGACGGGAAGACTGAGCCGATCGATCAGCGCGCGCATCTCGGCGCGGGCTCCCCCGAGCCGCACGCCGTTGCCGATGAGGACGACGGGGCGTTCGGCCGCGTTGAGCAGCTCGATCGTGCGGCGTACCGCGGCGGCGATCTGCTCCGCCGACGCAAGCCCGGACACCGGGTCCTCGGCCGGATCGTACCCGCGCAGCACGGCCTCGTCGATCGTCGCGCCCTGCACGTCCAGTGGGAGGTCGATCCAGACGGGACCGGGGCGCCCGGTGCGCGCGAGATGCACCGCCCTCTCCATGTGGTACCGGATATCCGACGGCTCCATGACCGTCACGGCGTATTTCGTCGTCGGCTTCACCATCGCGACGATGTCCACTTCCTGGACGCCCATCTGACGGACGCCGGA
>WNFI01049117.1_pt1 | contig 11896 bp, 17 predicted proteins | sample 5400471 | NCBI WGS metagenome assembly WNFI01 (sample SAMN13153348, study PRJNA577476) | soil metagenome | isolation source: 100 cm saprolite on Douglas fir-dominated hillslope | place: USA:California | collected 2013-09-17 | reverse complement strand
TGTTTGGATTGGCGCTTTCCTATTGCGGCGAACAAAAAGCTACAGAGCATCGGCCAGCCAATGCTCAAAATCAGGGCCGATTTCATTCTCGTGAAATTAATAAGCGAAATCTAAATAGGTAACACCATGGAACGGAGGAAACCGAAACACGCTTGCCGCTAACTGTCGCCGATGAAACATCATACACACGCCTCGTGTTTTTCGGTCTTTGCTCTTCCGCATCTGTTGTTCATTCCCAAATTCGAAGAACGGCGCAAAGTCCTACAGAGCTGTTGCCTAGCCTGGAATATCAGCCTATTTCCTGACCACCAGCAACGTGCGCGGCAAATCGACATGGTGTGGGAACTGATCGAAACAGATAACCCAGACGCACCGCCCCCCGGACTCGAACAGGGCTTCAAAGGGGAGTTACACATGCTGGCAGAGAAAAAAATCGATCTCTTTCCTTGGCTCATCGTCAGCATTCGACGGGCCGATCTAGAACAGAACGGTCTTCACGACCGTTTGCATGTCGAAACCGACAATGGAGTCGAGGACATTAACCTAGTTATACACCCAGATCCATTGGGACTGCCGGTCATCATCGACGTGCTGCGTGGTATTCAACGTGACACGATGGAGCAAGTGCAACTGATGCAACAACTCAATCGGATTCCAAATGGGATCGACGATGCGTTAGTCAAACAAGCAATCAAAAGCTACAGCGTGCAACGCGCCGATCTGATTGGTTACCACCGAATCCTGACAGTGTGGCGGCAGAGCCAACCGGCCCCCAGTGTCCAGCGCGTGATCAATCACTGGCTGGGCATCCTTGATGAAATCGAACTCAATACCAAAGCGGTACTTGGTATCGTTGAAGATTACGACACCGATGCCGGTTCAGTGATCCGCCACAGGGGCGGTTTAAAGGATGCCATAGTCGAAAGACCAAGCCACTATACGGTGATTAGCGGCATAGATGGGCAACTGTGCAGTGACCACCCTAAAGCAACAACGCAGCGACGCAATGACGTAAGTAACATGTGCCAGTTCCTGCCAAAACTGACCGTGAATGGGCACATCCCGCCAGAAATCTCCGGACTCGGGTTCAATTTTGGTCACGCCTTGCTGGGGACTACTGAATTTGAAGTCATTCAGTTCGTTTTTCACTTCTATGGGTTCGAGACTTACAGCATGCTGGTCAATCCGAACAACCACTTGGTAAAGAAGGTGTTGATGAGGATGGTGAAAAGCGGCGATTACTTTTTCTTTGCCATTAGTCCCAACCAGAGCGTCACTGCGTTCCGATCCGACATTGGGCAAGAAAATTTGGCTGGGCTAAGCACCAATCTTCGACAAATTCAAGGATCAACAACGACGGATGCCCAATATCAGAGAGCGGTGGCGCAATTTCGGAGACACCCTGACCCTCCGGGTCAAGTGCTCAACTGGGTCTGTCGCGACAACATCGACTACTTGGATCTCACTCAGGATCGCCTTGAAATGAATCCTGTTCCCTGATCTTGTGTAAAAGGACACCAAACGCTTTTGCGTGGAGCCGGGAAGCCACCCCACTTTATTTTCGCGTCGTTGAATGATGTTATGTTTACCAGCACAAACTGCAGAAGTGGCAGTCAGCCTAAGCAGATACCACATTTGCGCGAAAGGTTACGTGCTGGTTGTGCGCTTGACTGTCTGATGACTAGATGATCCGAGAACGGACGCGAGCAGGACTGGAAGCCGCGCGAGAACAAGGCCGCGTCGGCGGTCGCCGCCCAAAACTCAAACCCAACCAGCGCGCGGAAATCATCGAAATGGTGAGTTCCGGAACAAAGACCGCCGCCGCGGCCGCCAGGTTGTTCGGAGTCCACCCTGCCAGTGTCTGTCGGCTCTTAGCCGCGCAACGAGTTATCGGGCAGAAAGTCGAGTCATGAGTCAAATTTTACGCAATTCCAAATCGAAAGTATCCGCCCGCCAGCGACTTCTGATCTCATTGGTGGAAGCGCTCGGCGGGAAAGTTTCTCAGACCGACTTTCAGAAGCTCCTGTTCCTCTACTCAAATGAGGTTGAAGCCGAGCCGAGCTTCGAATTTGTACCTTACCGTTTTGGTTGCTTCTCGTTCGCCTCGTACGCCGACAAGCGGCGGCTGATTGATGCCGGACTTCTGAAGAACGACGAAGCGACGTGGCAGCTGACCGAAGCAGGCGAGCAGCTTTCTAGAGAACGTGATCTGACGGCCCTGAGAATCTCGAAATTCGCACGGCAATACAAAAAGCTTCGAGGTGCACCGCTGATCATGGAAGTTTACCGACGGTACCCGTACTATGCTATTCGCAGCGAGATCATCGAGCAGGTTCTGCCTTCAGCGGAGGATCGCGAAAAGGTTGACGCGGCCCGGCCGCCTCAGAAAAAACCCGGACTTCTGACGATCGGCTACGAGGGAAAGAGCTTGGAGATGTACCTCAATCAGCTCATCAAAGCGGGAGTGACCCTTGTCTGCGATGTGCGTCGCAACCCGCTCAGCCGCAAGTACGGGTTTTCCAAATCCACTTTGAGCGAGGCCTGCAAGAAGGTTGGCATTGGCTACGAACATCTTCCGGATCTTGGAATCGCGTCATCCGAGCGCCGGAACATTTCTGAAAAGGAAGATTACGCTGAACTGTTTGTCGCTTACCAAAAGCACAGCCTACCGAAGAATCAGGCGGCACTCGACCAGATCCAGAGTTGGATAATCAAGGGCAAGCAGCGGGTGGCGCTCACTTGTTTCGAACGTGACCCTCTTCAGTGCCACAGGCACTGCGTTGCTCACGCCATCGCCGAACGGACCGATAAAAGACTTATTGCGTTGCACCTCCCTTGAGATGCCAGCAGAAAGGATACTGATTACTGTCAAGACTTACCCGACCCTGTCGCGGAAGCACGGCGAGCTGGTCTGCACGGCAGGGCTTCGAGAGGATGGAACCTGGATGCGAATCTATCCCGTTCCTTTTCGCCTGCTCGAATACCAGAATCAATATAGTAAGTTCGACTGGATAGAGACCTCGTTTTCAAAAAGCACGCGTGATCCGCGGCCCGAAAGTTTCCGACCAAATGATCCTGGTTCAATCCGGAAAGTCGGAAAGATGGACACGCACGATAACTGGCGCGAGCGGCGCAATCTAGTTCTAGGCAAGGCCAGGGTACATGACCGGCTCGGCGAGCTCATTGAGGCTGCGCACAACAAAGCGCTTTCTCTTGCCGTATTCAAGCCGGCAAAAATCCTCGATTTCATCTCGGAAAGCACCGACCGGGACTGGGACCCTGAGAAGGTGGAAGAAATGCGATCGAAGAGCGATCAGGGGGAGCTGTTCGGTACCGAAAATTGGAGGGATACCTTGAAGCTAATTCGAAAACTCCCGTACAAATTCTCCTATCGTTTTACGGACGAGGAAGGGAAACAAAGCACACTGCAAGTGCTCGACTGGGAGATCGGTCAACTTTACTGGAACTGCTTGGAAAGCGCCGAAGGCGATGAAAGAATCGCGCTTCAGAAGGTCCGGCAGAAGTATTTCGACACCTTCATGAAGACCGACCTGCACTTCTTTCTAGGTACCACTCTGAACTATCATGGTTGGGCTATAAATCCCTGGGTGATCATCGGCGTTTTTCCCCCTCCCCGTGTCCAACAAGGAATCCTCTTCTGATAGGGCCAACCCATAATTTTAATGCCAAAAGTCAGGAAACTTACAACCTCCGCGAAGCCGAGCGATCTGTTCGAAGACATCCGCGTCCTCATCGAGCAGACGCGGACGGCTACAGCTCGGGCTGTCAATTCGGCGGTCACATTGCTCTATTGGCAGGTTGGCAAGCGGATTCGCCGTGATGTGCTCCATGAGCAGCGAGCGGAATACGGCGAGCAGATTGTTGTAACGCTCTCGAGACAGTTAACCGAGGAGTTCGGCCGCGGCTGGAACAAAGGGGCGCTCACCCGAATGATGCAATTTGCTGACCAGTTTCCCGATCCGAAGATTGTTGCGACGCTGTCGCAACAATTGACCTGGAGCCACCTGGTCGAACTGCTACCGTTGAAAGATTCGCTCCGACGGGACTTTTACGCTGAGATGTGCCGACTGGAGAACTGGAGCGTTCGCACGTTGCGGGCAAAGATCGACGGGATGCTTTTTGAGCGCACGGGCCTCTCGCGAAAGCCCGCCGACCTCGCAGAGCAGGAACTCCGAGCGCTGCGCGCCGAAGACCGCCTGACTCCCGATTTGGTCTTCCGCGACCCTTACATCCTTGATTTTCTCGGACTTCACGACAGCTACAGCGAGCGAGAGCTGGAAGCCGCGATCCTGCGAGAGATTGAATCTTTCCTGCTCGAACTCGGCAATGGTTTTGCCTTCATTGAGCGGCAGAAGCGGATCAGGGTGGACGACGAAGACTTTTATATCGATCTGCTGCTTTATCATCGCAAACTGCGGCGCCTGGTGGCCGTGGAGCTCAAGTTGGAGAAATTTCGCCCGGAGCATGCCGGGCAAATGGAGTTTTACCTGCGCTGGTTGGCGAAGCATGAGCAGCAATCGCATGAGGAACCGCCTCTGGGTTTGATCCTCTGCTCAGCAAAGTCTCAGGAGCGCATCGAATTGATGGAGCTGGGCAAGTCCAGCATTCGGGTGGCGGAGTACCTTACCGTGCTCCCGCCGCGCGATTTGCTGGCGAAGAAATTGCACGAGGCGATCCGTCAAGCGCAAGCGCGGATGCTTCCGGAAAAAGTAGCAGATGCGGCGAACCACAAAGCTGCAGGCGAGGGAAAGGTGGAGGGGAATCAAGCGTCGAAATCGACCGCGAAAAAAGGGAACGAAAAAAAGCGTTCTGGGAAAAAGTCGGGTTAGCTGCTAAACACGCCCAATCTGCCCAACCTTTAAGGTGCGATGGAGCAAAATGCGGAGCTCCGCATTTTGCTCCGCTGCTCCCCAACACCCTAATCCTACGAGACGTCCATCCAGCCGTTTGGCGACGCGTCTTAGTTCCGGATGAAACGACCATCAAGACACTTCATGAAACTGTGCAGTTGGTCATGGGTTGGGCAAATTGCCATCTGCACCAATTTATTATTCGCGGAAAGGCCTCGATTTGGCCTGCAGCCGGCCAAGACACCGGACGGACAAGCTTACTGGCGAATCGGGCGGTGATCATACGATTCCGGAATTGTTGGACGCAACTCTCATCGTCGGTCTCCATTCCCAGTTTTTGCGTCGCTCGGTTCTCTCCGCTGCGATTTGTCTAGAATAACCGCTCGCGCGGAACGCCGGCAAAGGGCCCGGCGCCTGGCCACGATCACAAAAGGCGACAGGCTACCAATGAAACGCCAGGGCGGTCATCTTTAGTTAGCAGGTCTAATGGATAGGTTCGAAGCGATCCCGGTCATGCTCACTTCGCTCAATCTGGTTCCGGACTCGCCCGACAAACACGATTGCGGAGTCAAGATCCGGGAATGGATCTGGCTGATAGTTGTCCTGGACACTTTGAAGCAGCCGCTGCGCCTCACATATCTTTTCTAAATCGGTCATCTATTTTGCGGTCCTCAATATTTGATACCACGGCCTTGCGATGGCGAATCGTCGGCGGATCGCCGGAGCCGCGAAAGAAACTCATCAGTCGAAAGAGGACGATCTGGTTTCGGCTCTAGAAGGCTTCGCAAAAATGCTCCTTCGGATTCAAGTTTATTGACGATCCTCTCTGGTACGGATGCGGTACTCTCAGCTAATTTAGCCCAGAAGCGAGGAAGCATCTCTGTGACAAAATTTTTAACGCTCGGGGCTGGATGTTGTTCGAGTTTCTGAAGCGGTAGTATCGCCTTTGGATCCGCTAGGCTGCACCGCACCAGAGCAGCACCGTCTGGACTCAGCCAGAACTTTAAAAGGCGGCCTGATGCTTTCACAAGTGCTCGGTCAGCACCCTGGGTAGAAGCTAACTCATTCAACACCTCGTTAACGACAATTCCCATGATCGCCAACTGGCTTCTGTCGCGTCTGGAGCCGCTTTCTCTAGTCTGATCGATTGATCGTCGGCCTGATAATCTTAAACGGACGCTTACGTAGACGGTAGACTGTCTTCCGAGGCGCAACCCGGGCTACCCCGCTCTGCCATGGATCGGGAAGAATCGGCTTCGGTTTTGTTTGAGCAGGCTGGCTCAGCGGATGAGATCACCCGATCCTACGAACCTTGTCTGGGCGCTGCTGGGGCTCTAAGGTAAGATTATGACGAAAGATCTGCAAACCTACGACTTGGTGGTAATGGGGGGCGGTCCTGCCGGCAACATCGCAGCGACGGTAGCCTCGAGTTTCGGCAAAAGCGTGGTGCTGGTGGACAGCCATCAGGAGATCGGCGGCGCGGGGATCAACACGGGAACGGTGCCGAGCAAAACGCTGCGCGAAGCGGCGCTGGCCTTGTCGGGTCTTAAGTCGCGCAACCTCTATGGAGTCGATCTTTCGCTACGCAGAGAAGTGACCGTCGCTGATTTTCTTGGACACGAAGAACACGTGAAGGACGCTTTTCGCGCGGGCATCACGCAGAGGTTGCAGGTGCTCCAGGCGACGATTTATTGTGGGACCTGCACATTCCTCGACGCGCATGCGATCCAGGTCAATCTGGGTTCGGAAGATCCGGAGAAAGATCCCTCCGCCCTTGGCAGGCAGATCCAGTTGCGCGGTGAAAAGATCCTCATCGCCACCGGTTCCTCTCCGGTTCATCCCGACGTTTTTCCTTTCGGTCAGGGCGAAATTTACGATTCCGATACGATCCTGAAACTGAACGTATTCCCAAGATTCTGGCGGTCGTCGGGGCCGGTGTGATCGGCGGTGAATACGCGTGCACCTTCACGGCGCTCGGCGCGGAGGTCCACATCCTCGACGGGCGCGATGTCCTCCTTCCTTTTTTGGATGCGGAAGTTTCCCGGGCACTGGTGGGTGCGCTGCAACGCAGCGGGATCGTTTTTCACTGGAAAGAAAATGTCCATAAATGCGTTCCGACGGAATCCGGTGGCGTTCGGCTCGAACTCTCCTCCGGTGCGGCACTGACCGTCGATGCGGTGCTGGTGGCAGCGGGAAGACAAAGCAATACGGCCAGGCTGGGACTCGAGAAAGCGGGAGTAAAAACAGCCGATCGAGGGATCATTCCCGTGAACGAACATTTCCAGACGAACATCGAAAATATCTATGCCGCGGGTGATGTCATCGGTTTTCCGGCCCTTGCCTCGACGAGCATGGAGCAGGCGCGGCGGTGCGCGTGGCCGGATCATCGGCGACCTGGATGGCTTTCTTAAGCTGCTCTTTCGTCAGGACGATCTGAAGCTGATCGGCGTGCATATCATGGGCGACCTCGCGACGGAGGTTGTGCACATCGGCCTTGTGGCAATGATGTGCAATGCCTCCGCGAATCTCTTTGACGACGCCTGCTTTAATCTGCCGACTCTCGGAGTGCTCTACAAATTCGCGACGCTGAACGCGCTCCAAAACATCCGGACATAACCTCTGCCGTTCCACGTCTCTAGATTCTTCCCTGGTCCGCACCAGCTCCATAGAGAAGGTCGCTATACTCCAAGACCACGCTTGCGCTGTGGAAGAGCAGAATCGCGCCAAGTCCTATAACAGCGATCGCAGCAAGATAAGTTGGAACACGCCTACAATCCCAAGAATCGACAGCACAACTACCCCTAAATGATAGTAGCACTTCCGCGTCAAGGCCGTGTGCTCACACTGCCTCGCATGCTCATGAAATTGAGCAGGGGAAAGAAGACAAATTCCCGCTGTGAATGACTTCGATGAGACGCTTTTTTACTGCTCAATTTCCTGCGGATCAATTTTACGTCCAGCGCCATCAGCTCTGTCGCCATTCGACCCAAATCCTCTTGCCGCCGGCGAAAAGCCGGCGAGGCCAAAACTCCTCCTAGACCGATGTCGTGAATCGAGATGGAATAAGGAAGATTGGGCACAACGGAGAGATCCGGGATGCCGGCAATGCAAGCAAGTCCGCCTTCCGGTCCTAACAGGCCTAAATTGTCGACTCCGTTGCCGGGGCCTATGGTATCAACAATCGCGTCGATTCCGCGATCGCCGGCGATCGCTTTCGCCCGCTGAAAAACATCTTCCGTGCGATAATTGATTATCTCGTCGGCGCCCAACTCTCGCACGTACTGCGTATTAGGCGCGGAACAGGTGCCAATCACAAACGCCTTTGCCGCTTTGGCTAGCTGAATGGCAAAACCGCCAACGCCTCCCGCAGCCGCATGCACGAGCACAATGTCCCCCTCTCGAATCGATCTGCCGATTGGTATTCAGAGCCCGCTGATTTTGTGGACGATATGCTCTCGGGAGCCCAACTTGATGCATCCGGCTGCACTGAAGAAACTAACCCTAGTGCTTGCTGCTCATTCACGCAGCTGTTTGGCATCTGGCTGAAACCCGTAAGCCAACTCCAGCAGCTGCTTAAGAATCCTCGCGGTGGCACCCCAAATATCCAGGGCTTTGTAACGAAAATGGTAAATTATACGTGGTCTGGAATCCGCTTCGTAAAGCTCCGCACTGAAACAATCCGGTACCAGGAGGGCGGACACCGGTACAGAAACCACACATCTGACTTCTTCCTCATTTGGACGAACATCGTACGGCGATAGGACGACTCCGACAAACGGAGTAACGAGATAGCGTTTAGCAACTGTGACCTGATCGAAGCTGCCCGATGATCTGCACATTTTCGGGATCGATTCCTATTTCTTCCTGAGATTCCCGTAGTGCCGCCGCAAGAGCGTCCTTATCTTCGGCAGCCACACTTCCGCCCGGAAACGCGATCTCGCCGCTGTGCAAACACAACGTCGCTGCACGCTCAATCAGGGTCACATAGTGTTCCAGCTGTGTTTCCTGAATCAGCACCAACACGGCCGCTGGCCTGAATCCTTCGGCAACAACTGAACGGGCGCGATAATTTCGAATGGCCTCGAGAGCGTTGATTCTTGGCGAAAAAGGCATGTCAGCTTAGGCAATAAGAAGGTCTCCCGCTTTTACGAAAGAACGGTAAAAAAATTTCTAAAGTTTCTAAGCGCTGACGCCGAACGCGATCTCGCCGCAATCACCAAAAATCGCTTTATCGAATTCCGTAACGCCTAGTGTTGCAACTTTGAAATTCAAATTAATGGTACGAGTCTTCCGCCTTCTTCGCAATGATGCTGGCCCGTAGAATCGGACGAGGCCGCAAACCGTGTACTTGGTCAGACGTCTACAATGGATATGGAGATTAAAAGTTTCGTTACTTAGCTGCTAAACCCTCCGTAAGATCGACCGTTATGCGAAACATTAATACATTGATCCACTGTTCCTCCGTCTGCCTCAGCGCCTGTGGTTGAGGTGTAGCTGCGTACGGCCAGATTGAATTACCGGCGAAGACCTGTTGTAGCTGAGTAGTCATCACTCATTCTGGTGACCCTCTGTCCTCGTAATTCCAGTTACAGTGGACGTAATCCAAGCCTTCGCCAGTTCATCGAGATCGCTAAACCCGCACACATTATCTTCGAAACTCTACGGCCTGACATTGCTCAAGAGCTTGATAGGGTGGGGCAGTCTGCCCGCTTAGCCCATCAACAGCCAAAGAGTGAGCTCTTAAAGACCGGCAGTGCCCGGATCCGGCTAGGTGCTTGGCGTGACGACCTTGAAAAGCAATATATCCGCACCGACTCGCTGCTGCCGCTGTGACGGTTTTTGAACAGCTCGAACGTTATGTGCCGCCAGAACATCTCGATGACTGGCGGCGCTGGGTCGCTTACACAGCAAGATACAAGCCCACCGACGAAATTGCTCATATCTGCCAGGCCGCCGGCTGGCTCGCTCTTCTAACCTCGGAAACACCGAGCCGGCTAGCTGAGCAAAACAACCAACTCCTCGAAGCAATTTCCTCGCAGCGTATCGAGTTTCAAAACTCCATCACAAAACTCACAGACACACTCCAGGGACGTCCACCTAAACCTACCACCACAACTGGTGCGTCCCCGGAATCTCCAACACACGATCTTCAGGCGGCCGCCCGCACGATTGTCGAAGCGGCCGACACCCTAACCCATTTAAGCGCTAGCAGAATCAAATGGGGTTTGCTTTTGGCCTGGGCCTTTGGTGTGTTAAGCTATCGGCTCTTAGAGTTCCTCTGGAACTACCTCCGCCAGCTCGGTCATTTTTAGGGTAGCGAATCAGTAAACAAATGAGCCGGTTTCTCAACTTCTTTACCGATAGGGGAGGGGACCAAAAGCCCACCACCCCCTCAAAGACGGCCGACTATTGGCCGCTCGATCTTCCATTAATCCGCTTTTCCGAAAAGCGTGCCGATACCTGGACACTCGCCGATGCTTGCCAAGGCGTCCTCATCATGGGCGAAATGGGTAGCGGCAAAACTTCAGGCTCCGGCCAACTTCTCGCCAAACAATATCTCAAGGCCGGTTTTGGCGGCCTGGTCCTCTGTTACAAACACGATCCTCAGAACCCCAGAGAGGATGAAGCAACGCTCTGGCGCAACTACCTAACCAAGACCGGCAGAATCGAAGATGGCTTATTCTTTAGTGCCGACGCTGATCTCCGGTTCAACTTTCTCGACTATGAGTCGAGAACGTCTGGTCTCGACTTCGTAGAGAATCTCGTCTCGCTCCTAACTGACATCGCCTCGGTCAAAAAACGCAATCAGACCAGTTCTAACGAACAAGAATATTGGCTGCCACAAAAAGAAAAACTGCTTCGCAACGCAATCAGTCTTCTGCTCTTGGCCAAAGAACCTATCACAATGCGCAATCTCTATGAGATCATAATCACCGCGCCAAACAACCTCGAGCAGACCCGCAGCGAAGAATGGCATAAGTCCAGCTATCTTTTCCAATTGTTCACCCGGGCAAGCCACACCCATAGCCATCATCCGGAATGGTTCTTTATCGAAAAATATTGGATGCACGAACGCCCCACGATGGATCCCGATACCAGGAGCAACGTCGATACTGACTATACCGGCATGTTCGACCCGCTGACCCGAGGAAAAATCGGCGAATTGTTCTCCACAAGCACGAACATCACTCCGGAGGACATTCTGAACGGCAAAGTGCTAGTCATCGACATACCAGTCTCGAAATATCGCGCTGTTGGCCAGTTCGCAGGCCTGATCTGGTCACAGCTTCTACAACGCACTGTTTGGCCGCACGGCTTTTTTCTACCGGCTCCGCAAAAAAGAACTGGCAAAAGCGTTTCCAGAGGCTACCGCCGAGCTAATCCTCCTGTGCTTAAAGGCCACGCGCGATCCGTTTATTATGCTCGGCCAACCCACTGACGTTTGGAATGATTTGCGACACGAAAAGCCTTCGCCCGTGACCTTGGATGCAATTCGTAGCGAGGCGTTGCGCCTTGGCATGGATCTGGGCGCGGCATGATTGGCTCGTGCTTCGAACAACTAAAAGCAACGCGTGTAACAAATTGCTACTCACGGAGAATATTCCGTGCCTGGTTGTCAGTTCCGTAGGACGAAATAAATCGTGAAGTTTGAGAGTGGGCGGACCTCAAACCGAAATTGTCCACGGTTGTTGAACCGGCGGTTAAAAAGCGGTATGCCAGGGGGGTTGGGTTGTCGGCTCTGTTGATTCCAACTCAGGATTCTTTGACGAAGGATCGCTACCCTTCATGAACGCGGTTTTGCAGCGCGCATCCAGTGCGTACCGTACTTCGGCATGTTATTGAGCCAGGCGGGTCGACCAAAATTTTCCTCTTTCAATTATCCGGATCAGATTCTCTCCGCCCGTGTAGTAACAGAGCGGCGTCTTCAGAGCTTGAGCTAGTGGCGCAAGTGCCTCCTTACGATTCCACGCGATGCCGCTTCATCATCTTGCTCTGAGTGCTTATTCATCATTGGGACAGGACGA
>WNFI01437625.1_pt1 | contig 11897 bp, 12 predicted proteins | sample 5400471 | NCBI WGS metagenome assembly WNFI01 (sample SAMN13153348, study PRJNA577476) | soil metagenome | isolation source: 100 cm saprolite on Douglas fir-dominated hillslope | place: USA:California | collected 2013-09-17 | reverse complement strand
CAAAAATAGAACTCCCAAATCTACCCGAATTTTGGAAAGATAAAAAAATTATATTTGTTTCCGATTTGCATTTGGGACATATCCACGGTAGAAAATTTGCCCAAAAAGTAGCCGATAAAATACACGGGCTCAATCCGGATCTCCTCCTCATTGGCGGCGATCTTTACGATGGTGTCGTGGTCGATAAGCAAAGAATCATCGAGCCTCTGAAAAAATTAAATCCAAGCCTTGGCATCTACTTTGTCACTGGCAACCACGATGGCTTCACCACCGAAGATACCGACCAAGACGTTTTGACTATCAGCCAGTCTGGAATCAAAGTCTTGCAAAATGAAATTATAAACATCAACGGCCTGCAAATTATCGGTGTCAACTATCGAGATACGGCCAATCGGCAAAATTTTACCGAAATTTTAAATGGAATCAACATTAATCCTAAGCAACCCTCGATCCTGCTGAAGCATGTGCCGGACAATGTCGATATTGGGGCAGAAAAGGGTATCTCCTTGATGCTTTGCGGGCACACTCATCGGGCCCAAGTCTGGCCATTTCAATTTATCCCTAGACTTGTTTATAAACACTTCGACTATGGATTAAAGGAGTCGGGTCAGATGAAAGTATTTACTTCCAGCGGAGTTGGCACTTGGGGTCCGCCGTTTCGAGTGGGAACAAATTCGGAAATAGTTACTATCGTTTTCTAGCAAACATCCTGCACAATGCGACCCCAATAGGAATCTAACTAAGAATCGCCCACAAGGAGGTTTTTTTGTTGCTTGACAATATTCGTTAGGTAGCTTATGATTAGTTAGCTAATCATTTATCAATTTTATGACGGAATCAAAATCTTTAAAGTTATTGCTGTTTGGACTGGTAAAACAAGCCAAGGCTGATATCGAACGTCAGTTTGCGGCCGCAGGGATATCCATAACCCCGTTTCAGTATGGCGTGCTTTCGATTATAAAACAAAAACCCTGCACTTTAGCAATTATTGCTAAAAAAATGGGAATCAAAGCACCTTCTGCCGTACCTTACATTGACGGCCTTCAAAAACAAGGATTTATCCAAAAACATAGCGATACCAGTGATCGCCGAAAAATCGAGTTGAAGATCACGCCGAAAGGGGAACGTTTGATCGAAAACATCACCAAAGATCACCCGACGGATATTTTGAACCGGTCCTTCCATAAATTATCAAAGAAAAAACAAGAACAACTATTAAATCTATTAAAAGAATTAACCGATAACTTCACTAAATAATACCATGAATAAATTGCTAAAATGGTTGCCGCTTTTGGTCATGAGCTTGGCTCTGACAATTATTATCTTAGATACTACTATTTTGAACGTGACTTTACGCACGATTATCAGCGATCTGCACACTGACATTCAAAGCATTCAGTGGGTGATCACGGCTTACGCTCTGATGCTGGCTGCGTTTACGATTACTGGTGGGCGACTGGGCGATTTGTTCGGCCGCAAAAAAATGTTCGTGCTAGGTGCCATTATTTTCGCGATCGGCTCGTTTATGACCTCGATTGCCCACTCTGTGGGGTTCATGATTTTAGGCGAGGCTATAATTGAAGGCATCGGTGCTGCTCTAATGCTTCCCGCAACGTCGTCACTCCTGCGATCGACTTACAAAGGCCGCGATCTTTCGCTGGCCTTCGGCATATGGGGCGGCATAGTGGCCGGATCGGCTGCTTTAGGTCCTGTGCTCGGCGGATGGTTTACCACTCACTACACCTGGCGCTGGGCTTTCCGTATAAACGTATTTGTGGCGGCAATTTTAGTGTTAGCTTCAGTTTTGATCAAAGAATATAGAGAAACAGAAGAAAAGCCAAGCCTGGATTTTGTGGGAGTAATCCTTTCTGCACTGGGCATGTTTTCTTTGGTTTTCGGGTTTATTCAATCCACAACTTACGCGTACGTGAACGATCCGGCAAAACTCCTTTGATTTCTTTAAGCCTTTTCAAAAATTCCACCTTCATGACAGGCTCAAGTGTTTCCGCTATTCTGGCCTTGGGACAATCGGGTTTAAGTTTTTCCGTGCCGATTTATCTCCAGTCAGTACTAAGACTTAATCCTATAGAAACGGGTCTGGCCATGGTTCCCATGACTGCATTTATTTTGGTTTCAGCGCCGTTATCGAGTTTTTTGGGCAAATATATCACCCCTAAACGTATTATCCAGGCAGGAATTATTATCAATCTGCTTAGTTTTATAGTTTTGCGCCAAAGTTTGCATTTGGGAGCAAACCAGTGGGCCTTAGCTCCGGGATTTGCTTTGTTTGGATTCGGCATGGGGTTGATTTTTGGCCAAGCGACAAACTTAACTCTTTCTGCGGTTTCAGTAGAGCAGTCAGGAGAAGCATCAGGCGTTAGCAATACTCTGAGGTCTTTGGGGCAGACTTTAGGTTCAGCAGTTTTGGGTGCGATCCTTATTTCCTCCCTAGGATCAAATTTAGCCAGTGGCATAAATAGCAGCAAGGTAATTCCGGATACCGCCAAGCCCGCAATCGTATCAGCGGTTTCGGCTCAAGCTTCCAATATTGAATTTGGCAATGGCGCAGATTTGGGTTCCAAAGTTCCTCAAAGTATCACAAACGAAATTACGACAATCAGCCATCAAGCAACCATAGACGCCAGCAAATCCACGCTGACGTATGGTATCCTCTTCATATTGATTACTTTGCTGGTTTCATTCAAGCTTCCATCGGGTTCGATTATCGAAGCTAAATCCGCCCTAGCTTCAACCCCCTCCCATTAAATAAAGAATCGCAGCAAGGGTAGTTTTTTGTTATGATAATTATATGATTACTTACTTTCAGGCTATTATTTTCGGATTTCTTCAGGGTATTTCTGAATTATTTCCCGTTTCCAGTTTAGGACACAGTGTCATACTTCCAAAATTGGTAGGTTGGAACATAAATCAAAACGATTCTTTCTTTTTGACTTTCTTGGTGGCCACACATTTAGCAACTGCAATTGTATTATTTTTCTTTTTTTGGAAAGATTGGATCAATATTCTTAAAGGAATGGGCCGCTCACTCGTGCAGCGACAAATAACAGAAGATAATTACTATGCCAAACTCGGCTGGCTATTGGTGGTGGGGACTATTCCCACAGGAATTCTGGGTTTGCTATTAGAAGAAAAATTACGTTCTCTTTTTGCTTCTGCTTCATCCGCGGCATTTTTTCTAATCCTCAACGGCTTCCTGTTGTATGGCACTGAGGTACTAAAAAGAAGAGTACTGGAAAACAATGATGAGCTTGGTTCAGATAAAAGGATTGCAGAATTAAAATGGTCCCAGGCTCTGAAAGTAGGCTTGGCTCAAATTGTGGCCCTTATTCCCGGGTTCTCTCGTTCCGGCGCTACAATGGCAGGAGGATTGTTGGTAGGACTTTCTCATGAAGATTCCGTAAGATATAGTTTCCTCCTAGCGACTCCAATTATCGGGGCGGCGGCTGTTTTAAAATTACCAGAGTTATTTAAATCGGAGAATAGCGGATTAATTGGTCCAGCCGTGGTAGGAGCGTTATGTTCAGCCTTTGCAGCGTATTTGGCTGTAAAGTTTTTGGTGAAATATTCTCACACAAATAAATTAACCCCTTTTGCCATTTACTGCTTGGCAGCAGGGGTTATCTATTCACTAGCCCTATATTTTAGATAGTTTTTTTAGGTCCACTCTGAAACCAGGAATAAATAAACAAAGCTGCAGCTAATACAAATGACGCTATGCTGTGCTTCGTATGCACATGGCTAGAGCGCGCCTGGTAGCCAGGGAAGTACGAAGGCAGAGTACCCGCGGAATGAGTCGCATAAACATAGCCCACGTATAAGAAAACCAGACCCAAAACTATTCCTAAAATCACCAGTACTTTATTGTTGTTCATAAAATTTAATTGCTGCTGTATTTAGTATATCATAAACAATTGCAGCTCTGCTCTATTTGTTTATTGCGTTTTTGATAATACTTCGAACGACATTTATTGGTATCGAAAAACTAATGTTATTGGATCCTTGGACCGTAGCGACGTTGATACCTACGACGCTACCGTTCAAATTCAATAAAGGGCCGCCGGAATTCCCGGGATTGATTGCAGCGTCAGTTTGAATAACTCTTTTAAGTGTTTCCACACTGCCATTGGTGCTCGACGCTTGAATTGTCCGATTAAGACCAGAAATAATACCAATTGAAACTGAATTATTGTATTGGCCCAAAGCATTTCCTATCGCAATTACGGTTTGTCCTAACTGTAGGTTGTTAGAATCGTCAAACTTAAGGGACGAATAATTATTCCCGTTAATTTTAATGATTGCAATGTCATTAGTGGGATCTTTTGCAATGAGCTTGGCTATTTCTTGTTTACCATTGGACAACAACACGGTATAACTTGCTTGATCATCAGTCACAACGTGTTTATTTGTAATAATATATCCGTCTGAGCTAATCAATACACCGCTTCCTGCTCCAATTTTTTGAGATTGCGTCTGTCCAGTAGGCTCGTATACCGGTACTTGCATACCAATATTTTGAAAGAAAGGATCATCACCAAATGGATTTTTGTAAACCACTTTGTATTGCGGTACTTCTTTGGAGATAACCACTGAGACTACTGCGGGTGTGGCTTTTGCCACCGCCGCAGTAACCAGTTCTTGCTGGGATTTTTGTTGGACAATCTGGCGATTAGCCACTTCCTGTGCAGACAGCGCGGCAGAAGTGCTTTGTTTATTTAGAATTACCTGGTTTTGGAGGGCAGAAATTTGTTTTTGAAGTGCTGTGATCGAAGCCGTTTGATTGCGTTGCTGTTGTGTGGCCTGGTTTTTATATACTATTATTGTTACTGCATCACTGGTTACTATCAGCAGCAATAATAGTAAAAATGGTATGTATTTTTTCATATTGATATTTTATAAAAGCAGGAAAAAATGTCAAATATCATTTAAAAAACACCAATAAAAATTGGCGTTTTTTAAATGATTAAAATTTTTATTTTGTTGGAACAATCAGCGGTACTGGTAGGGGTCCAGGCTTGGAACCAGTACCGGTAGTGGGCTTGTTATTGGTAGTGCCTGCTTTGGGCGTTCCCTTCAAGGGCAACGGCAGAGGATACGGATTGCTGATCAGATCCCAGATCAACGGCACAATCACGTTTTGTTGATAATAATTCTGTGGCGCATTAATCAGTGGAAAAACAAATGCTGGTGCGTACAGTTCGGTGTTGATTCCGTTCTGGTAATCGTACATTTTTACGTACGCCATCTGTGGCGTTCCCAGAGCAACTTCAGACATATTGTCCGGCATGGGTTTGATGATAGAATTCGGCGGGACTCCAAGCACTTTACTGCCCGAAGATGCGCTACCACTTCCTGATACGCCCGGAGCACCTCCCGACATCGCTCCGCCGTAATAATTATTCAATCTGTATTGTCCGCCATTTTCGGCAATCTGAATTATTTTTTTCACTTCAGTAATCGCGTCATATGAAGACGTTTGATAATTCTGGACGCTCAAACCATAGACGCTGCTGACCTTGCTGTAACTGAGATTTACTTCGACATTCAGGCCGCTTGGTGTGCCTCCTTGTTCGTAGACTGGCTTACCGTTAAGCATCTGCTGGTAAATTACAGTTACTGAATAAGGAAAATATATGGGCATAGACGAAGTCGGGGACCCATTGGCCATCGGAGTTTTCAGATAATTACGCCATTGATTTTGCACTATCGGCCGGCTGTATGAATTAGTCGGAATATTATGGTCTTTTAAAAATTGATCGGTAATGGCAATGATAACGTCGTCGACAGGAATGTCGTTGACTTTCAGCGATTGCGGCTGTACGCACATAGCATTGGTCATGCAACCATTTTGCGACCATTTCTGACCGTTTGGGTTGATTCCTATAGTACCGTTTTTCAGATCAAGCGTGATCGTATATCCCAAATCCTGATTTTGAGAAAAAATTAGTTGATTGAGACTAGTACTGCCAAAAGATCCTAAGTCAACCAGCCCCGTATTTAACTGCTGCAGTGCTGCTACTGCCTGATCCGCAGAAATCGCAACCGGTACGCGCTTCAGCACGTCAAGTTTGGACTGATTTTGTTGGAACGTGTCGCCCTTGTAGACATACCGTGAATACCAGATCGGAGCGGGCATGGAAAGAGCAGCAGTGCCACTTTTGCCTGGGGCACTACCAGCATTACGGGAGCTGCCCTGCGAGGCGGGAGCTGTATTCAAAGCTACTGAGGCGGAGCCATTGGCTACACTGAAATTTGTCGGTGGCATAGACAAAGTGTTGCCTGCCTGCGGCTGTGCGACGCTGGCATCTCCGGCGGTGTTTAGCGGATTGCTCGCAGCTGCAAGCGAACTGAGCTTGCCAAAACCAGAGTCAGCTATGCGTGCCACTTTCGTCTGACTGGAAAGCATTGAATTACCAACCGTATTTGATTTGTTTTTACCGTTTTTACCTAAGGTAAATAGAAGGCCAAGAGCAACGATAACAATGCCAAGCAAAACCAAAATTTTTATATGCAGATTTTTCATAATGCTATAAATTTATATTAAATATGAAAATCAACTTGTTGATATAATTGTCAGCCGTCTAAAGCCAAATGGTTAATTTGGCAGGGCCAAACATTTTCTAATAATAAATACTTGAAGGTTCTTTGCGGCATATCAGGCGGGGTTGGTTTAGCAGAAAGTATTATACGAGGTAAAATTTTATCTTTCTTTTTCTGCGTTTTTATATTAGTTTCTAATCCATTAATTATGATATTTATTATGACATAGACATAAAAAATTTACAAGAATAATCATTCGTTGTTGAAATTATCAAGAGAACTGGTATAATAACTTTAAAGGCCTCTTCCCGGCTTAGCAATGAAACAAATAGACAAAATTTTATATCATGAAATTAAACCCTACTTCGGCTATTTGCTGGTTATTTTAACTTTGATTTTTTTGGGCGTAGGCCTGGAGAGTATCGCGCCTTGGTCCTTTAAAATTTTGATTGACAATGTTTTAAACGGAGAGCAGTTAGAGAGTGACTCATGGCTTTCTAAATTATTGTCGTTCCTCACTTCTAAAGAAGCCTTGGGGTTTTTTGCTATAATGATGTATTTTACCAGCAATATTCTCTCGTATATCGTCGATTATTTTGTTGGAGTCTCGATTAAAAAATTAACCCGCCGGGTTATTGCTAGTTTTTCACAAAAAGCTTTTGACAACTTAGAAAAACTATCCGCGGGATTTTATAAAAAACAGCAGATAGGCGATTACATTTACCGTTTGAGTTATGACGTTTCCGCCCTGGGTGAATTGCTGGAAGAGGGTATTTTGCCCATTGTCCATAATTTTTTATTTTTAGTAGTTACTATCTCCATCCTGTTTTACATTAACGTTCAATTGGGGATTTTAGCTTTAATCATTTTACCGTTTTTAGCCCTAACTCTAGGAGTATTTAATAAAACAATCAACAAAACCTCGCATATTAGCGAGCACTCAAACAGTACTTTATTTGCATTTATTGAAGAGGTTTTAAGCCAACTGCGGATCGTTCAGGCTTTTAACAAGCAGCACAAAGAATCCGGCTTGTTTCGGCAAAAAGAACAATCTTCTTTGGTTGGGGAACTAAATATGCACGGATTTGGGTTTTTAATGAATCTCCTGATCGGCGTGGTGGTTGCGGTAAGTTATTCAATAGTTTTGCTTTATGGCATGAGGTTGGTATTCTCCGGTCAGTTAAGCACTGGTTTGTTGATCGCGTTTATTTTGTATCTGGACAATCTGAGCCAACCACTTCTGTCGTTTGTAACGGGAATCACAACGACTAAAGAGAATTATATTAAAGTCAGCCGAATGAATGATTTTTTTGAACCTCGCTACAAAGAGCAAAAAACCGGCGCATTAATTTTAAAGCAGAGTCCAGCAATTATTTTTCGTCACGTGACAATTGATACGGGTAAACATCGTAGCATTGTTAAAAATTTATCATTTGAAATTCCTGCTGGAAAAAAAAGCGTCGTCGTGGGGGTAAACGGCAGCGGCAAGACCACTGTCGCAAATTTAATTTTAAAATTTTTACATCCAACCAGCGGCAGTATTTTGATGGATGGACAAAATTTAAGCAATTACGATCTTCTTCACTTGAGAGAAGATATAGCATTCGTGCCGCAAGAAATCGTTCTTTTCAATGAGAGTATCCGAAACAATATCGCTTTTGGCAAAGGCTCCACAAATCTTAACGAGATTAAACGCGCGGCACAAATGGCCAGAGCGAATGATTTTATCAACCGTCTTCCCGGCGGCTATAATTTCGTGGTCGGAGAGGAAGGGCTTAATCTTTCCGGCGGACAACGGCAAAGAATTATGTTAGCGAGGGCATTTTTAAGAACCAAGGCTAAGATTTTAATCTTGGATGAGCCGCTTTCTGCGCTGGATATCAAATCCAGAGGAGTAATTATGGAGAACCTGAATTTTTTTGGTAGAGGCAAAACCACAATTTTTATCTCCAATGTCTTAGAAGTTGTCAGTCAGGCGGATTATGTTATTGTTTTAAACCAAGGCCGGCTTTTGCATTCCGGCAGCGCCCAAAGTTTGTTACGCGATAAAAGTTTGGCTGAGCTAATTCTGGAAGAGGCTTAACAAATCGGATTGTTTGTGCTATAATAATATTGAACGTTTACGCTAATGAAACAAAAACTCAATTTTGAACCGAGATGGTTTGCCATAATCATATTTTTTATGGCCGGAGTGTTTCTGGGGGCATTTGTTTTATTTATTTGGATTTTTAACGGCGGCAGATTCTATGGCATCCAAAGAAACCATACCAATAGCAATTATAAGTTCATTCATCCGCTGATAGCCGTAGAACGTGAGCAAATTGCAGATTTTTTTTCCAATAACAAATTGCAAACTAAGTTAACAAAGATAATAGATAAACATAAAAAAAATCAAGACGTCCAAGAGGCGGCGATTTATTTTCGCGATCTTGACTTTGGCCGTTGGGTGGGCCTGAATGAGGATTTAAGATTCTCCCCCGGCAAACTCATGAAAGTCCCAATTATGATTACTTATTTTAGACAAGCGGAATCTGATCCTAAAGTTTTGCAAAAACAATTGAAATACATAGTAGATCCAAAAATCGCCAGCAGAAACAATCAAGTAGGCTTACAAAATAACGAAATTTATCCCGTTGCAAAATTAATTGAGGCGATGATTATCGACGACGATGATAATTCTGCCAATTTGCTGTTTGACAATATCAACCGCGGATCTTTGAACGAAGTGTTCAGCGATTTAGGAATTAACTTTAAAGAAGACAAGGAAAACGAAGATTTTATAACGGTTAAACAGTATAGTTTGTTTTTTCGGATTTTATATAATTCAACTTACTTGAGTAGACAATATTCAGAACGCTCTTTGGAAGTTTTAAGCCAAACTCCCAACACTGACGGTGTCTCTATTGGCTTGCCCAATGATTTGATCGTTGCCAATAAATATCGTACCCGCAGTTTTAATCAGGGACGCAGTAGATTGAAAGAGAGCCACGACTGCGGCATAGTTTATTTTCCCAAACATCCTTATTTGATCTGTACTATGGGAGTTGGTATAAACAACATGGCTATTGATAATACGTTCAAGGAATTAAGTCAGGCTGTTTATAACGATATGTCGGAAACCTATAAAAATTAAATTAGCGAAAGGGGGTGAGTAAAAATGGCAAAGAAATCGAAACCCAAGGCAAAAGCGAAAAAGACTATAAAAAAGCGAAAGAAATAGTTTGAAAAGCTTTGCAAATATAAAAACCTTCCTAAGTGGGAGGTTTTTATTATTTCCTGAAATCGAGAGCAGAAAAATGAAGATGACAATAGCTAGTGTTTTTGTTATTATAGTTTATATGGAAGAAGAAATCACACCATTGGAAGTTAAAGAAGAAATAGAAAAAGCGGCGGATTTTCAGGGAAGTTGGAGCAAATATTTAGCTTTAACTACTGCTGTAATTGCAGTACTCTCCGCTATTGCTGCATTACAATCTGGAAATTTTGCTGATAGAGCGCTTTTAGAAAAAAATAACGCTGTATTGTTTCAGAGCAAAGCTTCAGATCAGTGGAATTATTATCAGGCCAAAGGGGTTAAGAAAAATGTGGCTGAAGGCTTTGCGGGTCAAACGCCTGACGCCAAAGTTAAGCAACAAATAGATAAATATGCCCAGGAGCAAAAAGCAATTCAACAACAAGCCCAAACATTTGAAGAGCAAGTTAAGAATTCCAGCGAAAAATCTGACCATTTATTTGAAAAACACCATACAATAGCTTTTGGTGTGACCTTATTTCAAATTGCAGTAGCTCTTTCTGCTATGAGCGCTTTAATGAGAAGAAAAAGTTTGTGGTATTTATCAATCCTATCAGCTATAGGGGGTGTTAGCTTATTGGTGTATGGGATCCTTAAATAGAGCCAAATTTAGAATTATACTAGGGTTGCTTCATCAAAACTTCATATTGATGCTATAATATGATAGAGGTTGTGGATAACTAATTGAAACAAATTAAGTAATTAATAGACAAAATATGCCAAACAAAAAGGCTTTTTCGGTTGGGGTTATGGTTTTTGTGTGTCTGTTCGTTTTTAGTTTTTCGGCTTTGGCAGCTGCGCCTAAGCCCAATAGTCGACGGAATTCTTCGAAAACAATAAGATCTTCGAAAGTGATGAAAAAGAACCAAATCTACTCCAAATGGAAGGCAAAAGTAAAAGGTGCTAGTGTTGTTAAAAAACGAGCAGTTAAGAAAAAACTTTTTAAAAAGGACGTAACAAAAAAACCGGTAAAAAACAAAAAAGTAAATAAAACTAAATAATTAATCTACAATCTATTATGAAAAGACAAAATAAATTTTTTGTTTGGATTGCAGCTGTCTCTTTATTGCTGCTAGGTTATGCCGGATTTGATGCCCAGCTTTCCTATGCGCAAGATGCGACCACAGATGCCGTAACTACGGATACCTCCAGTTCATCTTTGGATAATACTAGTGCCAGTCAAGATTCGGGAGTAAATTTTGATGCAGTCGTTACACAAGGCGAAGCTCAAATTAGCTCTGATCCATCCAACACTGCTGATCAAGAAGCAGTTCTTACCGATGAAACCACGGCTGTTGCTGAAACTGATGGCAACCTCCCGCCGGTGGAAGTAACCGCAAGCGATGAATTTGATATGCCGGCAGAATCGCAGCCAGAGGATACTTTAGAATCAATCGATCAACAAAATACCGATTCCAGTGATGCAGATCCTAGTGCTACTGACCAATCCCAGATGGATCAATCAGGCCAGGATCAAACTTCCACTGATACTTCTACAACGATCCAAGACAGCAGCTCCAGTTCTGACAGTTCTGCAGGTCAATAATTAAAAAAATAAAATTATGAAAACCTCAAAAAATAAACTTCCCCTCATAGTTGGCTCTGGAGTCCTTGTAGTGGCTTTTGTGATTGTATACCTTGTGATTTTTCCGGCAAATAATAATCCAGTGAGCGTAAATCAACCTGTAAATATGGCAGTAGTGGCAGCGACTAGCCTTGATGATGGTGGAAATCCAGTTAACCCCGCTTCAGTTTTCAGCACGAAAGATAAGACTATTTATGTAGTTGTGAATTTGAAGAATGCGCATAAGAATGACATTGTTTCTTACTCTCGATACTACAAAGGTAAATATATTAATGCTCAAAGTGCGCGGATTGTGGATGAGAAAGCAAACCATGTAATATTTGCCTTCAATAAAGACAAAGGATATATTAAGGGCAAATATGATTATAAAATCTTCTATAACAAAAAGTTCATGAAGTCATTCACTTACAACATAAATTAAAGATTGATAATCACTCCACTGTAAGTGGAGTGATTTCAAAT
>WNFI01066649.1_pt1 | contig 11898 bp, 14 predicted proteins | sample 5400471 | NCBI WGS metagenome assembly WNFI01 (sample SAMN13153348, study PRJNA577476) | soil metagenome | isolation source: 100 cm saprolite on Douglas fir-dominated hillslope | place: USA:California | collected 2013-09-17 | reverse complement strand
AATCCACCTCCGCGCGCATCTCGCGCCGCGCGCGCTCCAGGTCCGTCATCGCGCGACGGTATCGCCGCCAGCCGAACACGACGAGCACCGCCGCGACCAGACACACCGCGCCCCAGAAGACCAGCCAGCGGCGACCGAGGGCAAACCCGCTGTACGCCAGCAGCAGGGCGTCGAGCAGCAAGAAGCCGACGGCGAAGGTGGTGGGCGCTCGCGAGACCATCAACGCACGGGTTTGCGGCGGGCGGGCAGGATGATGAAAGGGGAGTTGGACACGGCGCCGAGCGCGGCCAGGGTGGTGGCCTCATCCAGCACCTGGGCGCCGCGGAACTTCATCACATAGTCGTCGGGCCGGACCTGTACTCGCTTCAGGGCCTGGGCAAGCGCCTGGCGCTTGAGCTCCGCGACCGTGGTCGTGGGCTCGACCGCGAGGAACACCTGATCCCACACATCGGTGACCATTACCCGCACGGCGAACCGCTCGCCCACCGCGGTCATGCGACCTCCACGCTGCCCTCGAGGGGAAGCGTCGAGAGGAAGCGGTCCAGCGCCTGATCGAAGAACAGGGTGGACGCACGCACTCGGGTCTTCCCCGCGGCGTCCGCCCACACGTGCAGCGCGATCTCTTCCCCGCCCTGACCCCGCAGCACCAGAAAGCCCGGCCCTTCCTTCTCCACGAAGGCGGCCGCGTGCGGCACCCGCTCCGCGAAAAACCGCTTGGCGCGATCCAGCACGTCCTGAGGGGGCAGCACGACGGTGGTGGAGTGCGTCATGGCTCGGAAAGATAGAGACCGCACCGGACTCCGCAAAGCTGACAGGCTGTGGCGCCAGCTTGGCTGCGCCCCTATGTGTTGAGGAGATCCCGCAGCCGTTCTTCCACCTGGGAATTAGGTACCGCGGTCGCCCCGGCTTCGCGCGCCGCACGCAGCAGCTCCACCTGCACGTGCGACCCGTAGGCGAGCACCGGAGTGCCGCGTCGCACCAGCTCGGCGATCCGCTCCGTCGCTCCGGCGCCAGCGAGCTCCAGCACCGCGAGATCGCACGCGGCCTCGTCACGCGACACCTCCGCGCCGGCGGCGGCCACCACGGCGCCCAGCTTCGAGCGGAACAACAGGTCCCGCGTGGCGAGCAAAACCCGCTTAGCCATGGGCATGACGGACAGCCCCTACATCAGCCCTTGAGTTTCTCTGCGAGATAGGTCACCAGCCGATCGGAGGCGACCCGCTCCTGCTTCAGGGTATCCCGGTCGCGCACCGATCGAGCCGCCGTCGTCGTAGAACGTGTTGTAGTGTTTGCGCAGATCGTCGAAAATGCGGCGCGCCAGCTCGGGCATTCCGTCCTTATTCACCAACGGGAACACCGCGGCTTTCAGCGGCGCGATCGCGGGATGCAGCCGCAGGACCACGCGCTTTTCTCCCTCTACGTCGTCCTCGTGGTACGCGTCCACCATCACTACGAGCGTCGTGCGGTCGGCGCCCGCCGACGTTTCGACAACGTAGGGAATGAACCGCTCGTTCGTCGCGACATCCAGATACTCGAGTTTCTTGCCCGAGAATTCCTGGTGGCGCGACAGGTCGAAGTTCGTGCGGTTGTGGATCCCCTCGAATTCCTGCCAGCCGAAGGGGAACTCGTACTGGATGTCGTAGGCGTCCTTGGCGTAGTGCGCCAGCTCGTCCTTCGTGTGCTGGTGGAACCGCAGCTTCTCGGCGCGCACGCCCAGTCCGGCCACCCACTTCATCCGCTCGTGGCGCCAGAACTCGAACGACTCGAGGTCGGTGCCCGGCTTCACGAAGTACTGCATTTCCATCTGCTCGAACTCGCGGGTTCGAAAGATGAAGTTGCCGGGGGTGATCTCGTTGCGGAACGCCTTGCCGATCTGCGCGATCCCGAAGGGGATCTTCTGGCGCGACGACTGCAGCACGTTCAAGTAGTTGACGTAAATCCCCTGGGCCGTTTCGGGCCGGAGGTACACGACCGCGGCGGCCTCTTCGACCGGACCCACGAACGTCTTGAACATGAGGTTGAACAGCCGCGGGGCGGTGAGCGTCCCCTTGCTGCCGCACACCGGGCACTGCGCCGTAGGCTCGCCCGGCGTGCCTTTGATGCGGGGATCATCGGCGCGAAACCGATTCTTGCACTGTTTGCAGTCCACCAGCGGATCGGTGAACCCCGCCACGTGACCCGACGCTTCCCACACCTTGGGGTGCATCAGGATCGCCGCGTCCAGCCCCTCGATGTCCTCGCGGTCGTGGACCATCGAGCGCCACCACCGCTCCTTGATGTTCTTCTTCAGCTCCACGCCCAGCGGCCCGTAGTCCCACACCGAGCCGAGGCCGCCATAGATCTCCGAAGACTGGAACACGAAGCCGCGCCGCTTGGCCAGCGACACCAGCTTGTCCATGACATTGTCGGTTGGGGACATGAGGGCCGGAAGATAGAGGGGCGGCTACGCGCCGGGCAACCCGAATGCTTCACGCACGGCTCGCTCCCCGAGGGCCGAGATGCCGGCCGCGTCGAGCACGCGACCCTCACCGTCGAGCGCGTGCAGGCCCACGAGTCCTTGGACTTTGCCCGCGACCACCGCCACGCGCGTCGCCGCCGCCTGGGCCCGTCGCACCACCTCGCCCGAGGCCTTCCCCACGAGCGAGGTCTTGTCGAAGGCACCCTCACCGGTGATCACGAGCTGGGCCTTCGCGAGCGCGGCATCGAACCCCACCCGGTCCAGCACCCAGTCCGCTCCGCCCGTGAGCTCAGCCTTGGCGAAACACACCAGCCCGGCACCGAGGCCGCCCGCCGCGCCACCCCCGGGCAGCGTAGCGATGTCGCCACGGCCGTGCCGCGCCATCACCTCCGCGAGCCGCTCGAGGCCCCGAGAAAGGAGCTTCACGCCTTCGGGTCCCGCTCCCTTCTGCGGTCCGAACACCGGGGCTGCGCCCCGCGGGCCGACCAGCGGCGAGGTGACATCGGCGAGTGCGATGACCCGAGCGTCCAGACCCCACCCCCCGTCGAACTCCGCCAGCTGCGCCAGCGGGCCACCTCCCTCCTGAAGCGACCCTCCCGCGGCGTCTCGGAAGGACCAGCCGAGACCTCGGGCGGCGCCCGTTCCGCCATCCACCGTCGCCGAGCCGCCCAGGCCTACCACTACGGTCTTTGCTCCGCGCTCGACCGCCTCCCAAAGCAGCTCGCCCACGCCGCGCGTCGTCGCCCGAAGCGGATCGAGCTGCTCGGGTTTGAGCAGCGCGACACCGCACGCGGTTGCGCTCTCGAAGATCGCCGTCTCCGGATCCACCCAACCGAGTTCTCCGGAGACCGGCTCGCCCAGGGGGCCGGTAACGCTAATGCGCTCCCGTAACGCGGTCGGTGCCAGCACGGCGTCCAGCAACCCGTCGCCCCCATCGGAGATAGGGCACTGCCGGACGTCCGCGTCCGGGAGCGCGCGCCGAGCCCCCGCGGCTAAGGCGTCGGCCACCTGCCTGGGGCCGAGCGTGCCCTTAAAGGCCGCAGGGGCGATCAGTATGCGCTGTGGCATATTGCATTATGCTTTGAAACATGCATTCTGCGATATATATCGCCGTCGTGTGATTTGCTATGTGCCGTAGTTATCGCCATTACGCGGCAGGCACCGTTCTTGCTCTTCAACGCTGCGGACTATTGAGCGTCTCGCTCGCATCGGGTTCTAGGGCGCACGATGTCGAGCAGGCGATCACCCCCCAGGGGCAACTCTGGGGGGTTTGCTTTTGATGTGGTTGCAGATCCGCCCACCGTGCTCGCGTCCGTTCTCGATGAAGATCTTATTGGCGTCGAACCCAGAGGCGAGCACGCCGGCGATGTACACCCCCGGCACGTTTGTCTCCATCGTTCCGGGCGTGTGCTGCGGGACGCCGCCGGTCTCATCCACCGCCACGCCCACCGATCGCAGCAGCGAGAGGTCGGCGGTATAGCCGGTCAGGGCCAGCACGAAGTCCGCCGGAATCGTCTCCGGCTCGCCGTCCGGATCGCGATGGATCACGACTTCCGACCGCCTGATCTCGACCACCCGGCTGCACCACCGAACGGCGACCCGCCCCTCTTTCACGCGGTTCGTGATGTCGGGCAGGATCCACGGCTTCACCCCCCGATCGAACTCACTCAGAAAGTGCACCATCGTCACGCGGGCACCGACCCGGCACAGCTCGAGGGCCGCTTCGACCGCGCTGTTGCCGCCGCCCACTACGACGACCCGTTGCTGCCAGTAGGGATGGGGCTCTACAAAGAAGTGTGAGACGTGCGGGAGATCCTCGCCAGGAACCCGAAGCGGATTCGGTGACTCGAAATAGCCCGTCGCGAACACCACGTGACGAGTTCCGATGGTTTCCGGCTCGGCGTTCCCGGGGTGCTGCGCCACGATCTCGAACCCGTCACGCGTCCGAGTCACCCGCTTCACAGTGTGATACTGCCGCACATCCAGCTCGAAGTGCTCCGCCACTTTGCGGTAGTACGTCAGGGCTTCCCGTCGCGTGGGCTTGTCGCCGGCAGTGACGAACGGCACCCCGATCTCGAGCTTATCTGGCGTCGAGAAGAACGTCATGTACAGCGGGTAGCGCATGAGACTCGAGGTCACGGGCCCTTTGTCGAGCAGGGAGCACGTGAGACTGGCGCGCTTCGCCGCCACGCCCACCGCCAGCCCGCAGGGCCCGGCTCCGATCACCGTGAGGTCGAGCATCAACGCGCCACTGTCACGTCACTTCGATGATCTGATCGCGATGCGAGCCGACGCTCACGTACTGGATGGGCGCGTGCGCCAGGTCCTGGAGCCGATCGAGGTAGGCGCGGGCCTGCGGCGGTAGGTCCGCGAGCCGGCGGACGTGGCTCAGCGACTTCTGCCAACCCGGAAGGGTCTCATACAGCGGCTCGACGGCGTCGAACCAGCCACAGCGCCGCGGCCGCCCCGTAGTTGCTCCGAACTCATCCCCCAGCTCGCGGATCCGCTCGGCCAGCGCCGGCGGGGCTTTGGTGGGGAGCGGCCCGTTGCCGACCCGAGTCGTGTACGCCTTGACGACCCCGAGCACAGCGTCGATAGCCGTCGGACCGATCCCGGCGCCGACCGCCGCGCCGCCGGCCGTCGTATTGGAGGAGGTCACGTACGGATAGGTGCCGTGGTCGACGTCCAGCAGCGCGCCCTGCGCGCCCTCGAGCAGCACCGATTCTCCCCGCTCGAGCGCTTCCCATACGACGCGTCCGGCATCTACAGCGAGCGGCAGCAGGCGTGGGGCCAACCGCTCGAGCAAGCCCACGTGCTCCCCCGCATCGGCGCGCTCGGTCGAGCCGAGCAGCTCGAGGAACTCGTTGGCGGCCTGGACCCGCGCGCACACCAGTTCTTTCGCCCGGCTGATGTTCCGCAGATCGCCCACCCGGATACCGCGTCGTCCGTACTTGTCCTCGTAGGTGGGTCCGATGCCGCGACCGGTCGTGCCGATCTTCTCCCGGGCTTCGCGGGCCCGGTCGAGCAGCTTGTGGAACGGGAGGGTGAGGTGGGCGCGGTCCGAGACGTACAGCTTGTGCTCGGTCCGGATGCCCCGCTCACTCAGGGCGTCGAGCTCCGTGAAGAGCGTCTCGGGATCCAGCACGACCCCGTTGCCGACCAGGCATACTGCGCCCTGAATGATCCCCGAGGGAATCTGGTGGAGCACGAATTCCCCGGCGCCGGTGTGGACGGTATGGCCCGCGTTCGCTCCGCCCTGATAGCGCACGACCAGATCGGCGCGCTCGGCGAGCACGTCGACGACCTTCCCTTTGCCCTCGTCGCCCCATTGGGCGCCGACGACCACAACGCAGTGGGTCTTCGGTCCGAACATGGCTCCCCAGCAAAAAACGCCCCGGAAGCGGGGCGTTGGACTATCCTCCGAGGAAAGCTAGACCTGGGCGAGCGCTCGGGCAACTCCCTGCGCCACCGTTCGCACGCCGTCCAGCGTCAAACGCTGAACCGAGTCGCGCGGTGTATGGACGACCCTGGCTGTGCCCCAGTCGCCGCGCATGATTGTGACCGCCTCGCGAGCTGCGCCGGCCAGCAGGAGCCCGTCTACCAGCACAGGCAGCCAGCGCGCCCGCCGGGCGCCGAGTGTTGCCACCACCCGCTCGACGGTGGGCCCGGAGCGGTGCGCCAACGCGATCGTGAAACCGCGGTCGTCGATGCCATCGAAGTTAACGATGCACGTGTCGCGGAGCAGGTTGGCCCGCTCCCGCGCAAGGGCCCGCGCGCCGAGCATGCCGTACTCCTCGGCGTCGGGGAAGAGCACCCCCACGCCCGCGTCGGGCGGCAGGGCGTCCAGCGTGGCGAGGACGGCCACCACTCCCGCCGCGTTGTCGACTGCGCCCGCCGAGCGGTTGGTCACACGGTTCGCCGCGAGCAACAGGATGCCGGCGACGCCCGCGGCGCCGGCAAGAAGGTCGAGCAAGCCTGGGTGGAGCGAACTGAGCAACGCACGCGCCACGAGCGTGATTAGCTCGAGCGCGCCGAGCGACACGAGGGCTGCGGCGCCGAGACGCGTCGCCATGGAGAGGGGCTGGCCCTTCGAGTCGAAATGCGCGGCGAGCCACACCGAGACGCGAGCCCGAGGGCGGACACCAATGAGGTTGACGCCCTCGAGCGTCGCTCGCCCCCAGTGGTGGAGCAGCGTTCGCCCCGTGAAGCGGTGCTCCATGACGATGAAGCCCCGCGCCGCAAGCTCGCGTTTCAGCACTTCCCGGATCTGCAGATTGGCGGCCGTGCCGCTCAGCCGCGGAATCGCGATGGCGGAGAGCAGCGCGCGGTAATCCGTCACGCAGCGACGAGCTTCGCCACTCGCTCCCGGTCCGAGGCCGCGACGGGCGCGAGTGGCGGGCGCACCGGCCCGCCGTACAGCCCTCCCCCTACGGCGTCCATGGCGGCCTTCACGCCGGCGGGCCCGAGCTTCCCAACGATTTCTCGGTCGAGCGGTGCGAGACGTTCCTGGAGCTTCCCCGCGCCCTCGCGGTCGCCGGCGCGGAACGCGGCGAGCAGCTGCGCGCTGAGCGCCGCGGCGAAACACGCCACGGCAAGGATGCCCCCGTCGCACCCCAGCTCCAGGGCGGCGTACAGCAGCGAGCCCGAACCGACGAAGACCGACCACTCCGGGGCCGCGTCGCGGTATGCCGCGAGGTTCTTTGCGTCGCCCGACGAGTCTTTGGCGCCGACGATGTTGCTGTGCGCCGCGAGCTGTCGCAGCAGGCCGGCGGCGAGCTGGAGGTGCGTGTACTTGGGGATGTTGTAGACGAGGACGGGCACCGCCCCGCCGGTCCCCGCAATGAGCCAGCGCTTGTCGGGCAACACCTCGCGCACCCACCCGACCATGCGGCGCTGCTCGTCCGGCTCGAGCAGGGCCGACTCTCCCGTCGAGCCCGCCACGACGACGCCGTCGAGGCCCGCGGCGATCAACCGGGTCACGTTGTGGCGCAGGTGGACGGGGGCGACCTCTCCCGTCGCGCTGTCGAACGGTGTGGTGATGGGGACGAGCACGCCCCCGAGCGGCCGCTCCGTCACTGGCCGGGGGTCGCCTCCGCGGGCGTAGCGGTGCGCGGGCGACGGCGCACGGAGCGCATCTGCTTCTCGAAGTCGGCTGGATTGTTGCTGGCGGCGAGGGCGGTCTCGTACGTCACTACCTCGTCGGCGACCAGGTCCATGAGGTGTTGGTCGAACGTCTGCATGCCGTATTCGTCCCGCGCCTCGCGAATGTACTCGGGCAGATCGCCGGTTCGGCCATCGTCTTTGATCAGCTGGCGCGCCTCGCCGGTGCAGATCAGGATCTCCACGGCCGCCACGCGCCCGTGGCCGTCGGCGCGCGGCAGCAGGCGCTGCGACACGACGGACTGAAGGGCCTCGCACAATCGCAGCCGGGCGCCCTCTTGCTCTTCGGGCGGGAACATCGAGACGACGCGGCTGACCGTGGTCACGGCGTCGGGGGTGTGCAGGGTCGAGATCACGAGATGGCCCGTTTCGGCGGCCTTCAGCGCGGTGTCGATCGCCTCCGCATCGCGCATCTCCCCGATCAGCACGACGTCCGGATCCTGGCGCATCGCCGCGCGCAGCCCGGCGCGGAAGTCGTCCGTATCGACGCCGATCTCGCGCTGCGTGACCGAGCAATTGATGTCGCGGTGCAGGAACTCGATCGGATTCTCGAGCGTGACGATGTGCTTGTTCTGGGTCTGGTTGATGTGGTTCACCATGGCCGCCATGGTCGAGCTCTTCCCCGAGCCCGTCACCCCCGTCACCAGAATCATCCCCCGCTCGGCCGAGGCAATGCTCGCGAGGATGGGCGGCAGTTTGAGGGTGTCGAACGTCGGCACGTCGAACGGGATCACCCGCATCACGATCATGAACGAGGAGCGCTGCCGCAGGATGTTGACGCGGAACCGCCCCACGCCGGGCATGCCCCAGGAGCAGTCGTAATCGCGCAGCCGGTCGATCCGGGCACGATCCTCGTCGCTGGGAATCAGGTGTTGCGCGATCGCCTTGGTCTGCTCCGGCGTCAGGCGGTGCTTGGTGAGGGCCACCAGCTTTCCGTCGATCCGGGCGCGGAACACGTCCCCGGCTTTGACATGGAGGTCCGACGCGCCCCGGTCGATCGCCGCCTTGATGATCTGCTCGATGCCCCGCGGCTGGCTGCCGGTGGTGCTCGCGCGGGCGCTCTTGGCCTTTTCTTCCACTAGTATCCGGCCTCCGGGTCGACCGTGTTGGCGAGTGGGGACCCTGCAAGATAGCGCCGGATGTTCTCCACGATCAGCCCCGTCTCGCGCTCCCAGAAGCGTGTCGTCACGGCGGCGACATGCGGACTCACCAGCACGCGCGGGTGGCGCCAGAAGGAGTGGCCCACCGGCAGCGGCTCGACGGCGAACACGTCGAGCGCGGCGCCTCGCAGCCGGGACGCGTCGAGCAGGTCAAGCAGCGCCGTTTCGTCCAGGAGCGTGCCGCGCGAGACGTTGACGACGATGGCCTCGGGCGGCAGCCGCTCGAGCACCGCCCGGCTCACGGCCCCACGCGTCTCCGCGGTGTGGGGCGCGGCAATCACGAGGCAGTCGCTCTCGGCGGCGAGCCGTGACAGATCGCGGAGGCCACCCACCCAGCGGACGCCCGCCGGCCCGCCTCGCGCCGGCCGCCGCCGCACACCCGCCACGCTCATCCCGAGGGACACCCCACGCCGCGCGATGGCGCCACCGATGCCGCCGAGACCGAGCACGCCGAGCCGCAACTCGCCGAGCTCGCGGACGGGAACCTCGAGATCGGCGAACGCCGGCCTGGCCCATTGCGCCGCGGCCTGGAACTCCCGCATCCGATCCAGCGCGCGGGCGAAATACGCGATGGCGGCGATGGTCCAGTCGGCGATCGGCTCGGCGTGCACCGCCGCCGAGTTGGTGAGCACGACGCCGCTGCCGGCGAGATGCGGCAGGCTCGCTCCCACGCCGGCCGTGCCGGAGTGCGCCCACTTGAGCGTCCCCTGCCCGGCCGCCACTACTCCCGGCGGGATGCCATAGCCGACGTAGATCTCGGCGCCGCGGGCGGCTGCCACGGCCTCCGGGGTTCCCGAGCCTCCGTCGCCGTCCGAGGCGGCGGGCGCCTCGACGATGACGACCTCCCAGCCGGGCCCCACGGCCTCCCGAATCGCGCGCACGGCCTCGGGAGGAATTCGCCAGGCGGCGAGGGGCGACGCGAGATCGACGACAAGCCGCCGGCGGGGCGTCACTCGCCCGTGGACACGGTCCGCACGCCGGGCTGATGGAGCAGCGCGATCATCACCTCGTCGTGCAGCCGCTTGGGCCCGCGCAGCGTGAAGTCGATCACGAGGTCCACGTTTTCGCGACGGCTCGCCTGCCGCTCGATCTCGAGCCCGGTCCGGCGGACGATCGCTTCCAGCTCGTCCAGCGTGGTGGGGCCGGGGTGCGCATGCACCGACAACGTGCTCCGCGTGGATTGCCGCGCCACCAGGCGCTCGACGCTCCCGAGTCCCCGCAGCACGACCAGGACGAGCAGCGTCGTAATGGCCGCTTCCGAGTAGAACGTCGCGCCCAGGGCGACCCCGATGGCCGCGACGACCCAGATCGTGGCCGCGCTCGTGAGGCCGACCACCGCGCCGCGCGCATGCAAGATCGTGCCCGCGCCGATGAACCCCACACCGGTCACGATCTGCGCGGCGATGCGCGTCGGGTCGGCGTTTCCGGCGGCCATCGTGAACGAAAGCTTGGTGTAGAGCACCGAGCCGATACAGATGAGGATGTTGGTCCGGAGACCGGCCGGCTTACCGCCCAGCTCGCGCTCGAGGCCGATGGCACCGCCGAACAGAGTCGCGAGACACAGCTGGAGGAACAGCTCCAGTCGGAACACATCCACCATCTGTCCCAGGAAGTGTTGCATCAGGCTCCCCCTCCCTCCGCGCCTTCCAGGAACCCCATCCGGCGCCGTACCCGGCTCATGGTGCGGCGCGCGATGGCGCTCGCTTTGGTCGCGCCGGCTCGGAGCAGGTCCGTCACCTTGCGCGGCTCGGCTTGCAGCGCCTGTGCCCGCTCGCGGATGGGGGTGAGCGCGGCTATCATATTGTCCGCCAACACCCGCTTGCAGTCGAGGCAACCCCATCCCGCGGTGCGGCAGTTGTGCGCCACCAGCTTGAGCGTGTCCGGCGGCGAGAAGCCGTGGTGTATGGTGAAGATGTTGCAGATGTCGGGGTTACCCGGGTCCTTCCGGGTGACGCGCGCCGGGTCGGTGGCCGCGGGCTTGAGCTTCTCCCAGATGGTCTCGGGCGAATCGAGGATGGCGATCGTGTTGCCGAGGCTCTTGGACATCTTAGCCTGGCCGTCGAGCCCGAGAACCCGTTTCGTGGTCGAGAGTAGCGCCTGTGGCTCGGGGAGCGAGAACCCGTCCGCGAACCGCGTGTTCCAGCGGCGCGCGATTTCCCGCATCAGCTCCAGGTGCTGGAGTTGGTCTTCACCGACCGGCACGAGTGTTGCTTCGTACAGCAGCACGTCGGCCGCCTGGAGGATGGGATAGTTCAGGAGCCCCGCCGGCACGCTCTCCTGGCGCTGCGCCTTGTCCTTGAACGCCGTCTGGCGCTCGAGCTCGCCTAGCGGCGTGACGGTGTTCAGGACCCAGTAAAGCTCCGTGTGCTCGGGGACGTGCGACTGCACGAAGACGATGGCCCGCGCCGGATCGATGCCGGCGGCGAACAGGCCGATCGCCATGTCGATGGTGCGCTGGGCCAGGGTCGCCGCATCGTAGGGCTGAGTGATGGCATGCAGGTCCACGACGCAGAACAGGCAGTCGTGCTGGTGCTGCAGCTTGACCCAACTCTGAACGGCGCCGAGGTAATTGCCGATGTGCAGCTCGCCGGAGGGCTGGATGCCGGAGAAGACGCGCGCCATGGGCTCACAACCTACGACGGTAGAGGTCGGGGCCGCAAGGTGCGAGAACTCAAAGACTTAGTCCATGTCGCCGCGGAGGCCGCGGAGCGTGCCGCTCGCTTCCTCAGAGGCACCACACCTGCGAGCAGTCGCGACTGGATTGAAAAAGGTCGCCACGATTTCGTGACCGAGGCGGACCGGCAGGCCGAGGCGCTGATCGCCGACATACTCGTGCGTGCAGTGCCGGAGTCCCGCGTGGTGGGAGAAGAGCTGTCCCCGGGGGCGGTACGATCGGGCGAGGTCGTGTGGATCGTGGATCCGCTCGACGGCACGACCAACTTCCTGCACGGGTATCCGCAGTACGCCGTATCGATCGGGGCGCTGGTGGGAGGCGCGCTGAGCGTCGGCGTGGTGCACGATGTGCCACGCGATCGCGCGTATTGGAGTGCCAGTGGACTCGGCGCGTGGGAGGGAGAGCGGCGGCTCCAGGTCTCGGCCCTTACCGAGCCGCGGCAGGCC
>WNFI01253573.1_pt1 | contig 11901 bp, 10 predicted proteins | sample 5400471 | NCBI WGS metagenome assembly WNFI01 (sample SAMN13153348, study PRJNA577476) | soil metagenome | isolation source: 100 cm saprolite on Douglas fir-dominated hillslope | place: USA:California | collected 2013-09-17 | reverse complement strand
TCGCCATGATCTGGGCCTCGGCGCAGACCGCCAGGATGGACGTCAGCTTCACCGCGCTGATCGCCCTGGCGGCTTTCCTCATGGAACGGTTCTTCGACGAGGAGGACTTCCGCGCTTTGGTGTGGGCAGCTATCGCGCTCGCGGTGGCCACCCTGATCAAAGGACCGATGGCCCCCATCATCGCCATCGCTCTCTTTGCTTGCGAATGGCTGAGACGAAAGCGGGTGCCGCGCGGCAACTACTGGCCGGCTGCCGCGGCCATGATCGCGATCCCACTCCTTTGGGTCGTGCCCGCGATGATCCTCGGCGGCAGCGCGTACACACACGAGATCGTCGTCAAGCAAACGGTCGGGCGGGCCGTCAGCTCCTGGGTTCACAACTACCCGCCCTGGTACTACCTCGCGCACGCGCCCGGCTTCCTCTTCCCCTGGTTCTTCATCATCATCCTGGCCGTGGTTGCGCTGTGGCGCGGCAGCGAGCGCGCCCAATTCTGCCTGAGCTGGATCGCCGCCGTCCTCGTGCCCTATTCGCTGATGAGCAGTAAGCTCGATATCTACATGATGGCCTTGATGCCGCCGTGCGCGGTGCTGGTCGCCGAGCTGACAAACGATCCTTCGTCACGCTACGCGCGCATCGCGCATCATCTCAATTCCGCGATGCTGGCGCTGCTGGCCGGAGCCGGAGTCATCGTCCTGACCAACGGTGCCCGGTGGGTCAAAGGTACCGATGCCGCATTGCTGGATCTCCCATCAGTCCGAAGCGTCTTCATCGTCATGATCGTGGCCGGCGTGGCAGGGTTGGTCGTCACCCTGTTCGTGATCAGGAACGTCTTCGCGTCGACGATCGCCCTGGGAGTGGCCTCGCTCGCGATCCTGACGTCCGTCGTCATCTCGATGATGCCGCTCGCCAATGACATGGCGACGACGCGACCTCTCATCGCCGCCATCGGGAAACAGCACGTTGCGGCAGGCGACGTGGCGCTCTACTGGTGCCCGTTTCTCTGGGCGCATGACATGCCAAGAGACCTCGAAGGGGTTCACTATGTGGACCGCGAGGACTTCCGCACGTTGCATCCCGCGGTCATCGCCACGAGCCGCGCTCATGCCGGCGAGATCGGCGAGGCACTTCGCGGGTTTCATAAGGTCGACGAGCTACGAATGATCGGGAAATGGTTTGATGTCTATCGACGCTAAACGTCGTCTCGCCGGAGCGGCCTTCGTCGCGCTGTTGGCCCTGTCCATCTGGTGGCCGTCTCCGATCGTGTCGGTGAACCGACTCTGCTGCAGTGCCAACCTCGGCGTCGACGAGCTGTCATTCCTCGGCCGCGAAGAGCCACGATGGGACGTGGCCTTCTGGTGCCTGGCAGGGCTCTTTGCCGTCGGTCTATTCCAATCGGGGGAATGGGATTGGCGCGAATTCAAGGACTCGTGGCGCATTCGCAGCCGGGGCCTCCGCGTTATCGCTCCTCTGGGATTGAGCGTGTTTGCGGCGGTTGGTGTCGTCGCGGTCGCACTGACCTGGCATTTCCTCGATGCCCCGATCACGGCCTGGGCGGAGCGAATCCAATCCGACAACGTCGAGGACGTCATCCGGATCACCAATCGCCTCGGCGGAGGGATGAACCCCGCGCTCGTCGTCCTGTTCTTTCTGCTCGCCGGCGTCGTCTACCGTCATCGCGCCTGGTCGATGTGCGGCGTGCAAATGGCGATCGCGGGCGCGGCTGCCGGCCTGTCAGTCCAGGTGGTCAAGTACGCGGCCGGCCGCACCCGCCCGGAGCTTTGGCTTGGCCCCTTCCATCACGCCCGCATCGCCGCTACGTCCTTCCCGAGCGGCCATACCGTGGGCGCCTTCGCGCTCGGAGGCGTGCTGCTCCTGAGCTCGCCGTCAAAGACGCTCCGAGCCGTCGCATTCGTGCTCGCCGTGGCGGTGGGATTGGCGCGCATTCTCGCTTTTCGGCACTGGACTTCCGACGTTCTAGCTTCAGCGATCATCGGAATCGTCCTGGCCTGGATCGTGACGCGGGTCACAAACGGACCGGAGCGAGTCGCTTAGACTCCGCCGTCCATGAAACGCCTCTCACTCATCAACTACGATGTCGTCCGGGAGCTTTGCGGTCAATGCAGCCGCGAGCGATTCCATTTCGTTCCCATCGGGACTGCCCCAGCGACCGGCGCCTGCAAACGTTGCGGCACCGAAGCGCGTATCGCCGACCTCAGCGATTCCTCCGTGTTCCGCCTCGTGACCCAGTCGGACGGCGAAGTGGTGGTCGTGCCGGTGATCGCGAAATCAGCGTAACATCGCCGCGTGAGCAGCGATCCCGTTCTCAAAGGCGCGACGTATGAAGACCTCCTACGCGTGCCCGATCACCTCGTCGCGGAGCTGATCGACGGCGAGTTGTATACCTCGCCGCGGCCGGCGTTCCGACATGCGCGGGCGATCGCAGCACTCGACCGGCGGATCGGGCGCGCGTTTGATGATGGCGACGGCGGCCCAAGCGGGTGGTGGATTGTGCTCGAGCCGGAGTTGCATCTCAGCGGCCACGTCATGGTCCCTGACCTTGCTGGCTGGCGTCGCGAGCGGATGCCGGAATTCCCGGATGTCGCTGCTTCCGACGTTGTGCCCGATTGGGTCTGCGAGGTGGTTTCGCCCAGCACGGGCCGCCTCGATCGCGTGAAGAAGCTGCCGGAGTATGCGCAAGAAGGGGTGCAGTACGCTTGGCTGGTCGACCCGATCCTGCGTACGCTGGAGGTCTACCGGCTTGGAGATGAAAGATGGTCACTCATTTCATCTTTTGGCGGTGATGGAGTTGTGCGCGCCGAACCCTTTGACGCCGTTGAACTGACGCTTGGCGAGCTGTGGATCTCTCCGAGTTCTCCAGATCCCGCGGAAGCACCGCCACGGTGAACATGGCCGCTCGGGTCAGCGCGACCCTGGGCCTGACCGGTGGTGCCCTCCGTCCTTGCTGATTCCCCTCTTCTTCTTCGCCTTCCGCCGTCCGTGGTAGAAGAAGAGAGCCAGCGGGATGATGATCGTCGACGAGAGGTACTCCCAGTAGGAGACGATGAACTGTCCGGTCGCGCCGATGGGATCGGCGTGAACGAGAACCTTGCGTGTGATGACGCTCAGCTCCTTCTGTTTTTCCTCTCCGTCCACCCGGAGGATGGCAACGATGTGGAGGTCGAGGCGACGCTGACCTGAGGACTTCGGTTTCACGTCCCAGCGCCATTCCGTGAAGCTGCCGCCGCCGATGAGTTGCTCCGTCGGGCTGGCGGTCGCGATGTCGAATGCGTCGCCCGCGAGCGCCAGGGACATGGTCGGCGTGATGTGCTGCTGCTTGACGATCGTTGCCGCGTTGTGCGGAAGGTTCTCCGTGATGTGGGCGTCCTCTCCGGCGGCGGCCATGCGGGCGATCACGCGCGCCGGTCTCCCCACCTTCATCTCCGGGGGCGGATCGAAAACCGTTGTCCCCGGGCTCAGGTTGGCAAAAAGTTGATCGATGAGAGAGATCGGCGATGCGACGGTTGCTGGCGTTGGCGGGCCTGGAGTCGGCGGCGCTGGCGTCGGCGTAGGCTGTGGTGGGGTCGGCTGGGGCGTCGGCGTTTGTGGTTGTGGCGAGGCCGTCGCCGTGGTCATCGTGATCGCTTCCGTTTCGGTCCGCGTGGCAACGGGCACCGGCTGTGGCATTGGTAACAGACCGTGGGTCGAGGAAAACGCGATGGTCTGGGTGGGGGGCGGGAGCGCTGCTGTCATCTTCACCCGATTGACGCGTTCGCGAAACTCGGCGATGTACTTCGTTTTCCCGATGACGCCCTGCCGCTCGGACTCGAGCAGTTCTGCTCGCGCCCCTCGGACATCTCCCATGTGTTCGAGGGCGAGGCTCAACCGATAATGCGGCAGATACGGCTCGCCGCCAAGGCCCGCGGCGCGCTCGGTGGGATTGAGCGCGATGGCACGTCGAAAATCGCTGACCGCCTCCGCCCAAGCCTGTTTGTTTGAGGCCACGATCCCGGCGGCGTATGCGTTCCACGCCTCGTCGGCCCGAGCCGGAACCGCAAACAACAGCGTAGCGCAGACAACGAAGAGCGCGGCTCTCATGTAGATAAGAGAGTCGCGAACAGAGTATTTCCTACCACTCCGCGGCATTCCGGCCATGAGTCATTCTAACGGCAAGAATGCCGGACCGTGGTTTTGTGCCGCCCTACTGTTCCAGGTCCGCGAAGCTGACACTCACGAGGCGCGAGCAGCCGGCTTCCTCCATCGTCACACCGTACAGCACGTCAGCCGCTTCCATCGTCCGGCGCGAGTGCGTGATGACGATGAACTGCGTGTCACGTGACATGTCGCGTACGAGGCGGACGAATCGATCGTTGTTCACCTCATCGAGCGGCGCGTCGACCTCATCGAGGATGCAGAACGGCGACGGCTTGTAGCGGAAGATGGCGAAGAGCAGAGCCAGGGCCGTGAGCGCGCGCTCGCCGCCCGAGAGCAGAGCGATCGACTGATTCTTCTTGCCCGGCGGCTGGGCCACGAGCTCGATGCCGCTCTCCAGGATGTCGTCCTCGTCGAGCAGTTGCATGCGCGCCGTTCCGCCGCCGAAGAGCGACATAAAGAGCTGCGTGAAGAACTCATTGACCGCTGCAAAAGCCTCGCGGAACAGCTCGCGCGACGTCAGGTTGATCTTCCGGATCGTTGAGCGCAGCGACTCGATGGCCTGCACCAGATCGTCGCGCTGCGTGCGCAGGAACGACTCCCGCTGCTCCAGCTCCAGATGCTCATCGATGGCCAGGACGTTGACCGGTCCGATCTTCTCGATCTGGTCGGACAGTTTGGCCACCTCACTCTCCAGCGCCGCGCGAGCGTCTTCGCTGGTTGGAGGCTCCACCTCGGCGAGCGCATCGATGCCGGCATGGAGGTCGAGGGATATCTGCTCGCGCAGCAGGTCGAAGGCCGATTTGGCGCGATCCAGTCGACGCTCGGACTCGAACAGCGTGTCCTTCGCCGCGTTCCACTGCTCGCGTGAATGCACGGCCCTGGTCGAAAGCTCCTCCACTCGCCCCTCGAGATCGGCCACTTCCGCCTCGATGGCAACACGCACCTCCGAGAGCTCGTGAGCTTTCGTCAGCGATTCATCGAGCTGGCCGCGGGCGCTTTCCGCAGCAGTGTGCGTCTCCTCGCGCTTCCGGAGAAGCGTCTCGATCTCCGTCTGCAGGTGCGTCGCTCTCGAGCCGAGGGACACGACGATCCGGGAGAGGTTCTCGTGCTCGCGTTGGATGGCGTTGACGTTGCCCGACGCCGCTTCGACGTCGACGCGCGCCTTCGACGCAACCTCGGTTACGTGCTCAAACCCCTCGCGCGACGAGGCGAGCTGTTCCTCGTGGCCGCGGATTTGTTCGTGCAACTCCTGCTCGCGGGTCTCCAGCAGACGGAGCTCTTCGATCGCGGCGTTCTTTCGGGCGATGAGCTGGTCCTTCTCCTCGGCGTACAACTGCTGCTCTTCCGAGGCCACCGCCAGATCCTTCTCGAACCGGAGGAGCTCAGAGCCGGCGCGTTCACGATGGCCGCGGCGCTCACGCAGGTCATGCTCGGCCGTACGAGCCCGCTCCTCGGCGAGGATGCGTGCGTCGTCAGCGACGCGAAGCTCTTCTTCCACGCGCTGCAATGCGGCGGCGATCCCGCTGGCGCGCGTCTCCTCCGAGCCGAGGAGCGCTTCGAGGTCGGAGAGCTGTCGCTTGATGGAGAAGACGCCCGGCGTACCGCCCTCGGACTTCCCGCCGATGACGAGCGGTCCTCGGACGAGGTCGCCTTCGAGCGTGATGAACGTCGCGTGCGGACGCTCTTTGGCCCGTTCGATGGCCTGGCGCAGATCGCCCACGATGTAGGCTTCCGGAATGGCGGCCCGGACCGCGTTCGCGACCGGCCCTTCACCGACGATCGAGAAGGCGGCGTTGCCGGCCTGGGTGGCAGCCGCCCCGGTTTGATAATCGATCGTGATGAATGCTCCACGGCCGGCGCTGCGCTCCCGAAGGCGACCCACCGCTTCGATCGCGGTCTCGGCGTTCTCAACGACGGAAGCCTTGGAGACGTCGCGCAGCAGCGTGTCAAGTGCCGCTTCGAATCCTTCAGTGGCGCGGACTGCCTCGGCCGCCGAGGTCGAGTTCGGGATCAGTTCGAGCACGGCGCGGCGAACGTCTTCGTCCTGCGCTTCGAGCGAGAGCAGAAGCGTGCGCAGAGAATCGATCTTGTACGTGGTCTGCGAGATCGTGTCGCGGGCGCTAGCGAGCGACTGGCGCATCCCATCGCGCTGCGCGGCCAGGGCGTCGCGGTGGGCGATGGCATCGCGAGCGGCATGCTTCGCATCGACGAGCGATTGCTCTGCGTCGCGGAGACGCTGCTCCGTATCCTGCATTTGGGCCAGCGCGCCGTCGCGGCTCTCGGCGGCGCGGCGCGCGTTCTCGGCGAGCTTTGTCAGGTAGAACTCGCACTTCTCGACGGCGATCTCGATCTGGTGCACTTGGTTACGGGACTCCGAGATCCTGGCGATCGTCCGCATGAGCGACTCGCGGGCGTCGGCGAGTGCTTTCTCGTGACGCCGGACCTCGTCCGATCTCTCGGCGCGATCGCGTTCGAGCTGGTCGGCGATCTCGCGCAGGCGATTGCGCTCGGCGCGCGCCACTTCGAGTGATTCGGTCTTCTCGTTCAGCAGCTCCTGCTGTTCGGCCGCCTCGGCCTCCAGCGATGCGACTTGCGTTCCGGCGTTCTCGATCCGCTGCACCAGATCGCCGAGGTTCGTCTCGGATTGGGCCAGGAACGAGCGGAGTCGCTCGACGTCGGCGGTGAGCCCGGCCATCTCCTCGCGCACGGTCGAGGCCCGCAACGCCCTCTGCCCGTGCTGCGTGCGCGTTTCCGCCAGTTCCGCCTCATCCGTGCCGAGTTGCGCGGCCAGTTCGCTCTCGCGGTTCTGCGCGTCGGTCACGGCGTTGCCCGCGGCCTCCTGTTCGAGTTGCGAGGCCAGGATGCGTCCCTTGTAGAGGGAGCGCTTTGCGGTGGAGAGTTGCTCCGAAAGGTCCTTGTGGCGTCGCGCCTTGCCGGCCTGACGCTTGAGTGAGTTCAGATTGCGCGTGACCTCGGCGAGTGTGTCGTCGATGCGGAGCAGGTTCGCCTGCGTCTCATCGAGCTTGAGCTCGGCGGCACGCCGCTTCGTCTTGTATTTCGTGATGCCGGCCGCTTCCTCGATCAGGCGGCGGCGGTCCTGCGGCTTGTTGGAAAGGATCAGGTCGATCTTTCCCTGCTCCATTACCGAGTAGTTCCTGATGCCGAGGCCCGTGTCCATCAGGATGTCGGAGATGTCCTTCATCCGGACGCGTTTGCCGTTGAGGCGGAACTCCGATTCACCGGTTCGGAAGACGCGTCGGTTGAGCGTGATGACGCCGTCGTCGGCGGCAGGGTGTCCGTTCTCCGAGCGGAGAGTCAGTGTGACTTCGCCCATCGAAAGCGCGCGTCGGCGGGCCGAGCCCTGGAAGATGACGTCTTCCATCGTCTCGCCGCGGATGTGGGAAGCACGGTTCTCGCCGAGGACCCAGATGATGGCGTCGCAGATATTCGACTTTCCGCAGCCGTTCGGACCGACGACCGCGGTCAGCGGCGAAGGGAAGCTGAGGTTTGCCGGGTCGTAAAAGGACTTGAAGCCGTGAATTTCGAGCTTGTCGAGACGGAACATGAATTGATCAGCACCTGTGCTTTCGATATCGGACGGCGGATGGTAGCACCAGACGGTTGAGGGTGGCCGGTTGACCGCCATGGGTCAGTTCGAGTACGAAAGGCGTTTCACGCGGAGGCGCGGAGACGCGGAGAAGGAGCTCGCGGAGAATTTATCTATCTCTCTTCTCCGCGACCTCTGCTCCGCGTCTCCACGCCTCCGCGTGAAACGCCTTTCGAACCGAACCATCAACCGGCCGCCGTCAACCGTCAGCGAATTACAATCCACGCGTGTCCATCACCGAATTCCTTGCCCGCGAGATCGATCTGGGCAGCTTCCCTGGCGCTTCGTATGCGATCGGTTCGTCACGGGGCATCGAGCAGATGGGCGCGCTCGGACGCTCGGTCGTCGTTCCGATGCGCATCCCGGCGACGGTCGACACGATCTATGACTGCGCCTCGATTACCAAACCGCTGATCACGACCACCCTCGTGCTGCAAGGCGTCGCCGAGGGGCGGTTTTCTCTCGATGACGAATTCCAGGGCTTTCCGATCCGGCGGTTGCTCACCCACACCTCGGGGCTGCGGGCATGGATGCCGCTCTATGCAGGCGGCGACTACCTGCGCACGATCCTCGAGGAGGGGCGCGAATACGATCCGGGGACGCGCGTGGTCTACTCCGACCTCAACTTCGTCCTGCTGTGGTCGTTGATCGAGGCGACGTTCGGCGATTACGTCGATGCTGCCCGTCGGCGGATCTTCGAGCCCCTCGGCGTCGAGGCGATGTTCCGCCCCGCCAGAAGGCTGCTTCCCCGCATCGCCGCGACCGAATTCGGCCAACGCTTCGAGGCCAGGCTGGCCGGGCGCTACAACATCCCGGGCCTGCGGCAGACCTTGATCTGGGGAGAAACGCACGACGGCAACTCATTCCACAACGGCGGAACGGCCGGGAACGCCGGGCTTTTCGCGACGGCGCGCGCTATCTATCGCCTGGCCCAGGGCTGGCTCGACGGTACGCTCGTCACGCCGGCACTGCTCGCGGAAGCGACCCGCAACCACACGCCCGGCCTGAGTGAGAACCGTGGCCTCGGGTGGCAGCTTCGCGCCGACGACAACCGAGCCACCCGCATGCTCGGAGACAGATCCTTCGGCCACATGGGCTTCACCGGTACGTCCGTCTGGATCGATCCTTCGCGAGACCTTGTCATGGTTCTATTGACGAACCGCGTGCATCCGTGCGCTGGAGCGAGCGCGATGCAACAGATTCGGGGACAATTTCACACAATCGCGCTCCAAGAGAGAAGGTGAATGAAGCGAACGGTGAGGAATTCGTTTCACGCGGAGGGCGCGGAGTCGCGGAGATTGAGATCGCGGGTATTTATATTCTTGTTCTTCTCCGCGCTCTTCTCCTCCGCGTCTCCGCGTCTCCGCGTGAAACTTCTTCACCCTTAGGCATTCTCAAACCAGCTTCCGGGCGCCCATGACGCGGCCTGCTGACGCAGCGCCTTCGCGCGTTCTGTGTCACCAGCCGCTTGTGACAACTGAGCGTACAGCCAGAGCGTCTCGGCCAGCAGGGGATCGGGGTCGGTGTAGTCGTCCTTGAAGCGTGTCTCGAGGAGGACGCGGTTGTCATCGAAGAGGCGAAGCGCTTCGTCGCGTTCTCCTCGCTTCAGGAGGATGTAGGCCAGGGCCAGAGCCTGGAACTCCTGGATCTGCGGATGAACGGCGATGGTTTGCTCCATCAGGCGCCGTGCCTCGTCCAAGTCGCCGCCGCTATGGGCCAGCGAAAGGGCAATTCCCTCCTGGGCTGCCGGATCATCCGAGCGGCGATACGACGCGATGGCGTCATCGAAACGACCCATGAGCTTGAGCGCTTCCGCTCGGTGAAGATGGTCCTGCCGGCGCTCCGCTTCGGCGGTTGCCTCGGCGTAGCGATGTTGATGGATGAGCTGTTGCACACTGGTGACAGGCTTCTGGGCGAACATATAGGCCACAAGCCAGCCAATGAGTCCCACGGCGGCAAGCAGCACAACCACGCTGAGCGACATCAATGACGCCCCGGCGTGGCCGGGGGGAGCCGAGGCTTCGCTCCTGATTCCGCCGGCTGCTGTTGTTGTGCCGCGGCCCGTTGCGCGGCGAGGACTTCCGGCGGGGGCACCGCGCCTGGTTCAACGATGAGTGTTCGCATGGCCTGCGGCCTGCCGTCGATCTGAATCGGCAGATCGGGCAGCGGGATCGGTCGCGATTCATCGCCCTGATTGTTGACGTCCGTGATCTCGGTCAACGCCACGGGTGGCGCATCCGTCACAGCCGTACGGTTGCGCATGCTCGCCCACTGTTGCAGTGCGCCGAGGAGCAGGAAGATGACGAGAGCCGACACGGCGATGATCACGCCCTGCCGTTGGCGCGCAAAGTCCAGGACCCGCTCGCCGGCCGGCACGTCGCGCGGATGGAACACCTCGTCGAGGAGTGACCTGGTGTCGACCCGTTCGCCGCTAGCCGGGTCCGCTCCGCAGAACGGACAGACCCGCGCCGCCCCGTCGATCTGATGTCCGCAGTTGGCGCAGACAGCCTTACTCATTGCGCTTGAATGATATGTCAACGGTGACGTGCGACGGCACGGGAACGCTGTTGTCCGTGGCCGGTTTGAATCGCCACGATCGCATGGCGGCCATCAGCCGCGGCGCTTCGCCGGGGATGGAATCGAGAAGGGTCACGCTCTGCACCGAGCCGTCGGCACCGACCGTCACGTCGAACCGCGCCCTGGCATCATGGTCCACCTGAATCGACGGAATCGGTTGAAACTCCGGCACTGCTCGAGTGTGAAGCGCGATTCGGGAAGGTTGCAATTCGCTGCTCGCGCCCGGCGGCGCTGCCTCGGTGCCGGGAGCGCGCGCGAGTACGTTGCGGTGGCGTTTGGTAACGCCCCCATACGCCGGACCGCCGACCGTTCGAGGGTCGACGCCGACCGGCTGGCTTTCTGCTTTGGCGCGAGCCAGTCGGACATGCTCGGCCGAAGTCGCGGCAGTGGCAACGGGTGCTCGAGGCGCGCTCGGCAGCCCGACGGTCGTTGTCGTTGCGGAACCGCCCGCCACCGATTGCTCCGCTCCAATTCCTTGTGCTTGCTCGGTTGCCGGAACAATCTGGATATCGCTGCGCGGCACACGGCTCGGCGATGTTTCTGCGACCTGGACGCTGTGGCTTGACGGATTCATCGCTCGAGCGTCCATGTGCTTGTCCATACGCTTTACATCGAGGCGATGGATCAATGCCGCGATCAGGAACGCGCCAATCAGCAGCGCGCCCAACGCGCCGATACCGACCAGGATTGTCGTCTGCAGGCCGCTCTCCGACGGCGGCACGTAAGCGGGCGTGACAGGAGAAACGGGCTCTGCTTTTGTCGGCGTAACCGACTGATCCCAATTGCAAAAGGCGCACGACCGGGCTGAACGATCGATCACGCGATGACACCGTATGCACGCCCTCTGGTTGCTCACATCCTGATTGACTGCAAGCCATTTGCCGAAGAGTGAAGAATGAAGGGTGAAGGGGTGGCGAAAGTCAAAAGCCGGGCTCGGGCTCGGGCTCGGGCACGGGCTCGGGTTGCGGTCGGTCGGCGTGACGTGACAGGTTAAGGGCCACGGTGTAAAGAAGCGCGCGCAAACCCGAGCCCCGAGCCCGTGCCCGAGCCCGAACCCGGTCTTTGACTCTTCTTGACTTCACCCTTCACCCTTCCCCACCCAACCGGCATACAATTCGTTCATGCTTCAGCCTGACCAGCAACTTGGTCCGTACAAGCTAGTCGCGCGCATCGGTGCCGGAGGCATGGGCGAGGTCTGGAGAGGCGAGGACACCCGTCTCGGCCGCAGTGTCGCCATCAAAGTGTTGCCGGCCGCGGTTGCCTCGGACGGCGAAGCCATTGCGCGGATGAAGCGGGAGGCGAGAACCGCGGCGCAACTCTACCACCCGAACATCGCCACCATTCACTCCATCGAGCAGGAAGGCGATCTCATCTACATCGTCATGGAGTTCGTCGAGGGCGACCCGTTGACGAAGCTGATCCGCGACGGCCTCGGCGAAGCCGACGTCTGCCGTATCGGTCGTGGCGTGGCCGATGCCCTAGCCGAGGCGCATGAGCACAACATCGTGCACCGCGACATCAAGCCGGACAACATCATCGTCAAAGGCAACCGCGTCAAGGTTCTC
>WNFI01236421.1_pt1 | contig 11901 bp, 14 predicted proteins | sample 5400471 | NCBI WGS metagenome assembly WNFI01 (sample SAMN13153348, study PRJNA577476) | soil metagenome | isolation source: 100 cm saprolite on Douglas fir-dominated hillslope | place: USA:California | collected 2013-09-17 | reverse complement strand
GGAGGAGGCTTGCTGGTTCGCCTGGGATGATCCTACTCCCTTCTTTACGATGGGGTGGTACTCTCTCAAGTTGGTATTTGAACGGCTGCTTATGAAGAAGGTTTCAAGAACTTTCAGAAGTAGAGCAGTTGGAGTCAAGGCTAGGCTGGAGGGCAGATTGACCGATTGAAATTGCTTTTCTCGCCCCACATTCTGCAGTTTGCATTTTTCGCGAAATGACCCGTAGTGCTGATTGTCAAGGCAGAGCTTTCATAGGAGCTGAAGTCCATGCTTGAAAATATTTATACATCTGGGGAATATGCAGCGAAACACCCTACTTGGGATACAGAACATTCCTCTTGGAAAGCAAAGCAGATTATGCGAATGATGGCAAGAAATAATATTGTGCCTAAAACGATCTGCGAAGTAGGATGTGGAGCTGGTGAAATACTGAAGCAATTGCAAGAGAAGATGGATAGCGATTGCACGTTTTGGGGATATGAGATCTCTCCACAAGCTTTTGAGCTTTGCAAAGACAGAGCAAATGAAAAGCTTCATTTTAAACTGGCAGACATTAAGCAAGAGCAAGACACAATTTTTGATGTTATCTTACTTATGGATGTAATTGAACATTTGGAAGACTATTTCATTGAACGGCTGTTTATGAAGAAGGTTTCAAGAACTTTCAGAAGTAGAGCAGTTGGAGTCAAGGCTAGGCTGGAGGGCAGATTGACCGATTGAAATTGCTTTTCTCGCCCCCACATTCTGCAGTTTGCATTTGCATTTTTCGCAAAATGACTCGTAGTGCTGATTGACACAGCTGATCTTAATTTTAAAAACATCAAAGACCCTATTCGAAAGCTTTTTTTTGCAATTCATAAGGATTTAGCCGTCCGTGTTTTCGGGAGATGGTCTCTGTTAGTATTAGCGAAATAGGTGCACTCTCGCTCAACACGGAATGAGTGTGCAGGCAAAGGCGAATGGTGCTGGTATAGTTGGGGTAGCCACACGTATGGCGTACCACCACTTGTGCAGGGAGGGAACTGAGATGGATGCGATCATCGGGAAGTACAGGGCACGTATGGAGGGGACCGGCTTAGTCCTCACTCACGCCACGGGAATAAGTTTTGATCTGACGTTGGATGAGGCGCTAGGGCTTATGGAACTCATCAAAGGCTACCAGGATGCAAGAGCAGCTGCACAGCACGACACGGAGCCAAGAATTGAGAAGGTGGTTGTAGATGAGGAATCCAGCGGTAACACGGATCAGACCGGCGAATGAGCCTGATTGTTGTGAACCTCGTAGAGAGGGGAACAACGTGTGAGGCCAAACCGCCTGAGTAGACTAATTGAGGCACAACTGGCACATTTTTATGTTGCTGTGGTGTTGTTACACCTGGTATCTGTGTTCAATATCCCTGCATCTTGTCCACAACATTATAGAGGGGTTCGCCAACTACGTAGCGGCGCAAGTTTTCCTCGAAGAGCAGCGCGGCTCGTTCGTCATACTGTGGAGTGAGGCCAGCAGTATGAGGGCTGATGAAGACGTTTGGAAGGCGCCATAGCGGGTGGTTGGGAGGTAAAGGCTCCTGGTGAAAAACATCCAGAGCAGCTCCTGCAAGCTGTTTCCCCTCCAAGGCGCGAACCAGGGCTGATTCGTTACAGACATCGCCGCGAGCGATGTTCACCAGGAAAGCCGTTGACTTCATCGCCCGGAAAGCGGCATCATCGAACAGTTCCCTGGTCTTCGGAGTCAGCGGTACGGCGATGACCACGACGTCACTTGCGCTCAGCATGCCGTGTAGTTGCTCGGGTGTGTAATAGCGATCGGGCAGCGTCCCTTCGGGGTCGCCAATGCCGGGGAACTGGAAACCGCGATCGCGGTGGTCGGTACTGCGATGCATAGCCAGCACACGCATCCCGAAGGCGACGGCTAATCGCGCTACTTGGCGCCCAATACTGCCATATCCCACAATACCGATGGTTCTCCCCTTCAATTCCTCTGGCACAAACAAAGAAGAGCGCTCTGCGTGCGACGGCCACTGCTCCCGCTGCTGCCATTCGAGTATTTGGGGAAACCGATGGAACCAGGCCAGCACGACCGTGAGAACATACTCAGCCATATTGATGGCATGGACGCTACTTGCCGTGGTAAAGATAACCGGGGTCGAAAAGAGGGGATGATCGAGGATATGATCCGGGCCAGCCGAGTATAACTGCACCCAGCGCAACCGGGGGGCCTGCTCTGGAGAGGGCAAGGGAGTGGCGAACGACGTGTAGAGAATCTCCACCTCTTGCCACAGCTTGTCTGGCATTGCTCCGGCAGAACGGGTCGGCCATCGCTCAATCTGAAGGTTCGGCGAGAGGCTCTGCAATCGCTCCAGCCAGTATGCCTCGATGTGAGCCGTGATGAGCACTACACAGGACTCGTTGGTCATGGGCAAGCCCTCCATAAGCTACTGGTTCATCTTCACCAGAGAACGATCGACGCTATCGAGAGTAGGACGGCCGGTGAGCACCATGGCGAGCTCGAGTTCCGACCGCAGTATCTCCAGCACCTGGCTTACGCCTTCCGCGCCGTTTACCGCGAGCCCCCAGAGAATTGGCCGCCCAACCAGAACAGCCCGTGCCCCCAGCGCCAGCGCCTTCAGTATATCAGTGCCACGACGTATACCCCCGTCTAGATAGACCTCGCAACCCCCATCGACAGTTTGGACGACTTCAGGGAGTGCTTCAATACTAGGTGAAACACTATCGAGTTGACGACCGCCATGGTTGGAGACCACGATGCCGTCTACCCCATGCTGAACAGCCAGCAGCGCGTCCTCCGCCGTGAGAATGCCCTTGAGAACAATGGGCAGCGAGGTCAGCGACCGCAGCCAGGCCAGCGATTCCCAGGTGAGGGAAGCATCTACTCCAGCAGGCTCTTCATCCGTGAAGTTTGCCTTATGCATATGTGATGGTAGGCGAAAACCGCTGCGAATGGCTCGCTCTTTGTGTCCCCAACGCGGAGAATCTACTGTGACGACAAGCGCACCATAACCTGCCGCTGTGGCGCGATGGACCAGGTCCTCTGCACGCTTGTGATCATGGACGTAGAGTTGGAACCAGAGTGGGGCGCTCGCCTCTCTCGCAATGTCCTCCAGGCTGCGGGTTGAAGAGGTACTGGCCACCATCAGCGTACCAGCTCTACCCGCAGCCCGTGTAGTCGCACACTCACCTTCAGGATGCGCAAGGCAATGGAATGCTGTTGGCGCTATCAGAATGGGCATACGGATAGGAGTACCCAACACGGTGGTACGCAGGTCACAGGTACTGGCATCCACCAGCATGCGCGGTCGAAGCCGAATGCGCTCCAATGCAGTGCGGTTGGCACGCAGTGTCACCTCGTCGTCGCTGCCACTCGAATAGTAGCTCCAGGCAGCCGGTTCCATACGAGCCTGTGCAAGCACTTCATAATCGAAAACATTTACCGGTTCCATAAGGCGAACCTTTCACATTAGATGCTCCCAAATGCGCTATCAGAAGAGGCTTGAAATTGTCGCTTGTCGCGCCATCCGCTAGCGGATCAGGAGTCTGATCAACGGCCTGCACTTCTCTTCTACCCAGGCCTTATGTTGTGGACACTTCTACAAGGCTCCGTGGCTAGTATATCAGACGCCGATAAGGAGAAAAAGGTTGGAATAGATATATCGGCTGGTTGGAATGCAATGAAGTTTGGGGTTACTGTGTCTGTTGGAAAAGCGGATATCGTAGGATTAGATGTTGAAGTGGGTGTGCTACTTCCTGGGTTGGTTACATAACCCAACCCGCTTCTAGAAGTGGTGAAGATTGGTACACCGTTCTGCCAATCAATTTCGAGCATTTTCCTGGTGTTGGAAAGAGTGGGTAAGGTTATCACGCTCTTACGTGTTGCCGTGTCGATAACGTCTCCAGAATCACCAACATAGACGAAACGTCCATCCTTGCTATGTTGAATCCAACCGTCTTTCAAGCAATCGTACGCGCAATCGGATTCGTTGCCCGCCATTGATGTTACTTTAATATCAGCAACCTGCACGGGTGCTGAGGCAGGTACACCACTGACATCAAAGACATGGACATAGCTATTGGGTGAGTCCATCACATAGAGTTCCTTCTCATCGGGAGACAGGGAGATACCGTGACTTGGAGCACTCGGTCCCCTACCATTCCAGGAGAATCCCTTAATATGCACTGTATAGAGTACCTGACCCGTTTTAATATCACTAACCTGGAAACCAAGCAAACCAGTGGAGGTAGTATACGCGATCGTTTCCGAACCGTTAATAGTAAAGGGTCTGACGCCGCTAAAGAGAGGGCCAATATTCTTGATTACCTGGTTAGTTCTTGTATCAGCAACCTCAAGATAGTTGTGATTCCTACCGCCCAAGTATACGTGAGCGCCATTTAGACTGACAATCGTGTTGTGAGGACCTCTGCCACCGTTTATGGTACCCGTCTCATTTCCGCTGTTTGCGTCAATAACATACCATGTCCCATCAGGAGTTAACTCCCCATCGGGCATATAAATCGTCTTGCCGTCGGGGCTAATAGCCATGCTATCAATGCCATGTGAATAGGACTTCGTCCACACGGGTTGGTCTGCAACTAAGTCATACTTGAGCAGTGATCCGTTCCCATTGCTGCCACCGTCACCCCCGTAACTAATATAGAGCATATGCGTAATTGGGCTTGCGACAACACCTCTGACTCCTGCAGTCGTCGGCAGGCGGATGGTCTTGACCAGCTCGTGACCTTTATCCATGTCATAGACATACATCCTGCCATCCGGGAAGACGTACTCATAATGCCGGATAATACTGCTGCCCGCCGTAGGTGCGTTCGTGCCTCCTGTTGCTGTCCTGGCCAGCACAGGGGGGTATGTAGCATTACCTTTGAACTGCTGCAGTTTATTCACCCCAAGAACGGTCAGAAGAATAAGAATGACAAGAACGACAAGGCCAACAATACGTGGACGATTGCGGGAGAGAAAAATGGTTCTTACTAGCATATTCCTGGTAAACTCGTTCATAATCACCACCAATCCGAGCAGCCCATAGTTGATGAGGTGAGAATATGAGGCTCTTATACCTTCATGCTATGACATCAAGTTTTCCGCAAACCGCTGTATAGCTGCTGTAGTGCCTCCCTGTCATTGGTCGTCAACTCAATTGTCGGTGGGTGGCGGCGGAGAGTACTTGAGCCGCTGGCAAGAGACGCCGACCCTGGTCGAGCACAAATGCCCAGCCGGTCATATCCCCTTCATAGCTAGCGGATTTGGGCCAAGCTGGGCGCGGTGCGATGATCCAGGCGACGGCACCAATGACGCCCTGATTATGCTCCTCCGCAACCTCTTGCAGGACGCCCCGGTACACGGACGCCTGCCACTCGGGACTGCCTGTAGGAGTGGGATCGCTAGTTGGCGCTAGTCCATTGCCCGCGCCGAATTCTTCCAGCAGGATAAGTTTGCCCTGAGCTTTCTGACGCACAGCATTCAGGAAGCGCCGTGCCCATTGCCAGGGTGTGAAGCCGAGTTGGACACCCTTTTCAAATTCATACAGATGGGCAGACACGACATCCACCAGATCAATGAACCTGGGAATATCTGCCGGGTCTTGCCAGTCAGACTCTCCAGGATGCCCTGGAACCTTGCTCTTCCAGCCACCGATCGTGACGGGAACCGCTGGCGCGACCTGGTGGACGTATGCCGCCTCCTCTCGCAGCTCAGCCATGCGCTGGGGATTGCTCAGATCCGGCTCATTGCCGAGGTCTACCAACCAGAGCGCAGGGGCATCGGCCAGCCCATAGTGATCCAGGAGCGTGTGCGCATGCTCGATGGCGGAGTGTTCCCCGCCATCTACAAGCAACAGAATGACGTTCATCTGATGACTTTCCGCCTCGTCGCACACGTAACGCCAGGCTGCTCGGGAGCGTTCCTATCCGGTGAGAGTCCACCGGACATCGGTGATGCGCAGCGTATTGATGCCAAGCTGTGCGGCCAGGTCGAAGAAATTACCACCACTTGCAGTTGTGACGGTATAGGGTGTGCCGGGTATCATTGCGGTTATATCCACATTGACTCCATAGGCAACCTGTGAGGGTGCCCACAGCGGTTTGTGTGCACTCCTATTTGCGAACCATAGCCCGAAGAGCAAGGCTGCTAATAGTCCAAGGAGCAGAGCTGATACACTGCCTTTGGCCACTGAGAAACGATAAACCATAGCTATCACAGCCTCACTAGGCTGGCCCGACTACTTCGATAGCATAAAAGCTCCCTGCGATCAATGACTGAGCAGTGCGGGCCGTGCAGGCTGCGCATTAGGGAGCAGCGGAGAGTAAATGCACAGGTACCAGGAGCGCTCCTGGTACCTCACGTGACCGATTGGCTGTGGACAAGATACGCCGCTTCGGTGCGGTTCTGTACGCCAAGCTTGCTCAGGATACCTTGCACATGCTTTTGCACTGTTTTCTCAGAGATGTGCAGTCCCTCGGCAATATCGCGGTCACGGTATCCCTGGCTGATTAACTGGAGTACCTCGCGCTCCCGTATCGTCAACTCGGCCAGCCCTCTGAGTGTCGCGTTGTTCTGTCTGGCACGATAGCCCGGCCCTCTCTCAGTTCCCCATAGCGGCAGTGCAGCAGCGCGTAAGCGCTGCATCAGGCGCGTCAGGAGCGCTGGACGAAGTACAAATTCACCGCGGCAGAGCATCCGGGTCATCGTCATGAGATCACCTGGATCAACGTCCTGTTTGGAGAGGTAGCCCTGCGCGCCCGCCATAATCGCTGCAAACGCTTCCTGCTCGTCCTCTACATCCGCGAGCGCTATGACGCGGGAACCGGGATAAAGCTTCCTTAAGCGGTGTATCTCCGCAATACCATCACCGTGCGCAATGTGCATATCCAGCCAGATGGTATCGGGCTGTAGTTGAGCGACCTGCGCCTCAGCTTCGGTGTAATCATGTACCGTAACGACGAGCTTGACTTCAGGCTGGGGGGTCAGAGCCTGACCGAATGCTGAACGGATCAGTGGGTGATCATCCACGACCATTACTATAATGTGCCTTAGCGGCACTGTCGAAGTACTAGCCTCTAAAAAAGCGTTCTCGGCTTCTCGAGCGAGAGTCAAGTGAGACATGGCATTGCTCCCCCCACACTAGACGCTCTAAATAAGGACAGCCTACTCTGTTTGCCGCTCATTTGGACAAATTCCACAACGGCTCTCTACACCAGCACTACAAATAAAAAGACGTACTATATAGGCAGCTTCTCTCTTGCTACGAGGAAAGCCATAACTGTATTCAAAACTCAACCATCTAGACATCTATATTTGAATATTGCACAAGATTTTTATCTGAAAATGAATACCCAAGGAAAATCATAGATATATTCAAAACTCAATCATTAGGCAATCCACATTATTATATAACACAATTTCATATGAAAATCAAGGTTCCAAATGGATAGGTTCTCCAGATGCTATATCGATTGTTTTGTGTAATGGCGTGCAATGGGAAGGCGTTAAAGCCAGTCCAGGCTTTTCTGCTATGCACCATTACACACATTTGGTGTGGCATCCTTCAAATCACCCCGTGTATATTACAAACATCGCTGCGGTATTATCAAATAATTTAGGGGATTTCTCACTTCCTTTGGAAGGAGTATATAGATTTATCCCAAACACCCCCCTCTCCTTTTTAATCGACCGAGTATTACAGGAATATGAAAAGGGGGAAGAGCCAAGATTCTATCACATTTCACACAGTCCCCAAGCACGCTCCTCAGCGCAGAACCACCAATTCCAGCGTACAGGGAATTACCACCACAAAAGTAGGCAGGCAAATCTGCATTTAGCAGGATACGACAGTAACAACGTAACACCGGTGGGCGGTGATGTCAACCTTAAAACCCGGTACGTAATATCACTATGTTGCCCCATGCTCCGAACTACAGAAACTCACGTAGGGAGCGTTGCAAATCTGCAGCGCTCCTTCCTACGCTCTTTCCCCCAAATGACAGCCGCATCCCCTTGTACATCTGCCCGCACAGCCTGCGAGAAAGTACCCGCCAAAAACCTTCGTGCTTTCATGGTTGTCCATCCCTCATGCTCTGGTTAAACTTGTTCTAGTGAACAAGTTCGCAAATTTCTGGGCCAACTTGCTCCATCGAAACATGTTGCTGGACCACTACTACAAATGAGCAGCGACCACGGCTAGATGAGCATAGTTTTGGGCATGCCCGGCCGCATGCATCATGAGGGCCATCAGAGACGTTATTGGTCCCTTGAAGAAATGTCTCTGAGTGTGTCGCATGATTGGAGATCAGCCTAAGTCCCCGCCCAAAACCGCGAGGAATTCAAACAAACGATAGCAATGGTGCTCAATGCTTTCCCCGATTACCGTCAGACCATTCACAACTGGATCACCGAAAATGACAAGGCGATAACTCGCTGGATCATCCAGGGGATGCAGCAAGGCGAGTATATCGGTATTTCCCCACTAGCAAGCAGATCGAAGGGACAGGGATTGATATCTTTGGCGCCGTTGATGGCAAGTCGGAAAAAACGCAGGACAAAACAAATATATACTCTCCTATCTTGGCCTCTTTGCGAAATCACCGCATGTCTGCTATACTCTCACCTAAGACCAAGCAAGTTGCAATCATTGTTTGGACCGCACCAGACAGGAGAACAGCGAGTGATTAATCTTTATCTACTTGGCGGGAGCATCGCAGCGCTCATACTTGTCGTGATTGTTGTTCTTAAAGTGAGGAGCGTACAACGGAGAAAAGCTCTTAAGCAAATACTAGAAAGATACCAACAGTCTGGGCAAGCATTAGTTCGGTACGTCATGGTGAATCGTCGATGCTCAGAAGAAGTAGCCTATCAGCGTCTTGCAACATTTGTCAAAAAACATGTTCCGTTAGATGACCATAACTACATTGATAGGATGTTAGCACACGATAGGCAAAGCCTATTAGACAGCGCCAGTAGTATATTAGTTCATGATCCTGATGAGATAGACAAGATTTAGCTTCAGGGTAGGAATTATCCACATAGAAGCTCGCTTATCAAGCGTGTGTGAAGGATACTGGAATTATGATATAAGGCTCAGGTACTGATGCCTAGCGTTGCAGGATGGTCTGGCGAGAGCCAAGGTGAGAGGGGAGACGATGCAGACGCATCCCGGTCAACACGGCGAGTTCGGCCAGATGGAAGATCCCATAGGCATGCTCCAGAAAAATGATGACCTTGTCGCGGTTTTCCTCCTTCAGACGCAAGCGCCAACGAGCGGTGCCTTCTCCCCCCAGCACGGCGGTACTCAAGGTCGCAGGAGCAGCCGTCTGCTGCCGCTGCCACAACCGAAAGGCCGTACAGAGTCCCATCAAAAGCCTCGGTAAAGTGGCAATGCACCACCACAGCCGCCTCGGTTTTCTTGGGAAAGCGGCCTAAGTGCCAGGGATATTTGCCCTCCTTGAAGATGCCATGCTCAATCACACTGCGCCAATCATAGTGATCAAAGCTCACAAACGGATCGCTGACCGGGCCATTGGTCAAGTAGACGGTGCCAGTAGTGGCAGGGAGGCGATTGGTCCAGCGACGCACCACGACCGCGTTGATGGGCTGTCCCTCATCATCGCGCCGATGGGCGTGGTGCGTCTGCTCTGGGTCCCCATAGCTCTCGTAGGTGGTCAGTCCCTCGATGCCCACCAGTTCCGTACGCAGGCGCTCCTCGGTCGCCATTTTGCCATGCCCATGGCGCACCACGCGCTCGCGCACCCGCGCCCGTTCGCCAAAGGCTCGCGCCTGGGCATCCTGAGTGACCACCATGTGCGTTTTGCCTCCCACCACAAAGATGACTCCGAGCTTTTGCACCTGCCACAAATCCTCGCCATCCACATAGCCCCGATCAATGACGATGGTGCTGATCTGGCCGCGCGTGCCCAAATTCCGTTGCGCTTGCTCCAACAGCGGCAGCAGCCAGCGCCCTTCCTACTCCTGGATCTGCACCACTTTCATGGAGAGGGGCAGGCGCGTGTGCACGTCGATGAGCACCACCACTTTCCAGCCATACACGTAGTATTCCTCGGTGGCGCGCTCCTTCTGCCCTTTGACCTTCACGCTGCGGGTCTGCTTCACCTTCCCGCAGCCCTCATAGGTGGCCGGCGTCGGCAATTTGCTGCCATCCAAGGCCGCGATACGCTCTCCATCCAGCAGTCCCTACCTCACCACACACTGCACCATCTGATTGAAGAGGCGTTCCATTTGCTCGCGACTGAGTTTGCTGATGTTGTCGGCCAAACTTTGCGGACTGAGCGGTCCCTGCTTCCGCTTGGTGGTCCGTTGCGCATCTCCCCGCCGGGTCAATCCCTCCTCAATTTGCCGGGCATTGAAGCCGATCAGTTCCATCAACGCCACCTGACTGAAGAGCACCCGCGGCAATGCATGCATCGACTGCCCCCCAAAGAGGACTTTGAGCAGATACAGCAGCACAAATTGCACCGTCGGCACCAGCACCCGTTGCACTCCTAGCAGTCCCATCTGCTCGAGCACTGCCATCATCCCGATCTCCCGCACAAACACAAAAAATTCGTCCAACAGTCCGGCTTCACTCAGCTCATGCATCTCCTCGATCTCTGCTCCTGCATACAGCGCTTGTGCGACCTGGGCATCGTCCCGGCTTGCCCACTGCCAGCTTAAGCGTTCCAGCACCGCACTTGGCTCGCTCTGCTCCTCGTCTGCTCCTTGGCTCATCCTCGTCTCCTTTTTCCCCTACCCTACCACCTTCGCTCTTTCCCCGCAACCCCTCTGAAGACATTATCTACTGAACTACTATGCCTTGTTGGTGAATACGCTGTTGCGAGCGAGCTTTGTAGGAGAGGCGTCTACAGTCAGCTTACGCTTGGGAACCACAAGCGCACAGATATTCTCGTCGAAAAAGACCATGCTTTGGTACGTGTTCAGGTGAAGACGAAGCAAGACAAGGAATGGCTTAGATTGTCAGGGCAACCTTCTGACATTCTGGTCTTAGTCGATGTTAAAGGCAAGGCGCAAGATCAACGACCGGATTTCTACATTTTGAACTTTGATGATTGGAAAGTGATTATCACTGAGGCTCAGGACCGGCTGCCTAATATTCGCGTGGATGAGCATTATCACGTAACATATCCACCTCCCGATCGATGGACTGGCCTTAACCTCAAAGTTGAGCATGTCACTACCTTCAAAGATTGTTGGGAGAAAATCATCACTGTAGATGGGTTCCATTCCACGTAACTATGATCTCAACGCAGCGATCAACATCGAACATCGCTGGGGAGACCACGAACTACGCGCCTGCAAGGACAGGAAAGCAGTCAAAGCCTCGCTGCTGCAGCGACATGAGGCATGGAAGCAGCAAAACAGTTGGCCGTAGTCCAACCGCCCGCGTGCGCCGCGTCACGCACGCCTGTATCCCCCGCACAGCGGGGAGAGACTCGGAAGGTCGTCTCTGGGTCATCGGCTTACCCGAAATCGAAAGACGTACGGGACAAGAGCATGCCGAGAACGCAGCAGATTCGTGCTGCCAGACCCGCGCGATATGGTTAAGCCTAAACTGGTTGAACCCTAATCTCTGAACGGAGTGTGTTGGCTCCCACCGCGATGAGCGATGCCAGGGTGTGCCGCCATCTGGGCGGGTAATGGTGGCAACTTCCGCAGCCTGGGTGTCTGTCAACGGGACAGGGATAAAGGGATGAGTAGGGAACCTACGTCGTGCTCGATACGTACAGACGTGACGGAACGCGGGATCGCCTACGGGCGCGAGCCTATGGCGACAGAGTCTCGGTAGTAGTCCGCGCCGGTGAAATCGTAAGCCGGTACATGGCGAAGCGAGACAGGTCGGTATGCAAGAGGCCAAAGAGTGA
>WNFI01317293.1_pt1 | contig 11902 bp, 11 predicted proteins | sample 5400471 | NCBI WGS metagenome assembly WNFI01 (sample SAMN13153348, study PRJNA577476) | soil metagenome | isolation source: 100 cm saprolite on Douglas fir-dominated hillslope | place: USA:California | collected 2013-09-17 | reverse complement strand
CCCGCTGGAAGTGAGCAAGGAGGAATTCGCGGACAGGATTTGCGGGCGCCGCGCGCGGATCAAGGCGCTGCTGCTGGACCAGAGCGTTCTCCGCGGCGTGGGCAATATCTATGCGGATGAGAGCCTGTGGAAAGCGAAGATTCATCCAGCGCGGCTGGGAGCCAATCTGAGCAGGAAGCAAGCACACACATTGCGCCGCGTGCTGCAAGACATTCTACGGAAAGCGATTGTGTTACGCGGATCCTCGATCTCCGATTTTCTTGACGCTGAAGGGGAGCCCGGAGAATATCAGCGGCACCACCGGGCGTATGGACGCGAGGGCAAAGGATGTTATCGGTGTAAGACGCCGGTCCGGCGCGCGATTGTCGCGGGGCGAAGCAGCTATTTCTGCCCAAGGTGCCAGCCCTCACCGCGCGGGTTCGCGGTATTGCCGCTAGCTGGGAAAAACGGAAGAAAGACTAAACGCAAAAACGCAAAGGACGCCGACAAATCGCGGAGAAGAAATGGGAAATTACGGCGGGCGCCGAGAGCCGCTGAAAAACGATGAAACGAAGTGAGAGGCTCCGCACGTCTATAAGAACAAGTCCAGAGAGTGGGCCGCACGGCCATGACGGGAACCGAGTGCAATTGGCTGCGTGGGGATGATGAATCTCTTTCAGTGAAATCTTGTTAAAGACTTCGAGGGGAATCGAATGAACTTGCGGCGAGTGGTCATATTTGTGTTTGCAGCGATACTCGTGTTGACCGTAGTCCGGGCAGGATCGGCGCGGACGGCGGAGGATGAAGCGAGCGCGTTTGCGGCGGAGGATGCTCAGATCTTGAGGAGTATGGCCTGACCAACGTACACCTGGAGCCATGGACGATTGCGCATTCCTGGACGCGCGGGACGGCGCAGGCGCGCATCGTGAGTCCAGCCGGGCATCCGCTGACGATCGCTTCGGCGGGATGGTCGCCCGGCACCAACGGAGTGGCGCGCGGGCCGGTCGTGTACTTTGACGCGAAAACGAAAGAGGATTTCGAGAAGTTTCGCGGAAAGCTGAAGGGCGCGATCGTCATCTACCAGGAGCCGGAGAGTCTCTCTCCGCCCAAGCCGGAGAATTTGAATGGAGGGCTGATTCGTCCGATGCAGGCGCCGCCGCCGGTGAAGGGGCAGCCGCCGTCGCCGTCGCCGTTTGCGGCGCTTCAAGAAGCGGCGCGCGCGCGAAACGAGTTTTTCAAGCAGGAAGGCGTTGCGGCGGTGCTGCGCGATTCGAACAAGCCGCACGGCCTGCTGAACATGACCGGCATCGGCGGGGAGAAGTTCGAAATCGGCGTGATCCCGACGGCGTTCGTCACCGGTGAAGGCTACCGGATGCTTTTCCGCATGCTAAAGCACGGGAAGGTGGAAGTCGAAATCGAGATGACGAACTCGTTCGGGGACAAACCGATGGATGTATTCAACACGGTCGCGGAAATTAGAGGCAGCGAGCGGCCGGACGAGGTGGTGATCCTCGGTGCGCATCTGGATTCGTGGGACCTGGGAACGGGATCAACGGATAACGGCACGGGATCGATGGCCGTGCTGGAAGCGGCGAGAACACTGGCGAAATTGAACTTGAAGCCGAAGCGGACGATCCGTTTTGTGTTGTTTACCGGAGAAGAAGAGGGGCTTGTTGGCTCCGCGAAGTATGCGGACGCCCACAGGGATGAGTTGGAGAAGATCTCGGGCGTTTTGGTTCACGATACCGGCACGGGCCGCGTGCTGACTCTCGGATTGCACGACAATTATCAGGATCGAGAAATTGTGGATGAGGTGCTGGCGCCGCTGAAAGAGCTGAAGCTGCTTGAGCCGACGATGCGGAGGACATTCGGAACGGACCACGCTTCGTTTAACGAGGTGGGCGTGCCGGGGTTCTTTGTAGTTCAAGACGGTGCCGAATACAACCAGACGCACCACAGCCAGTCGGATACATTCGACAAAGTGTGGAAGGACGATCTGAATCAAGGTGCGCAGGTGCTCGCGGCGTGGGCATACAACACGGCGCAACTGCCGGCGATGTTGCCGCGGCGTCCGCTGCCCTACCGGCCGTCGACTGACGCGGCGAAGGCGGAAGCGCCCAAGCCGGATCCCATCGCAGAGATGGACACAAAAATTTTGGAGCAAGTGAAGGCCGATCAGGGCGACCTGAAAGCGAATCTGCAATATCTGGCGGACCACATCGGCCCTCGGCTTACCGGATCGCCGCAACTCGATCAGGCGAGTCATTGGACGATGGAACGCTTCAAAGAACTTGGACTCGCCAATGCGAAACTGGAGCCATGGACCATCGCCAATAGCTGGACGCGCGGCCCCGCGACGGGGCAGATCATTTCTCCAACGCGTCATGTGCTAACTCTCGAAACCGCCGGCTGGTCCGCCGGCACGAAAGGTACTCTTCGCGGTCCGGTGATCGGTATTGCGGCGGAAAAACCGGAGGACTTGCAGCAGTACAAAGGCAAGTTGAAAGGAGCTATCGTCGTTGTCGGGCGGGCGACAGAGACGATATCGCCAGGGAATCCCCTCTTGACGCCGTGGGGCGAAGAGACGATTCCCGTGGCGAGGCCGAAGAGCGACGATCGCAAGCCGTTTGACTATGACGCTTACCGTAAATTGCGGCAGGCACAAACGAAATTCTTCGCGGAAGAAGGTGTTGGCGCCGTGCTGCGCGGCTCGGAAAAATGGTACGGCCTGCTGAACATGGGCACCGCCGGCCGCGAGTACGGACCCAGCCAGATTCCGACGGCTTACATGACGCGAGAGAATTACACCCTGCTGTGGAGATTGCTGGAGGCGGGAGCAGTGGAAGCCGAAGTGAACATTGAAAGCAGTTTCAGCGGGAAACCGGTCGAGGTGTATAACACGGTCGCGGAAATTGCGGGCACAGAGAAACCGGACGAGGTCGTGATCGTCGGGGGGCATCTCGATTCTTGGGATTTGGGAACCGGCGCGACGGACAATGGCACGGGCTCGATGGTCGTGCTGGAAACGGCGCGGGCGCTGCAAAAGCTGGGAGTGAAACCGAAGCGTACGATCCGGTTCGTGCTGTTCACCGGCGAAGAGCAGGGCTTGAACGGCTCGAAGGCTTACGTGAAAGCACACCAGAACGAACTGGGCAAAATTTCCGGCGTGCTCGTGCACGACAGCGGCACCGGAAAAGTTCTGACGATCGGGCTCATGGCGAATTACAACGTGCGAGAGACGATCGACCGCGCGCTATATCCATTGGCGAAAAGCGTGGGTTTCGCGGAGCCGACTTTGCGAACGGAGGGCGGAACCGATCACGTGCCGTTCGACGGCGCGGGCGTGCCGGGATTCTGGTGCGTGCAGGAGGGCGTGGATTACGACAAGACGCACCATTCCCAGGCGGACACGCTGGACCGCGTTCGCTGGGATGATCTGACGGAAGGGGCGCAAGTGCTGGCGGTGTTTGCGTACAACGTCGCGCAACTGCCGGAAATGCTGCCGCGCAAACCCGCAAAGCAGAGCGGCAACTAAGCCGGTTGCATGCGAGCGGTTCTCCAGAGAGTCAGCCGCGCGAAAGTAACGGTCGAAGGACGCGTGACAGGCGAGGTTGCCTCCGGGCTGATGATTCTGCTCGGCGTCGGCCGCGAAGATACTTCCGCTGTCGCCGCATCGATGGCGGAAAAATGCGCGAACCTGCGCATCTTCGAAGACGATCAGGGTAAGATGAACCGTTCGCTGCTGGATGTGAAAGGCGAAGCGCTGGTCGTCTCGCAGTTCACGCTTTACGGCGATGCGCGCGGGCAGCGGCGGCCAAGCTTCATCTCCGCTGCGCCGCCGGAACAAGCAAAGGCTCTCTATGAAGAATTCTGCGAAGCGCTTCGCAAGCTTGGCGTGAGTGTGGCAACCGGTATTTTCCAGGCGATGATGTCCGTGGAGCTGGTCAATGAAGGCCCGGTCACGATCCTCCTCGATTCCGACAAAACCTTTTAGGCAGAGCAACACTCGCGCACAACTGCGGCGCAAAGGTCCTAGAGTTGGAAAGATCAGAAACGATAACGCAGAGACGCAGAGCGCGCTGAGGAATCGCAGAGAAGAAGGAATGACAAAGCGAACGATGCACGGAGAAGTGAAGATCCGGCGCGCGAAGAGCGCCGACGCGCCGCGGATCGCCGTGCTCGCCGGCCAGCTCGGGTATCCCGCGACGGCATCGGAGATGCGCAAGCGGCTGCTGGGAATCAAGCCTGCCTCGCTGCATGCCGTATTCGTGGCAGATGCGCCGGAGGATGGAGTGATCGGCTGGGTGCATGTGAGCAAGCAGCCTCTGCTGGAAGTTGAGATTCGCGCGGAAGTGAACGGGCTTGTCGTAGCCGAAGGGCAACGCAGCCTGGGGGCAGGCGCGCGGTTGCTGGCCGCCGCCGAAGATTGGGCGCGGAAACATGGCTGCAAGAGCATGTCGGTGCGTTCCAATGTAATTCGCGAGCGCGCGCACAAGTTTTACGAGCGCGACGGCTACGAACATTACAAGACGCAGAAATCGTTCCGCAAACCGCTGTAACCGTAGGTTTTCCTTTAAGCAATTTCTCACATGAAAGTTTCCACGCGAATCGAGAGCGGCGATCACGTCAACCGGTTGCCAAAGAGGGGCGCAGCATGCTGCGCCCCTACAAGTGAATTCCGTAAGAATTCGCGCAGGCGCTAAAGTGGAAACATATATCGCATTGCGATATAGTTAGCTGGTGGCAAAAGAAATCACCACAGCGGAGTACCAGGCGCTCGCGGAACTTCGTTACCTCATTCGCAAGTTCGTCGGGGAAGGGGACGCGGTGGCGCGCGCCGCGGGCCTCGAGCCGCAGCAATATCTGCTCTTGCTGGCTCTTCGCGGGCTACCGGAAGGCACAGAAGCGACGATCCGCACGCTGGCGGACCGGCTGGCGCTGAAGCATCACAGCGCGGTCGAGCTGGTCGACAGGCTGGAGGCCCACGGCTACGTACGCCGGAGCCGCAGCCGGGATGACCGCAGGCGCGTCCTGGTGGCGCTGCTGCCGCGGGGAGAGAAGCTGCTCGAGCAGGTGGCGCGAGACCGCATCGGCGAGTTGCGCTCGAGCGGGGCGGCGCTGGTGAATGCCATCAGCGCGTTGCTGGAAATTGGTCGCCCGTCGCCAGGCAAGAAACAAACGCGGGGATCTTCCAAGCAAAGCAAGGAACGCGGCCGTGAGTGAACCTCCCAAAACAGAATTGAGCGAAATCCGCGAAGTGGCGAAGAAAAACTGGTGGAACTCTCCTTCGCGGCAATGGAATGCATTCTTGCGCGAGCGGGAGGAGCAAGTCTTCCTGGTTTTGACATTGTTCATCGGCGCGCTGGTGGGCATGGTGGTTGTCGCGTTCATTCTCTTGACGGAGCGATTTGGCGCCAGGCTCTATCCGGCCGGCGGGGCGGCGTGGCGAAGGCTGCTTGTTCCCGTAGCCGGCTCAGCCGTCATGGGCTATTTGCTATATCGCTTTTTTCCCGATGCTCGGGGGAGTGGAGTTCCGCAAACGAAAGCCGCGCTGTACGCGCGGGGCGGCCGAATTTCACTTGGCACGGTCTTCGGGAAGTTCTTCTGCACTTCCGCGACGCTGGCCAGCGGGATTCCGCTCGGCCGGGAAGGTCCGGCGGTACAAGTGGGCGCGGGGATTGCTTCGGTGCTTGGCAGAAGTCTCGGGCTGCGTCCTGAAAAGGTGAAGGCGCTCGTGCCCGTGGGGGCGGCAGCCGCGGTCGCAGCGGCATTCAATACACCGCTCGCAGCAGTGCTGTTCTCGCTCGAGGAAGTGGTCGGAGATTTACACGCGCCGGTGCTTGGCTCGGTGGTGCTGGCCTCGGCAACCTCCTGGGCGATGCTGCGATTGCTGCTGGGAAATGATCCGCTGTTCCAGGTGCCGCAGTATCAATTGGTTCATCCAGGGGAACTCGGAATTTATGCGGTACTCGGGGTTGCCGGCGGATTCGTCTCGGTAGCATTTACGAAGCTCTTGCTTTGGATGCGGGCGCGCTTTCTGCGTTTCCCGAGAAAGACCGTGTGGTTCCAACCTGTTGCGGGCGGTCTGACCGTTGGGGTGATGGGCTGGTTCGTGCCGCAACTCCTCGGCGTGGGCTACAAACACGTGGGTGAAGCTCTCAATGGGAACATGGCGTTGAAGTTGATGATTCTGTTGCTGATACTGAAGTTCTTCGCCGTGGTCGCCAGCTACGCCTCCGGTAACGCGGGTGGAATCTTCGGACCGAGCCTGTTTCTCGGAGCCATGCTCGGCGGGATTGTTGGAAACGTAGCTAATCACTTTTTGCCAAGTTACGTCGGCACGCCCGGCGCTTACGCGCTCGTTGGGATGGGCACGGCGTTTGCCGGGATCGTGCGCGCGCCGATGACGTCCGTGGTGATGATCTTCGAGATTACGCGAGATTATGCGGTCATCGTGCCGCTGATGATTTCCAACCTGGTGAGTTTTTTCATTTCCTCGCGATTCCAGAAGCAGCCTATCTATGAGGTGCTAGCGCACCAGGATGGCATCCACCTGCCGAGGGCGGAGACGCGCCAGCAGGAAGAGCAGCGCCAAGTGGTTCGTGCGATGCGCGATTCCACAGAGGTGTTGGGCGCGGACATGACCGTTCAAGAGGCCCTGGAGAAATCGAAGTCCAGCGAATTTCACGCCTGGCCCATCGGCAATGAGCGCGGCGTGATCGGCGTCATCAGCCTGCAAACGCTGCAACGGGCAAACAGCGATGGTTTAGCAAACAAGCGGCTGAGTGAATTCGCAGACGCCGGCCATTTTCCACACGTCCATCCGGACCACCCGCTGCACGCGGCCCTGGACCGTATGGGCGCAAGCCGGTTGGACCTATTGCCGGTTGTAAGCCGCGCCAATGTTCATCAGCTCGAGGGTGTGGTGACGCTACAGGATGTTCTGGCGCTTTACGGTGTCGGGGCCGAGGGAATCCGAGTAGATCAGAGTTGAGAGTTGAAAGTTGAAAGTCCAGACCTCCTGCTTGGGTGTCGAGGGGGACACCCCCCACCAATTCAGATGAATATCAAAACAAAGGGCTTACAAAATTTGCATTTCATAAACGATTGATTCTAAAGAGCCCGGATTGCGGCGCAATAGCGGACACACTTAGAACTAGACCGGCAATAGCGCTCCCCCCGTAACCCCCTGCTTTTTGTAAGTGTTGCATCTAAGGGACTTAAGTATTGCGCAAGTCCTTTGTTTGCAACACATACGAGGGGGCATATAAGTGTTGCATCTAAGGGACTTATATTGCACCAAAATTGTGCATATTGTTGCGAGGGGTAGATGGGCACAGGCGAGGACAGGAATCAGCTGCAATTGTACCCAGAAGCTACTGTACCAGAGGAATATGGGCTCGTCAAGAGGAATCAGCTTAGAGTGCGGTGGAGTTTGTCGCTGTCGCGGGAGTTAAATAGATAAGAAACAGCGGATAGCGCAAGGCAGCCCCACCCTTTCCTGCACAAACCGCAGAAAGGGATCGGCCACCCAGAGGCACCTTGGCGGATCGCGTGGCGGCCACCCGCCAGCAGGAGCTAAAAATATATATGTTGACGTCAATTAATTAAATTACTGCTGAAATTCATTTGTAATTACTATAGTCTCTGCAGCAATGTACCTCTACGTTCTGGGGCTCAAAGAGACTGATCGCTTTTGGGAGGTTTAGCTTGCTCTCCAACTTCAGGTTTCAGCCAAAGTATTTACTCTTCGCCGTGGCCCTGCTAACCCTTCTGATACTCGCTAGCACTCAACCAATAAGGGCACAGTCGTTGATCAGTGTGACCTTCAGCATCCCTAACTCGTTCGGTATGGGGGGACCGCCGCCTATGAGTGGCCCCGAATCGGCGGCAACAAGCGCAAATCCACTCTTCGGTTCGGCCAATGTTTGGAACAATCTGCCTACTGTTTTCGGGGTTCTTACGACTAATCCAAGCTGGTCTGGCTTGGTCAACAGCCGCGGCGCCACAACGCGTGTCAAATTCTCCATCGTGGGAACTGTGGTCCCTGTAAACCTTTATCCTTATAATCCTTCTGCTTACGTTTCAGACACGCTGAGATCACAATTTATCGCTTGGAACAGTTGGAACGGCCCGGTTTTTGGAGGCGCGGGTCCTGGCGAAAGCACGACTATCCGGTGGACAATAAGCGGCTTGCGTCCCAACGCGAGGTTCCAAATGTTTGTCTATGGCGCCATTGCGGACATCAGCCGCAGCTTTGATATGACCATCCAGGGCAGAACGATGAACGTTCCGACCTATGTTTACGGCAGCTCGATAGGATCTGGCGGCGCGTACTTTGTAGATGTCTTCTCAGACCCTAGAGGCCGTATCTCCGGAGTGGGAAGAGGAATTGGAAACGATTCGACTGCCCTGAACGAAGCTAACTGGACAGGATTTCAGCTCGTCCAAGTTCGAACTCGACGGAGGAGATGAGAACCGTCACATCGGCCATGGGATTGCCCGCGTAACGCTTGCAGATACACTGTTGCCTCGCGGTTTCGGTGGCGCTTGCAAACGTAGCTACATTCTCCAAGGGCCTCAGGGCAGTTCGTTGCCTCCCCACTCTGCCTTGTAAGCTACGCGCGATGGGATGCAAGGTCTAATCGATTCCCTCCCCTCCAGACAATCATTTTCAGCAGCTTTACAGGTCACACTCCGGTAATGCGACTTCGACTGGCTGCTGGCCTTGCACCTCAAATAGTAGAAATGTTGATAATTCCGGATACAATTCGTTCGGGGGTGGCCGATGAATCGCTCATCGTTATCTGTGCTGGGCCTTCTGCTTTTTTCGCCGGCTTGTTTTGGGCAGTCAACACCAAATGACTCGCAAACACTGCAAGCTCTGCTATCGGAAGTACGCCAACTACGACAGGATTTGCAAACAACGATCATCGCGGCGCAGAGAGCACAAATTCTCCTGTATCGTTTGCAAGGGCAGGAAGCGGCTGTGGCGCGCGCCTCTGAACGTCTCGATGAAGCCCGCGAAATGCTCACGGGAGCCCAATCTGAGCGGAAGCACCAGGCCGCGGAGGTCAAGCAGCACGAAGATTTCATAAGCAACACCGAGAATTCCTCAGCGCAACGGAAAGAGTTTGAGAATAGGCTTCCCGAGGACAAGGCAAGACTCGAGTCATTTGAAAATTTGGAACAACAACAACAAGCGCGAGAAACAGAAGCTGAGCAGCAACTGCGGGCGGAAGAGGCCAAATTCAGCGACCTCCGCGACAAGCTGGACCGGCTCGATAAGGCTCTAGACAACGCTAGCCGTCGTCCGGGCGGCAGCCCCCAGTAGATGAACTCACTAGCAATTATGGTTAGACCCATGATTTTGCGAGGTGGAGCCCCTTTTGACCAGTTAGCGAATCCTCATGGGATTGACCTTGAATCACGTCCACATGGACGTATAACGCACTCACCGGGGACTGATCCACTACCGGATAATAGGTGCGCACATTGGAAAACATTGCGCAGGACCGGAGTACCGCTGGCGTATATTAGCGAATTGATTTATGCTGCGCGGTGACTGCAGCTTCCCTTTGGCCCTGGCAGAACTTGGGCCCAAGCCATCAAAATGCTCTTCAAGACGCAGAGCGCTTCGGTGTACGGGATTGACGCCTACCTTGTGGAGGTTGACGTGGACGTGGGATCGGCGCGCATGAACGATTTCAACGTGGTGGGGCTGCCCGACAACGCGGTTAAGGAGAGCCGCGAGCGGATCAAGAGCGCCCTGCGAAACTGTGGATATGAATTCCCCTATGGCCAGGGAGTGACCATTAATCTGGCGCCGGCGGACGTGCGGAAGGAAGGGTCGGGATTCGATCTGCCGATGGCGCTTGGGCTGGTGGGCTGCCAGGGACAATTTTTTGGCAAACAACTGGACAAGATGATGTTTCTGGGGGAGCTGTCGTTGGATGGGAGCGTGCGCTCGGTGCGCGGGGCGCTGTCAGCGGCGCTCGCAGCGCGGGAGTTCGGGTTGAAGGCGCTTGCTGTTCCGGAGGCGAATGCGAAAGAAGCGGCCGTGGTCGAGGGCGTGGACGTGTTTGCCTTGAAGTCGCTGCCGCAAGCCGTGGACCTGGTGAATTCGCCGGAGTCGTTCACTCCGGTAAAAGTGGATGCGCAGCAGATGCTTTCCGAGGCCGCGCAGTACTCGGTGGACTTGCGCGATGTGCACGGGCAGCAGGCGGCGAAGCGCGCGCTGGAAGTGGCCTGCGCCGGCGGGCACAACATTTTGTTCATCGGGCCGCCGGGTGCGGGGAAGACCATGCTGGCGAAACGCATCCCCACGATCCTGCCGCCGATGTCGCTCGAGGAAGCCATCGAGACGACGCGCATTCATAGCGTGGCGGGCGTGCTGGAGGACAGCCGCGGGTTGGTAGGCACGCGGCCGTACCGTTCTCCGCACCACACCATCAGCGATGCGGGGTTGATTGGCGGAGGCGCCGTACCGAGGCCGGGAGAAGTGTCGCTGGGGCACAACGGCGTGCTCTTTTTGGATGAGCTGCCCGAATTTCAGCGAAACGTCCTGGAAGTGATGCGGCAGCCGCTCGAGGACGGGGCCGTGACCATTTCGCGCGCGGCTGTTTCAGTGACGTTTCCGTCACGGTTCATGCTGGCGGCGGCGATGAATCCCTGCCCTTGCGGCTACTTCGGCGACCCGACGCGGGAGTGCCACTGCACGCCTCCCATGATTCAGCGTTACGTTTCGAAAATCTCGGGGCCGCTGCTGGATCGCATCGATATTCACATCGAGGTGCCCGCCGTGAAATACAAGGAGCTGCGAGCCCCGTCTTCAGCGGAGGATTCTGCTTCCGTCAGGCAGCGCGTGATCGCCGCGCGGGATAGACAGCTCGAAAGGTTTCGAAGCGAGAAAAAGACTTACGCGAATGCCCAGATGATGCCGAAGATGATCCGCAAGCATTGCGCAATCTCGGCTGAAAAGCTGCTGGAAAACGCCATCACTCGGCTCGGGCTTTCCGCGCGGGCCCATGACCGCATCCTGAAGGTAGCCCGTACCGTCGCGGACCTGGACGGTGGGGGAGGAATAGAGCCAAGGCATCTCAGCGAAGCGATCCAGTACAGAACGCTGGACCGCTCCTACTGGGCCTGAGACTCAACCCATCTTCGCATCTCAGATTGTCAGACGGGGTCCATCAGGTTGAGGTTGCCTTTTGGCCGCAAATAGCATCTTAAAAATATGCGGGACGGCAGGTTTGCTCCATTGACTCGCTTTCCTTGGCTATGTTACCCATAAAGCGCTCACTTTAGGGGTTCCCGGGGCAAGAGCAACGCAAAAGATGGCATCAGACGCCAAGCACCTAGAAATTACGCTGGAGACGCAGGTCGAGAGCGTCAATCTCGCCGAGGAGTTGTGTCTTCGCGTGGCGGAAGCGGCGGGGTTCGGAGAGGACGACTGCTATCGCATCGGTATGAGCGTCCGCGAGGGCGTGATCAACGCCTTCCACTATGGGAACGAGGAACGCCCGGACAAGAAAATCCACCTTGCCGTGGACCTCACTGCGGACAAGATGATTATTCACGTACTGGACGAGGGCGCGGGTTTCTTGCTCTCCGATGTTCCTGACCCGCTCGCCGAGGAAAATCTGCTTAGCACCTCCGGTCGCGGGATTTTCCTGATGCGTGCTTTCATGGACGAGTTCGATGTGATTTCCGGCAAAACGGGTGGTGCGGAAATCGTGATGTCAAAGAAACTGCCCGCCCCGGGGAGTGCTTCGCGGAATGGCCAAGGCGGACAAGGCGCCAAGCCCCAACAGGAAGCGTAAGGAAATAGATGTCACTGCATGCGACACATCGCGATGCCGGGCAAGTTACCGTCGTGGATCTGAGCGGCCGGATCGTCCTCGGAGACGGCAGCGCTTTGCTG
>WNFI01253462.1_pt1 | contig 11903 bp, 9 predicted proteins | sample 5400471 | NCBI WGS metagenome assembly WNFI01 (sample SAMN13153348, study PRJNA577476) | soil metagenome | isolation source: 100 cm saprolite on Douglas fir-dominated hillslope | place: USA:California | collected 2013-09-17 | reverse complement strand
CCTTATCAGCCAGGGGCCCCCGCGGGACGATTTGGGCGTCGGCACCCAGTTCATCCCGTCCCACGAGAAGCTGCGGTCGTGCGAGCGCCAGGCGCCGCCTTCGTAGACCGCCGGCAGACCGTCAGGACCGAACGGTGTGTCCACGGCCACCCATACTGAGGCATGGACCCCCGATTTCAGGTATGACCGTCCTGGTAGCCGAATCGCGGCCGAGGGTCAGGGGGCTGGAATCAGGCCGCCGGTTGAGAGGAGCGCGATAAATTCGGCGAGCAGCACGGCCGCTGACAGAGCGCAGACAACCGCACCGATGACCACGCCCGCCACCGCAAGCGCTGAGCCGGCCAGCTCGCCCCCACTCGCCTGAATTCGACGTTGAGCTGAAACGCCAGACCAGATTGCCAACGGCCCGAGTAGGAGCCCAAGTGGCCAAAGCAAGAGGAGGCCGACGATCCCAGCCGCAAAGGCCGTTTTGGCTGCGGGCTCACTCGTCTTACGCGCCACGACCCTGAAATCGTCAGACATAGCCATTCGATGTCGCTAACGCGCCATGATCCAGAGTGGTTGCGCTTACGCAGCGTGGAAGGCGGGAGCGGAGGGGCAGGGATTTGAACTCTCGATAGGCTTGCACCTATAACAGTTTTCAAGGGAGCCAAACGAGTGTTCGTAGAAGTCCGCCAGAGTCCATTTCCTATTCGAAACCGCCGCCGAAGTGTCGACTCTGTCCACCGAGATTTACCAGAGTCCGCCGGTTTGGCAGTCAAGTTGGCAGTCAATCCTAATTTCTGGAACCGTCGCAACCGTCAGTCCAATGCTGCTCCGTTTTTCGCCCTGTTTGCGGCAAAATGGCTACAGCGGTCTTGTTAGCCGGGGGTGCGAAATCCCGCTGGGAATCGACCGCCGCAAGTCCTGAATCCTGATCCGCATGGAAACGGTTCGGCGTCACCGTGCCGGCCTGGTCAGGATGAGTTTGGAAGTCAAAGAGATCGGCAGTCAAGGTGCGGGCACTTCCGGCACGCGCAGGGATCGGCTGTGTACGGTGATGCGAAAGGCACCGCGGAAGTAGATCCTTTAGGCAGCACCTTTGGCAGCAGTACATTCGGAAGACAGGCAGTGAACCAGGCCCGAGGAGATCGCCCATCGCCAACTGCGCATGCGAGTCGAGCGTCAGGGCGAGGTACTACTGATCCGCAGTCTGGTGCGCGCGAGTCGTCGGCTGGCGATCAATTCCATTACCTGTGGGCCACCCAGCGCGCGCTGGCGCTACTCGATGCATCCTCAGGGCTGCAGCTTGTGCGGATTGAGGGGTTCTCGCCGAGTGAACCCGTCTCTGACTCGGCGGACCTGCTCCTCGGAGCTGACCTCGTTGAGTACTACGGAGGACGCGAGTTAGCTACAGCCGAGCAGGTTGTGGTGTCGCAGCTCAAGTATTCGACCCGACACCCAGACCGTCCGTGGACAGCCGCGAGGCTAAGTCACGCCGGGCACCGCGGCGGCGCGAGCGTCATTGCCCGGCTGGGTCAGTTGTACACGGCTCTCACACGGGCGCATGGGCGTGCGGCCGTTGTGAAGAAGCTCAAGCTGCGGCTCATCAGTAACCAACCGGTATCCGAGAGACTGCGTTACGCCATCGCGGCCGCGCAGGGTGCTGGGGGGACGCGCGGCGGCCGAGCCGGCCCGCGATGGGCTGCATCCCTGGACAGCACATCCGCGCGCGAGGTCGAGCGGCTAAGGAACGCGGCTGGTCTCAGCGACGCGGGATTCGCTGATTTCGTCCGACTTCTTGATTTGAGCGGGTGCGGCGCTGCAACGAGGTCGATACAGCAGGCACAACTGGCGTTGAACGTACGGAGGCATTTTCCCGGGGACCCAGAGTCCGCCACGAACAAGCTCTATCGACGAATTCAGGAAGAGGGACTGCCTGAGGCGGAAGGGTCGCAAGGGCTCACGGCGAACTCGGTCCTCGCGCTGTTCGGGCTCGACAGCCCGGAGAGTCTGCTTCCCGTTCCCACTCGGTTCGACGGGGTAGTGAACCCGATCCCGACGAAAGATGTCTCTGACCTGGCTCAGGCAGTTCTAGGCTCCGCAGGCACGCAATTGGTCGTCCATGGCGATGCAGGCGTCGGCAAGACGACGACGCTGACGCTGCTGGAGGACGCACTGCCGTCCGGGTCGATCGTCATTCCCTACGATTGCTTCGGCGCAGGATCTTACCTTGACCCCGCCGAAGGTCGGCATCTTCCCGGGCAAGTCGCAATTCAGCTGATCAATCAACTCGCGGCTCGATGTGGGACGCCGCTCCTGCTCGAGCTCATGACGCCCGGCCCTTCGCTGTGGCGCGTCCTCCGCGACAGGATCGAGGCGGCAGCAAATGGCATGCCTTCGGGCGAAGCCGTTCTCGTGATCGCGATCGATGCGGCGGATAACGCGGTGCTCGCAGCTGCCGAATTTGGAGAGCAGAGCTTTCTGCCGCAGATCTGGCATCTCCATCTGCCCCAGAACGTGCGGCTGGTCGTCACTGCGAGGACGCACCGCGTGACGAGCCTGGCAGCCCCAAACGGTGTGCTGACAATGACTCTCAAAGGGTTTGATCCATTCGCGTCCGCTGAGTTTCTCCGCCGGCGCTTTCCAGAGGCTAGCGATGAGGAATGCCAGTCGTTCCACGAGTCCAGCGGCGGCAATCCGCGTGTCGACTTCTACGTCCTCGATCCGACGCGTGCTGCCAGCATCACAATTGCGGATGCCCTACGCGAGGCGAATCGCACCCCGCGGGTGATCTTCGACGACATCGTAAGCGCCGGCGTTCGGCAGACTGGCGATCCAACCCGCTCGGCCGAGTTGATCGGCAATCTGGTGGCAATGGCACGGCCAGCGGTAATCGCGACGTTCGCGGAAGCGTCCGGGATTGCGGAGTCCGAAGCGCAGCGCTTCTGCCATGGATTGGTTCCGGGTATTCGAATCGTTGGCGATCGCGTTGCCTTTCGAGACGAGGACTTCGAGCAGCACCTCCGCGCGATTGTGGGCGCCGAGGGTGAGCGCAACGCTCATCGACGCCTCGGGCAGTACTTCCTTGGCCGCGAGCAAAGTCAGGGAGAGGCTGCGGCAGTTGTCGCCGAGCATCTGTTTCGGGGTGGCGACCTTGCGGCGCTGGTGCATCTGGCAATTACACGGGGCGAACCGATGGCGATCGCGGATCCAATCGTTCGGCTTCATGCCTACCGCCGGCGGCTTGCATTCGCTATCCGTGCAGCCCTCGAACTCGGTGCTCGGGCTGATGCGTTCCGTCTGACCGTCCTCGCCGGCGAGGCCGCCCGCTCCGGGTCTGCGGTTGAAACGGCCATCCGAGATCGCGCCGACTTGGCGATGCGCCACGGTGATCCAGAGGGGGTTGCAGAGATCTATCTGCGGCAAAGCAACGAACCGTGGCGAGGTCCGCTTCACTTCCGGGTTGCAGCGATGTACGCGCGAGAGGGCAATGTTCGGTTGTCCGTCGAGCACCTTGAGAGAGCGCGAGCTTGGTACACGGAGGCTCGCCATCACGAGAAGGATGGTGGGCCAGATTGGCGACTCTCTGCGGGGGACATCGCAAACGGCGCCGAGGCCCACTTCTGGAACTCGGGAGGCTTGGCCGCAGCGTTGCGATGGCTCGACTTGTGGCGTCCGCTGGAGGCGCGGTTTACCGCGCTCGTGTTATTGGCAGACGCGCTGGCAATGCGGTGTTCGCCAGTGCGACTTTTGCGCGAAGTGCGCTCCAACGTTCTTCAGCCGACGGCCGAGGCGGCCTTCTTTGCGGCACTCTGGGACCAAGGCACACGACCGTCTCCAGCCCGCGTCCTCGCGCTCGCGTCCCAGGTGACGCGGGCGGTTCGTCGGGCTCCGATCGAATTCGAACGGGCCAGGTACGAACGGGCTGAGCCAGTTGACGAGTGGGGTATGCACTTTGGCGAGCTCATGGCAGCGTCTGGGGCGGATTCAACTGTCGTCGGTGCGCTGCTTGAGCTGGTGGCTCCGCCGTTAACCGAGCACCCGCCCTCGGATTGGGACGATTTAGCGTGGCATGACCTCTCTCTACGTCGTCTAGCTCTCCAGGCCGCGCTGGAGGGCCGAGACCTGACTGTGGACGACTTGTTGCCCGTACGCCTACGACCCCGACAGGACGCGTCGTCGACGGAGTATGACCCCAACGAATCAGACAGGCGCCTGTTTCGGGAGCGATTCGGTGAGGTGCTGCCGGCCTACCAGATCCGAGCACGTGTCGTTGTGAAGCGGACGACGGTGGCGGCCATTGCAAGCGAGGTTCGAGGGCTGCTGACAGCGCGGCGGAGCGACGCGGAACACCGGTGGGCAAGATCAAACGTTCGGTTTCCAATCTGGTCGTCGACCATTACCGACGCCCTGCTGCGAGCACAAGGAGACTCAGAGCCCCTCCTTAGGGAGATCGCCGATGCCGCCGAGCAATGCGTTAAGGGCGGAGCACCCAACATTTGGCTGGCGATGGCGCGACGCCTGTCGCGCAAAGCACCGCTAGAGGCCTTCGCACGGGAGCTGGCCGATCGCGCGGCAGCATACGCAGACGACCACGAAATGCCCGCCACAGAGCGAACGAGCCTTCTACTGCGTGCCTGCGCAGCGGTCGATTGGATAGACCCAGCGCTTGCCCAGGACTATTACAACCGAGCAGTAGTCGCGGCAGCCGGAGTCGACGACGACTCGACGAAGCTCCTCGAACTGCACGCTCGGATGATGGTGCGACTGGCAAGTTCACACCCATCCTCGGCGGCGGCAATCGCCAACCGCGGCATCCGGCTGGTTGAGAGCTTCAAGCTAAGAGTTTCCGACGAGGATCGAATACCTCACGTCCAGACACTTGAGGCGGCTGCGGAACTCCACAGCCCAACGGCTTTCGCGGCCTGTAGTCGGTGGGACGATGAGCGCAGGGTCGGCCTGCAGACGTCAGTTTGGCCGCTTGTCCGCGGGGCGACGGCTCAAGGGTTCCTTCGCGTACGGGACGGGTTTTGGCTTCTCCGGCTTGCCGGAGAGAGGCACGATATCGCGACCTCATGTATTCACCTCTTGGGCGTGCTGCAGCGGCAGGGCCAGGCAGTTCGGCATGAAATTGTTCGGATACTCGATGAGGTGGCTCGCTGGATTGAGCGGGATCAACCCTTTCCGGCCAGGGCCGAAGCTGCACGTCGTGTCGCGGATTGGGCTCAGGCGGCGGGCTTTGCGGAGGCGTCGGGTACCCGCCGACTGCGCGCGCTGGCGGAGTATGCGGCCTCCGTTGGCCGGATTGACGCCCGCGACGATGATTCATTCGAATGGCGTGCGCGCGCGGTTCCTAAAGAGGCTGTCCCCTTGGCCAGGCCGGTCGATCTTGCAGATCGGTTGGACGAGCTGGGCAACCGTTATGCCGGCAGCTCCGAGTTCGAGGAGTACACCGTCAACTCGGGACTGGCGGTTGGGCCAAGTGCCCGCGTGGCGTTCCTAGAGGCTCTAGTCGCGCTTCCGAGCACGCACCGAGCCATGCGATGGCACGCGGCCGCGATGGTCTCGGCATTGGATCGCCTGCTAGTGCGATGGCGGACCTCAAGTCGCGTGGCAATGTGGGCATCGGAAGGTATCCCTCGACTGGTGGAGGAGCACTTTGCGGGGTTCGTTGCTTTCGAGGAGTTTGCGCAAGCAGCGCTCGAGCTGGTCTTACGCTTGCCGTTTGTCGCACAGCCTGGTGCACTTCTCCTGCGCGGCCTTGCTAGCAATCTGAACGATCTCAGTGCGGGACAGTTGTACGCCATCGCGTCCGCGGTGGCGTCGTCGCTTTCAGAGGAGGACCTTGAGGATGCGCTGACTTGGTCTATGAGTCGCTTGGAGGGAGAGGAAGCGCCTCCACCAACGCGCGGGCTATCGGATACCGAGGATCAGACGCTCGCAGATTTCCTATTTGCGGTGTTCGGCAGCATGGACCGAAGGAAGCGATGGCGGGCTGCCCACGCGGCCCGCGCGATCGTGGACACATCGCATCAAGAATTCGTGGATGCCTTGGTGCGCCAATCGGCGAAGGACGAGGTGGGGTCATTCGTGAGCGACAAGCTCCCCTTCTACTGGATATCTGCTCGTCAATGGCTGTTCCTGACGCTCGCCCGAATTGCCGACGAGCAGCCGGCTCTTATGGTGCCTCACTTGGAGACCCTCATCCAGACGGCGACCAGCCGAGAGTTTCCTCATGCCGCTATCCGCGAAATGGCCAAGCGGGCGGCATTTTCGATCATCGACAAGCGCGCCATCAGCTTGCCCGGTGGAAAGGAGATCGAGCTACAGATGGCCAATGAGCCCGCTGCGTGTCTCGTGGAGCGGAAGTTCCGATACGGCAAAGGAGACGCCAGACGAGATCGGGAAGATCGGCGCTTCGGCTTCGACTCCATGGACACCTTGCCGTACTGGTTCGAGCCCTTGAGCCGGGTATTTGACCTTGGGGCCAACGAAGTTGCAGATCGCGCGGAAGCATGGATCGTGGATCGTCTTGGATTCACGGACAAAGACTGGTGGACAGATCAACGGGAACTCCGCCGTGAAGGGCAATGGCAGGAGATGCGTAACGACCACGGCAGCGTGCCCCTCCTGGAAACGCTTCGTACGTACCTTGAGTACCACGCCATGCTGCTGGCGGCTGGCGAGGTCGCGGATAGTGGCACGCCGATGGCTTATGACGAGTGGACAAGTGACCCGAGCCCTTGGCACGCGTGGCTGTCCCGACATGTTGAAGCGTTTCCTAAGTTCTGGCTTTCGGACCTCCGCACACCTGCCCCACTTGAGCCTTTTGTGTTCGCGAGCTTCCCGCCAGACGACAGGTGGCTGATGGTGGATGCACCGGACTTCGATGATCAACTCATTCTTAGGCTCTCGGACGGAGATGAGGTGGTCCTATACGGCCAACTGCAGATGTGGGCCGAAGATCGGAGCGCCAGTGTTCATATTCATTCGGCGCTTGTCGAGCCAGAAACTGCTACTAGCTTGCTCCGCGCCTTGCAGACAGCGACGAACCCCTACGACTGGCGGTTGCCGAACGAAGATCGCGCGGGAACGTGGGACGGCGGCCGCGCCGAGATCGACGAAGGCGAACTGCGGCTCAAGGGCCTGCTCGCCGAGGTCCGCCAAGAAACCGAAGGCCTCGACGAGCATGATCCCCTAGCCCGCATCCGGTACGTATTCGACCTGCCGGGAGCTGCCTTTCAAGCAGCAACGCGGTCAGCGCCCGACCGCTCCGGCCGCAGACTCTCGACCTTGGATCGAAACGTTGTCTCAGAGACGGTGCTCTGGCACGACGGGATCGGCGACGAGAGAGACCGAATCGTGGAGCGCCATACAGAAGGTGCGCGAACGACCGTCCCTTTGGGAGTCGTTCTGCACGTGTTACGCGAGCTGCAAATGGTCCTGATCGCAGAGGTGCAGATCGAGCGCAAGATCAACTACCGCGACAATCGAGGTACTGAGAAATATGAGCCACCCCCAACGACCATCTACATCCTCCGCGAAACCGGCACACTCGAAACCCTGGAGCGACGTCGTCACCTTGGGCGACCGGATCGTCCACGAGCTCGCGCTCGATGAGACTACGGACACGCTGGGCAGGTGGATGGCACATCGAGTTGCGGGGCTCATCGACAGGGCAAACAAGGCCTCCACTGCTAAGGCAAGGAGCAAGGCGGCTGCTGAAGCGGCTGACCTGGTATTGAGGTTGTGGGCGCATCGCTCCAACTGGCCCAAGGGGTGGCCACCGCAGTCGGCCGCCAAGGTCCTTGCTGCCCTCGACTCCCAGCCGTATCCAGCTGAGGGTCCGCCGAGCGGGTCGTCCTGGCTCGACTCGTTTCATCGGCTCGCCGACCTTCAGACAAGCGAACGGCATCTCTGGGTCGATTTCGGACTTCTGGATCTGGAGTTGGAGGCTGAGGAGCGTGCACTGAGCGATGAGAGTGGAGATCTTCGGGACGATGAGAGAGAGGTTATGGAACGACTAGTTCGACAGCGTAGTTCGGCGGCGAGGGAGCACTTCGACGGGACTGTACCGACTTCATCTGAAGCGCGTGCCAAAGTCGGTCGTCGGAAGCTGTCTGAGCTCGAGATGAAGCGACAAGAGCTAATCGCGGCGGCAGCCGGCGCTGGCCGTGAGGTTCAGCGTCGGCGGTCCCGTCGGCCATGACTGGCTTTGATGGGCCGGATCAGCAGCTTCACGAGCGGTTCCACGAACTGCTCGGGGCGGCGCGTGCGGAGACGTGCCAGGTCGTCGCGGCCTTTGCCGATATACGAGGGTTCTCGACGTTCACGGCGCAGGGCGAATCGTTCGACACAGCCCTTTATCTGAGATCGGTGTTTTCTACCGTTCTCTCGGTGCACTTCCCGGACGCCACCTTCTTCAAGTCGACGGGCGACGGCCTCCTGATCATCCACGAACTGCCGTCGAATCCTCAACAGGTGCCCGAAGTTGTTAGCTCTATCCTCTCCCGCTCGGTGTCGCTAGTCGCAGCGTTCGGACAGATAACCGCCAACGACTACATGATCAACTTCCCCGTGCCCCAAAAGCTGGGGGTGGGCGTCGCGCGAGGATCCGTCACCCGCCTGATGTCAGACGCCGGAGTCCTCGACTACACAGGCCGGTGTCTCAACCTCGCTGCTCGATTGATGGACAAGGCTCGGCCGGCCGGAGTTGTCTTTGCGGATCAGCATGCGAAACAGTTGATGGACCCCGAGCTTGCAGGAGTGTTCACTGATGACCGGGTGTGCATCCGTGGAATATCTGAGCAAAAGCCTCTGGCCATCGTGATATCCAAAGGCGTAGAGATCGCGGCGTCAGACCGAGAGCCAATCCCCGAGGCAGACCACGTGTGGGGCGTCGCGAGCACTCTCTCCTTAGATGAGGTACGCGGTTCATCTTCCTACTCGTTCTATCTTCCTCGGCCACCTCACTCTTTCGAGCGGGTCGGAGTCCACGTCGAATACCCGCTGTTCGACAACGATGGTCGTTCCAAGCCGTCCGTGGCCTGGTTAAGCGTTCCCGGGAAGTATCTGGAACGGCCGAACGGGCCGACGGTGCGGATTGATCTGAAGCGTGTCCAAGAGCATGTTAAGAACCTTCCTGAGACGACAACGGGTAAAGTGCTCGGCTTCACCCACACGAAAACCACGTACGTGACCTTCACGCCATTCTGCGAGCGGCGGATTTGACCAGTAGTGCCTTGACCGCTTGCCGGTCCCGACGCAGATAGACGTTCGAATCGTCGACGAGGTGCATCGCTCGCCAGAGATTCGATTCCGGGATCTTCGTTCTCGTGATATCAGGGGTTGGCGTCGAAGGGCCGTTGCGTCTCGCCGTCGCGTGCAAAATCTTGCCGGTATTCAGTAGCAGCTTCGCGATGTTGTCCGATCCAGAACGTTCCGACGCCCACGGGCTGCAGCTTTAGCGTGGATCCATAGAAATGACTGGCACCGCGATTGCCATCGATTCCCCAGACTCGTAATCCTCGGTCTCCACGTTCGCTCGAGTGCGCCTCGATGAATCGCCACAGGCGAACCCCGATGCCCCTTCCTCGATGGGTAGGTAGAACGTTCATCGGTTCGACGATCGAGTAGCGATCCTGCACTGAGGGCCGCCAGACGGTGATCGCACCGACTATTTGTGAATCTTCAACAGCTATGGCGGTCACTGGTTACCTGGCAATAGCATCCGCCATGTAAAGTCCCATGTCGTTCCGGGATTAGTCTCATGGATGACTATGAACTCCTCGTTTGAGAACACTGCGGAGTGACCGTCCACAAAGCCTGCCCAGTGGAATTCATTGATGACGATGCCCTTGTCATTCTGTCCGGACCACCTCACAACGATTGGGTAGCTCATATTTCCTTCCAGCGCCTCATCGAGGTCGCGGCAGTCCGATTTGTTCGAATGGCCCAGCTTCCCTAGGTGTATGCGACGCACATATTTGGCTTCTCAGTGAAGTACCGGTTGATCAGCCGAGCAACGTTTGTGGCAGTCGAAATTGGCGACCAGTGTTGGTTCACGAGCTCTGGCTCTGCCTCGCTGCTTATGTCAAAACCGATCGTCTGTGCAAAACCCTGAAGCGCCGCCAAAGCGCCAACCTTACTTGCGACTGAAACATCGTCGAATGAGAACGGACTTTCGAACGACGCCGGCACATAGACAGCATCGCTGGCCCCGACCTCAGTGAACTGCTCGGCAACCCCCAATTGCAGCGAGTTGGGTTGGAGCGCCTGCCTGAACGCGACCAGAGCCTGGTGCTCGAACTCTTCCCAGTCTTGGAGCTCGTCGCCATAGTCGCCTTGGGTCAAGAAGCGAAGGCAATCCACGAAGATCCCATAGCCGGTGTACGAACCTACTTTTGGAGATGGCTCAGAGTCGGAGTCCACCTCTAGCCAGGCGGCCATGTCCAGATGTTCGCCGACGTGTTGAAAGAGGCGCTCATAGAACTCCGGACGTTTCCGGGGAAGTACGTTGTCCTCGACCCACTGCTCAAACGAGACACGAGATAGATTCAGGCCCATTTCAGGCCCAGGTCTCGCCGATTATTGGCGGGCTAAGGACCATTACGTGGACTTTCGGCACAAGCTGCGTCACCAACTCCTGATCGAGTTGCAGGCCACCGCGTTCCGCGCCCTCCTTAATCGTCTTATGCGGGTACCGCATGAGCAACGACCATTGCGCCATCGGGATAGATGCCAGTAGACAGAATTCACTCGCTGCTCGTTGCCCTGGCTCGCTATTGGCAAAAGCCCTGCAGACATTCTCGACGAATGGGTTCATCACGTTGCTGAGGGACCCATCGCGAGCTCGATACTTGCACTCCGCGTAGAAAACTCGCTCCACAACGTGCTCCCCTACAAGCTTGAGTGACAGATCAAATTGGACGCCGCCAACCGTAGCCGCAGTGCGACTGGCGTCGTAGGTGTCGCCGAATGCCTCGGCCAAAAATCCCATCAGACTGACACCCCCAAGCCAACGCCTGACCGCAGCTTGGTAACGCTGACCCTTTACCTGGGACTCTTCTCTCGGCACTTGCTTGGGCCTCCGGATGATGACACGACGACCAGTCTGCGGCTAGCAGCCATCGGGGTGCTCGCGCGGTCAAGCGGCGCGGCGGCGCCGTTTATCTTGCTCCCTCTGAAAGAGGGCGGATTGGCTCCGTCTGGAGTCTTCCTGACTCCGACAAGTACTGAATGAGATGTTGCACTAGAGAAGAACCGACCTGTAGCAGAAAGAGGTTCTTTCCGGAGGGGAGGGACGCATCAGCTTCGTAGGCTAAACGCGATGCCTGACCAATTGAGGCTTCTCCTCGTCGGCGTGGTGGCTATCTGCGTGAGCGTACTGAGCCTCGTGGCTTGGTACCTACCTCAGCGCCCAACGACTCGGCGAGCGTCGGGGCGATGTTCGAATGATGCCCCACGCTCTAATCGCAGGCTACCGGCTGCCCTAGCCATACGGGGCAGCCGCCCTATTAGTCGGGATCGCGGCTCTGGTGGCCTTCCTACACCGCTGGCCTGACTAGCCCGAGCTGCGCGCTCGACGATCAGTAGTCGGTGAATAGTCGCTCGGTAGTCGCAAATCAGTCGCGTCGGCATGTCCGTTTTGGCGAAGTCAAGTGCCGATTAATGAAGGAGTGCACGAGGTCACTTGGGTGACGCGACGCTCACGCTGGCAGACTTTCTGCGGCAGTCAAGCCCATTTTCATATGTCAGTGTTCGTGTCCGATTATTGCCCGGCGTCAACGCCGATTCGTATCCGAAAGAGTGGCGGAGGGGCAGGTGTGTGGTTTCACCACATAGTGGACAGATGTCGCAAGACATAGTGGACACCACCAATCTCGGAGGTGGTCCATGTCCAACCGGGGTCGCTACATCGT
>WNFI01193395.1_pt1 | contig 11903 bp, 10 predicted proteins | sample 5400471 | NCBI WGS metagenome assembly WNFI01 (sample SAMN13153348, study PRJNA577476) | soil metagenome | isolation source: 100 cm saprolite on Douglas fir-dominated hillslope | place: USA:California | collected 2013-09-17 | reverse complement strand
CGTCGTCCAAAAACTGACGCAGAATTCTGCCGACTAACTCAGGTTGTTCCCACGGCGCGTAATGCCCAGCCTTCGGAATAACCTTCAACTGGCTGCCTGCGATGTTCTGCCGCATGAGTTCGCCATCGGCTACGGTTGAGAGCACATCTTCTTGTCCGATCGCGATCAGCGCGGGCACGTTGATGGTCTTCAAATCCGCGACCGAGTCGGGACGTTCCGCCATTCCGCGCAGCACCAGACTGATGTCCTCGGCCGACATCTTGCGCATCATGGCGCGCGCTCCATCGACCAAGTCCGGACGCGCGGCAAGGGTCGTACGCCCCAACAGCTTCGGAATCATGGTCTCGAGGAACGGTTCGTTTCCCTGCTCCAAGACAGCAGCCGCGGCTTTCAACCGATTCGCCCGACCCTCTGCCGTATCGGCCTGAGGCCGTGTGTCACAGAGCGCGAGCGAGGTCACGCGCGCGCGAAAGCGGCGCCAGAATTCGAACAGAATGTATCCGCCGATGGAACAACCGACAAACGCGGCTTTGCCAATGCCAGCCGCATCGAGCACGCGGGCAACATCGCTGGCATGCTTTTGCATGAGGGCAGGTCCCTCGCCAATCTCCGAATCACCGTGTCCGCGCAGATCGGGAAGAATCAACCGATATCGCGATTCCAGCGCCGCTGCGATGGGATTCCAGAACTCGTGATGGCACGGGAAAGGATGGAGGAGAACGACCGGCGGGCCGTTCCCGCGAATTTCATAGAAGATTTCTGCGTCGTCGCTGCGCAGGCGTTCCATGGGAGGAGATTAGAACACAGACACGGCTTCCCGTAGAGACGCGGCTTGCCGCGTCTCCGCTCGCACCGCCAGTTTGCCGGCGGCTGAGACGAGGCAAGCCCCGTCTCTACAGCTAGCTCGTGATCGGCCGTTGCGAGGCTGCCCCTGATAAAAGCAGCGGCTCCTGCGGAATGATGATCCATCCGAGCACGTACGCAACGACGCCCGGAACAACTCCACACGCGAGGGTGATGAAGAACCACAATATCCGCACCAGCGATGCGTCGAGATCCAGATACTGCGCCAGCCCTGCACAAACGCCCCCGATCTTTCTGTCGGCGCGCGAGCGCATCAGTTTCTTCGGCGTGGGCAGAATTCCCACCACGATGCCGCAATAGGAGCAGAAACGGCCGTCTTCAGCGATGGTCTTGCCGCAAGCGTTGCAGTACATGGTTGTGTCTCCCTTTATTTAGGATACGACCATCGCGCGGAAAATGTTCCCAGATCAGCTATTAGCTCTTGGCTTTTAGCTAAAGGCTAAGAGCTAATGGCTAAAAGCTGCATTTCCTCACTCCCGGTACGCGTCTTTTATTCTCTTCCGAGCCTTTTCCGCTTCGGCATTGCCCGCATTTGTGGCCACCACGGCCTCGTATTTTTTCACCGCCAAGTCCCGCTTCTGGAGCTGGTCATACATCTCGCCGGCTCCGAGATTCGCTTTCTGCAGCAGTTCCGTATCGGCTCCCGTGACCTCGCTCACCAACTCATAGGCCGTAGCGGCCGCCTGATATTTCTTCTGGCTGCGCAGCAGGTCGCCGAGTCCGAGCGCCGCGATTTCGTAATGCAGACTGCCGTACTTTCCCTCGCGCCCGTTTTGCCACACCCGGCGATACTGTTCGTCGGCTTCGCCACTCTTGCCGGACGCCCGCAGCAGGTTCGCTTCTTCTAACGGCAGCAGATAGTTGCGCGGGAACCGCGGACCGATCGCGCTGGCGATCTGCAAAGCGTCGCCGTAACGGTGTTCGCGGCGCAGGAAAACCATGAGCACGATCCCGGCGTCCACGCTGGTTTCGCCGTTGCCGCGATACGCATCGTTCAGATACTGAAGCCCTTTGTCTTTGTCTCCGCTCAAACCGACGAGGGCGACGGCCATCTTTACCGCAAACGACAGGCTTCCCATCACGTAGTTGTGGGCCCCCACGACCAGCTTGGCGTCGGTGTAGCGCGGATCCAACTCGAGCACCCGCTCATGATCGCGGCGCGCTCCCACCGCATTGCGCAGAGCGGAAAACCAGGCGCGCTCGATCAGCGCGGTGTAAAGCGCGAACTGTCCGCGGGTAACGCCGCGGGCGTAGAGCATATCTACGTTCTTCGGATTGCGCGCAAGTTCGGCATCTTCCAGCTTCTCGGCCCGCTGCACCAGTTGCTTGATGCGTTGCTTCTGCGCGGGATCGGCTGGACGCTGCGCTTGTCCGATAAAACTGTCGTTCGCGTACTCCCCCGTGGTCATCGCGCCCATGCGGTACAGTTCCCGCACCTGAATCGCGGAGAGCAGATGATTCACAGCAAACGGATCGTTCGGATGACTCGCCAAAATCCTCTCGAAATCCTGAATCGCTGCGTCGTGGTCGAGGTTGTAATAGTGCTCGAAAGCTGCATGGTTCAACGGATCGGAAGGACGAAACGCGGTCGAACCCGCGGGGTCAGCTGCCAGACAAACTTCGGTAACAGCCAGCAGCATGATGGCAATCAAAGCGGGGCGATGCCGGGGGAGGAAGGAGAGCACGCTTGGTCAGTTTAGCAGTTCTCAGTTCCCGGTTCTCAGTTCCGCAGTGCGGAGCCAATTCGTTCTTCGACCGAGAACTGAGAACCTGGAACTGAGAACTGTAGACTGATAGGTGACAGCCGCCAGGAACCAAACCTGGTACGTCCGCAGCGCAGCCAAATTGTGCAAAATGGGAAAATCAGGCTCGGATAGCGTAATTCTTGCCCTCCGGGTTGGCCGCCCTCCCCTTTGGCCCGCTTATAACTGTCGTCTTTGCACTAACTTGCTTTGGTGATTCGCTTGCGTTCCGAAAAAGGGTGGGGAGAAGAGTTCCTTATGGCAGAAGTAGTCGATCAGGTTCAACACGATTTTTGGCGGCCACCGATGGCGACGCCCGAGGCTGTCACCAACCGGGAACGAAGCGACGAGCGGAGCGCAGCCTGCCATCGTTGCGGAACCGAGTTCATCGTCGGCTCACTCTTCTGCCATGCCTGCGGCACCAGCCGTCCCGACCTGAACGCTGCGCGCACGCTGGAAATCCCCGGTCTTGCTGAACTCTCTGCGCTCGGCAAGTGGCTCGGGCTCACTACGCCTGCCTTCATCGCTTTTCTGGTTGGCGTCCTCTGCGTGGTCGGAGCTATGGCGATCAGCGTGTTCTTCAGCGTCCGGACCACTCTCGACTGGCAGGCAATCCAAATGTGGCGCATCGAGTGGCTGCTCGCGGCGGTCGCCGCGTTTGGCGCCGGGTGCTTGCTGAAGAAATAGCTGTCAGCTCTCAGCTTTCAGTTTCCATCAAACCGAACTTTCCCGTAGAGACGGGGCTTGCCCCGTCTCAGACGCGGAAGCCGCGTCTCTACGGGAAATCATAGCCCCACTTCAACAGGTCAGTTTCGCGAACGGGCGTGCTCTCCTTCGGAGACAATCGTGCTTGGCCGCCGTTGCTGGCTCATGCGGTAGAGGTGATGCAGCGGCCCCACGCCACGGCCCAGCGGATGGGCGTTCGCAATCGCAGCCGAAACGTACGCTTTGGATAGAAGAACTGCCTCGGGCAGTCCGCGCCCATACGCCAGATGGCAGGCCACCGCGGTGGCGAACGCACATCCGGTGCCGTGCGTGGAATTCGAACGCTGGCGGTCCGCCTTGAAAACTTCCTGTTGGGTGCCTCGAGCGGTGGTAAAGCTGAGGAGATCGGTAGCCTTCTCCAGGTGGCCCCCGGTGACTACCACATTCGCCGCTCCCAGAGAGTGCAGACGAGCGGCCGCCTCGCGCATCTGGCCGAGATTCGTGACGGCCACCCCAGTCAAGACGCTGGCCTCATCCAGGTTCGGCGTGACCAACTCCGCCAGCGGAACCAGCCGCTCGATCAATAGCCGGGTTCCCGCCGCATTCAATAAATCCGCTCCGGAACTCGACTTTAGAATTGGATCGAGCACCACATGAGGCAGCCGGGCTTTTCCCGGAAAAGCCCGGCCCAGAAAATCCGCGACCACCGCGACCACCTGCTCATTTCCCAGCATGCCGATGTGAACGGCTTCCACGGCCACGTCGGAAACCAGCTCCCGCAAGGTCTCAGCAATAAGCTTGGGATCCACCCCCTCAACGCGCCGCACGCCCCGCGTCGACTGGATCGTTAAAGCTGTAATGCAGGAAACGCCGTAGCAAGCATGAGCGGCGATCGTCTTGATGTCGGCGGTAATCCCAGCGCCCGAGGAGGGGTCGAACCCGGCGATGGTCAACACTACGGGCGGCGTCACAGCCATGCCGTCACTCTAAACCCAAAGGTCAAACAGGGGAACAGCACTTCCGTAAGTCCAACATTCGAGAACACGTTGCAAGAATTCCGCGGGGTCATGCCTAGCGATTGCTTTCAATGACATACGATGGCAAATCCGTATTTTTCATCGCGCTAAGTCATTGATTCTAATAACCATTCCGTAATTGTGTAGCCTGGTTTTCCCATTGACACGACCTGCCGACCCCGGTAGCATTTTAAGATCGTCTGACCAAAGGAGCACACGACCCGAGAAGACTTTCGCGATGAGAGGTAACTGAATGCGACGACGTTTAGCCGAAAGTCTGGCGGTGGTTTTATCAGTCGCCAGTCTGGGGGCCGGAACCGCATCCAGGCCAAGCAGCCTGGAAGCCGCCAAGGTCACACAGCCGATGGTCATTGCGACCAATGGGCACAGAACCCGAAAGACCAACAGCTCCAAGTCGAAGGCCTATCAAGTAGGAACCGCGTCCTGGTACGGAGAGCACTTCCAGGGCAAGCAAACAGCTAGCGGAGAACCCTTCGACATGCGCGATTTCACGCCGTATCATCGACGTTTCCTACAACGCCGCGCGTGCCCTGGGCTTCAGAGAGCGCGGTGTGCAGACGGTCCGCCTGGACCTCTACCAGCCCACGAATCATCAGCCGAATGGCCGGCAAACGACCGTGGCGCTGCTGCGACCCGTAGCCAAGCTCAATTAAACCCGCTACACTCGGGTAACGAAAGTTGAGAATATGGACTCGCGCCAACGTCTCATCGTTGCCCTGGATGTATCTACGGCCGCAGCCGCCCGGAAGATCGTGGCGGCCGTAGGCGACTCCGCCCACGCGTATAAGATCGGCATGCAACTCTACACGGCCGAAGGCCCCACCATAGTCCGCGAACTGGTGGATTCGGGCCGGCGTGTGTTTCTCGACCTCAAGTATCACGACATCCCGAACACTGTGGGAGCAGCCGTCCGCGAGGCGGCTCAGCTTGGCGTGGACATGCTGACCGTCCATGCCTCCGGAGGCGGCAAGATGTTGCGGGCTGCGGTCGAAGCCGCGCAAGCCACTAAGCCCGACTTGCTCGTCCTGGCGGTCACGGTGTTGACCAGCATGGACGACGTCGAACTGGGCATGATTGGCGTGCGCGGAGCAGTGCTCGATCAAGTCCTGAGGCTGGCCGCCCTGGCGCTTTCAAACGGATGCCAGGGCGTAGTCGCTTCCGCTCTGGAAGCCGCCGCTCTGCGCGAGGAGTTTGGGCACGATTTTGCCATTGTGACGCCCGGAGTACGCCTTGCGGGCAGCGGACCTCACGACCAGGCGCGCGTCGTCACTCCAGCGGAAGCGATTGCCGCCGGAGCTTCGCACATCGTGGTAGGGCGCCCAATCACCGAAGCTTCCGACCCGGCAGCCGAAGCCCGGGCGATTCTGGGACAGGTCGGCTAGGAAGTTGCAGGAACTTCTTCCACCAGTAGAGACGGGGCTTGCCCCGTCTCAGACGCGGCAAGCCGCGTCTCTACGGGAAATCGACCGGATGGTGTTGACTGGGTACTGGGTACCGGCAACTGGGTGCTGCTCTCAAAGTTTTTCAAAAAACTCGCAGCCCGAGCACGAAATATAGATTCCTCCGGGCACGCCGCGCTCGCGATCTTTCATGCGCTTGACGATGCGGGTATCCTTGCCGCATTTGGGACATGCGGTCGATTTCGTTGTATCCATGACCTTTTTCCGGTCGGCTGTCTTTGCAATCTTTGCCATTCAGTCTCTCCTGACAGGAATGTGCCGGCAGCCCGCAGGGCCGCGGTTCTACCTGGTAATTGGGGAGTATCGTCGTTAAATGATCAAGGAACGCCGGGCCCATCTCGAATCGGTCCGGCAGGATCAACACGCGCAGAAGCGGTGTACTGTACTCGCCATAAGAATCTTACACGAATAGCCGCTCTTAGTTCTTAGTTCTCAGTTCTCAGAAAAAGCGGAAGGCGCGCCTCTTTCGCTGTTGTGTGCTTTGTTTTGACTGAGAACTGAGAACCGGGAACTGAGAACTGGAAAATCACTCCAGCAGCGGAGGCGCTTGCCCGGGACCACTTTCCTTCTCGAGTTTCGCCGCAACCGCCAGCACGACTTCTTCTTCCCACGGCCGCCCGACGATCTGCACGCCGATCGGCAGGCCCTGTTCCGAATAGCCCATCGGAACCACGGCGGCGGGAAAGCCCAACAGGTTAAACCACTCGCAATAGCTCCAGGCATCGAGATACTTCACCGTCTTCCCTTCCACTTGCCACTCCCGTTCGCCATGACGAAAAGCGGGGATCGCAGCGGTCGGGCAAATCAGTACGGGATATTTCCGCATCTGCAAAAGAATCTTCTCGCGCACAGCGTCGCGTCCCAGCCACGCGGCAAGCAGCGACTCGCCAGTGTGCGCGGGCGCGGCATTTGTCCAGCCCATGAACTCGCGCAGCATCGGACTCAGCTCAGACTCGGGTCCGCGCAACGTTGCTTCGCGAATCATGGGTCCGAGAATCATTCCTCCCGCCGTGCCGAAAAATTCCCACCACAACTGCCGCGCTTCTTCGAGCCCCTCGGGACGGAAAGCGTCAACGTGAAATCCGCAGGTCATCAAAATTAGAGCGGAGTGTCTCACTGCCTCTCGGGTCTCTTCCGTCACCGGAGTGCGCCCATCATCTTCAAAGAACCCAATATTCACAGGGCGCACAACCGTTTCATCAATCTCGCGCACCTCGACCGGAGCCGCACAAGGATCCCCGTCGTCCCACCCCGCCATCACTTCAAACAGGGTCCGCACATCTTCTATAGTGCGCGCCATCGGCCCAACCACCCCGATCAGAGCAAACGGGCCGCCGGATTTCGGAAAGTGCCCCGTCGAAGGAATACGCCCAGGAGTAGGCTTTAATCCGCAGATGCCGCAGAAGTGCGCCGGCTCACGAATCGACCCGCCACCATCGCTGCCCACGCCGCCGGCCGAAAGTCCCGCAGCGATGGCAGCCGCCTCTCCGCCGCTCGATCCGCCGGCGGTGCGGGTCAAGTCCCAGGGGTTGTTCGTTCGGCCATAGAGAAGGTTGTCGGTCTCCCAGGCCATAAGCAGCTCGGGCGCGTTGGTGACGCCAAGGATCACCGCCCCGGCCGCGCGCAAACGCGCCACCAGCGGCGCATCCTCGGCAGCGATGTATCCGGCACGCAAACGCGTACCGGCTTCACAGCGATGTCCAGCAACATCAATCGAAGACTTGATGGAAACAGGCACACCATGCAGCGGCCCAAGTTCGTCTCCGCGCAGAATCGCTTTCTCCGCGTCGCGCGCCTGCGCCAGCACGGCTTCCGGCTTGCAATCGACGAATGCGTTCAGCCTGGGATTCAGGCGCTCGATGCGATCAAGGTGAGCGCGCGCCACCTCCACCGGTGAAACCTCTTTGCGGCGGATCTGCGCCGCGATTTCCCGCGCAGAAAGAATAAGAGAAACATCACCATCTGAACGTTCGGATTTCCAATCAGAAACAAGCGGCAAGTCCCATGCACACCGGCGAGAAACTTCGGAAGAACGCTCAAGCCGTGGGCATCAAAGATGTGATCTCAAAATCGGACACTATCAAGGATCACCTGCTTGCTTCGCTAAGAACCATCTGCGCTGCGCGTTTCCCAACCTCTTTCTCTGTGGCAAACGAAAGAGGCCAGCATCAGGCCACAACATAGCTAACTCACCGCCTTGTTCTCGAACTGCCGCAGCCCGACAACCAGCAGCAGAACGTCAAAGAAAAGCAGCGCAAGGAGAACCGCTTTTACTGATAAATGCGGGAACTGCGGTGCCAAAGTGGCGCGCATTCCTTCGCTGGCATACACGAGCGGGTTGATGAGCACGGCTTTTTGCAGGATAGGGAAAGTTTTCAGAGCGCTCCATGGATAGTAAGTGCAACCAAAAAAAATCATTGGGGTAATTACCATGCCGAACATCAGCCCGATATGCTGCTGATTGATGCTGCACCCGAGTGCCAGTCCCCCGCATGCGGAGAACGTCGCTACCAGTACAATGATCACAGCGAATGTCAATGGAGCGTGAATACTGATTTCAACTCCGGGTCGAAGCACGAGCCACGCGAGCGGGATCACGATCAGCCCGGCGACCAGCGCTTGCAGCATTCCGGCGATGACTTTCTCGATCGCGATCCAGGCAACGCCGATCGGGGCGAGCAGTCGGTCTTCGATTTCGCGGGTCCACTGAAACTCGGCGATCAGCGGCATGGCCACCGCCCAGATTCCGGTGAAGACCATGCTGATCGCGATAATGCCGGGGAGCAGAAGGCTTTTGTACGCTGCAGGCAAATAACCGCTGCCGACCATCACCCGGCCGAAAATGAAAACAAAGAGCAACGGCTGCAGGAAGGTCTGCAGAAATAGTTGAATCGCATTGCGCCGTGCTACGTAAGCGTCTCGCGCCAGCATCGCGCCAAAAGTTTTCCAGTTCAATCGCGCAGACTCCTTCCGGTATGGTGCAGGAAGAGATTTTCCAGACTCGGCTCGGAAATGTGAACGTCCGACAACTCCGCGCCTGAATTTGCAGCCAAGTTCGCGATTTCGGAAATGAGGGAACCGCCGCGGTCCGCATAGACGTCGGCGCCCGTGCCGTCCCGCGTACTGTCCAAAGCTCGCACCTCGCGCACCCCCGCCAACGACTGTAAACGCTGAAGCAGATCCGCAGTCTGATTCCCGAAACGAAGGCGCAGCAGGAATCCTCCGGGGATCGATGCCTTCAACTGCACCGGTGTACCTGCGGCTATAACATGGCCGTGGTCGATGATGGCCAACCGTTGGCACAGCGCGTCGGCCTCTTCCATGTTATGGGTAGTCAGCAGGACGGTTTTCCCCGCCTGGTGGTACTCGCGAGTGATCTCCCACAACAGAATCCGGGTTTGAGGATCGAGCCCGGCGCTCGGCTCGTCGAGAAACAGAACTTGCGGATCGTGCATCATCGCCCTGGCAATGGAGAGCCGCTGCATCATGCCTCCCGAAAAGCCGCGCACCATCTGGCTTGCGCGCTCGGTGAGTTTGAACTTCTCGAGCAACGCGTCGGCGCGCTCATTTCTTTGCCTTGATCCAATGCCGAAGTAGGCAGCGTGGAAAATGAGAATCTCGCGGGCAGTCAAAGAAAAATCTAAATTGGGACGCTGTGGCACAACCCCAATCAGGCGCTTAACCCGGGCCTGTTCCTTCCACACGTCGTGCTCACCAATCCAGGCTTGGCCGGACGTTGGCCGCACCCGGGTGGTCAGGACTCCGACCGTGGTGGATTTGCCCGCGCCGTTTGGGCCAAGAAGGCCGAAAATCTCTCCCGGAAGAATCTCGAGCGAAAGTCCGTCGAGGGCCGGAATTTGGGCCTTCGGCTGTTTCCCGCCTTTCGCGTCGGCGCGCGCAATAAAACCACCGCCGGCGCCTAACGGTGGAGAGGAGCTATAGACCTTGCGCAGATCCTGAGTGCGAACGCCAACGGCCATTAGAAGAGTCCTCAATCTATGAGCAGCTGATTTGCTTGGCAGTATATTTTAACCGGCAGAGGGCCGGTGCGCTTTGCCCAGCATGGCTTGTATCCGAAGTAGTTTTTCCGCAGCCTGCCAGAGGACCGTTTAGGTCGACCGCAACGTTAACGCAAATTTCATTTGATTCCCCGGGGAATCTCCGCTAGCGTGTCTCGGTGGGGCTCTCTCGAGGAGGGCAGCATGTTACCTTCCGATCTCCTCCTCCGCAGGCAAACGGATTTTGCGTTTTGGCGTCCTCGTCTCGGCGGTAAACCGCCGGTTTTGGTGATCGGCACCTTCGCCGCCGGCAATCCCAACACTATTGTCAACCGCAAAGACATTCCGCTATCAAAGGCGGGGCCGAAAACTCCCGGTCTATGGGCGATTGCCGCCGCAGAGAGCGGACTCGCTGACGGCATCTATCACTATTGGTTCCAAGTTGAGAACACAAATCCAGTTGATCCCGCTGCCGCGCTCATCCTCTGCACCGATCCCTTTGCCACCACGGTCGATTGGCGGTTGCTTTCGCCCCCTCTGCCTGCCGGCTTTAATAATGATGCGGATCGCCAGCCTGCCTCCGTAATTCGCCTGCAGAACGGGCGCCTTTCAGCCGTCGACCCGGGCGGTGAATCCGCATCCTTCCACGGCGACCCGAAGCCGGACGCGCTCCCCACAAACAATCATCTGGTCATTTACGAACTGCCATCTGCCTGGACACGCGCGCAAGGCTCCGGGATGAACGAGCGCGGCGTGGGAACGTTCAAAGACGTTCTGGGGTTAGTGGACGAAAGCGCAGGGGGTGCGAACTTCGAAGGGCTCAATGTATTGGATCCGGGTCGCTCCTATTTGACGGAGTTGGGCATAAATGCGCTCGAAGTTCTACCGCCGGCCGACAGCTTCTTTAAACGCACCTGGGGCTACGACACTGCCCACTTCCTTGCGCCTGATTGGGAATTAGGCTTCCCCGATGGCCAGGCGGCCTCCACCTCGAATGCCGATCTAGCTGCTTTGGTCCAGTCCTGCCATCGTCACGGCATTCGCTTCTTCATCGATGTGGTGATGGCCTTTGGCCGTAATGAAGCCTACCAGTGGATTGATTTTGACAGTTTCTATATCGCCGAACCTTTCAAGCGCCCGGCTGATCCTGACGCGTTTACGTCTCGCCGCGGTGATGGCAGCCAAACTTTTCGCGATGGCTTCGGCAGCACGGTATTCCGGTACACCCGCCCCACGCCGCAGCGTTTTTACGACCCGATCTCGGGCGACACTACAAACGACGCGCCCGCTCGCGCCCTGATGTACACCTATGTCACGCGCTGGATGCTCGATTTTCGCGTGGATGGCATCCGCATGGATAGTGTGGAGAATGTCGCGAACTGGGACTTCGTAGGTGGATATAAGGATCGCGCCCGGAAGCTTTGGAACGAGCGCTGGCTGGCCGCCGGTCTCGACCCAGCCGGCGCTGACGGGCGCTTCCTCGTGGTGGGAGAGGAGTTATCGCGTCCGCTCGAACTTCTCACCCAGGGGCGTCTCGACGCACTCTGGAATGACGGCTTTCGCGCCCGGGTTCGCGCCGCGATTCTCGGCCAAAGCAATGACGGTGAGAACTTCGAATTCACCGTCCGTAACGCCATCGACTGTCGCAATCTCGGTTTTGGCGACCTTGCAAAATCCGTGAATTACGTCACTTCACATGATGTTGAAGGCTTTCGCAAGGAACGTCTCTTCACCATGCTGCAAAAGTCCGGATTCAGCGGCTTGGATCTGCAGAAGCGCGTGCAGTTGGCCTTTGTGTGTTTACTCACGGCGAATGGCATACCGATGTTTCTCGCCGGGGAAGAGTTTGCCGACCAGAACGATCTGTTCGATTCGAATGGTAATGTGACTGACCCCGGCGGCAAGGAAGTGGATCCCGTTGACTTCTCTCGCTTGCAGGAGCCCCTGCGGCACGCCATCTTTGAATACGTATCGCGTCTGGTTCGCCTGCGTACCAGTCATCCCGCGCTCGGGGTCAATGACACTGATTTCACGCACGTGGATTTCAACGACAATAAGCGCGTGCTCGTCTGGAAGCGCGGCATGGCAGGACAGGAT
>WNFI01686964.1_pt1 | contig 11904 bp, 9 predicted proteins | sample 5400471 | NCBI WGS metagenome assembly WNFI01 (sample SAMN13153348, study PRJNA577476) | soil metagenome | isolation source: 100 cm saprolite on Douglas fir-dominated hillslope | place: USA:California | collected 2013-09-17 | reverse complement strand
CTTGCCGACGTCGCCATGTCCGGCGAGTCCGCCGAGGCCGCCGCGCAGGCGCTGGGGGCGCTGACGGATCAGAAACAGATTGCCGCCGTGGCGAAAACCTCGCCCATCGACAGCATCCGCGCCGACGCGGTCGGCAGGCTGACGGACGTGAAGTCACTCAGCTCCGTCGCGCGGAACGCTGCCGACGCCCGCACGGCCGCGCTGGCAGCCGAACGGATCCAGGACCACGCAGAGCTGCTCAACATCGCGGCGAAGACGGACCACAAGGACGCGGGCGTGGGCGCCCTGGAACGAGCTACAGCCGGTGGCGTCGTCGATCGGGACACGCTCGACGGACTCGCCGACCGCGCGAAGAACAAGTCGGTCTCCAAGCGCGCCCGCGCGATGGTGCAGGCCATGGACGATGCGGAGGCGGCGCGGCGCGCGGCGCTCGAGCAGCACCAGCAGCGCGTCGCCGGCGCGATTGCCCGCGTCGACGCCCTGGCGGCGTCGACGACGATGGCGGGCGCCGAGCAGCAGATCGACGAGGCGGAGACGGCCTGGCGCGAGCTGCTCGCGACGGCGACCGAAGAGGTCACGGCCGCGGACCGCGGGCGCTTCGACAGCGCCGTGAAGGCGGCGCGCGCGATCGTCGAGCGCGAGGCGCGTGAGCGCGCGGAACAGGAGCAGCGGCAGGCGCAGATCGCGGCGGCCCGCGCGTCGCGCACGTCGCTCTGCGATCTCGTCGAGGCCGTCCACGGGGAGGACGCCCTGGATCGGATCGAGGTCGCGCGATCCGAGTGGGAAGGGCTGCCCGAGGATCCCGAGGCGGACGTCCACGAGCAGTTCATGACGCGGTTTGCGGAAGCCTGCGCGCGCGCGCGGACGCGGCACGAGAACCGCCAGGAGCACGTGCGCATGAACGCGCGGCTCGACGAGCTCTCGCGCGAAGCTGAGCAGCACGCGGCGCAGGAAGACAGTCCCGCCTACGCGTGGGACGCCATTTCGCGCGAGTGGCGCGCGCTGCACGAGAAGACCGAAGGGCTCGATGACGCGGTCCAGCAGCGCTACACGGCCGCCGAGACCGCGATCCGCGAGCGCGCGGAGGCGAAGAAGGCCGCCGCGGAGAGGGCGCTCCGGCAGCAGGTGCAGCGCATCGACCAGCTGATCGAGCGCGCGCACAAGCGCGCGGAGGCCGAGGACCTCACGCTGAAGGAAGCGGACAAGGCGGCCCGCGATCTTCGCACCGCGATCGAGACGCCGCTCACGCTGCCGCACCACGAGCGGGAGTACCTCGTCGAGCGCCTCAAGGCGGCCCTCGCCGCCCTCGCGCCGAAGCTCCACGAGCTGCGCGAGATGGACGAATGGAAGCGGTTCGCGAACGCGGCCGTCCAGGAGGAGCTCATCGCGCAGGCCGAAGCGCTCGGCAAGAAGTACGACCTCGACAGTTCCGAGGACATGGAGAAGGCGGCCCGCGAGCTGCACGAGATCCAGGAGCGCTGGAAGCAGGCCGCCGAGGCGCCGCGCGCGCAGGCGCAGACGCTCTGGCACCGCTACCGCCAGGCGGCCGATCCGATCCAGGAGAAGGCGCGCGAGCTCTTTGCCGCGCGTGCGGTCGAACGCGAGGCCAACCTCAAGCTGAAGCTCGCGCTGTGCGAGCGCGCCGAGGCGCTCGCCGACTCGACCGACTGGATCAAGACCGCCGAAGAGATGAAGAAGCTCCAGGCGGAGTGGCAGGCCTCCGGTCCCGTCCCCCGCCCGGACACCCGCGTCGTCTGGAAGCGTTTCCGGGATGCGTGCGACAGGTTCTTCACGCGCCGCAACGAGGATCTGGCGCAGCGCAAGGAAGTCTGGTCGGCCAACCAGGCCAAAAAAGAGGCGTTGTGCGCGCGCGCGGAGGAGCTCGCCGAATCCCGCGAGTGGGAGAAGGCGGCCTCGGAGCTCCGGCGGCTGCAGGCGGAATGGAAAACGGTCGGCCCGGTGCGTCGGACGAAGTCGGAGGCGCTCTGGCAGCGGTTCAGGACGGCCGCGGACCATTTCTTCGAGCGCTACAAGCGCCGCGACGAGATCGAGATCGAGTCGCGCCAGGCGGACCGCGAAGCGCTCGCACAGGAGCTCGAGTCGTTCCTTCCGGCCGAAGGAGCCGAAGCCGTCGCACCGCCGGATCTGCTCGAGAAGGTGCGCTCGCTGCGCACGCGGTGGAACCAGTCCACGACCGCCGTCCGCCAGGGAGCGGATCCGCTGAGCGGCCGCTTCATGAGCGCGATGGAACGCGTGCTGACCAGCTTCCCCGACGCCTTCAAGGGCAGCGAGCTCGACGTCAACGCGAGCCGCCAGCGGATGGAGAAGCTGGTGGCGCGGCTCGAGAGCTTCGTCTCCGAGAACGAGGGTTTGCCGGAGTCTGGGCAGGATCTCGCCGCGCGGCTCCGCGAAGCGCTGGCGTCGAATACGATCGGCGGCCGGGCGGGCGACGAGTCGAAGTGGCGCGGCATGTCGGACGAAGTGCGGCAGGCGCAATCGTCGTTCTCACGCCTGGTGCCCGTGCCGGGCGAGGCCGGCAAGGAGCTCTCCGAGCGCTTCCACAAGGCCTGCAACCGGTTCTTCGATCAGTACCGCCGCAAGGTGCCGCAGCAGTCGGCGCCGGCACCGCGCGGACGGCCCGTGGGCACGCGGTAAACAGCTATTTGGTCTTGTATAGGACTTGTCCGCCGACGATGGTGTAGACGACCTTCGCGGTGGGAATCTCGTCCTCAGGGATCGTGAGGATGTCCTTGGAGAGGACCGTGATGTCGGCGTACTTCCCCGGCTTCAGCGAGCCGCGGTTGCCTTCCTCGAACGCCGCGTACGCGCCGTTGATCGTGTAGGACTTCAGCGCTTCCATGCGGGACATGCGCTGATCGGGGAAGAATACCTTCCCGTCCTTCAGCTTGCGGCTGACGCTCGCGTAATAGCTCGGGATCGGATCGACGTCCTCCACGGGGGCGTCGGTGCCGTTGGCGATGATCGCGCCGGTCTTCATCAGCTTCTGCCAGGCGTACGCCCCTTCCTGGGCGCGCTTCTCCCCCAGCCGTTCGAGCACGAATGGCGCGTCCGACGTGCAGTGGATGCCTTGCATCGCCGCAATCACGCCGAGCTCGCCGAAGCGCGGGATGTCCTGCGCGCTGATGTGCTGCGCGTGCTCGACGCGCCAGCGGAGATCTGTCTTCGCGGGGTTCGCCTTGAACGCGCGCTCGAAGATGTTCAGCGTCTCGCGGTTGGCGCGGTCGCCGATCGCGTGCACGCACAACTGGAAGCCGTTCCGCATCGCGAGCCGCGCCGTCTCGTCGATCTCGGCCACCTTGGTCGTCTCGAGCCCGGACGACTCCGGCTTGTCGGAATACGGCGCCAGGAGCCACGCGCCGCGCGAGCCGAGGGCGCCGTCGATCTGCTTCTTGATCGCGCGAACGGTGAGATGGCCGTTCCCGTAGTCGACCATCTTGTACTGTGCAAGCTTCGGCGCGATGCTCGCGTTCGACTGCCTGACCATCACCCAGAGCCGGACGCCCATCCTGCCTTCGTCGACCATCTTCTTCATCACGTCGATCGTGGCCAGGTCGGAGCCTGCGTCTTCGAACGTCGCGATGCCCTTCGACAGGGACTCCTGAGAGGCCAGCCGCAGCTCCTCTCTGACGAGCGCCTCGCGCCCCTCGGGCGTAAGGGCCGGCTGCTTGATCAGCCGTTGAGCGGTCTCGCGCAGCAGTCCGGTGGCATCACCATTCGCGTCGCGCAGAATCTCCCCGCCCGCCGGGCTCTCCGTCGGACGGCGGATGTCCGACAGCGCCATCGCCTTGCCGTTGGCAAAGGCCGCGTGCCCGCTGGCGTGTACCAGCACGACAGGATTGTTCGGCGAGACTTTGTCGAGCGACGCGTGCGTCGGGAAGCCCTCCACGTTCGGGACGGGGCGCGCGTTCCACTTCTCCTGGTGCCAGCCCCGGCCGTAGATCCACTGTCCCGGCTTCGCCCTGCTGACGGCCTCGGCGACCATCGCCACGATCTTGTCCCACGACTCCGCATTCATCAGGTTCAACTCGAGCTGCGCGCCGCCGACGCCCGTGAAATGGCCGTGGCTCTCGATGAATCCCGGAATGGCGAGCTGACCCTGCAGGTCGATCACCTGCGTGTTGGGGCCGACCATCGGCTTGATTTCGGCCGCCGTCCCCAGCGCCTGGATCCGATCCTGGCTGATCGCGATCGCCTCCGCCTCCGGCCTCCCATCGTCCACCGTCACGATGCGGCCGTTGGTCAGGACGAGATCGGCGGGCGGCGCCTGAGCCGTGCCACTCCGCTGCGCGCGCGCCTGGGCCGTCAATGCGGCAAGGGCGACCGAGAAGCCGGCGAGGTAGACGAAGGGTTTTTGCATTGTCATTTATCCGCAAAGAGGCAATCGAAATTGCCGCCGAAAATCGCAGCACGATCGGCAACGCTCACGCCGAGCGAGCCCATGATGCGCTGCTGGTCCTGGTAGACACCGGCCTGCCAGCCGCGCGGGAAAAACGACGAGTCCGTGCCGAAGATGAGGCGCGATGCGCCGAGGACACCGAGCGCGCTCCGGAAGACCCCCTCGAGTGTCTGCCCAGGGTCGAACCGGATCCAACTGTTCGAGCTGGAGGTGTCCAGATGGATGGTCGGGCACTGATCGGCGGCCATCAGCGCCTCGCGGAAGAATCCCGCGCCGAAGTGGGGAACGATGACCGGCACCTGTGGAAACGCCAGGGCCGTGCGAGCGAGCGCCAGCGGATCGCCGAGCCTCAGGTCGAAGCGGCTCGGCAGCCCGAGCTTCTTGCGGACGCCGACGGTCAGGACGCCGCAGTGCGCGAAGACCGCGGCGCCATGATCGGCGGCCGCGCGGAACACGGGTTCGACGCATTCCTCGTCGAACCGATAACCGTGCATCGCTGGAAAGAGGCAGACCGCGCGCATCTGGTAGTCCTTCAGCGCCCGCTCGAGAGCCGCCTCGGAATCCATGCCGGTGGGGTTGTGCATGAAGAAGCCGACGAAGCGGTGCGGATGGTGCGCCACGGCCTCGGCGACGGAAACGGCGTCGCCGGGAATGCTCGCCATCAGCGCCGCGCGGGACACGCCGTGTCGATCGAGCTCGGCGATCCAGCGATCCCCGAGCTCAGTGGCGGTCCCGGGCGGGTCCCACTGAAGCCTGAAGGCGATCTCGTCCGCGCCGCCCGAATCCGGCGCCAGCAGCTCAAGGAATCGTGAAGAAAAGAAGTGGCAGTGGCTGTCGTTGATCATGTTCGAGGTGCGAGGCGGGAGGGGCGGGGCGCGGGGGATCGGATGGCTAGAGCCAAATGATCTCCACCTCGGCGCGACCCTTCTCCACAGTCATTCTTGCGACACTCGGCTTCAGGTTGAAACGGCGCGGGCCGGCGGCTCCCGGATTGACGACGAGACGGCCTCCGGCTCGTTCGATCAGCGGTTTATGAGTATGACCGAAGACGACGACATCTGCAGTGTACCGCGCCAGAAGCCTTTCCGCCGTCGGGCTGCCGAGCTCATGGCCGTGACTGACGTGGATGGACAGGCTCTCGATGTTGAGTGCGAGCTTGGCCTTCAGGTCGGGCTCGCCTGGAGCGTCGGTGTTTCCATAGACGGCCTGCACCGGGGCGATGGCGGCAAGCTCGTCGAGGACCGCCCGGCTGCCGACATCACCGGCATGCAGGATCAGTTCTACGCCTTCGAGCGCTGTGAAGATTTCCGGACGAACCAGGGAGTGTGTGTCAGAGACGAGCCCGACGAGCATTCCTCAAGTCTAGCCGCGCCTCCCGCCTCGCGCCTCGCGTCAACCCGCGAACTTATACCCCATTCCGTGGACCGTGAGAATGAATTGCGGATGGCGCGGGTTGGGCTCGATTTTCTGGCGGAGCCACGCGACGTGGACGTCCACGGTCCGTGTGGAGGGCATCGAGTTGTATCCCCACACTTCGTTCAGGAGCTCGTCGCGGGTCAGCGTGGCGCCGCGGTGCTCGAGGAAGTAGCGCAGGAGCTGAAACTCGCGCGCGGAGAGCTCGAGCGGCGCCCCCTCCTTCGTGGCCTCCGCCTTCCTGAAATCCACCCGCACGTCGCCGAACGCGTAGCCCTCGGTCGGATGCGGCGATGACGGGGCGCGGCGCAGATGGGCCTCGACGCGGGCGAGGAGCTCCGCCATCTCGAACGGCTTGGTGACGTAATCGTCGGCGCCCAGCTTCAGGCCCACCACCTTGTCGACGACCTGTCCACGCGCGGTGAGCATGATGACGGGCGTCTCGATGCCCCGCCTCCGCAGTTCCTTGCAGACGTCGTAGCCGTTCATGCGGGGCAGCATGAGGTCCAGCAGGAGCAGATCGAAGGCATCGGTGGTCGCGCGCTCGAGCCCGCTCTCGCCGTCGGCCGCGCTCTCGACGCCGTAGCCTTCACGAGTCAGTCGATCCGTCAGGGTCAGGACGATGCCCGGCTCGTCTTCTATCAAAAGGATACGTTTGAGGGTCACGAGTGCTGCGGCGCAGCTTCGGCAACCGCGCTCTCTGCGCCGTCGCCGTGCGCGACAGGCAGGATCACGATGAAGGAACTGCCTTCGCCGGAAGCGCTCCTGACGTGGATCCGGCCGTCATGCGCCTCGACAATCCGCTTGACGAGACTCAGCCCGAGGCCGGCGCCCTGAATCTGGGCGGCCACGACATCCGGCGCACGATAAAACGGATTGAAGATCGATCTTGATCGGCGGGGGCGATGCCGATGCCGCGATCCGCAACCGTGATTTCGACGCCGCTGCCCGCCGCGGGCCTGGCCGTCACGCCGACCCACCGCGCGCTCGCGCCGTACTTGATCGCGTTGCCGACGAGGTTCTGAAACACGCGGCGGAGCGCGGGCTCGTCGCCGGCGACCGCGGGCAATTTGTCTGCGACCGTGAGCTCGATCGCGACGCCTGCGGCCCGGGCCGTCCCTTCCGCCGTCGCAATCACCTCGCGGAGCAGCGTGCCGGCGTCGATCGGCCCCGCCGCCATCCTCCGTTGCCCCGACTCCAGGCCCGCGAACTCCAGGATCTGCTCGACGAGATCGGTGAGGCGGATGCCCTCGTGCCGCACGAGCTGTCCGTACTGACGGATCCGCGCCTCGTCGTTCACGACGCCGTCCGCAAGATTGTCGGCGGCCGAGCGGATGACCGCGAGCGGCGTTCGAAGCTCGTGCGAGACCGTCGCGACGAACTCGAGCTGTTGGCGCGCGAGATCGTGCGCCCGGCGCGTGGACGCGACGAGGAACCCGACGCTCAGGCCCAGGATCGCCAGGATGCTCGTGCTGACGAGCAGGTTCCTCCGCCTCACGGCGTTGACCGCCTGCTCGAGCGATCCGGAGGGATGCTTCACCATCAGACGCCAGGGCGCCGGCGCCACTCGGGCGACGGCGGAGGCCGCCGCCGCTCCCGAGATCAGCTTCTCGACGTGCTGCTGAACGATGCCCGGGCTGTCGCCCTGGACGACGATCGACATCGGCGGCGCCTGGATGGCGGCGCTGCCGTTCGGCGGCGCGATCGTCTCGCGGATGAAGGTCCGGTTGATCCGGCCGCCCATCTGCGGGACCGCCGGCATGAACGTGGCGAAGCGGCTGACTTCGTTGACGAGCGGCTCGAAGTCTTTCAGACGCACCTGGAAGAGCTCGACCTTCGCGTCGACGGGCGATTCCGCCGAGGGGACGAACTCCGGCACGGAGTGGTACACGAGATCGCCGGCGGCTGTGGGAACCACGACTCAGCATCAGCATCGGTGTGGGGATCACGAGCGCCGGCGCCGCGGGCCAGATCGCGGGCACCATCGACCGCGTCACGAGCATGGACGCCGGGGACGAGGGCTCACTCGCCGTCGCAGGCGGCTGCGACAACCGCGCGCGGATCTCGGAGAGCGACGCCGGCCATTCGGCCGGCTCGAGGAACCTGGTGGACGGGTTGAATCGCTGGAGCGCCGCCGGTTCGCCGGCCGAGTGCGGCGCGGGCACGAGGAAGACGTCCCTGATCATCCGGGGGAACCGCGCCGTCGCCTGCCAGCGGTCGTACCGGGCGACGACACCGGCGGCGGCCTGATCCCGCGACATCGGATCGATCTGGAACAGCAGGTACGCGCGCGTGAGCTCGCGATCGAAGTCCTGGCCGAACGCGGCCGCGCGCGTGTTCAGGATGGCGGTCATCCGATCGCGCTGCGCGCCGCTAATCTCTCCGAGCCACTTGTACTGCAGCGTCGCGAGCAGCAGGATCAACCCGAGCAGGGCGCCCGCGATCGCAAACATCGGCACGCGCAAACCCGGTGACATTGTTCTCCTTCGCTCGGGCCGCCGCTTCGCGGCGGTTCCCTCCGGCCCTCGCTTGCGGCGATCCTAGCACGCAGATCCGCGCGCTTCGGACGGACGGCCGCAGGTTTTACGTCCTTAACAATCTCTTAGCCTCCCCTTAACCATCCGACTCGCGGCAACCGACATGATGGCTCGCATGGACCACAAAGCCGTCGCACCACTCGTCCTCGCAGCCGCCATCGCCTTCGCTCAACCCGTCGCGTTCATCGCCCAGGAAGCGGGCAAGGCCGCCGAGATCCTGGCGGCGGCGCGGAAGGCGATCGGCGACAAGAAGCTGGATGCGCTGAAGACCTTCAGCGTGCAGTCCGCTCTGCAACGGAACGTGCAGAACATGCAACTCAGCTCCGACGTCGAGATCCTGCTCGAGCTCCCCGGCAAGTACCTCCGGTCCGAAGTGTCGAGCGGCGGCATGATGCTGGCCGGCGGCGGCGTGTCCGGATTCAATGGCGACCGTTCCCTGCAGAAATTGAGCGGCGGAATCATGGCAGGCGGCGGAAACCTGATGATCCGCATGGGCGGACCCGGCGGGCCGCCTCCCGACGGTGGCGAGAAGCCGACGCCGGAGCAGCTCGAGCAGACGAACAAGGGCGCGGTGCGCGGCGGCCAGGTGGAAGCCTCTCGCCTGATGCTCGGGTGGTTCGCGATGGCGCATCCCGCGATCAACGCCCAATACGTCTATGCGGGTGAAGCCGAGTCGCCCGACGGCAAGGCGTACGTCATCGACGTGAAGAACGCGGACAACTTCGCCGCGCAGCTCTTCATCGACCAGCAGACGCACCTGCCGCTCATGGTCACCTACAAGGGACCGCAGCCGATGGTGATGAGGCGGATGGCGGCCGAGGGGCACGAGCCTGTCCAGGCGATGCCGAAGCAGCCGCCGGCGCTGGTGGACTACACGTTGTTCTTCGACGACTGGCGCGACGCCGGCGACGTGAAGTTCCCTTTCAAGATGCGGCGCGCGATGGGCAGCGAGACGACCGAGGAGTGGACCGTCTCGAAGGTGAAGGTCAACCCGAAGATCGATCCGAAGCGCTTCGCGAGCGAGAGCTGGAGATGAAGATCTTCATCGTCTCGATCGCGCTCGCCGCGCTCACAGCGTCCGCGGCTCCGGCGAGCGCCCAGGCCCGGCAGACCGGCACGCTACGGGTCGTCGTCCGCGATCCCAGCGGCGCCGTGATTCCAAACGCCATCGTCGCGGTCAAGGGAACCGAGCCGGCCACGCAGGACATCTTGCTCCCGGATGTGCGCTCCGACGGTCAGGGGGTCGCGGCGGCGGCGGACGTCCCACTCGGGCGGTATGCGGTCATCGCGACGTTCCCGGGCTTCGAGAGCCGCACGCTCACCGACGTCCGCGTGCGTGCCGGAGAGAACCGGCGTGAGGTGACGCTGCCGATCGAGAGAGTCGCCGAGAGCGTGGCAGTCGGACGTGACGCGGCGACCGCGGCATCCGACCCCAAGAGCGAGCGCTTCAGCAACACGCTCTCGAAAGATCAGATCGAGGCGCTGCCCGACGATCCGGACGAGATGGAGAAGGTCCTGAAGGACATGGCGGGCCCGGGGGCGACGATCCGCGTGGACGGGTTTCGCGGCGGCAAGCTGCCGCCGAAGTCGCAGATGCGGTCGATCCGGTTCTCCAGCGCCATGTTCAACGCGGAGAACCACAGCGCGGGACACACATTCGTCGACATCTCCACGCAGCCCGGGCTCGGACCGATGCGCGGCGGCATGGACGTCACGTTCCGCGACGGCGCGCTGAACGCGCGAAACGCCTTCCAGTCCGCCAAGGGGCCGGAACAGACGCACGGTCCGTCGCCCGTCGGACCGCATGAACGTCAACCTGCGAGTGGATCATGCGCTGAACAAGGCCCACACGCTCCGCGGCTCGTTCCAGCAGAACGATAGCGACCTGCGAAACCTGGGGGTCGGCAGCTTCGACCTCGAGGATCGCGCCTTCGCCCGCACCTCCTCGGACGGCGTCCTCCGTCTGTCAGAGAGCGGCCCGCTCGCCCGGCTCTGGTTCTCGGAGTCGCGGCTGCAGATCCGGCGGGCGGGCACCAGCAGCATCTCCGGAATCGAAACGCCGACCGTCCGCGTGCTGGACGCCTTCACCTCCGGCGGCGCGCAGCAGGCCGGAGGCCGGCGCAGCACCGAGGTGGAGTACGCGACCGACGTCGACTACGCGAAGCGCGGCCACGCGCTGCGCATGGGCACGCTCGTCGAGGGCGGGCTGTACCGCAGCGACAGTCAGTCGAACTATCTGGGGACGTTCACGTTCCCGAGCCTCGCGGATTACGACGCCGGCCGGCCCGCGACCTACAGCCGGCGGTCGGGCAATCCGCTCGTGGAGTACTCGCAGTGGCAGGGGGCGTTCTACGTGCAGGACGACTGGCGCGCCAGGAAGAACCTGACCGTCAATGCCGGCGTCCGCGAGGAGTTCCAGACACATCTGTCGGACCACTGGAACCTGGCGCCGCGCGGCGGCATCACCTGGTCGCCGTTCAAGAACGGCAAGACGACGATCCGCGCGGGCGGAGGCCTCTTTTACGAATGGCTGGACGCCGACACGTTCGAGCAGACCCTCCGCGTCGACGGCGCCCGCCAGCAGGATCTCGTGATCGTGAATCCGGGCTACCCGGATCCGTTCGGCGGCGGCGCGTCACAGCAAGTGCTGCCCCCGCAACGTGAACGCGCCGCTGAACGGCGTCCGTCCGGATCCCGCACTCGGGAACATCGTCGAAGTCGAGTCCACGGCGCGGCTGCGGGGGGATTCGATCAACGCCGGACTCAACTTCAACATGCCGAAGCGCCGGACGCTCCTGTTCGCCAATTACGGTTTCAACCGGCAGTTCAGCGATGCCGACGGCGCATTCAGCCTTCCGGCCGGCAGCTACGACCTCGCCGCGGAATGGGCCCGGGTGAGCGGCGTGCCGCGCCACATCGCCAGCGCGGTCATGAACACGAATCTCACGAAGAGCGTGCGGCTTGCGGTATCGACTTCCGCGCGCGGCGGCACGCCTTACAACATCACCACGGGGCGGGACGACAACGGCGATACCGTGTTCAACGATCGCCCGGCCGGCGTCGGACGCAACAGCCTGACCAGCCATGGCTTCTTTGACGTCGCCGCCCGCGTGACCTACGCGTTCGGCTTCGGCGAGAAGCCGCCGTCCACCGGAGGAGGCGGACCGACGATCATGATCCGGAGCGTCGGCGGCGGCGGCGCCGGCGATCTGCTCGGCGGACTCATGAGCGGCGGCGGCGCCGAGAACGCGCGGATCCGGATCGAGCTCTTTGTTTCGGCCGCGAACGTGTTCAACCACGTCAACCCGTTGGGGTATTCCGGGGTGATGACCTCGCCATTCTTCCGGCAGCCTACGGCCGCGGGGCCGGCGCGGAAGATTGATGTGGGGATGAAGATCGGCTTCTAGGCCACGGACAACGCGCGACGACGCGCCACAGAAGAACACAGATCAACACAGATCTTTTCTGTGTTCGTCTGTGTTCGTCTGTGGCGGGTCAACGGTGTTTGCCCGTAGCAGCAGATCGATTTCTAAGCAG
>WNFI01661994.1_pt1 | contig 11904 bp, 14 predicted proteins | sample 5400471 | NCBI WGS metagenome assembly WNFI01 (sample SAMN13153348, study PRJNA577476) | soil metagenome | isolation source: 100 cm saprolite on Douglas fir-dominated hillslope | place: USA:California | collected 2013-09-17 | reverse complement strand
ATTCTTGCTTCGAACACTTCATCGATTTCGATCACGAAACTGGGGGCCGCCACTAGCCGCCCGGAGAACGTAATCGGCATGCACTTTTTTAATCCGGTGCCGGTCATGAAGCTGGTCGAAGTGGTTCGCGGCCTGGCAACATCGGATGCCACTTTCGCAGCCGTGCGCGACCTCTCGGTGAAACTAGGCAAGACGCCAGTCGAGGTCAACGACGCGCCCGGGTTCGTTTCCAATCGGGTGCTCATGCCTTTGCTGAACGAGGCCATGTTCACGGTGATGGAAGGCATTGCCACCCCCGAGGCCGTGGATGAAGTCTTCAAACTGGGGATGGCGCATCCCATGGGGCCGCTGGCCCTGGCCGATTTCATCGGGCTCGACGTTTGCCTGGACATCATGCGCGTCCTGCATAACGGGCTGGGCGATCCCAAGTACCGGCCCTGCCCGCTGCTGATCAAAATGGTGGATGCCGGAAGGCTGGGAAAGAAATCCGGCCAGGGTTTCTACAAGTACTGATTCCGCACTGACTCGATATTAGACTTAGATAAAGATGCGCTCCGATCTTCCCATCTACGTTCTGGCGGTCGGGCTCGGCGTGGCCGCCGGCCTGCTCGAAGTGCGCCTGGAAGACGTGCTGGTAACGGCGCTGTTCGTGATTGTCAGCACCATGGCGTTGGGGTTTCTGCGTCCTGAGTCGCCATGGCGATGGACGGCGATTGTCGGCGTGTGTATTCCGCTGGTCCGGATCTGGGCGTACACCTTCCGCTCGGAACAAGTAAACCGCGCCCAAATCTGGGAAGCCGGCCTCGGGTTCCTGACCGGCATTGCCGGCGCGTATTGCGGATCGTTCACCCACAAGGTGATTCACGAGCTGTTCTATTCAAACCGGGAACAGCCGCGCTGAGACTTCCCTGGGCAGCGCCCCAAAGTGCGGCTTAACCAGAGAGTCACTCCCGTTTCCACCGTAGTTGCAGGTATCCTGAGTTTCATGGGAGTTTCTGTTTCGGTGCTGGCGAGCGGCAGCCGTGGGAACAGCACGGTGGTGGAAACCTCGCAGGCGCGCATTCTGGTAGATGCCGGCCTTTCTGGCCGCGAAACCTTCAAGCGGCTGAAATCCATTGGGCTTGATCCGCGCAGCCTTTCCGCCATTCTCATCACCCACGAGCACACCGACCACGTCAACGGGCTGGCCACGCTTTCCAAAAAGTTGAAGGTGCCGGTCTTCATAACCGGGGCCACGCATCAGGCATGGGCGCGTTCGCTGCGGGACGCGGCCGGAGAATTGCCCAAAGTGGAAAAGCTTGAAATTTTCGCTGCGGGACGCTCGTTCCAGATCGCCGACGTGACCGTCACTCCGTTTACCATTCCGCACGACGCCGCCGATCCGGTGGGTTTCACCTTCCGCGCCGAAGGCACAAAGATTGCCATCGCCACCGATCTTGGCTACATTCCGGCAAGCGTGTGCGACCACCTGCGCAAGTGTGACGTGCTGGTGATCGAGTCCAATCACGACCTGGAAATGCTGCGGGTGGGGCCGTATCCGTGGTCGGTGAAGCAGCGGGTGATGAGCCGGGTGGGGCACCTGTCAAACGAGTCACTCGCCCAATTTTTCGCGTCCGACTATGATAGAGGCGCATCGTACATAGTGCTGGCGCACCTGTCGGAGCACAACAACCATCCGGAAGTTGCCCGTAAAGCGGCGGAAGACGCATTAGGCCCGCAACGGACGCTGATCGAAAACCGGATCCTGCTTGCGGCACAGGACGCGCCCACCGAAAGTATTCGCCTCTAGTTTATGAGTGCATGCGTTGACCCTGTCGTGGGCAAGATTCTGGCTGGCTGGCGGTATGACATCTCCGGCCTTGCGCCAGAGATGCGTGGCGACTACGAAGGCCACTTTACCGCGTGCGAACGCTGCCGTTCCCACCGCACCCTGCATCGCACCATTGACGTTTCCTTGATCGTGCTGGCATCGCTTTCCGCGGGGATGTTCCTGTTCGCGTTTGCCGTTATTCACCACTTTGCCCCGCGGCACACGCTCATCTTTGAGTTGATCGCGCTGGCTGGGTTCGCGCTCTCCGCGCTGATCTGGCTGATTGTGGCCGTCGCTACCCCGGCGCCCATGACGGTGGTGGATGTGGCAAAGCTCGGCGCGCGCCACGTGCATGACCGGCTGCCTGAGGAGATTCGCCAGCGCTTGCCGGAAGAAATCCGGATGAAGCTGACCGGGTCGTAGGGTTTTCGAGCAGCCGATCTTTGGCAAGCCGGCGTTCTCTGAGATCAGGCTTTTATGTGGCAACTCGCCAAGCCGCGCTTCTCGAGATACTGCTGGTGGTAATCTTCGGCCTCAAAAAACGTGACTGCCGGAACAACCTGCGTCACCACTGGCCGGCGGAACTGCCCTGAGTTCTGCAGCTTTTCTTTTGAAGCGAGCGCTTCCTGCTCCTGCTCCGGGGAATGAAAGAAGATAGCCGAGCGGTACTGGCTGCCATAATCCGGGCCCTGGCGGTTGAACTGCGTCGGGTCGTGATTCTCCCAGAAGACGTTCAGCAACTGCTCGTAGGTGACCTTGGCGGGATCGTACTCTACTTCGACTGCCTCAGCGTGGCCGGTGCGATCGGTGCAAACGTCCTTGTAACTGGGATTGTCTTGTTGGCCGCCGGTGTAGCCAACCCGGGTTGAGGCGACGCCGGGGATATGCCGGAATGTGGCTTCGACTCCCCAGAAACATCCTGCTGCGAATGTAGCTTTTGCCATATGAAAGGCTCCGTAATCGCAATTATGCCTGTGTGCCTATTGGATGCATTTCGGCTGAAAAAGTGGCAGGCGCGGCACTCAGCACTCAGCGGAAGACTAATTCAACCGCGGCCCGCAACCATCAAGAATGCGCTGCCCACATTGTCATTCCTAAAGCTTTGATCTGAGGAAAGCTGCTCCCGTATGGGTGACGCCGACTCAGCCCTGCACCGCCCCTGTCAGTTCAGCGATGCGGCTGACCTCGTGCTCTTTGCACCAGCGTTCGAGTTCGGCAACGATCTTTTCGGTGGCCCGCGGATCCCAGTAGCTGGCGGTTCCAACCTGCACCGCACTCGCCCCGGCGAGCATGAACTCAACAACATCCGCCGCCGTTGAAATCCCGCCCATCCCGATCACCGGAATCTGCACCGACTTCGAGGCCTCATAAACCATGCGCACCGCAATCGGCTTGATGGCCGGGCCGGACAGGCCCGCGGTGACGTTCGCAATCCGCGGCTTGCGGGTCTTCACGTCAATCGCCATCGCCACAAACGTATTCACCAGTGAAAGCGCGTCAGCCCCGGCCTCCTGCGATACGTAGGCCATCTGGCCGATGCTGGTAACGTTGGGCGAAAGCTTGACAATCAGCGGGCGCCGGGAAAGCCTCTTGGCGGTGGTGACGACCTCGTCGAGCGTGCGCGGATCGCTGCCGAATTGAACGCCGCCGTGCTGGGTGTTGGGGCACGACACATTCAACTCGTATGCGGCAATTCCCTCCCCTTCGTTGAGGATCTGGATGGTGTGTTCATAGTCTTCGCGGGTGTAGCCGAAAACATTGGCGATCACGACCACGTCTTTGATCTCGCGCAGTTTCGGAAGTTTTTCGTCCAGGAAGGCGCGGGCGCCAATGTTCTGCAGCCCGATGGCATTCAGCATCCCCGCAGCCGTTTCATAAAGACGCGGCGGCGGATTGCCGATCATTGGTTCGCGCGAGAGGCCTTTGACAACAAAACCGCCCAGCCGGTCGAGATGCACCACGTCTTCGAATTCGACTCCGTAGCCGAAAGTGCCACTGGCGGCGATGACGGGGTTCTTGAATTCGATGCCGGCGACGCTGACGCGAAGGTCGGGAGTCATTCTGCCGTCCTGGATGGTTGGTGGGCGAAGGGCACGCGCTGCTAGTTTACACGCACGCCGTCCGGCCGAATGAAATCGCGCGGTTTTGTTGCATGGAAAGCACCTTTGCCGCTGAGATCGCACAAGCACGCAGGGAGGACTTTGACAGTTTTTTCTCTGCGCGCCCGGTGTTCTCTGCGGTTCCGTGCTGTCACGTTCGTGCAAAGCCCGCGCATTTCCTTTAGATTAGTGAAATTCCATGCTTGATCTGAATTTTGTTCGCGACCACATCCCTGAAATCGAAGAAATGCTGCGGCACCGTGGCATGAATCCCGACGTCGTGCTGAAAGATTTCCGCACGGTGGATGCACAACGGCGGCAGGCCATCCAGTCGGCAGAGACCGTCCGCGCCGAACGTAACCGGCTCTCGGCGGAAATCCCCAAACTGCAGAAGGCCAGGCAGGATGCCAGCCAGCTCATCTCCGACGCCAAGGACATGCGGACGCAGATCCAGGAGATGGAGAAGGCTGCCGAAGAATACGACTCGCGCATGAACGAAGTTCTTGTGGGGATCCCGAACCTGCCGCACGAATCGGTCCCCGTGGGCAATTCGGCGGAAGACAACGTCGAAGTGCGGCGCTGGGGCACACCTCCGAACTTTGACTTCGCCCCCAAACCGCACTGGGAACTGGGCGAGCAGCTCGGCATTCTCGACCAGGAGCGCGGGGTGAAAGTCACCGGCGCGCGCTTCGTGGTTTATTGGGAAATGGGCGCGAAGCTCGAACGCGCCCTCGCGAACTTCATGCTCGACGTACATACGAAAGAGCACGGCTACACCGAAGTGCTGCCGCCTTACGTAGTGAATTCTGAATCCATGTATGGGACCGGGCAGCTGCCGAAATTTGCTGCCGACCTTTTTCGCGTACCCCATGGCGACAAAGACCTCTGGCTGGTACCGACGGCGGAGGTGCCGGTCACGAATCTTTATCGCGACGAGGTTCTCGAAAACGCAAACCTTCCGGTGTCGCTGACCGCCTACACTCCATGTTTTCGCAGCGAGGCGGGCTCTTATGGAAAGGACGTTCGCGGCATCATTCGCCAGCACCAGTTTCAGAAAGTGGAACTGGTGAAGTTCTCGCGGCCGGAAAACTCCTACGAGCAGCTGGAAAAACTGACGCACGACGCGGAAGAGATTTTGCAGAAACTCGGGCTGCACTACCGCGTTATGGCTCTGTGCACGGGTGATATGAGTTTTTCGTCGGCGAAGACCTACGACCTGGAAGTCTGGTTACCCGGCCAGCAGCTTTTCCGCGAAATTTCGTCCTGCTCGAACTTTGAGTCGTTCCAGGCGCGGCGCGCGAACATCCGGTTCCGGCAGGAGGGCAAGAGCAAGACGGCGTTCGCGCACACCTTGAACGGCAGCGGTCTGGCGGTGGGGCGCACCTGGCTGGCGATTCTGGAAAACTATCAGCAGGCCGACGGCACGGTGCTGGTGCCCGAAGTGCTCCGGTCCTACATGGGGACGGACCGCATCCTGCCGCGGAAAATGTAGGGAGCGCAGCCAGATCGCCGGAAACGATCTACACTGTAATCAGGATTGTGTGCCGTGGCCAATACGCCTCGCGAGGATTCGCCCATTCAAACAGAGCCCGCAGAAATGACCCGCGCGGCCGTTGCGCCCGTGAAGGCGTCGCGGGGAGTGTGGCGCGCCATCCGCGGCTACATCCTGTGGAGGCATGAGCGTGGCACGGTGCAGTACGACGTCATGGTCACGCTGATCCTCGTGTTCCTGTTCTTCTCTCCGCGATACATTCCTTTCAACGACAAGCCGGTGGAACGCAACCCGCATCCCTCGGGAGTGCTGGTTTATCCGGAGGGCAGGTGGCTGGTGTACGAAGTGAATGCCAACGCGGTCAGCCCCGGAACGCCTTCTTTCGTTCTGGGTCAATTACTTCGCGTGATTGAACCCATCTCCGGAGAAACCAGCATCTCACGGTATGAGGCCGTGACTGACAAGAAGGGCAAAGTGCTGTCCTACAAAGTCTGGGTCGACCGGCAATAGGCAACAGGCCATAAACCATGCGCTTGAAAAAAGGCTTAGGAGGAAGCTGGCCGGTGATTGCGGCCTTCGGGCTGGCGCTGGCCGCACTGGCGCACGCGGGAAGCCCAAAGCACCCTCAAGACGCGCCCGCGGCCCCAGCACAAACGGATGAGGCCAAGTCCGCGAAAAGCACTCCGATGGAACGGGTGCTCAGCAGCATGGACGAGAATGCGGAGAAGTTTCGCACCGCTCAGGCGGACTTCTCGTGGACTCCCTACAACTCGGTGATTAACGAGACCGAGGCCCCCGACAAAGGAAGGATCTACTTCCGGCGCTCAGGAAAAGAAATTCAAATGGCTGCCTTGCTGCAGCCTCCCGATGACCGTCAAATCGTGTTCAGCGACGGAAAAATCCAGGTCTATAGGCCCAAGACAAAGGTGCTCGACGTCTATGACGCCAGCGCGCATCGCGAAGAGGTCGAGAGCTTCCTGGTGCTGGGGTTCGGGAGCAGCGGCAGAGATCTGCGAAAAGCTTTCGAGGTGAAATACCTCGGCGAAGAAAAGATCGGTGCAGTCACGACGGCAAAACTGGAACTGGTTCCCCTGGCGGATAAGATAAAGAACAACTTCCCGCGCATTGATTTGTGGATCGATCCGCAGCGCGGTTTGTCTCTGCGGCAGCAGCTATTCCAGACCGGGGGCGACTACCGGCTGGCGGACTACACGAATATCCGGGTGAATGAGAAGGTCCCCGACAACGCCTTCAAGCTGCGTACGTCCGGCCCGACTAAGACCGTAACCCATTGAAACAAAAGCAGAAGGGCTCGCGAGGAAGTTGAATTTTCTAGCTGCGCAAAAATCTGCGGGGCGCTATACTCGAAAACGCATCCAATTTTCGTCAAATACGCCAAGATTTCTTTCGGAGTGTCATGGCCAAGGTTTTTACGATTCCCGTTCCCCCGGACCTCAGTCGTAAGCAATCCCGCGAACGCACCTCGGACCCTCGCTACGTGGATGGGCAGCGCTTGCTGGTTGAAGCCATGAGATATCTGGCGCAAAGTGACCCGCTTGCAAACCGCAATGCGATTGAGTTGCTTTCCGAGCACGTGCGCACGCGGTTCCGCATGAGCGATTCTCCGCTCGCATAAATTCTTCTAATGGGATGGTGGCTGCGCGGTTGCCCGGCGCACCAGTGCGGCTGCCGCAAAAACAATCACCACGGGATACATCTCGAGCGTATAGCGAGGCTCGGGGTTCTCCAGCGTCCCCAGAAATCCCGACCGCAAAATCACAAAGAGCAAGAGCAGTCCGGTTCCCGCAAGTGGTCGAATACGCAAGCATCCAGTCAAGCCGCAGATGCAGTAGAACAAACCAATCACGCCGAGAGAAACCGCCAGCACGCTCCATTTGGGTTCATCGTCGAACTCCCACCAGCGGCTGTCGCTCGGCAGCATTTCCGTGCGCGGGCGCAGCCACATGTCGAATATTCGCAAGACGGGAAGTTCCACTCCGGAGCGAACCGGATGCACACGCCTTCGTTCTTGCGCCAGCGCTTCGAAGCGCTGATCAATTTCCGGCGACACGTGAACAGCCTGGTTGTAGTCGCCGATCAGGCGCAATGTCTCTTCGCGTTGTTGTGGAGAATCGAAAGCCCGGGAAGGCAGCTTCTCCGCATCAATCTCGCTACCCGGCACAACCCAATAAATTTCTTCAGTCGAGGCATAGTCGGCGATCCAGGTTTTCATCCAGTGGTTGAAGCCCATGGGCACAAACTCACCTTCTTCATTGGCGTAGCGCGGAGCGAGTGGCTGGAAGCGATGAAAGGTGCGCCAGTTGCGAAGCGTCCACGGAACCAGCGGGAGCACGGAAAGTGCCGCCACCAGCAAGACCGCCTGAAGCAGGTTCCCCAGGCTGGCCGGCCCTTTGGTAAAAGCAGCTCTCCATGCGACGCAGACCACGATCACGAATGCCAAAATCGCGCCATCCGGGCGTAGGAGGATCGCCGCCGCGCAAGCGACGCCGCACAAAACCCAAGGCTTGGCTGCGGCACTCGACAAGCCTCGCAGCGCGGAATCAAGCGCCAGCGCGGTGAAGAAGACCTCGAGCGTCTCGGTCAAAGCCGCACCCGAATAATTCGCTAGGAACGGGCACAGGGCGGCCAGCACGAAGGCAACTTTTGCGCCCCGTTCGCCAAGCAACCGCAGAGCCATGCTCGCGCACAGAAAGCAGGTGCCGAGGTCCACGAACATCTGGACGACCAGAACCGTGCGATAGTGCTCCGCGCCGAAAATGTAGCAAATGAAAATTGAGCGCAGCAGGGCCGCCGCGACAACAACTGCGGCAAAGAACCACGGGTTGCGACCAACCAAGCCTCGCACTCTTGGGAATATACCGCGTTTAAGATCGCTCTTTGAAACTTCACCGCGTCCGTATGTTTCGAGGGCGCTCAGGCGCCAGTCCAGGTTTGACCCTCCCCGGCGCTCCCGCTACGATGTGAGTGGTCAGGTGGAATGGCACACGCGGTTTTCTACGATCCCAAGCGGGCCCGATGGCGTAAGCTCCGGACTTTGCTCGATGTAGCCGGCATTGTCCTGACTGCGGTGATCGTCGTCTTTACCTACGCAGCTTTGCGCGAACCTTTGCCGAAGTTGCTCTTCCCCTTCGAGAAACACCCCTACCATGCGTTAAAAGCGACCGAGCGCGATAAGGCACGTGAGAAGCGGCGGCAGCAAGTGGCGCGCGCCAGCCATCGCCGCACCACGACCCCACCTTCGCAGGTTGAGTTGAACACCGACGAAGGCATTCGTGCCGCATTTTACGACCCTACCGATGCGGCCGGCTTTTCGTCGTTGAGGGAATACTACCGGCAGATCGATTTGCTGTATCCCGTGTGGCTGCACTTGCTGACGCAAGACGGCCGTCTGAAGGGCGTCGATGAGCAGGTCCGCCCGGTCCGAGTCTTCGACGTTATTCAGGACGGTGCGGCTGCCCCTGTCGATGACAAAGTGATGCCCTTCTTGAAGTCCACGGAAGGCAGTCCCGAAGTCTTTCCCATGGTCAACAACTTTAATGGCAGGGATTGGGTTGAGATTTCGGACTTCCTCAATGACTCCGACGCGCGCTCAGAATTCCGGCAGGAAATCGAGATCTTCCTCAGCAGCGACAAGTACCGCGGCCTGATGGTCGATTTTGAAGACTTCAACTTGAAGACGGGAAAAGCCGGGTTCCTGGATTTGCTTGGCGACGTCTCGCGAGACCTCCACTCTAAGGGGTTGAAACTGTACGTCAGCGTGCCCGCCGGAAATCCTGACTTTCCGTATCGCGCGGCCGCAGACGTTTCCGACGGCTTGGTGCTGATGAACTATGACGAGCACTACACCGGAACCGGAGGCTCGGCGGGGCCAATCGCATCCCAGGAGTGGTTCACCAGGAACCTGGCCGAAGCGAAAAAGGTCATTCCGCTCGATAAGCTGATCTGCGCGGTTGCCAGCTACGGCTACGACTGGCCGCAGCGCGAAAAGGGAAAGATCCCGGCGGGGGAGAAAGACCGATCGATCTCCGTACAGGATGCGTGGCTGGCCGCGCGTGATTCGGAAGTGGACATTCAGTTCGACGGCGACAGCCTGACTCCCCACCTCAGCTACATGGACGAGCGCGACCGCCGGCACGACATCTGGTTCATGGACGCGGTGACCGTTCTCAATGAAATGCGGGCGGCCAGGAACCTCGGAATTCGCACCTTCGCGCTGTGGCGACTCGGCTCTGAAGACCGCTCTCTTTGGAACATTTGGGATTTTCCCACGGACCCTTCGTCGCCCTCCAAACTGGCCGACGTTCCCCCGGGGCAGGACGTGGACATGGAGGGCAGCGGCGAAGTTCTGAACATCGAAGCGACTCCGAGCAATGGCAGCCGCAGCATTAATTTCGACTCATCCAACGGCCTGATCGTGGATGAGACGATGGATTCCCTGCCGGAGCCCTACCGGTTGGGCCGTTATGGGGCCAGTCCCACGGGGATTGCGCTCACTTTTGACGATGGCCCGGACCCTGACTGGACCCCGAAGATCCTGGACGTTTTGAAGAGTGAGCACGCAACCGCGACCTTTTTTCTGATCGGAAATCAGGCGGACAAATATCCTTCGATTGCCCAACGAATCTATGACGAGGGCAACGAAATCGGGAACCACACCTTCACTCATCCCGACATCAGCGAATTATCCCGGACGCTGGTGAAGCTGGAGTTGAACATTACCGAGAGCCTGTTTGCCAGCCGCCTGGGTGTGCGCACGCTTTTGTTCCGGCCTCCGTATTCGATTGACGCCGAACCCGACACCGCCGACGAAGTTCGCCCCCTGGAAATTTCCGAGAGCCTGGGATATATCGCGATTGGCGACAAGATCGATCCGAACGACTGGCGCGACAATCCCCGGCGAACTGCCGAGGAAATTACCGCGTCGGTATTAACAAATCTCCCGCCGTGCCCGGAGGGCAGCCTGACCTGCGGACCCGCGCGAAAATCATGCCGCCGCTGAGCGAAAGCGAACGCTGGTATGCCCGCCTCACTTGGATCGGCTTCTTTTTGTACGGTGCCGGGCTGAAGGTGATTGCGATTGTGTTCTTCGTGGGAGACGTGCTCATGACCGGGCGCCTGCTGTTTGTGGGATGCTTTGCCATTTACGACCGCTTGCGGCCGCGGCTGAGTGTGGCATCGGACGAATTCGCTCCCGCGGTCGCAGTGCTGATTCCGGCGTACAACGAGGAAAAAGTCATTGAGCGCACCATCCGTTCGGCCCTGAGATCCACGTACAAGAAACTGCGGGTGATTGTGATTGACGATGGATCGAAGGACCGCACCCTCGAAGTCGCGCGCCACTGTTTTGTGCGCGAACAGGAAGCGGGCAAGGTGCTGATCCTTGCCAAACCGAATTCCGGCAAGGCCGAGGCTCTGAACTTTGCGCTGGAACACCTGCGCGGGGATGAAGAAATCTTTGTGGGCATTGACGCCGACACGGTGATCGCAAAGGACGCCGTCGCTCTGTTGGTGCCGCACTTCCGCAATCCGAAAGTCGGAGCGGTCGCCGGAAATGCCAAGGTCGGCAATCGCGTAAATCTGTGGACGCGCTGGCAGGCCCTGGAATACATCACCAGCCAGAATTTCGAGCGGCGCGCGCTGAATACGCTGGGGGCGGTGAGCGTGGTGCCCGGCGCCATCGGCGCGTGGCGGGTGGAAGCGGTTCGCAAGGTTCATGCCTTCCAGACTGACACCGTCGCCGAAGACGCTGATTTGACGATGGCGATTCTGCGCGAGGGCTATCGCGTGGAGTACGACGACATGGCGCTCGCCTACACCGAAGCTCCGGTCAACGCCAATGGACTCATGCGCCAGCGCTTTCGCTGGTCATTCGGAATTCTGCAGGCGGTTTACAAGCACAGCGGAGTGTTCGCAAGAAAAGGCGTCCTGGGCTGGGTGGCGCTGCCCAATATCGTGGTCTTCCAGATTCTGCTGCCGCTGGTGTCGCCGTTCATCGATCTGATGTTCGTCATCGGCGCCGCTTCCTATGCGGTGAAAAAATACTTTCACCCGGAATCCACGGATCCGACTGACTTCCAGCGGCTGGTGATTTTCTTCGCGATGTTTCTGATCATCGATTTCATCACCTCCGCCATCGCTTTTGCGCTGGAGCGCAGCACGCCTGACACCCGCGAGGATTCGTGGCTGCTCAGCCAGGTCTGGCTGCAGCGCTTTGCCTACCGCCAGCTGTTCTCGGTGGTGTTGTTTAAGACGGTGAAGCGGGCGATTGAAGGCGAGGCCTTCGCCTGGGACAAGCTGGAGCGCACCGCCGCACTCACCTACGAAGAAAAAGATGATACGGTGCATGTGTAGTGGGGCACCTTTTAGCTTTTAGCTTTTGGCTCTTAGCTCTTGGCTTTGGCTCGCAGCTCATGGCTCATGCTTTTCGCTCGTGGCTAATGGCTAAAAGCCAAGAGCTGTTTCCCGTTTCCTATGGCGCGCAC
>WNFI01594070.1_pt1 | contig 11904 bp, 10 predicted proteins | sample 5400471 | NCBI WGS metagenome assembly WNFI01 (sample SAMN13153348, study PRJNA577476) | soil metagenome | isolation source: 100 cm saprolite on Douglas fir-dominated hillslope | place: USA:California | collected 2013-09-17 | reverse complement strand
TTTACGGAGAGCAGAGAATCTGCTCTCCGTATTTTTTGGGCTATTTGCCTGCCTAAGCCAGTGGATTCCCTACCACCACGAAGAATGTACACGCCCTACACTCTCGGGCCATCGCCAACTCATTGATTTAGTGAGATCTTGTCTGGTACTCGGGTTGCCACTCCCAGACTGCGGAGAGGCTGGGCGAAGATGATCAGGATGCTTTGGATGAGCCGGTTCCAAAGAACACGACAGCTAATGCTGCTGGTTACGGTGCTGTCCGTCGTTTTGGCCAGTTGCTCTCGTCCCGCGACGGTCAAGAATGGCGGCGCAAGCCAAGTTGACCAGCGTCCGGTTCCTTTCCAGGATAGTGGTGAAGCTAACGCCGCGACGACCGCCCCTGCCCCGTTTCAAGTCCAGGAGAAAATTTCTCCAGCAAAGACAGCGTTGCCATTTCCAGACCTTCGCTCGGCCACGCTGCCAGCCGGGACCTTACTCACCGTTCGCCTCGAGAACCCCATTTCCGCCGATCGAAATCCTCACGGGACATTTTCGGCCGTGGTGGATGAACCCGTAATCGTCGACGGGAACGTACTGGTTGCCCGGGGTACGGAAGTCATGGGAAGAGTAGAATCGGCTCGCTCATCAGGATTGAAGGGCAATCGTTGCTGTGTTTGCTTAACCTTGGATTCGATCGGCCTCTCCGGCAAAGAGTTACCAATTCAGACTTCTACATTGTTTGCCCATAGCAATGACGGTGATCGGCACGATTCCAGCCGCAACTCATCCCCCGAGGTCATCCGGCTGAAAAGCGGTCATCGCCTTACTTTCCGATTGGCTGAAGCGACCTATGTTGCCAGCCAAGAGGCCGGTTCCCGCTAACTAAAGCGCGAATGGCATCGGGCAGGTTCCAGCAGGAAAACCCGTCAGAAAAAAGTTTTCCACAGAAAGAATTCCCATTTAAGTGACGGCTGCCCTTAGCAGTTTCACTTTGGTTCCCTATAGTGGAGTTCGAAATGGGCTTCGGACTCCAACTCGACCCTGCTGATCCGTTCCTGTTTTGGGAAAACCAAAGGCTCAGACAGTCAGTTTCCAATTTCCTTCTGGGAATGTTTCCCGCCAAAGTAGGTGCATGAGCGCTGCCACTCCATTTCCGTCGCCGTTGGGAAATGTCGAAACGGAATTGCGTCGCCTTTTTGAGAACGCACCCTTTGGCGTGGCGCACTGCGGACGACAGGGAACCATTGCTGCTATAAATCCCGCGCTGGAACAAATGGTGGGGGGAAGAGACCGGATCGCGAAATGCTTCTGCGCCTCTGATCTGATCGATCCACAAGGTCAGGGTGAGAGCCGGAGACTATTCCGCGAGTTATTCGACGGCGAACGTGCTCCGATGAAGATCGGTTAGCCATTGTAGGGCGACTGACTGGTGGTGTGGCCCACGATTTTAACAACCTTCTCACCGGCGTGCTGCTCTATTGCGAACTTTTAATGGCAGGCCTTGAGCCCAGTACTCGCTTGCATACATACGCCGCGGAGATTCGCAGCGCCACGATGCAGGCGACGGGACTCGTGGGCCAGTTGCTTCGAGTAGTGCGTCCGGACAATGCCGAAGCGCGTCCTCTTTCTCTTAACCATGTCATTGAAGGCCTGCGAACTCTGCTGGTTCGCCTGATTGGGGAGAACATCGAACTCAAGTTGCGGCTCGATCCGAATCTGGGCCTTGTCAAAATGGAGTCTACGCAGGTTCAGCAGGTTCTTCTGAATCTTGTCCTCAATGCCCGGGACGCCATGCCCGATGGGGGCCAGGTCACCGTCGAGACCAGTAACAGCAACGTCCAGATTCTGACACAACGGGAATCGGCTCAGAACAGCGTTTCCATGATCCCATGCGCACTTTTCACAGTGGCAGACAACGGTGGTGGGATGGACAGTGTGACCCGCAGCCACCTGTTCGAGCCTTTTTTCACCACGAAGCTCGCGGGTAAAGGAAACGGGATTGGACTCCACACCGTGCACCACATTGTCAGAAGCAGTGGAGGGTTAATCCACGTTGATAGTGCTAAAAATTCCGGCACCCGTGTAACCGTTTTGTTGCCGCTTATCCCAGAAGCGGTTTTTCCAGATTTGACTCCAAATGATTCGCAATTACGACCGACCGAGGGGGCAATACCGTCGACCGAAAAGGAATAACAAATCATGACGACAGCAGTTTTGAGTCCGCTTGCCACTCCACAGATCGAACCCGCTAACTTTCTGAACCTTCTGGTTGTTGATGATGAGCGATCGATCCGCGAGGCCTGCCGCGAGGTCGCGCAGTCGCTGGGTTTCACGGCTTACGCGGCCGACTCCGCTGAGCACGCCTACCGGCTACTTGAATCCCAGAACTTCGATGCCGTCCTGCTGGATCTGCGCCTGCCCGGCGCGGGCGGACTGGAAGCCATGCGCCGCATTAAGGAGCACCGGCCGGAAGCGATCATTATTGTCGTGACCGGCTACGGCACCGTGCAGTCGGCGGTGCAGGCGATGAAAAATGGCGCCTATGACTACGTGACCAAGCCCTTCAGTCTCGACGAGCTCAAGCTTCTGCTGGAGCGAGTGTCCAGTCACCTGCGGCTGAAGTCGGAGAATCGCATTCTGCGCGAGAAAGTGAAGTCGAAGCATGGTTTCGGTGGCATTGTCGGGCGCGCGCCGGAAATGGAAAAGTTGTATCGCATTATTTCCAAGGCCGCCAACAGCATCCATCCCGTGCTGATTTTGGGAGAAAGCGGTACCGGCAAGGAGATGGTGGCGCGTTCCATCCACTATTCGGGTCCATTTCGTGACAAGCCGTTCATCCCTGTCGATTGCGGCTCACTGGTGCCGACCCTTATCGAAAGCGAACTCTTCGGCTACGTCAAAGGGGCGTTCACCGGGGCCAATCAGGCGAAAGACGGCCTTATGGCGATCGCCGAAGGCGGGACAATCTTCCTCGACGAGGTTGGCGAACTCCCAGTCGATCTCCAGGCGAAACTTCTTCGCGCCATTCAGGAGAAGGAGATTCGCCCGGTCGGCAGCACCCGTCGAATTCCTATCAATGTGCGCATTCTGGCCGCAACAAACCGCGATCTGGAACATGCCGTGATGCAGGGAAGTTTCCGCCGCGACTTATATTTCCGGCTCAATGTGCTGAGCCTGCGGATTCCACCTCTGCGAGAGCGCCGTCAGGACGTGTCTCTGTTGATTGCGCATTTCCTGGAGCGTATGACGAGAAATTCGGGTCTGGAGAAAATCCTTAGCGACGACGCCCTTAAGGCGATGCTGGCCTACGATTGGCCGGGTAACGTCCGCGAACTGGAGAACTGTTTGGAACGCGCCTACGCTTTCACCAGCGGACCTTTAATCCACACCACCGATTTGCCACGCGAGATTGGCATGGTCGCGGATTCGGCCCCATCCAATGGCAACGGAAACGGTCATGCCAAGATTATTCCCATGGCTGAACTGGAGAAAGTGACGATCCTGAATGCGATTGCCGAACTCAACGGCGACAAACTGCAGGCGGCGAGGCTTCTGGGAATCGGGAAGACGACTCTTTACCGCAAGCTGAAGGACTATGCGGCCGAAGGATCGGGGGCGAGAGCCTCCGGTTATTGAACTAACCACGAGCTTAGAGGTTCCGCCACGGGAAATTAGTGTGTCCTGAAGTCGCTAAGTGCTTTATTGCCAGCGGGCAGCGTGTGGTGGCAGACGTGCTATTTGAAAGGACATGATTCTTCTTATCACACCTTCAGCCCGTGGCCAGCAGTGCGCAGACTCCTTGAAAGCGGCAACCGATGAGGAAACGCACTGGGCACAGAATCCGCACGCCGCAAGTACACAGCTGCGGCAGCAGTCTTACTCCGCGGCGGTGATCGATCAATTCCTGCTCGAAACCGAGCCCGAAGAGAGCGACCAAATGCTGGAACATCTGGGAACCGCGTTTCCCGTCTACATCAACTTCGGTGTCACCGGGATGGAGCGCCTGGTGCGCGAAGTGCGGTCGGCCTTGCATCGCCGTAAACGCGAAGAATCAGCCGCCCGCCGCGCCATCGAAGACCAGATGAGGAGCGAGATGCGCGAAACACTAACCGCAATGCTCCTTTCCTGCGAGTTGGCTATGACCGCGCCCGATGTACCCGCGTACGCAGTAGAAAAGATTCGCGCCATCGACAACCTGGCGCGGGCGCTCAGTTTGCGGCTGGAGGCAAGCTGACCTTCGGCGTTCTCCCGCTCATGTCTTAATTTTTCGTACTCGGTCTACGATCTCCGCGCCAGAGCATTGCTCGCCGCGCTTCTAGTAGTTTTGCGCTATTGTGCGCCCCTGCCGCTCTTCGTTAACTTCACGCTGCTCTTCCTTCTGCGGATTTGCGTCCCGGGAAATCTAAAAACACACCTCGCGCACGAGTGGCCGTATGTTGCTGGGGTTACGTGTCGCGAAGCGAAAAGGAATTACTGCGTGCAGAGACAGCTACGAATGACTTGCTGGGGAAAACTGGGGCAGCGCGTAACTACCCGCGGAAACATGATCTGTGCCGTCCTGACTATGTTTCTGGGCGTGAGCGCCACTGCGCAACAAATCACCGGAAGCATTCGCGGAACCGTGGTTGATCCTACCGGGGCCGCAGTGCAGGGAGCATCGGTGAGCGCGAAACAGTCGGAAACCGGATTGACCCGCAGCGCGACGACCGATCATTCCGGTGGTTATGTGCTATTGGAACTGCCGGTCGGTCATTACCGGCTGCAAGTTGAGGGAAAGGGTTTCGAGACGTATATCCAGCAGGGAATCATTCTGGATATAAACGAGACCGCAACCATTCCCGTTCGTCTCGCGATAGGTTCAGAGACTCAGCACGTCGAGGTGCTGGCCGATGCTCAGCTCATTCAAGGCACAGTGACCAGTTTGGGCAAGACGGTTTCGGAGCGCGAAGTGCTCGACCTGCCCCTGAACGGCCGCAACTTCACGCAGCTTGGCCTACTTCAACCCGGAGTCGTGCCGCTCACGCCCGGCCTGGCTGAAGCGGGAGGGTCGCTGCGGGACGGGCAAGCATATGCGGTCAACGGCCAGCGGCCCGAGTCGAACAATTTCCTGATCGACGGAGCCAACAATTTCAACGGTGTAGACGGAGGCTTTGTCCTAAAGCCGCCCGTGGACGCCATTACCGAGTTCAAGATTCTTACCCATAACGCCAACGCCGAGTTCGGCAACAGCCTGGGCTCGACTACGAATATCATCACCCACTCCGGTACGAACCGATTCCATGGAGTGCTCTGGGAATTCTTGCGGAATGACGCTTTCGACGCCACTAACTACTTTGCCAGGACTACGGAGCCTCTGAAGCAGAATCAATTCGGCGGGACCTTCGGCGGCCCCATCCGCAAGGATAAGACCTTCTTCTTCGGATTCTATGAGGGCTTTCGCAACCGACAGGGAGAAACGGACTCGTCCACGGTACCTTCGGTAGCTGAACGGCAGGGTGATTTTTCGGCGCTCTGTACGGCGCAGGATGGTGGTTTCGTTGGCGGATTCTGCCAGAACCCTAACGACCAATTATTCAACGTCTTCCTAAACCAGCCGTATCCTAACAATCAATTCCCGGCCTCTTCCATCAATCCAGTTTCCAAGAGTCTTTTGAATTTTTTCCCGCTACCCAACAGCGGAACCAATGTCTTTACCTCAACCCAAGTCGTACGTCAGGACACGAATCAGTTCGGCCTGCGTCTGGACCACTATCTTGGAGTCTCCGACGTTTTGAACTTCCGTTACATGTTTAGTGACGGGAATCAATTCAACCCCATCCCCACATCGGGAGCGAGCGTGCCTGGATTTCCCGTCGGGCAAGAGCAGCGCGCGCAGAATTTGGTGGCGCAGGAAACCCATACTTTCTCTCCTGCCATGATTGGAGTCTTCCGTTTCTCTTTCCTGCGGAACAAGTTCCTCTACGGGGAGCGTACCAACCACACCACGCCGGCGAGCCTGGGCTTCCAATATCAACCGAGCTTAGACGTGGCTATCGGCCCTCCGTTCATCCAGGTCAATGGCTATACCACCATCGGCGATCCGATTACCGGGCCACGCAACACCTATGAAAATGCTTATGACTATTCTGGCGCCCTGAGCTGGGTCCACGGTAGGCACGACGTAAAATTCGGGGGCGGATACGAGCACTTGCACGTCAATGTACTGCAAGGCATTGCCACCAACGGCTTCTTTGTTTACGTGCCCTTCCCAGTCGTTCCCGACGCCTTCGCGACCTTCCTGTTTGGACAGCCGATTTTCTTTCTCCAGGGCCGCGGAGATTTTTCACGCGGAATCAACGGGAAATCGTTCAACTCCTACGTGCAGGATACCTATAAGGTCACGCCGCGGCTGACCGTGAATCTCGGCTTGCGCTACGAATTGCCGTCTCCCTATACGGAGATTCACAACCGGCAAACCCTCTGGATTCCTGGGAGACAGTCCACGGTGATGCCGGGCGCGCCTGCGGGATTGCTTTATCCCGGCGATCGGGGCGTGCCCGGAGGTCTGATCTCAACTTTCAAGAAAGGCTTCGCGCCGCGCGTCGGCATCGCTTGGGACCCGACCGGAAGCGCAAAGTGGTTGGTGACTTCCGCCTATGGGATCTTCTACGAGCCCTACTACACGGGCCAGGGCGGTCCGCTGCAATCGCCGATCAGCGCGCCTCCGTATTTGCAGACCGAGCAAATCAGCGTCCCCAACTTTTCCGACCCCTACAACGGCAATCCACCTACGACAGGATCGTTTGCCACGCCGCTGACCAACTTGACGCTCACTCCGAACCTGCCGCTGCCCTACTCGCAGGATTGGGACCTGAACATCCAACGGTCATTCGGCTCCGATCTGTTGTTTGAAGTCGGGTACGTGGGCACCAAGGGCACCAAGCTGCCCCGCTTCGTCGAAGGCAACCCGGCGATCTACGTGCCGGGTGTGGATAGCAGCGGCCAACCCCTGTCTACTTCCGGAAATGCGGATCAGCGGCGGCTCTATTCCGGTTGCACTCTGAATGATTCGCCCAGCAGTTGCATTTATTCCTCGACCGGATTGATCGCTGGCATCGCCAATTCTTCCTACAACGCTTTAGAGACCAGCCTGAAGAAGCGTTTCAGCCATGGCATCTCTTTCCTGGCTTCCTACACCTTCTCGAAATCAATCGACGACGCGTCTTCGTTCAACATGACAGGTTCAGCCTCGAAACCTGTGGCCGGGGAGAACGACCTCGCGCAGAATCCCTTCAACCTCGCTGCGGAGCGCGGCCGCTCGCTATTCGACGCGCGACACCGGTTGGTGCTGAGCTACCAGTGGAGCCTCCCCTTCTGGCGGCAGCCTCACGGCTGGTATCAGTACGCGCTGGGCGGCTGGCAACTGAATGGAATTGCCACCGTGATGAGTGGAACTCCCTTTACCGTTTTCGACTCCAACGATGTTTCCGAGCAGGGTGGAGCGCCGGAAATCACCGGATTTTCCGCCAATCGCCCTAATCTCGTAGCCGGGCAGAATCCGAACGCCGGACCACGCACCACCAGCGCATGGCTCAATGCCAATGCGTTTCAGCGCATTACGCCCGACCCAACTTCTCCCGTACAGCAATTCGGTACTGCCGGCCGGAATATTGCTGTGGGGCCGGGCTATGGAGATTGGGACTTTTCGGCGTTCAAGACGATTCGCGTGACTGAGGGTAAAGAGCTTCAGTTCCGGGCTGAGTTTTTCAATCTCCTGAACCACACAAATTTCCGCTTGCCCGACAGCGACATCAGTTCCCCAACCTTCAATCAGATCCTTGCGGCACAGCCGCCCCGGTTGGTCCAGTTTGCGCTGAAGTTTAACTTCTAGTCAGGGATGCGAACTTGAGGCCCTAGCATGCTGATGAAAAACTCCGGCTGCCACTCAGTCTTGAAAGGGCGCGGCTTTGAGCCGCGCCGTAAGTGCCGCAAAATCAACAGCGGCTTCAGCCGCCGAGGGGACATTCGGTCAGCAAAAGGAGTTTTCAGCAAGCTGCTAGGAAAACACATGTCGAGACAGCGCCTCGGCTGTCCGCCCTAGGCGAAGCCAGGGCGGCAAGGCGATACAGTCAACAGCGTCTCAGTCCCTGTATGCCAAATCTTGCGCTCGAGGCCCTCTAAAATCGCTTCCCGTTCAGCTTGATTCCCACTAGAATGGACGCGCGTCGCAGTCGGAATCCCGTGTCTAACACGGAATCCCGCAGACTTTCCCGGAGGTTCTGTGCACGTCCTGGTCACCGCCGATACTCTATCGGGAGCTTGGACCTATACTCGCGAACTCGTGACGGGACTGGTCACACGCGGCGTGCGGGTGACGCTAGTTAGCTTTGGCGAAATTCCGATGCCCGAGCAGACCGCGTGGATGGATCATCTGCATGGCCTCGACTACCGGCCGACGGCCTTCCGCCTGGAGTGGATGCAGGAGGCGGAGGAGGATCTGTCTGAGTCTTCCGCGTTTCTTGCCACAGTAGTACGCGAGATTCAGCCTGACGTGCTTCACCTGAATCAGTTCTGCTACGGCAACCTGCCAGTGGATGTTCCGCGGGTTGTGCTGGCGCATGGAGATCTGATCACCCGGACGCAAGCCGTGCAGGACCGTGTTCCCCGGGCAGGGCATTCGTTGAAATGGTATCGCGACACGATCATGCGCGGCATTGCCGGGGCCGATGCCGTAGTCGCACCGTCTACCTGGATGCTCGACCGCATCCGCGCCTGCTATATGCGGCCGCGCCGCGAAGAGGTGATCTATCCGGGACGCAATCCAATTTTCTTTAATCCGTATGTAAGCAAAGACGATTCCGTGCTGGCCGTCGGCCGTATGGTCGATGCGGGACGGCAAGTTTTTCTGCTGACGCAGCATGCGCATTCGGTCCCGGTGTGCATTGTGGGTGCGGAGCACACCGTGCCCATGCCACGCGTTCCCATCCGCGCCGATGTCAAGGTTTCTGTCGATCAGAATTCGGTGGCGATTCGTGGTCCACAGACCGAGGCGCAGTTGCGCGCACTCTATAGCCGCGCGTCGATCTATGCTGCGACGTCGCGCTATGAACCCCTGGGCATGCCCGCCTTGGAAGCCGCTTTTTCTCGCTGCGCCATCGTCGCCAATGACATTCCCAGTTTCCGTGAAGTTTGGGGTGATGCCGCTCTCTACTTCCAGACCAACGACTCCGCCAGCCTGGCGGAGAATATTCGCAAACTCAATTCCGACCGCGCCATGTGCCGCGCCTATGCGGAACTGGCCTACGCTCGCGCCCGCGAACGCTTCACCACAAAGCGCATGATTGACGAATATCTACAGCTCTACCGCAGCCTGGCCTCGGTAGGCTCCGCCGCAGCATAGGCTTGGCTCGTATGGGAGCGGGCGACTCGCCCGCAGCTTTTGACCTTGCTGATGACTCTGCGAACTCTCGTTTGTGCGGAACCGGTGCGGTATCCCCTACCGTCGTTACTGCGTCACCTGAAAGTCCAAGTTACTCAAAAGTGTTCCGCCGGTTGTGGTCACTTGAACCGCGCCGGTGACCGCGCCTGCGGGTACAGTAGTGGTAATCTGGGAGGCCGAGATAACGGTGAACGCAGCCGCCGTGCCGTTAAATCTAACGCTGGTTGCGCCTGTCAGGTTGGTCCCGAGAATCTTGACGCTCGCTCCGACCTTGCCCGCGGTAGGCAATGTTTTCACAAACCGACCGAGGCCCATGTCCACCCGGAAAACCGTGCCGTCATTCTTGGATCCGCCCACTCGGGTTGTTCCATAGAATTTCCCGTCGGTGGCCTGCACCAGCCCCGCGAATGAGTCCGCGCCGTCGCTCCCGGTGAAAGTATGCAGCGTAGTCAGCGTGCCCTGCGGCGTAATTTCGAAGACGGTACCATCGATGTTGGTCCCACCGGAAATAGTTGTCGCGTAAAAGTTACCGTCTGTGGCAAGAATCAGAGCGTTAGGTGTGGCGCCGTCGGTAGCGTCGAAGCTGTGCAGGACGGTCACCGTTCCTGCTGACGTCATAGTGAAGACCGCGCCGTAACCGTTTGGTCCTCCGAGGCTGGTGGTGCCATAGAAGTTTCCGTCGCTGGTCTGAACCGGCCCGGTGGTGATGGCCCTTCCCTCAGTTTCATCAACGAAGGTATGCAGCGTGGTCAGCGTGCCTCCTGAGGTGATTTTGAAGGCCGTTCCATATCCCTCTGCCCCGCCATTGTACGTAGTGCCGTAGAAGTTCCCGTCGGTGGTCTGAATCATGGCCGACTCGGGCGAGGACCCGTCGCTTCCGTTGAAGCTGTGCAGCGTAGTCAGCGTTCCACTTTGCGTGATCTTGAAGACCGTACCCAGCAGGTTAGCTCCGCCGGACTGCGTGGCACCGTAGAAGTTCCCGTCCGTGGCCTGAATCAGCGTAGCGTACGGGTTGGCGCCGTCACTGGTGTTAAAGCTGTGCAGCGTGGTCAATGTTCCCCGTGGAGTGATTTTGAAAACGGTGCCGCTTTTGTTGGTCCCGCCGGACTCGGTGGTTCCGTAGAGATTTCCGTCCCTGCCCAGCAGAAGCCCGGCGTAAGGGGCGGAGCCGTCCGTGCAATTGGTTTTGGCGCAAAAGCTGTAAAGCGTTGTCAGCGTTCCCGCTGGACTGATTTTGAACACCGTGCCTTGCTTGTGCGCTCCACCCGCCGATGTAGTTCCGTACAGATTGCCGTCTGTGCCCTGGACAAGAGCTGCAAAAAGAGGACTAGAGCCGTTGCTCCCGTTGAAATTCGCCAGCGTGGTGAAAGTCTGCGCCTGTCCCGCGCGTGGGATCACCATACAAAGCAGTAAGGCGGCGCAGCAACGAACGGTGATAGGGGATATGTAACGCGTGATGAGCCGCGACAGCGCCGCGGTGTATGGAAGCCAGGGCTGAACCTTCATCAAAATTTCTCCTTAGTTGAGGCGAAGCTCGGTCGCTGCGCAGGGCGACTCTTCAACGATTGTGCCCGGTTATCGGTGGAAATGTGTCACGGGCATGTCGTTTTTTCATAAGTTCTACCTGCGGCGGACTTCCAGTCGGACGCTTCCAGCGTCGATGCCGTAAAGCATATCGCAAGTCAAGGTAGTGGTTGTGCTGTTTGGTTTGCCGGATGGTTGGCACTCGCCTTGCTATATGTAGTCATGCGGGCGCAATGCGACTCAGCTTCCGGGCTATAATCCCGCCGCATGGAGAGAAAAGGAGAACAGCGATGCTAGATTCCTTGAAACTCGCTCTTAAAAAGTACCGTCAGTATCGGCATCCGGACTTAAGCGAACTGGAGCCGAGCCAAATTTATGCATTATTTCCCGAGGAAGGTGAAAAGCTTGCAACTTTGCATTGGCCTCAGGAATGGCCGGAGGGCAAACGAGCTGGTGTCTATCTGATATTCAGCGGGGCGAGCAAACTTTTGTATGTAGGGAAAGCTTGGATCATCGGCAGAAGATTATCGAACTATTTCCAATCTGACCTCCCTGCAAATGAAACAAACCCGTGTCGGATCGTGCATGATTGGGGAGATGACCGTCCCATGTACGTAGTCACCGTGGCGGTGCCGAAAACTTCGACTTTTGAGGCGGCATCTCTCGAGGAATATTTGATAAGGGAATTGAATCCTTCGACAAACCAGAGACGGTTGCGCGAAGTGGCGTGACGTTTTATTTGTCTTGGGTGGACTGGAATTCCCGCCGTTTCCTTTACGACCCCGAGTTTTCGTTTGTGCATGATCGAGTCTAGCGCATCGGCAGGACGGCCTCTAGCTCCTGTGGAAACCAAACGGCGGCACCACTACTCTAAGCTCCCATCCCGCGACACGCGCCACCGCTTGGTGGTATCTTCATATGCTTACTATAAATTCACAAGGTTAAGGATGAACTCATGGCTCAGGTAAAGATCACAGTCCGGC
>WNFI01545103.1_pt1 | contig 11905 bp, 11 predicted proteins | sample 5400471 | NCBI WGS metagenome assembly WNFI01 (sample SAMN13153348, study PRJNA577476) | soil metagenome | isolation source: 100 cm saprolite on Douglas fir-dominated hillslope | place: USA:California | collected 2013-09-17 | reverse complement strand
AAAGCGGCGGCTCCAGCCGGCAGCCGGTCACGGTGACGTCGTCGAGGAACCAGCCGGTGCCGCTCCTCGTACAACCCGTGATGCCGATGAACGCCACGTAGATCGTGTGGCCCGCGCAACCACTGATGAAGGGGTTGAGGCGGCAGACCGCGTCGAGATCGACGACCGAGTTGACGAACGAGCTCTGGGTGCCGGTGAAGACCGGGGCGCCGCTGGAGACTGGCGGCGGGCAGAAGCCGTCGATGGTGCCGTTGAACGATGCGCCGGACACGAACGCCCCCCCCGGCACGAAGTAGTAGCCGAAGTTGTCCACCTGGGCGGCCAGCGAAGCGCCGTCCGAGGCGGTCGGAAAGTCGTACGCGTGCCAGAAGGAGAGCGTGGTCTTGCCGGCGGTCGCAGGCACCGCGATCCCCGTCGCGGCCTGGGGCGCGCTGAACGCGTACTCGTTCACGCCATAGAGCGACGAGCAGGTCGGCCCGCCGAAGCGGAAGATGTGGGAGCCGCTATGGGCGTCGCAGGCCTGGATGCCGCGCCAGTCGGGCGCGCCGAAGCTGCCGCCGAACGTGCCGGTGTTCCAGTCGGAGAGGCCGGTGTCGCTCTCGAAGTCGTTGCCGTAGAGCGACGTGCAGTTGTAGGCGCAGGGCGCGGTGGTGGACGACGCCTCGTTGGACGGGGCCGAAGAGCAGGTGCCGTTGCCGGCGGTGACCACGTAGGAATAGGTCATCCCGCAGGCGGTGCCCGGGTCGGAGAAAGCGGTCGCGGTCGAGGAGCCCACGAAGGAATAGGGTCCACCGCTGCGGGTCGAGCGGTAGACGTCGTACCGCGTGGCGCCCGGCGAGGCGTTCCAGGAGAGGTTGACGCGAGTCATGGCCGCGACCCCGGTCGGCGGCGCGGGTGGCGTGCAGCCGGCCGAGCTGTCGAGGATCGCCGCGGTCCAGATCTCCTCGTGCCCATCGCTGCGACGGTCCGTCCAGGATGGGAAGAACTGGCCGGCGATGCCGTCGAGACCCGTGTAATCGCCATATTGGTTGGCGAAGTCGGTGCCGGTGGACTCCTCGTTGGTCGAGCCCATCCACGGAAAGAACTGGTCGTCGAGCCCGACCGGGTCGTCGATCTTGACGGGTGCCGACCAGGTGGCGCCGCCGTCGGTCGAGCGCGAGAAGAAGACGCGGCTCTTGCAGGGGGAGAAGTTGTTGAAGATCGGGCCGAAGCCGCTGGCGCAGCCGGGGTCGCCGGAGAGATCGTTCCAGGCGACGTAGACGTCGTCGACGGTCGCGGTGCGGTAAGCGCCGGCGGTGGTGTAGATGAGCACTCCCCGGTTGGCCTGCGGGGGAACCCAGATCTGAAACGAGCCGAAGCTGGTGGCGATCTTGACCGGAGCGCCGAAGGCGGCGCCGCCGTCGGTGGATTTGGCCACGTAGAGACCCTGGCTGCCGGTATCGGGATAGAAAACGAACACGTCGCCGAAGGCATTGGTCTTGACGTCGCCGCCGATCGCGGTGCCGGTGGTCTCGGCGCCGCTGACCTGGACCGGCGTCTGCCACGCGCCGCCCGGACCGGTGCGCCCGCAAAGTCGGCGTCGTAGGTCCAGGTGGCGCCGCCGTCCGTGGACTTGAAGGCATGCAGCGCCAGGGAAGTGAACGAGGCGTCGATGCCGATGGTGGTCGCCCACGCGGTGCCGTCGGAGGTCCAGTCCACGGCCGGATCGCTCTGCAAGGAATCGTTGCCGACCAGGGTCAGGTAGGTCTGTCCCCAGGTCGAGCCGTTGTCCGCCGAGTAGAACTGCGCCTGCGTGGAGAAAGCGAGGTTGTTCGAGGCGGCGACGATCTGCTGCGTGTTCGAGCGGTTGACCCGGATCGTCGACTCGCTGCGCGCCGTGGTCTGGGCCCCGGAGATGCGCTGCTCGCCGCTCTCGCTGGCGCTCCTGGTAACCGGTTCCAGAGCGCCCGGCGCCGGCGCCTTGCCAGGCTGGAGGTCCTGGTGGGTGATCATCCATTGATGGATGTTGCGCAGGAGGAGAGGGTACCCGCCGGTCGGGTCGCTCGCCAGGTAGCGGCCGTCAGGGTGGTGCTTGCGCCAGAGTACCCGCAGCCAGGGCGGCAGCTTGAGCGAGTCGGCGGCCTCCTCGGGGCGGAGGAGGCCGAGATCCTGGTTCTCGGCGATCAGCTTCGCGAGCGCGCTGCCCGGCAGGACGTGGTCCGCCTGCAGCTGCTCGTGCAGCCCTGGCCAGCCGCGCGCCAGATCGGCAACTCTCTGCCCGCCTGGACCGGCGGCTGCGACAGCGGGAGGCGCCAGCGCCAATGCCGGCACCGCGACGAGCACCAGGCCAACCATCAGCCGGGCATACCCTTCCAGGAACTGACGAGAAGTCACTGGCTCTCCTCTCCATTCGACCGGAGTATGGTCAGCCAGCATATCGTTCTTTGCAGGCACGCACAAGTCCGACGATGCGCGCCCGCCGCCGGCGAGCTGCTCGAGGACAGCGCGGTGGTATCAGGCGGCCGGCGAGAGGCCATCGGCCAGGGCCGTGGCGGCGGCGGGGTCCGCGTCCGAGGCGGACCAGCCTGCGACCCGGGCTCAGGCCCTCAGGGCGCCAGGCGCAGGCTCTCTCCCGGTGCCGGAGGGACTACACCAGCTGGCAGGTGCACCGCGGGAAGCAGGATGTCCCGCCGGTGCAGGGATTGCTCTGCCCACCGGCGATCCTGTCGAGCTGAGCGCCGTCCAGCCGATCGAGCTTTGCCAGGGTCTCGCGGTTGAGGCTCAGCCTCTTGATCTCGCGCGGCTTCTTCATGGCTCTTTCCTTTCGGGGTGTGCGAGCGCCGTGGTGCCGGGAGCACCGCGGAAGCCCTCAATCTGTTCTGTGCCACCCGAGCCCGAAAGGGCACCGGATGGTTGCCCATGAGCGGTGATGTATACTTCGCTCATGCGGCGTATACAGATCTACATCGAAGAGCAGCTGGACGAGCGGTTGGGCTCCGCAGCTGCGCGGGCCGGCGTCTCCAAGGCAGCGCTCATCCGGGAGGCGGTCGCGCTCCGCTACGGGGACTCCGCACGGCTCGCCGATCCCCTGGACGGGTTGGTGGGCGCGCTCGACGTCGAGCCAGCCAAGGTCGACGACGTGGTATACGGACCCAGCCGCAGTGCAACGGCGGACAGCCCTCGCCAGCGGCCGAAGCGGTGAAGTTCGTCGACACCAGCTTCTGGGTGGCGTTGCAGCTCGCCCGCGACGAGCACCACGCCGCGGCGCGCGAGCTCTGGCAGATCGCTCGCGCGCCCCTGCTCACCACCAACCACGTCGTCGGCGAGACCTGGACGTTTCTCCGCCGGCGGGCCGGCCACACCGCGGCCTGGCGGTTTGTGGACGCGGCGACGCGCTCTCCGCGCCTGGCAATCGAGCACGTCAGCGAGACGGTCGAGAGCGAGGCCTGGGATTGGCTCCAGAGACACGACGAGCGGCCCTACTCCTTCGTCGATGCCACCAGCTTCGCGTCCATGCGACGACGCCGGCTTACCGAGGCGCTCGCGTTCGACGGCGACTTTCGAGCGGCCGGCTTCGTCGAGCTGCGGCCGTAGCCTCAGGAACGGCGGAGCTTCCCGGAGGAAGTTCGGCGGCAGGTCGGCGGCCGGCCTGACCGACCGGGGCCTGGCGCGCTTGGCGCGCTATTGCTCCTCGAAGACGTACTGGTGCTGCGAGTCGCGAAGCACGAGCGTGCGCTTGGCGCCGGCGCCGACCACGAACTCGAAATCCTGCGCGCCGGGCGCCGTGGTGACGAACGAGAGGCTGCCGTCGGGGTTCTTGCGCGACGCCACCTGGCTCTTCCACTCGCCGAAGTCGAAGACCGTGGTGCCGCCGGGACGGCTGACCGCGATCTCGCCGAGCGCCGCGTTCTTGTACCGCGAAGCCAGCTGGCCGCTCGCCGCCGGATCCGCGGGAACGGCGAGCAGCTTGCGGTCGGCGGCGAGCTGGCCCTAGTAGACGTCGGCGGCGGCGGCGACCTGCGCGCCGGCCTCGGGGCGGCCGTCGAACAGGACTTCCAGCAGCTCGCGGCGCAGCTGGGTGCGCAGCACCCAGCCGGGATTGCCGTTGGTGAGGATGACGGCGCCGACGCCCTGCTCCGGCAACCACATCATGTCGCTGTGGTAGCCAATCATGTCACCGCCGTGGTGCACGACCGGCACGCCGAAGGTGGTATCGACCATCAGGCCCATGCCGTAGGTCTCCTCCCTGCCGATGGGGACCTGCGGGGCACGGCGCGCGAGGAGCGGCGCGCTCGGGATGTAGGTGGTGCCATCCGGCAGGCGCCCGCCGGCAAGCTCCATGCTGACGTAGCGCAGCATGTCCCGCACGTTGCTCCAGGCGCCGCCGGCCGGGCGCATAGGAATGACCGCGTAGTTGACCTCCATGACCGCGAGCGCCGGCTTGCCGTCGACGTCGGGAGCATGGGCGGTGGCATGGTCCGCGGCCAGGGCGCGGGAGAAGTCGAAGGTGGTGGCGGTCATCCCCAGCGGGTCGAAGACCTGTGCCTGCATGGCGCGGTCGTACGCCGCTCCCAGCTCGAGGCCGGGGAAGAGGACGTGCCCGGCGGTGAAGCCGGCGGCGCCGGCCATGGGGTTGGAGTACTGGAACATCTCGCCGAACTTGCTCGTCGGCTGCATGGTGCCGAGAGTGGCGAGGGCACCCTCCGGCGTGAGGCCGCCGAACTCGAAGATCCACTCCAGGTCCTGGCGCGGCAGGCCGGTGCAGGCGCAGATCAGGTGTTTGACGAGCACCCGCCGCGTCGTGTCCGCGTCGCCCAGGCGGAAGCTCGGCAGCAGGCTGGTGACGGGCGTCTCCCAGGTGAGCCGCCCCTGGGCGACCAGCTTGGCGAGCAGCAGCGTGGTGAGCGCCTTGGTGTTCGAGGCGATCATGAACAGCGTGTCGGCGTCGACCGCTTCGTTGCGGCCCAGCTCGCGCACGCCGAAGCCGCCCGCAAGGACGACCTTGCCGTCCTGCACGATGCCCAGCGCCACTCCCGGCAGGCCCAGCCGCTTGCGGCCGGACTCGACGAAACGCTGGATCTGGGCGAGCCGCGCCTCGTCCAGACGGTGCGCAGTCTTGCCGGCGAACGATTCCCGCGCGTAGCCCTTGGGGAACAGGCGGTCGAAAATGAGCTCCACCTGGGCGCCGCGCTTCTCGCCCACCGCTCGCGACACGTCGTAGATCGCGACCGTCCAGCCGCCACCGGCGTAGCGCGTCGAAGCCTCCACGTCCCGGCGCTCGTTGGGCGAAGTCTGGTACTCGTAGTTCCGGTGCTTGGTCCAGCCGAAGCGGTCCGCCTGATCGTGAACCACCTCGAGCGGCCACCTCGCCTCCGGCTTGTATGCGGCCCACGCCGCCGCGACCGCTGCATCGGCGTCTTTGGCCATGACGTCGACCAGGGCAATCCAGGAGTCGTGCTCGGGCGCCTCCAGGATGGTCGCCGGCCCGCGCACGCTCACCGACCACCCCGAGGGGCCGAGGAAGGTGTTGCCGGCGACCGTGCTCAAAGGGGTATCGGCGGTCAAGAGCCGCGCTCCGGACGTGGCGGAGCCCGCCGTGGCGGGCGGCGCGCCAGGGCCGGCGGCGGGCGGCGGCGCCGCGGTGAGGGCGGCGCTCGCCAGGGCCGCCTGTCCGGCGAGGAGCAGGAGGAGCAGTGCTTTTTTCATGGGGCAACCTTATGCTTCGGCCATGGCGACCGCCAAGCCCGCGCCCGTCGTCGTTGCCGCCGCCGGACGCGAGGTGGCGGTCTCGAATCCGGAGAAGCTCTACTTTCCCGAGGCCGGGATCACCAAGCTGGACCTCGTCCACTACTACCTGGCGGTCGCCGACGGCGCCCTGCGCGCGGCGGGCGGACGGCCGAACGTCCTGGTGCGTTACGCCGATGGGATCCACGGCCAGTTCTTCTTCCAGAAGCGCGCTCCCACCCGGCCGCCGTGGATCGAGGTGGTCGAGTTGCGCTTCCCGTCGGGGGGCCTGGCCGAGGAGGTCGTGCCCCGCGACGCCGCGTCGCTCGCCTGGATGGCGAACCTCGGATGCCTCGAGCTGCACCCGCACCCGGTGCGCGCCGACGACCTGGAGCACCCCGACGAGATGCGGATCGACCTCGACCCCGTGCCGGGCGTCCAGTGGCCGCAGATCCTGGCCGTGGCGGGCATCGTGCGCGAGGTGCTCGACGCCTTCTCGCTCGTCGGCTGGCCGAAGACCTCGGGCTCGCGCGGCATTCACGTCAACGTGCGGATCCACCGGCGCTGGTCGTTCGACCAGGTGCGCCGCGCGGCGCTTGCCTTCGCCCGTGAGGTGGAGCGGCGCGCTCCGGCGCTGGCCACCAGCAAGTGGTGGAAGGAGGAGCGGCACGGCGTCTTCCTCGACTACAACCAGAACGCCAAGGACAGGACGGTCGCCAGCGCCTACTCGGTGCGGCCAAAGCCCGACGCGCGGGTGTCGGCGCCGGTGAGCTGGGACGAGCTCGAGTCATGCCGGCCGGAGGACTTCACCCTGCGCACCATGCCGCCGCGCTTCGCCTCCCTCGGGGATCGGCACGCCGGGATCGACGAGCATGCGTGCGGGCTGGAAGAATTGCTCGAGCTCTCGGCCCGGCAGGAGGCCCAGGGGCAGGGCGACGCGCCGTGGCCGCCGCACTATCGCAAACAAGCCGGCGAGCCGCCGCGCGCCCAGCCTTCGCGACGGGTCTCCAGCAAGCCGTTGATCGAGATCGGCCGCTCCGAGAACCAGGACGAGGCGCTCGCCGGTCTCGAGCGGTGGAAGGCGCGTCATCCGCAGGCCGCGGCGCTGCTCGCACCCGCCGACGTCCTGGTCGACGCCATGCGCGGGCGGCACACCACCTGGACCCGCGTGCGGGTGAACCTCGAGCACGTGCCCGAGCCACTGCGGCCCGCCCAGGAGGCGCTCGATCCCGATGCCGGGCCGAGCGATCGGGTCAGCGGCCGGCCGCCGCGAGGATCGCGCCGAGCTCGGCCGGAGGAGTGACCTCGAGCTGGTCGTAGCGGCAATCCGCGGGCCGCCTGTCGGGGCGCCAACGCAGGAAGGTCGCCGCGTGGCGGAAGCGGTCGCCCTGCAGGTGGTCGTACTTGACCTCGCAGACGCGCTCGACCCGCAGGGGCTCCCACGACAGGTCCTTGCCGGCGCTCCAGCGGCTCTGCGCGCCCGGCATCCGCGCCGAACCGTCGACAGCCGCCGCCCAATCGCGCCACGGGTGATCGGCGAGCGCATTCTCGCGCAGGGGAGCGAGCTCCGCGGCGAGCTGCCGCCGCATGTCGGCGGTGAACGAGGAGGTCACCCCCACGTGTTGCAGCCGGCCCGCGGCGTCGTAGAGACCGAGCAGCAGCGACCCGACGCGCTCGTTCTCGCCCCCCTTGTGCCAGCGGAAGCCGGCGACCACGCAGTCGGCGGTGCGCGCGTGCTTGACCTTGAGCATCGCGCGCTTGCCTGGCTGGTAGGTGGTGCTCTCGTGCTTGGCGATCACGCCGTCGAACCCGGCGCCCTCGAAGCGATGAAACCAGTCGTCGGCGAGCTGCCGCTCCCTCGTGACCGGCGTCAGCGCGACGCCGGTTGCAGGGTGTGCCAGGGCCTGCTCCAAACGCACGCGCCGCTCTGCCTGCGGCAGGTCACGGAGGTCCTGGGAGCCCTCGGCCAGCAGATCGAACGCCACGAACAAGGCCGGCGTGGCGGCGGCGAGCTTGGCCACCCGTGACGCCGCCGGATGGAGCCTCAGCTGTAGAGCGTCGAAGTCGAGACCGCGCTGGCCGGCGATGACGATCTCGCCGTCGACCACCGCACGCTCGGGAAGCGATGCGAGCAGCGGCGTCCTGAGCTCGGGGAAGTAGCGGTCGAGCGGCCGCAAGTCACGACTCTGCAGGTAGAGCCGATCGCCGGCGCGGAAGGCGATGGCGCGGAAGCCGTCCCACTTCGGCTCGAACAACCACCCTTCGCCCGCCGGCAGCGCGTCCGCGAGCTTGGCGAGCATCGGCTCGATCGGCGGCTCGATCGGAAAGCTGTGCTCTGCCTTGGCGCCGGTCATCGTCTGGCGCGAGCCTACCACCGTTGCCGCGTGCCCGCTTCCAGACCCGGTCTGGATCTTGCACCGAGGTCACACGCCGGGCCTTGCCTGGAGGGAGTGACGCCACCGCAGAGCGTGGAGAAGGGGCTGGCGCGCGCGCGGACCGCCGAATGCGCCTTCTGAGATTGGAGAGTCACCATGACCGCAACAGTCCTGATGATCTTTCTGGCAGTACCCGGTGGCTTGGCGCAGCCCGGGGAGGGAATTGCCGCGCCGCCGGCGGTCGTGGCATCGGCGGCGGCCGAGCAGCCTACGGCCGAGCAGCCCACGCCGCCGGCAGCCCCGGCGGCCGAGGCGGCGGCGGTGGCGCTCGCGGAGCTTGCGCCCTCAGGGAGCGAGACCGCGGCGACGGCGGCGGCCGAGGATTCCTCGTCGCCGGCGGGCGTCGACGGGGTCAGTGCCGGCATGGGGATGAAGCTGCTGCTCGTCGATCTGCGGGAGGTGCTCCGGTCACCGGAGCACTGGCACGGGCGCGAGTGGGCGGTGTTCTCGGCCGAGGTGGCGGCGATCGTTGGCGTCGCCGCGGCGGACGAGAGCTTGCAGCGGGATGTGACTCGCCGCCAAAGCAAGCTGGTGGACGACCTGGCCAGGGACTTCCGGCCCTTTGGCAGCTTCGGCGCCGTCGGGGTGCTCGGGGGGTTTTATGTGGCCGGGCTGATCGCGCACGACAAGGAGGCGCAGGCGACCACGGTCGACGGGCTGTTCGCCAGCGGCATCGCCGCGGGGCTGATCTCCCCATTCCTCAAGGTGGCGGTCGGGCGCAGTCGGCCGAACGCGCACAAGGGCAACCATGACTTCGCCCCGTTCAGTTTTCACAACAGCAACACGTCGTTCCCGGCCGGGGAAGCGACGGAGGCGTTCACGGTGGCGTCCGTGATCACGACCCACTACCCTTCCTGGTGGGTCGGAGCCATTTCCTACACCACCGCCGCCCTGGCCGGCCTGGGGCGCGTGCGCCAGAACGGCCACTGGGTCTCCGACTCGCTGGTGGGAGCGCTGATCGGCCATCACGTTGGCCGGGCCGTGGTGCACATCAACGAGCGGCTGCGCGGCCACCTCACCTTCTCGCCCCTGATCTCCCCCGGCACGCGCGGCGCGTCCGTGACCGCCAGCTTCTGAGCGGTGCGCCGCCGCGTCGCCCCAAAGCCCAGGTCGACTCGACGTACATGCGCGCGGCGGATTTCTCGCCGCTGAAGCAGCTCATTCACTTTGTCTATCGCGGATCTTCCGTGCCGCCTGAGCGACCGGCGTTATGAGTAGCCGTCGCGGCATCAGGGGCTGCACTCTCATCAGCCAGCGATACTTCCGGCCTGGAAATATGACTGGTGAGCCCCGATCGAATTCCCGAACGATGTCGGCCGCACACTCCCGGGAAGTGATACGGAAAACGCCTTGCCCTGGGGTGGCGCCGCCTGCGATGCCGGCGACCCGGTCGAACTCTGATTCGACGGGCCCTGGAGCCGCTTCTGACACGATGATTCCCGTGCCGGCAAGCTGGGCACGGAGGGATTCCGTGAATGCCCGCACGAAGTGCTTCGAGGCGGTGTAGACGGCCGCATTGGGCATTGCCGCATATCCGGCCCCCGACCCTATATTCAGGATCGCGCCGTGGCCGCGGCTGATCATTGCGGGTAGAAAGTGGTGGGTGAGACGGAGCAGGGCGACGATGTCGACCTCGACGATCTGACGGATCCTGCTCCACGACGATCTTTCGAACAGCTCGGACTCGCCCAGGCCGGCGTTGTTGATTAGCACGTCAACCTGTAGGCGGCGCGCTTCCAATCGCCCTATCAGGTCCTGAACCGCTTCCGGATCGGCGAGATCTGCCGCCTCGACGACGGCATTGAGCGTTGGGAATCGAGCTCGAAGCTCGCTGGCAACCTGCTGCAGGCGCTCGAGCCTACGGGCCACCAAGATCAAGGAGTCGACTCTGGGGGCCAAGGCTCTTGCCAGCTCCAGCCCGATGCCGGCCGACGCCCCGGTCACTAGCGCGGATCGATTCGCGATAAAAGGCGATTGCATGGTCACCCCTGAGGCGATCCTGCCGGCCCCCGCCGCCGCACCGCCACCCTTCCCATTGCCGCGGCCCCTATCCGCCCCCGAGCGATATTACCCGACATTTCCCAAATGGACCGACCCCGCCACCATCTTGGCCGGTACTCTCGCCGTGCCGGAGACCTGCCGCGCGTGGCCCCACAGGCGGCGTACGAGCAATGTAAACAGTAGCGCGTCGAATACCACGGAAGCACATTCGCTGAGCGAGAGGCCGACTCCCCAAGGGAACCAGATGCCAGGGACGTGCGCTGCTACAAGTTCCGAGGTGAAGAGCACTACGCCTATGGCCAGCACCGCCGGCAGGGCATACCAGGCTTCGCGCCCCTGGTGGCGTATGCCTTGATGGACGATCAGCATCAACACCAGCAGGAACGCCAGCCGCACGCAAGTGATCAGGTAACGCACGGCGACAGATGCAGAGTGCGGAAACACAGCATCGAACAGCCATGGGCGGCCCAACACCTGGGCAAGCATCAAATCTTGGATTGTTTCGATCTCCCACCAGAAGAAGAAAGCTTGGTTGCCGCGCTGTATCCCACTGAGCAGTAGAGCCGCCGCCAGCCAGGGATACGCCCGGTCGGTGCGATCGCAGGGCCACAGGCACAAGACCATCACCGCGAGCAGGAAGAACAGCACCGCGGGCACCGCATCCACCGCATACCCTTCGAAGATCTTGAGCCACTGCAGATGGTACCGAGCAGTGATGGCCTCGCTTTCGCCGATCGCGGGAGCGATGTGGATGCCGCCCGCACCCGGGGCAGCCGCCGCCCAGGGACCCATCCACACCCGGATCGCAATCGCCATGGCGCCTCCGCTCGCGCTTTCCGGGGGGAATGCAAGAAGCCTCGGGTAGTGGTTGCCGTGGGCAACGGGTGTCGAGCCCTTGAAGTCGCCGACACCTCCCAGGAACGTTCCGTTGCCATATACCTGATACACGCTATCGACTGCCCACGGACCGAGAAGCGCCAGGGTCTTGCCGACGGGAGGTGTCACGGTCAGATGGATGCGATACCAGGCATAGCCCTGGTAGCCGGGATGCCCCTTCGCGCTCCAGCCGGGCACATACCCGGAAAGCCCCACATCGTGTCGGCCGTGCGCCGTGACCTGCGGCCGGTGCGGCCGCTCGCCGCGCCGCTGCGACGGGCGCTGGCGCTGCTGCCCATTGGTCTGGCGCTGCTGGTCGCGGTGCCGGCGGCCTGGGGCTGGCGCGACAACTTCTCGGCTCTCGGACTGGCCGCGGCTTGGGGACTGTCAGGCTTGCAAACCCTCGCCGGCCTGCTGATGGTGGGCGCGGCGCTACGCGAGGCGGTGCCCGGGCGAGAGCTGTCGGCCCGCTACGTCGCTGCCACGCTTGGGGCGGCGGCGGCGCTGTTCGTGGGCTCCACCCTGGCGACGGACCAGCTTGCCCCGGTGGTGCCGCCGAGCGTCTGGGTGAGCGACGCCTGGGAATGCCTCTGGAGGGAGGCGGTTTCGAGCCTGCCGGCGCTTGCGGCGGCGGTATGGCTGGCGTCGCGGGCGCTACCGAGCCGGCCGGCGCTGGCAGGCGTGATCTATGGCCTCGGCGCCGGGTTGATGACGGAGGCGGGGGTCCGCCTCTTCTGCCGGGAGTCCACGCCCGCGCACGTGCTGCTGTCCCACGGCGGCGCCATCCTGCTGCTCGGGGTCGCGGGAGCGCTCATCGCTACGCTGGTCGAGAAGTGGAAGGCCCGGAACCACTGAGGCCGGCCGGCAGCCCGCCCCAGCGCGCCTCTCCG
>WNFI01337880.1_pt1 | contig 11905 bp, 8 predicted proteins | sample 5400471 | NCBI WGS metagenome assembly WNFI01 (sample SAMN13153348, study PRJNA577476) | soil metagenome | isolation source: 100 cm saprolite on Douglas fir-dominated hillslope | place: USA:California | collected 2013-09-17 | reverse complement strand
CCGGGTTCTGACGGAGGAACTGGGTGCGCGGCTCGCGGCATACCGCACGGGACGTAAGATCGTCCTCCTCGTGTCCCGCCGCGAAGAGCTGAAACGGCTGGACGTGACGCTCGGCGTGGAGCCGCCCGATCGGTGGACGCTGCAGAATCGGCCTGACCCTACGCCGCAGCAGCGGACCCATTTGTCGAATTGGACCGGAACCCGGTAGGCGTGACGCGCTATGACCCGGGCACATCCGCGCGTTGGGCGGCGCGGCGGCGGGCAACCTGGCCGGCGGCGCGGGCGCGCTCGGTGTTGACCGATCCGTTGAAGAGCGCACCGTCCTGGATGGCGAGCTTTTTCGCGATCACGGTCGCGTTCAGCGCAGCCCCCGGCGCCACGTGCAGGTCCTCGGCCTCGATCTGACCCTCGAAGGTGCCCTGTACCGTCACGGTCTGCGCCGACACCGCCGCACGCACCTGCGACCCCGGCGCCATCGTCAGGTGATACCCCGGGACGCTGATCGACCCCTCGAAGGCGCAGTCGACGGTCACGTCCTCACCCGCCGTGAGGTCGCCGTTAATCCTGAAGCCTCGTCCGAGAAACTGGACGTCACCGTCCGGGGACGGACCGTCACGATCACGATCTACAAGCCGAAGACTGCGCCGCGCGGGACGATCATTATGGGCAGCGGCGATGTGGGTTGGGTCGGCCTCGCCGTCTCGATGGCCGAGGAGCTCTCGGCGCAGGGATACCTCGTCGCCGGCGTCAACGCCCGGCAATACCTGGCGGCCTTTACCGCCGCCAAGAGCCACCTCCAGCCGAGCGATGTCCCGGCGGATTACCGGGTGTTCGTGGATCGGCTGAAAGAGCGGCATCTGCTGATCCGCCCCGTCATCGTATCGGGCGTTTCGGAAGGGGCGGCGCTGGCGGTGCTTGCCGCGTCCGATCCGAAAAACCACGCGTGGATCGACGGCGTCATCACGATGGGGTTGCCGGCAACCGCCGCGTTGGCCTGGCGGTGGGCCGACCTGTGGGCATCGGCGATGAAGCGCGACGCCGACGAGCCGTCGTTCCCCGTGGCAGATTACCTCCCGGCCGCGTCGCCGGTGCCGCTCTACATGATCCAGTCGAAGAAGGACGAGTACGTCACGCCGGCGGACTACGAACGATACACGACCGTTGCGAAGGAGCCAAAGCAGCTCGTGCTGATCGACGCGAGCAACCACCGCTTCACGGATCGCCGGCCGGAGCTCAGCCGGGCGTTTGCCGCTGGTCTCGAGTGGATTGCTAAAGTAGAAAAGCGATGAATCGCGGCAGGTTCGAGCGTGTGTCGACCTGGCTCGTGGCGCACGCGGCGCGCGCCTGGGGCGGCCTTATCGTCGCCCTCGTCTTGGCGCTGTCGTGGAACGCGCTGCGCGGAATCCACATGCGCGACGTCCGCGTCACGCTGAGGGGGCTGGACGATCGCTGGCTGATGGCGGCGGCACTCATCACGGTCGTGAACATCGCCATCATGGGCCTGTACGACGTCCTGGCGTTCAAACACACCCGTACCGGCGCGTTCAACCGCTGGCGTTATGGCGCGGTTGCCTTCTGCTGGAGCAATTTCCTGACGCTCGGACCCCTGGCCGGCCCCGCCATCCGTCTCTGGCTGTACCGGGACTCGGTAAAGGATCTGTCCGAGCTGCACGCCGGCATCGTATCGATCGTTGTGGCGTTCACGTCGGGGCTCGCCGGGTGGGCGCTCGCCGCGTTGATCGTGGATCGGCTCGGCGGCGCGATCGAAACGCCGCTGGTCCTGGCCGCGGCGGCGCTGGTGTTCGTGGTCGCCGCCGCCTGGATCGCGCGCGCGATCGCGCAGCGCGTCGATCGCTTCGTCGGGCCCGAGGCAGGCCTGGGCCGCACCCTGGAGCTCGCGATCATCGGCTGGCTCGACTGGCTGCTCGCGATGCTTGCCTTCCTGGCATGCCTCCAGGCGACGGGGACCGCCACCGCCTCCGTGGATCTTGCCGAGTCGTTCTTCTTCGGCCAGGTGATCGGCCTGGTGAGCCTCGTCCCGGGCGGTTTCGGCAGCAGCGACGCGTTCTGGATCGCGCGGTTGCCGTTCGATCAAAACGTCACCACCGCGGCGCTCGCCGCTTATCGCTTCGTCTATTACATCGGTCCCTGGTTCATCGGGTCGATGATGCTCCTGTCATGGGCGACGCAGCGTTCGCAGACGCGGACGGTACTCACGCGCCGCGTCATCGGCGCGCTGGTCGGCGGCGCCGGCGTGCTGCTGATCATCAGCAGCGCGACGCCGGCCCTCCACGCCCGGCTCGTCACGCTCGAACGTCATGTGCCGCTGCCGCTGGTGGAACTGGGGGAGATGGCCGCGGCGCTCGCCGGCCTGGTACTGCTGGCGCTGGCGCGCGGGCTCGCCCGCGGCTATCGCGCGGCCTTCAAGACGACGATGGCGGTCATGCTTCTGGCCGGCTTTGCGTCGCTGCTGAAGGGGCTGGACTGGGAAGAGAGCGCCATGCTCGGCACGATCGCGCTGGCCGCCTGGTCGCAGGCGGGACTGTTCGATCGCGACAGCCGCGGCGACTGGCTCGAGTGGACGGATCTCGGCCTGGGCTTCGCCGCGCTGGCACTGTTCGTGACCTTCGGGATCTTCTCGCATCACATCGGCACCGGGATTTTCAGCCGCTGGACGGTGACGGGGTATCAACTCCAGGGGGCGAGGTTTCTGCGGAGCGCCGCGTCGATGCTGTTCGCGGTCCTGGCCGCGACGATCTACGTCCTGCTGAGGACGCCGGTCCACTTCGAGCCTCCCACCGAGCCGGAAATCGACGGCGTGCTCGCCGCGCACGCGACCTATGGGTCCGGGACGACGCCGTTGATGGTCGCAGTCGGCGACAAGGCAGTGTTTTTCCACGAGGACCGCGGCTTCTGCCTCTATCGCACCATCGGTCCGTACCTCGCGGTGTTCTCCGATCCGGTGGTCCGCTCCGCCGCCGATCGCGCGTCGTTCCTCGACGCACTGTTTGCGTTCTCGGCGGGAGTCGATCGACGTCCGCTGTTCTACCAGATTTCGCCGGACTGGATCCCGCTGCTGCACGACCGCGGCTATCATTTCTTCAAACTGGGGGAGGAGGCGATCGTCCCGCTGGAGCGGATCACGCTGACCGGCCATGCCGGCAAGATGCCCCGCCAGTATCTCCGCCGGGCCGAGCGCGACGGCATCACGTTTCGCGTGATGGAGCCGCCGGAGGCCGCGGCGCGCACGGCGGAGCTGGCCGAAGTCTCGGACCACTGGTTGCGCGCCAAGCAGGTTATCGAGCGGCAATTCTCCATCGGCTATTTCGATCCCCCGTACGTCGCCCGGTTCCGCTGCGCCGTCGTGGAGGAGAACAACGACAGCCGGAGGATCCTTGCCTTCGCCAACTTGCTCGAAGGTCCCAGGCGCGGGGAGCTGTCGGTCGATCTCATGCGCTACCGCACCGACGGTCCGACGGTGATGGACTTCCTGATTACGTCGATCCTTCTGTGGGGAAAGCAGGCGGGCTATCGCACGTTCAACCTCGGGATGGCGCCACTGGCGTCGGTCGGCGAGCAGCGGGGGGCGCACCGGCGGGAGCGCCTGGCGTCGCTGGTCTTCCGCCGCGGCGAGCAGTGGTACAACTTTCAGGGCGTCCGCTACTACAAGCAGAAGTTCAATCCCGACTGGCTGCCGCGCTACATGGCCTACGAGGCCGCGTGGGAGTGGCCGGTCGCGCTCGCCAACGTCAGCGCCTTGATCGCGGGCAGTTGGAAAGGCGCGGTCACGAAGACAGGATCCCGTGGTGGTCATGGATAGGCTGGTGCGGCCCAGATCGCTGTTGGCCCTGGCGTGCGCGGTCTTGACCGGCGGCTGTGCGGCGCGCGCCGGCGGTCATGCCGCCACCCTGACTCCCGCGGTTGCGGACCATGTGGTCGTCCTCAACGACCACCCGCTGCGGCTGCACTTTTCCCGCGGGCTGGACGGCACGAACCGGCCCCTTCTCGTCTACGCCACCGGGGACGGAGGATGGCGCCGCAAGGATCTCGCGGCCTACCGTCAGCTCGTGGCTCTGGGAGCTGCGCCTGCCGGCCGACTATCCGGTCGTCCTCGTCGGCGTGTCACGCGGCGCCGGTCTGTCGGTCGTCGCCGCCGGCCAGCGCGCCCTGCGCCCGTCGATCGCCGGAGTGCTCGCCATCGCGCTGACGAAAGAGGAGGAGTACGTGAAGCGACTGGTGCCGCTGCGCCTTCGCCGCGCGGGGGCGCCGCCGGGACCGGAGATGGTGGAAGTGTACGAGTATCTGCCGAGGCTCGGAGCAATGCCGATCGCAGTCATCCAGTCCACGGGCGACGACTATCTGTCCGCCGACGCGGCCCGGGTCCTCTTCGGGCCCGACGATCCCCATCGCTGGTTCCAGCCGGTCCAGGCCCGCAATCACAGCTTCGGCGGCGCGCGCCCGCAACTCTACGACGCGATGAGCCGGTCGCTTGCGTGGATTGACGGTCTGGTAAAACGGTGACCAGCAGGGCTGGAGCTGTGCAGGACGCCGGGTGGGTCGATGGGCAGGCAGTATGATGTCGTGTGACCCCCATTCAATCTCTCGAGGAACAGGCAACCAGCCTGGCCCGGCGCGGCGACTTCGGCGTTGCGGCCCGTCAAGTCAATGAAGAGCTGACCAAGGCAACCCCGGCGAACGCCGGGGCATGGACCCGGCTGGGCCGCTGCTGTCTGGAGCTTGGGCAACTGGACGAGGCGACCGCCGCGCTGGAAGCGGCTCTGCACCTGAATCCCCAGAACACGATCGCCAGCAGCCTGCAACAAGAGGTCTGCCGGCGACGGGCACAGCTGAGAGCGGCGACTCCGCCGGCGAGAAAGACGAAGGTGCGGGCGGGAAAGGCACGCGCCGGTGCAGCCGCCCACCTGTCCGGCGGGTTCGGACGGCCGGAATTCGCATCACTCGGACAGCTGCCGCCGGCGCCGGCCGTCGAGGCGCTCGGCCCGCGGATCGAGGCGATCCTCATGGCGCTCAACGAGCGCCCGTTCGCCGACACGATCGTCGAGGCGCGCAACCGCGCCGGACAGCCTGGCGGCAAACTCTTTCGCCGCAACAGCTACTATCCCGGAGGCGCCGGCCACATCTACGCGTTCCAGCACGGCGGGCGCTGGGAGCCGCAGATGAACGTGGGCTTCTTCGCGGCATCGCGCTGGGGGCGCGACGCCATCCGCGCGGGGATCGGATTCAACCTCGCGACCGGCGAGACGGATCGCGAAGCGGACGCCGGTCGAGAGCGGGTGCTCGCGCACTTCGACCGCTTTCAGCGGCTGGTTTCCGCCGAGTGGCGCCAACTGCTGACGGACTGGATGGGGGCGAACGGCGGCTTCATCCAGTGCGGCAACCAGCCGCCGCAGCTGGACATGCTGCCGAAGGACGCCGTCGCGTGGCTCACCACCACCGACAACGCCCGGGAGCTCGGGTGGATCTTCTGCGGCCGCTGGCTCTTCGCCGATCGCTCGGCGGATGCCGGCACGATGGAGAACGCGGCGAAGCTGACGCGTGCGCTCGAGCAGACCTTCACGGACCTGCTGCCGCTCTGGATGAGCGTCTACCGGAGCACGTAGTCAATAGCGGTCAAATATGATGTTCTGTGGATCGGATGCGTAACATCGGCGCCGCGGTCATCGCGTCGCTCTTCCTCGGGGCGGTCATGGCGCTCGGGGACTATGCGTGGGCGGCGATGCATCTCGAGCATCGTGTCGCGTACGGACCCCGCGTGGATGCTCTTCTGGATCCTCTTCGCGCTGCTGCAGCAGCGGTTGCGCCAAGGGGAGCGCATCGTTGCCGCCGCGGCTCGCGGCTCGGTGGCGGCCGTGCTGTCCGGCCTCGCTTTCTACGCGATCTCGAGCATCTGGACCGGGCCGTCGCACGACACGCCGAACCTGGCCCGCCACTTCGCCGCGTGGTCGTTCGCGTTTCTCCCGGGGTTCCTTGTTCTCTTCTGGCGATAAGCCGCTGACGCGGGTGCTGGCGCGGCACGTGCCCGGCGGCAGCCGGGTCAAGGGGCGAGCCTATCAGCTCGATCGGGCGGTGACGAAGATCGCCGGCACGCCCTGGCGCGTCGACGCGACCGTGCGGGGCACCCGGTCGTACGCGGTCGACATTCATCGCGATCAGCGCGGCGCATTTACCGCGTCCTGCGACTGCCCATACTTCCACGACCGCTTCGTGATCTGCAAACACATCTGGGCGGCGCTGCTCGAGGCCGAACGCCGCGGCTACCTCATGGGAAACGGCGAGGTTCCCGACACCGCCACGCTGGTACCCGCCGATCGCGGCGACGCCTCCGATCCGGAGTACGCGACACGCGCCGAAGCGGCGCGCAAGAAAGCGGGGCGTCCTCGCCCGTGGGAGCAGTTCCTCGAGGAGGTGCGTCACGTCGCCGAGGCAGAGACGCGGCCCGAGGCCGCGCTTTTCGTGGACGCGCAGCTCGTTTACGTCGTCGATCGCGCCGCGACAATCGCGGGCGCGACGCTGGCGCTCGATCTGCAGTCGCGCCAGCGGAAGAAGAACGGTGAATGGGGACGGCCCAAGCCGGCCCCGGTCGGCAGCGCCGACCTGGGCCGCCTGCCCGATGCGACGGACCGCCAGATCGTGCCGCTGCTGCTCGGCGCCGTCGACCCGCATACGACCGGCTACGGATACATGAGCCAGTTCGCGCGCTCATCGTTTCGTCTGGCGGCGCCGCTCGTCGACCGGGTGCTGCCCCTCGTCGCACAATCCGGCCGCGCCCTCCTCCGGGTCCAGCCGTCACCCGGGGAACACCTCGTGGCGCTCGCGTGGGATGACGGCCCGGCGTGGACGTTCCGGCTGGAGATTGTCCATGCGTCCGGCGACGAAGGGTTCTCGATCGACGGCGCGCTCGTGCGCGCAACTGAGCGGCTGGCCGTCCGCGCTCCGTGGCTCGTCCTGGCGAGCGGCTACATCGTCCATGGCGATCGCGTCGCGCGGCTCGATCCGCGCGGCGCCTTCGCGTGGCTGTCGCAGCTTCGGGGATCGGGGCCGATGGTCATCCCGCCCGGCGCCACCGGTCAGCTCCTCGATGTGCTCGCGCGCTCCGGCGTGGATCCGTCGGACCTGCCCGAGGAGCTGCAGTTCGAAATCGTGAACGAGTCGCCGCGGCCGTCGGTCAGCCTGCGGGCGGACGGCCGCGGGGCTGCCGCGTCACCGGATCGCAGCCTGCACGCGACCATGACGTTCGACTATGGCGGCCACGTCGTGTCGCCGGGATCCGGCGCCACCACGTTCGACGCCGTCCGCCGGCGGCTGATCCGCCGCGATGTCGCCGCCGAACAGGCGGCGCTGGCGCGCCTGGCGCAGGCGGGATTCTGGCGGCAGTGGGATTACGAGTCGGCGCAACAGCATTTCGCGATCACGACGGCCAAGTTTCCCGCCGCCGTCCGCGAGCTCGTCGCCGAGGGCTGGCGCGTCGAGGCGGAAGGGCGTGCGTTCCGCGCTGTCGAGTCGATCCGATCGGACGTCCGGTCGGGCATCGACTGGTTCGAGCTGCATGGCTCGGTGGACTTCGGCGACGGCCAGGTCGTGGCGCTGCCGCGCCTGCTGGAGGCTTTCCGTCACGGCCGCGCGACCGTGACGCTCGACGATGGGACGACCGGGATCGTTCCGGAAGACTGGCTGAAACGCTGGGCGGGCATTGCCGGCGTCGGCGTCGCGTCCGGCGATCACGTGCGGTTCAAGATGTCGCAGGTCGCGCTGCTCGATGCGGCACTGGAGGCGCAACCGGCGGTCGGCGTGGACGAGCGGTTCGCCCGAGTACGCGACGAGCTCTCGTCGTTCAGCGGCATCGCGCCGCTCGATGCCGCCTCGTCGTTCGCCGGGCAGCTCCGCGACTACCAGCGCGACGCGCTCGGCTGGTTCGCGTTCCTGCGGCGCTTCGGCTTCGGCGGCTGCCTGGCCGACGACATGGGCCTGGGCAAGACCGTCATGATGCTCGCGTGGCTCGATCGGCTGCGCGCGATGAAACAGTCCTCGGGACCGTCGCTCGTCGTGGTGCCGCGGTCCGTGGTGTTCAACTGGAAGGAAGAGACGGCGCGGTTCGCGCCCAAGCTCCGGGTGCTGGACTTCAGCGGCGCCGACCGCTCGCTCGATCGCATCGCCGGCTGCGACATCGTCCTCACCAGCTACGGCACGCTCCGCCGCGACGCATTGCTGCTCAAGGATGTCGAGTTCGAGTACGCGATCCTCGACGAGGCCCAGACCATCAAGAACGCAAACACGGCGGCGGCGAAGGCCGCGCGCCTGGTCCGGGCGAAGCACCGGCTGGCCCTGAGCGGCACGCCGATCGAGAATCATCTCGGCGAGCTCTGGAGCCTGTTCGAGTTCCTGAATCCCGGCCTGCTTGGCACCTCGTCCGCCTTTGCGCGGCATCGCGGGGCGGCGGCGAAGCAGGACCGCGACGCGATCGAGGTGCTCGCGCGTGGCATCCGTCCGTTCATCCTGCGCCGGACGAAGGCGCAGGTCGCGCCGGAGCTCCCGGCGCGAACCGAGCTGACGATGCACTGCGATCTGGTGGGGGCGCAGCGCGAGCTGTACGACGAGCTGCGCGATCACTACCGAACGGCGCTGCTCGGACGGATCGCGCGCGAGGGACTCCAGAAGTCCAAGATGCACGTGCTCGAGGCGCTGCTGCGCTTGCGGCAGGCGGCATGCCATCCCGGGCTGATCGATCCGCGGCACGCCGACGTGCCATCCGCGAAGTTCGATGCGCTGCTGCCGCACCTGGCGGAAGTACGGGAGGAGGGGCACAAGGTCCTCGTGTTCTCGCAGTTCACGAGCCTGCTCAGCCTCCTGCGCGCGCGTCTCGACGCCGACGGTGTTCCCTACGAGTATCTGGATGGCCGCACCAAGGATCGGCAGACGCCGGTCCACCGGTTTCAGACCGATCCCCGGTCCGGGGTGTTCCTGATCAGTCTGAAGGCGGGCGGCCTCGGATTGAATCTCACGGCGGCGGAATACGTGTTCCTTCTCGATCCGTGGTGGAACCCCGCCGTCGAGGCGCAGGCGATCGATCGCGCGCACCGGATCGGCCAGGCGCGGCACGTGTTCGCCTATCGGCTGCTCGCGACCGGCACGGTCGAGGAGAAGATCGCGGAGCTGCAGCGGAACAAGCGCGATCTCGCCGACGCGATCCTCCAGGCGGACGCGGGGCTTCTCAGGAACCTGAAGCAGGAGGATCTGGAGATTCTTCTGTCGTGACCACGTGGGTGTCGGCGCGGGTCAGCCGCAAGCGCATCGCGCTACCCAGGCGGGCAAGCGGGGGCAGCAGCGAAATGGCCTCGACCTTGCTCCAGGGCGCGGCCTTCGACGTCGCTCAGGGCTGACCGAATTTCACCTGCAGCGTGACCGGTGTGACGACGGGCGATCCGTTGAGACGGGCGGGTTCGGCCGTCCAGCCGCGGACCGCGTCGATCGCGGCGCCCACCAGCGGCGTCGGACCACCGATGTAGACGATCCGCTGTGCGGTGCCATCGAGATCGATGAGCGCCTGCAGCCGAAGAAGGGACTGCCCGGCGGCGGCCTGCCCGGGAAGGCCGCGGCGATCGCGCCGGCGGGGACGTTCATGCCGGGCAGGAGCCGCGCGAGCGCGTCGCCGGTCGCGAGCTCACCGTCGCGCCGGGGCGGCGGTCCCTGGGCGGCGATGATGTCGATCGTCGCCGGCGCCACGGGCGGCTGGCTTCCACAGCGCAGCGGATACGCGACCACCACGGTCCGCGGCCGCATGAGGTCCACGGGAGGCTTGCCTGGATCGATCCGGGTGCCGGCCACCGATGCCGCACGCGATGCGCGCGCGATCAGGCGGAAGTGATCGAGCAGCACGCCGTGCTCGCCGCTGCCGTCGGCATCCAGGGATACGGGGGCGAAGCTCCGGGCCGCCCCTTGCGCGATTGCGAGCTGCAGGACGCTTTCCGACGCGAGCATGCCATCCGGCGGCGGCGCACTCAGCCCGATGGGGACCGCGCACGAAAACCCCAGCGGCGCCTTGAGCGCATCGTCGAAATGGTACGCGTCGAGATAGAAGAGAACGCCCTTCTCCAGCCCTGGGTATGCGACCTCATAGGTGTCCAGGATCGTGCGTCCGTCCTTCTCTGGCGGGAGCGCTCCGGTCCGTTTGTACTGCACGACCTCACCCATCGGCCCGCGCAGGGCGTCCAGGTACCGACGCTGGCGCGCCGCCGCATACATTGCCCCGCCTCCCACCTGGACCGCACGGTCCCTGGTGGTTGCAAACGTGGCGTCGTCCGACACGGCGCAAGCCGATGCCGGCGCCTGCACGAGCGCGAGCGTCGCGAGCCAGACGGCGACCATCCCTTATCCCCTGGCTATCGTAGCGTGTCCGCGACCCCGGGGCCCGGGGCCCGGGCCCCGGGGTCAGGTCTGGAGATGGTGGCCTGGGGTCAGGTCTGGACCTGGGCAAGCCGGGGCCGGGAGGGTTGGCCTATTTCCTGCCCCGCTCCAGCTCCGAATGTCACTGAAGGCAAATCAATCATTCCGCAAGGCCACGAGTGGATCGACGCGGGTCGCGCGGCGGGCGGGGATCAGGCAGGCGCCGATTGCGACGAACGTCAAGATGAGCGTGATCGCCGCGAAGGTCGCCGGGTCGGTCGGCGTCACCTGCACGAGCAGGGACGCGAGCACCCGGCTCATACCAAACGCCGCCGCGAGCCCGAGGCCCACCCCCAGCCCGAGCTGCCCCAGCCCCCGCTTCAGGATCAGCCACGACACCTGCCCGCTCTCGGCGCCGAGCGCCATCCGCACGCCGATTTCCGTCGTCCGTTGCGTGACCGAATACGCCATGACGGCGTAGAGGCCGACCGCCGACATCACGAGCGCGATGACAGCGAAAATCGCGAAGAGAGTGCCGAACACCCGGTACGGCCATGTCTGCTGCGCGATCATCTGCTTCAGGGTCTGGATCGTGAAGACCGGCTGGTCCGGATCTACGGCCTGCACTTCGCGGCGCACGGCGTTCATGATGACGCCTGGGTCCACCCGGCTGCGGATCAGCAGCGAGATGCCAGACGACGGGTCCTGACGGTATGGCGCGTACACGACCGCGAGAGAGTCCGCGTCCTGCGGCTGCGAATGCCGGATCGACGGGCTGATCCCGACGATGGTACGCCAGACCGGGACGGTGGGCACCGGTTGACCAGGCCGCACGGGCGGCGGCACGAAGCGGATCCGGCGTCCGATCGGATCCTCGGCCGCGAAGAATTGCGACGCGAGCTTGTCGTTGATGATGACATTCTCGGCGCCTGGGCCGCCGTCCGCCTCGGTGAAAATGCGGCCGCGACGGAGCTGCACGCCGACGGTCTCGAAGAACTGTGGGCTGATCGTCACGACCCCGATCTCGGGCGCTTTCTCTTCGGCCGTCCGGACCGGACGCCCCTCGATCTCGAAGCGGCGCTGGCCGCCGCGGAACGGGGGCACGCCTGTCGTCAGCGATACCGATTCCGCGCCGGGCAGCGCCCCGAGTTTCGGCGCGAGACGGTCGTGAAAAGCGCGCCGCGCCTCCGGCGTCGGATACTTCTGTTGCGGCAGCTGCATCTGCATGGCCATCAGGTTGTCGACCTTGATCCCGATCTCCATGGTGTAGAGGTTCAGGAAGCTGCGCACCATCAGGCCGGCGCCGACAAGGAGCACGAGCGTCAGCGCCAGCTCCAGGACGACCATCGTGCCCGTCAGCCAGCGGGCGCGGCGGCCGCCGGCGTTGCCGCGTCCGCCCTCTTTCAGAATCTCGTTCACGTTGGTCTTCGAGATTTGCAGCGCGGGTGCAAGGCCGAACATGATTCCCGTCACGACGCAGATCGCCGCGAGATAGCCGAAGACG
>WNFI01259570.1_pt1 | contig 11905 bp, 15 predicted proteins | sample 5400471 | NCBI WGS metagenome assembly WNFI01 (sample SAMN13153348, study PRJNA577476) | soil metagenome | isolation source: 100 cm saprolite on Douglas fir-dominated hillslope | place: USA:California | collected 2013-09-17 | reverse complement strand
GTTTTCAGAAATACATTATTGATTACTAAGTCAAGTCTATTTCGGGATCGCTTATTTTGGCGCTCACGGGGCGGAAACTCAAACACTCCCGCCGGGCCTTGGCAAGGTCGTTGCATCTTTTGTTTGGCAAGCTGTGTACGAGGCTGTGATACACATAAGGCAGTACTCCTACGCCCCAGCTGCAGCGTTACGCCGCCGCCAGATGCTGTTCCATTACAGACTAGACCTATCTGGTACGTTCTCACGAAGGGCGGCGCGCTCTCACACTGTCCTCATCACAGGCCTTATCATTTCGTCAAAGAAATTCCCATGATGGCACTCATTGCGAGTGGGCAGCCTAAGTGTCGGAAGGATCTACTGAACAGGGAAATGGGGGACAATCAGCCCTGTGGTGTGGGTCAAGGGCACCACGCCTCGAGCCCATCACGTGTTACCACAAAACCTACATCAAAAGACGTCGGTCTACACTCCGCACACACCGCCTTTGTGGAGCACTCCATTTACTAGCTGCGGAGGGTATTTCTTTGACTCACGAACCAACACTTTCAAACTTTCTCCACCTTTCACTCATCCATGGCCTTTAACCACTACCGACTAAACCCTGGCTGGGGAACCCAGCAAGTCCGTAGGCTCTTCTTGCACTCTGCTTTGTCACTAGCTGAACCCTTTTCATAGTTTCATCTCGGGGCTCCACCGCTACCGGGCTATCAACCCTTACCTACATGTATGATTGACGGGTCGTCGAAAATGTAAGATTGCGGAACTTATATATCTTACACAGGGACAGGACAAGACTTTTATTCTGCCCATGCCATGGGCGGTGATCCGTAAGTCATCATGCAGTATTGTAAAGAGCGAATCATGAGCGATGAATAGCTACTTATACCAAAACACCATTTCGCGCATGTCGTCGGGGATTGGTGGTGTTGGGAAGTATGAAGCAAGGGATTGGCATCGTCGCGCCTACGCTGGTCTCGTACGTCGCTGATCAATCACTTCCTATTCCTCATTGTTCATTTCAGGTCTTAGGGTGAAGTTGCACACATGATGCCCCAAGAAATAGGTTTTGCTGCCGCCTACGAGGCATATCGTCAGATCAAATACAGCACCAATGTGTACCAAAATCTGTACACTGACTATGACCGGCAACGCGAGGCCATGAGGGCAGTCGCAATAGCTGAAGGTATGTCGCTAACATGATTTTTCCTCTCACACTCCTTCTCACGTGGTCACCTCCTTACGAAAGCCCAGCGCTTGTGGTACGACACTGGACGTGCACTCGACCAAATTGGCATACAGATGGCGTGTGATTCTGCAGCGGCGACAGCCGGTCGCATAGCCACTGAACGTGAACTTGAAGAGACTCAGGGCTATGGCATGGGTCTTGGAGCCGGCTCTCTCCGCCACCGCCGGAGCTCGTTCGGAGGAGCATATTCTGCTTCTGGCNNNGCGGTGGTTATGCTGGCAGCGTCGGTTATCCTGGGTCATACAGCGGCGGGTATCCTGGGTCGTACGGCGGTGGATATCCTGGGTCGTACGGCGGCGGATATCCTGGGTCGTTCGGCGGCGACTACCTCGGTGTACCGAACGCGGGTTACCCAATGGGATTGGGTGGCTACAGTGCCCCTGGCACGCCAGCGGTAGGAATGATGGTTCTCCACCAGCCGGAGGGTCATCATCACCGTCGCCATCGCCATCGCCGTCATAGTCACCACCACAGACACCGTAGTCACGACAGGTATTGAACCTCGCTAACTACGTGGCGGACAATCCTGTGCGAATAATGAGTCTTAACGATCGATCGTATGTTTGTTTGATGATGGTGTAGGTTTGCTGTGTTCACAGGCCGTATGTCAGGGTTGCTACGATATCTATGTATGTAAGATCTCTTGAGTTTCATATGGGTTCTCCTACGTGAGTCTCTAGGGTGGGCAGAGCTGCCACAGTATTGTACTGTACAGTACTGTATAAACTGTATGCCATTTTTGATTTGTTTGCATATGAGAACGGGAACGGGATGACGAAAATTGGGGTACTCTCCTAGTAAGGCTACAATGTCTCACGGATGTAGTCCGACCGCTCTAAGATGCGCTGGGGTCGGACGTTGTCTATCCATTCACACTCATCAACCTTTACATCCCCCACGTATTCTCCGTCCTCCTTCTTAATACCAAAATGTCGGGAGCAGCAGCAAGTGTGTCGGCCTCCAAGTTCCAATCATTCATGAATCATCCAGCTGGTGCGCCATTCGAGCGAGGTTTCTCACACGAGGACCCATTAGATTGACTGTAACGATCCTTCGACAATGTATACTACAGGACCCAAGACCGTCTTTTTCTGGGCTCCCCTCATGAAATGGTGCCTTGTCGCCGCGGGGCTGAAGGATCTTGGTCGACCCGCGGACAAACTCTCCGTATCACAGAATGTTGGTACGTAATTCTCTTTATTGTCCGTTGATGGTGGCTGAACTAGGTCTGCTGCAGCACTCGCAGCTACCGGTTTCATTTGGGTGCGCTACTCGTTGGTTATCAAGCCTGTCAATTACTCGCTTGCAGCGGTGAGTGTATGTATTTGCATCGCTTCCGAGCCGGTTCTCATGCGTCTCATGTGTTCGGCAGGTGAACTTCTTTGTTGGCTCAACTGGCCTCGGGCAGCTTGGGCGTATTGCCCAGTGAGTTCTGCATTCTCTTGTTCCAAACCGAGAAGTAATGGACGGCTATTCCACAGCTATCAGTACACCCATAAGAGCGAGACAACACCGGCTGCAGCGGCCTAGAGAGGGAGCACTCCATAGTACTCGTCCTATTTGCCGCTGTTTGCTCTGCAAGGTGGATCTATTAGAAAGGCGCACCTCACACATGACTTAAACATCTGACCTACAATCAAAGGCGATATATATACAGTATGCAAGTTGTGTCAATAGAAGTACACCAGGGTGCATTAATTTACAGTGCTAAATACTGAAACGATGAAATATCACAAACAATGATCCAACACCAAAGAACAGAGCCATCATGCTGATCTGTTCGGAAGCTTTTGTTACGCGTGTCATCTGTCGCGGGAATCGCCTCCACTCTCTCCTGTCTGTTTGTGCGGAAAAATGTTCTGCAGCGCACCGCGCGCAATGGATAGCCAATTCCTATCTTTGGCGCGATTGAGTGCATCTGCAACGAACTGTTGCACATGGGCCGCAGGGCTCGCGGGATTTGCAGCGTTCCATTGTTCCTCCTCAAACTGCCACTCCCAGTGCTGCTCGAACGAGTCCCACGCATGCGGCCGAGGACTAGAGCGTTGGTAGTTACTGCGTGAGCCGCCCGCAAAGGCGTCCTTCCACCGGCCGCTGAGCATGTCCGACACCATCGCGATAAGACTAGGTACAATGACCCCACCTCCGCTCCCTGCTCCCAAAGACCAAGCTAGTACAGCGGAGACAGCCGCGGCGATGATTCCCCATTTGACCAACCATGCGGTCGTGCGAACGAACCACGTTGCCGTGCGCACCGCGCTGACGAGCGCGAGATACGCAGCGAGGAGAGTGATGAGGGGTGGGATGATCTTCTGAGCGTCCCAGTCGGATGATATCAGGGCGGTGCCGAGGCCGAGCATGGCACTGAAGAAAGCCAACCCGTGTGCCATGAGGGTGAGTAATGCGCTGGAGACTGGTGGCGGGAGGCACGAAGAGATGTACGAGAAGAAGGGGTTGAGAAATTGTGGGACAGGTATTTGTGAGGGGTCGACGTTCACCATGAGGACGTGCGTGTAGGAGGCGCGGGGGACCGGGGGTTGCAAACTAGAGCGAGCGAGGTGGCACGCCGAGGTGGCAGGCACACACCGCCAACAAGGCCAACACTTGTGCGGTTCGGTTGCCGCGCCACCGGCCGGGACCGGAGATATGAGGGTGACAAGATTCCATGTCTGGACTTGTGACACGAAGATTCGCGTGGGTCTGGACTCTGTGACAACCATCACGCCTCTCTTCCAATTTGAATAACGGGAAACTCCGCGTCCCCACTTTTGACCCAGCTTCCTCCCACATATGGGAATATTGGTCCCTCTCCGCCGCTCTCCGTAGATAATTCGGGAATGAACCAATAGGAATTAGAATATTATTCTCTGGCCAACTGGGGAATATATTGATTCTCTGTTATTCAAACTCCGTAATTATGTCAGCAAATACCGACAAACATGTAAGTTATAAGAATGGTACATCTTTACGGTAGCAACTCGTCCTAGGCCTGTCAGAGCCCCTCTCAACGCTCACATTCCTATCCCCTTCTATCATCTGCCTTGTCCCCTCCCCTCCATATCATGACCCTTAAAAGAAAGTTGGAAGGGGACCCCCTCAACGAGTCTGACCGCGATGTAGGTTCTAACATAGACACTGATGAGATACATCGGGATTAATGCGTATCTCATCCTCAGTCGAAACAACTGCGTCTCGTTCCCTTCCCCTCCTGCCAGGCAGATACAGATGTTGCTATGTCTGATGCATTGTCAGACGTCTCTTCTCTTGAGCCTGTCACCTCTGAGCAGCATCATATGCGCCTAAATTCGGGTGCAAGCACATCTAGCAGTTCAGATTATGGCGACGGTATGTCTCCGCATGCCTTCGTTATTGTCTATAAACTTATCGCGATGCGCACATAGCCACTGGTATTCCTTCCTTTACCATTCCCCCCAGTCCATTCTTTGGTCCAGATGGATCAGTCGACATCGACTCGCATAACTTTTCAAGGTTTTCCAACTCACCCCCACCACGAAGATCTGTTGGTCTACTGGAACCGAAAAACTCTTTCCTGCATCATGGGTTAGTGCTGTCAATTTATGCCGACTGTGCCGGTCGGAGGTTGTAGTTTGCTGATGGGAGTATTTTATATTTGCCGTTTGCTCGATTTGCCTACACTCCAGGAACTGCACCCAGATTCCAAAATTACGCGTGGCTTGCGCCTCTAACTCGCATGGACAACGTTCAATGTGGAGCCACTGCGAACAGTGTGGAGCTATTGAAATGATCGACCCAGACTATTGATCATCTGTACCTTCCCTCCCTCCCCGTCTTTGCTTAACGCCGCCATTGTCCAGCATCATTTCTAGCCTTTGTTTATGCCTCTTATCTGCGCTGTAGCATGATTGTCTACGCCTGGCCGTGTTCGACCCGACCTCAGCACCATCAGCTTCGCCTCGCCCCCCCCAGCAGTCGGTTGAAAGTGCAAGTGCAAGTATCGACACCTTTTGCATTCGACACTTGTACACCATTTCGGCTTCGGCTTACAACATCAGTCAAAAGGCGTCCGCGTCAACGTGTTCTTGGGTCTTTGATGTCTGGTTCATATCTTCGGATTCATGAAACGAACAATCTCAACCTCTGCATACGTTATATCATTCATCACATCGAATCGCCTCTACCATTGTGCTCTCCTTGACTCAGAGATTCGGATTCGCATCGTAATCCACCGTGTATATATTGCTCTGTAGTTCTGCTGCGCTATTACCATTGCTCTAACTGTTACCGAGTGACCAACTGAGTTAGCTCTTTGACTGACCGAGAGTGTCAGGCCATGTCAGGTAACTTTTTCTTCTAGCGTTTCATCGCTCTATTGTTATCGATCATGCGGCGTTTATCATGAGTGTATGCATGTAGATTTGGGGGACGCCATGGATTTGAGTGTTTCATGTATAACAACGCTGCGAATGCTAGTGGGAGAGGCCACAACTTATTCCCTCAACACAATTCATAATAAGAATGGGGATAATTTAGCACAGGATGTTAACCGTCGCCACGGTCGAGAATAACAGACATATCTTTTTCCCTGCCCGTCTGGTGACCGATCGTAGCAACAAGAGGTGCAATTGGGTGTCCGCCAGTGACTGGGGGACAGTGGGGAGAATTGGATATTTGACCCACTCTGCCGACGTGACCCACCGCAATTCGCCGGCAAGCCGAACTGCCACGTGTGGAGACGTGTGAGAACACATCAGATATCCTCGGCCTCAGAGCCGTTGATTGGTTCTTTCCACTGACTTCGTCATCGGCATGCAGTGCGGCAGAGATGTGATGTCTAACACGGAATGTAATGCAACACTGATGCAACACTCATCAACTTTGCTTTTGCTTATACATCTACATCCTAATGTTCTACGTTCTGCTGTAGAGCTTGGGTATATATAGCCTATTCCTTGCCTCTATATTCCAGAGAACAGTTGCAGACACACCACCACATTCGAATCATGGCACATCACACAGCTAAACTTGGCGGCGCAGCCTCCAATGTCGTTGTCGGAAAAGTCGCAGTAGGTTCGTGAATCCTATCGACGGTCCCTTTACTCACAACCCCTCCTTGTTCATAGCACGGGCTTATGATGATGACCTGGAAGCCGACGCCTGTCCCGGATGAGGACGCTTTCGCAGCAATCAAGGCAGGCATCGATGCTCTGCCTCCGGGCGTGAAGATGATTCTCAACAGCGGTCTGTGGGCGTTCATTTGATACCGTCAGTCTCTCTTAACCCACACGACGTTGTAGGCGAGTTCTACGGACAAGGCTTTACTGTTGCGAATCTCGAACTCGTCGCTCGCTTCTTTGAGAAGTACCCAGAGTACGCAGACCGTACTTTCCTCTCCGTCAAGGGCGGATTGCTCCCCGGACAAGTTCACGGTCTGAAGTTGGGGCAGAGACTGTACGTCGCGCGCACAAGGTACGAAGCCTTTTTTCTGTGACCCGACTTTTGCCCGATCCTCGAATGCGTGTGCGTGGGTACTTATGTGCGAATTAGGTTATGCCTGTCGCCGCAGTTGAGATTGAGGTGAGCCTTCAGGCATACGAGCAGCAAACCAAAGATGGTAAGCATTACGCTACTTCTGCCCGCTTCTCCGTTGCCAGGAAGCTCATCAATATTCAGTGATCGCCACCTGTAAAGAACTTGGAATCGCAGTCGTCGCATATTCGTATGCGCCTCTATCTCTCCACCATTGCCTCCTGCTAAGACTCGCTTAACAGCCCGCTGGGACGCGGATTACTGACCGGTCAGGTCAAGAGCCGACAGGACTTTGAAGAAGGTGATTTCAGGCGCGGACTTGGTCGTTTCCAGGACGATGTGAGTTTCTGCGCGCGCTGTAGACCCATTCATGCTGACGCTTCGAACTATCACGAACGAAGAATATCGGTCACAACCTTCTGCTTGTGGAAGGTCTGACGAATATAGCAAATCGTAAGGGCATTACAGTTGCCCAGCTGAGTATTGCTTGGGTTGGCGCCCTTGGCGACCACATCATCCCGCTTCCCGGATCTTCGTGAGTATTGTGGACTTACCCCATCCCTTTTCTATTTCCTGCCATTTTACTCGTCGTTGACCTCATGCCTTCTCCGCAGAAACGTAAAACGCACTTTGGAAAATCTGAGTGCTGGAGACGTGGAGCTGTCGACCGGGGACTTGGCAGAAATTGCACAGCTCTTGGAGAAGTATCCAAGGAAGACTTGTCGACCTTGAAGTATCGTGTCGTGTTGTACCGTGACCGCAAATAGTGACTTGAACCTCTTCGTCCGTACTCTGAGCCTTGACCTCTATGATCAATCCGTCCTACTCGAACTCGCCCATTTATTGGAGTCTCGTGAAGCGGGGGGTCGTCCTGCAGCAGTCCCTAGCCCGCCAACTCAATGTTTCATTGCATTCAAGTTAAACCGGTCAGTCACATGCAAACACTTCTCCCCATAAACTTGGAATATAGTACCGTGACATATCCATAGTAATGCTGCACGAAGTAAACACTTCCCCTTCTGCTGTACCACCTACGGACATTCCACCGTCCGTTCTCGTACGAACCAACTGCTTTCTCTCCCATCATGTCTCACACTCTCCCTACGGACTCCGCGCACCCAAACTTTCAAACAATCACCAACAATTAATGCTTTTACGGTGAAGGCACACAAGAAACACACGGGCACCGACATGCTTGCACATTCCCTAGCCGCCCGGATCATTGAATGCGAAACTCCGAAGGATATTCTCGATGTCCCTCAACAGGGACTCAGAGGTCGAGGTCGTACGCATGCCGCTCGAGCATAGTGCGAATATAGTAGGTTGGGGGGATAAGGAAAGCAGAACTCCGTTCCAGATTGCGTTAGATCATGATGTCGGGATTTGGGAAGACGATGAGATCAAAGAACGCGACGAAAATTTGAAACTGCCGTCAGAACATGGTACGGATGGTTGCTCCCAGCCGAAGGAGTCTCGACCCCAGCATAGATCCGAGTCGTTGTCTTTGGCACGCGCCAATGCCCTGAGGCGCGCGTATCATCATTATTCCGCCTGCTTCCACTGGCCGTTATCGCCCGTCGTTTTCTCTGACTCCACGCCCTCGTATTCAGTTGAATGCGTCTTGATTCTACCTTAAGTATTCAATACACTTCCTTCTATCGCTGCCGTCCGTCTGAGTATAGGGCCTCGCACATTGTCTACAGAGATTCGGAATTCCGAGTCCGGGCCTGACAGGAATGTGGACGTAGAACAGAATCCGTTAGCGATGGTGACAGGGGTGTTGTAGCGAGCACGATCCCGACACTACTAGTATGGTCTACGTTTACCTTTCCGAGTGCAGATCACCTCCCGTTCTGTGAGTACTTATACGCAATGATCCATCATGGCATAGGTGCAGGTGCTCAACCCCTGGCGCGTAAAGAAGGGAATTTAGGTGAGTGGCCCGACTTAGCTGTAGTCAAGAAATGATTTCCTCAGCTGTGGAATGCATTCACCTACGAAGGTCTCCAACTGAGCCGCAAGTTTTTCGAGAGCAGGCCGGATCCGTGGGCGTGTTGATGTGCCACTGGTGAAAGTGTCCAAGTCGATATTATGTCAGCAATGTCCGTGTGCCACGAGGCCACTCACACCTCACACTTGCTCTGCTCACACAAAAATGTGGTTGACAGATATGCAAAGTCAGTGAAACACGTGAAATGCCCCTCTCCATTCACATGGGAAAGCTAATAAAACCAATATGGGTACGGTGTACAGAAATCGGGGTCGGGCTGACGTCGTTTGGCGGGCTGTTCATGATGCTAGGCATCATGCTCTTCTTTGACGGCGCCCTCCTTGCTCTTGGAAACGTGCGCACATCTCTCCCCCACTTCCCTATAGTCGCCGACGATCGCTCGCCACGCACAGATCCTCTTCTTAGGTGGCCTCTTCCTCATCATCGGCCCGCAAAAGACCTTCTACTTTTTCGCGCGCAAGAACAAGCTGCGCGGGACAGTCTGCTTCCTCGGCGGCATCCTCCTCGTCTTCTTTAAATGGCCAACCATTGGTGTGTTAGTCGAGATGTTTGGTTTCCTCAATCTCTTTGGGTGCGTGTGCCCCCACTTGCATCCTACTATCATCGCCATAAATGACCTTTTTTTCAGTGACTTCTTCCCTGTGATCCTCACTTTCCTCCGCCAACTGCCGTTTGTTGGCCAGTTCCTGAATCTACATCAGACATGTATGCCCACCATCCTCTGCTTTTTGCCCGAAGCATCTCACGCTCACTCGCGCGACGGCCACGTGCCCCCGCAGCTCTTGGATCGTTTAGCAGGTTCACGTACCTCTAGTGTGACTGACACTACGCCAATATCCTATTACTGGGGCCTGTCTGACAGCACAGCTGCTCCGGTAGTTGTCAATGCAGGGTTTTATTGGATATGGAATTCCCGATTTGACTCTAATAAAACGCAAAACACCTCAAGGCTGACTCCCGACAATTTATTCGACGTTATCTGATGGACAAAAAGCACAAGCTTTTCCACCCACGGGTATTTCCTGTCCCTCTCGTCCATTTGGACCCTCCTCAGAGTTACGACGCCCAGTGCCCTCTTGTTGATCGTCGGCCCACCGTTGTAGAACTCTGACTCTTTGCGTCATTGACCATGGGGCTGTTATAAGTCAGCAACTCAGCCTCTGGATAGTCATGATTACGGCGTATCCCTGCGCCGCATATATAGCCATTGCGGTGAACCCATTGAACAGGACTAGGTGCGAGTGCCTCGCAGACGGCAACCACACGCCTCCCTAATGCCCTACGCCATCACACAGAGTTCAACTCATCAGAAATGCGTTTACGGCAGGGAGACGCGTTCTGCGTATCTGGTGGCCCGGATCTGAAATACGTTTTATGTGGCACCTCGACCTACCCTTCATCGTTAGCGGTGAAGACGCATTGTGGCTTAACTGCCTTTTTTTTCAGCACCACACACAAATCCGGGACAGATTGTGAGTGACGCGCGAAAGTGCTCTTGTGCCGTACTCGCTGACTTACGGATCCTCTCTTTGTCTGAGCATCTATGTTCTTGCGATGCCGCCGTGGCTTAGTCCCCGTGTGAGCAGTACCGACACGTCATGCATATACATGCGAAGTCCGTAGCGTGCTCGGTAAGCAGGGACACGGTGTCGACGAAGTGCAATAGCGTCGCACTTAAAGAAGATGTGCCCCACCGGTGGATGCGGAAACATGAAGTTCGCACAAGGCATGCCAGTGAGGGCCCACGGTGAGATGCAAATGACGAAGTTCAGCGAACTTTCTGAGGACCGGCCCACAGGAGTTCATCTACCAAGTGAGTAGAGGGCCAAGCTTCCAGGGTGAATTCTAACGAACGCAGTTTCGACGTATCCGCAACGCAGCGCTTCGGTTCGTCTGTGATGACAACATCACATTCTAGAGAACAATTTGCTCCGTCGAGAAATATCAAAATTATCACGGCCGTTGTTGGGAATACGTGTATGCTTCCTTGACTGTGAAAGGCCCACGCTGGTCCACGAAGGGATACGGAGAAATCATTTTGGTTTAGCTTCGGCCGTATTATGCACAAAACATAGGCAAGTGGCTGATCCCAAAACACTTGTTGGAAACGCGCATCCAAGATATAGAGAAGCCTGATGCAAGCAGTATGGGCCAAATATAGTGAGTTAGAGTGGACGCGCGCCGGGTTTGTCGCTGTAGACTCTCAGTATCTGCGTGTACAGCACGATAACTGTGTATTTACCTGTAGACGACAGTACAGTCTAATCTAGGTGAGTACGTACAGTATGTTTGTGAGTATACGAGATTGTCTGCTCACCTCAGTGTCTGCGCGTACGGCACCGCACGATAACTGAGGGAACACAGTTACTGCTTCTGCGCTGAATATATGTACAGTAAGGGCTCACAGGCCCGGAAATATGGTATGAGCTATTTAAGCGTATGTTCTACTACTGAATACTAGCACATGTGGTGCTGCCAATGTGAATGTTGCTAACGTGTATGCTAACGTGTATGGTTCATATATGCCACACGGGCGCTCCGATGTTCCGTTACGCTCCGCTCCGCACTCACATCCGATAAAGCCGCACGACAACAGAGAATCAGCCAGAGTTTTTCCGGGGAAAAACGCTCCACAACTCATGCATGCCATTTGTCTAGACTTTGAAGAAGGATTTCAGACGCGGGAATAGCCATTCCCAGGTCGATGAGTCTCTTTCTATGCCCTCCAGAGCCCTGTTGTTTCGGCCGACATACCTGACTACCACGAGCAAAGAATATCAATCATCAATCCCATGGCCTCGAGACTGTGGAGTCTCTGACGATTCCTCGGTTTTGATTATCTTAATCGTGGTTCACTCGTGTGCGTAGTAGAAAGATAAACTCACTGCTAGGGACGTGGTGCTGTTGACCGAGGAACTAGAACCGGATGCGCATTTTTTGGAGAATTATCCAAGGAAGGGCGGACGATATTATCGGTGGTGGAGCACCAGTTGCGGCTCTGGAATTGAGCTGACGGTTCTAAACCACGACTATCTTATGTCCAGTTACACGGAACTGCACTGTTGTTGGTAGCTGGTAGCTGCGACATTATGACAGCATAGCAAGCTACATGAGGAATTCATCGTGAGAGAAATAAGTAC
>WNFI01162908.1_pt2 | contig 11905 bp, 10 predicted proteins | sample 5400471 | NCBI WGS metagenome assembly WNFI01 (sample SAMN13153348, study PRJNA577476) | soil metagenome | isolation source: 100 cm saprolite on Douglas fir-dominated hillslope | place: USA:California | collected 2013-09-17 | reverse complement strand
AGAAGGTGGTAATCGGTGACGGACGGATAACTGCCGGTGGATAACTGGGTGGCCGATGATAATAGCAAGCCAAAGAATGTACTTGATTTAGAGTTGAGAAAGATTGCAGAGGTGGAGGAATAGTCTTCCATTGAAGAGTAAGAATCATGGGACGGGGATGACACTGAGGAAGAAAGTGGTAGCGACCAGCGCAACAGACTGCGAGTGCCGACCAGCCGTGCACGGATGACAACAACTCCCACGGTCACATCAATAACCAGCAACCGCCGTGTAGCGACCGCGGAAATGGGCTTTGTAGGATCGGTGTGAGTGTGTGTTATTGAACCCGGCACAAGATCAATCCAGACGCGGCCGCTCGGGTCTTTGGCACTCCCAATCATTGGCACGAGTACACGCGACAAAGGTCAGCCATCAGCGGGTGCGGGCACCCCGGCCCCTATCACAAATTGATGAATATCTCACAGGGCATTGAAACCGGCCGCTCGAGAAAAACTTAGAGACATTTTGGCACCATCGCATCAGCTGAATCAGTGGTCAACTGGTCAACTCCCCGAACTGCCGCCCGCCAAGTAAGTTAACGTAGCGGGCGATCAACACGTGGCCCGACATGTGCGGCCAGTCAGCGGGCCGCGTGTTCATGTGGCACGGAGGTACCGCTACTGTTCCGCTGGCCTTGGCCCGCGAATTTACCCCAGTCCCCAGTTCGTCGTCATCGATCACCACGCATGCGGACAACTTGGCGATTGCAACGTGTCCAGGAGTAGTGTTAGCAATGGCATACCAATGACCCCATGTGATTTCAAAGTGATACTGAAAATGATTGTTTTCCGGTTCACACGAGGCAAATCGTGATGGGAGCGGTGATGGGAGCGATATTGCTCTCCTCTTGACTGCCGTCATCGAGCCCCACTGAGGTTCGAGTCATTTTAAACCCCATGGCGCCGTTATACAAAATGAGAATGTGTAGCCTGCCACGCCTCCTACCGCCCCCCCCCCCCCCCTGCACTGCCTCCCGCTTTTCCGCCTTTCCCCCACCATCTAGCGTTGACCGTTCCTTTTTGTCCCCATGGAAGAAGCCTACCTTCGCACACACCCCCACACATATCTTCCTCAAGGTCCGCCCATCTCAGAAGGATGGACAAACTCTCAGCCATCAGATATCCTCCCATACCCTCAAAATCCTCAAGTACATGGAGTTATAATCTGCCTGTGCAACCCGATCTGACATATGAATCAAAGTCTACCTTGAAATCAAAAGGTTTTCGGGTTGCCTCAGACGAGGACCCAACCCTTTTTGATGTGGATGTAACCCGAATGACCACTCCTTCCGACCAGAGCCATCAACTCGCACCCATTGACACAGCGCCTAACTTCTTGGCGTCATCAACCTTCCCTACGATCTCTTGCACGCCAACTGCACTGCAATCTCAACAACAAAGTGCATCACAAGACAAGCTGCAACGATCCCATTTATTGGGAGAGGGTCCCACTGCCACGTCGCGCTCGCATCCACGAAGATCTGGAAAACGTGGAACCCCTAAACGCCCATATCCGTGCGATATCTGTGGTAAATCGTATGCACAACCACAGGGCGTCACCCGCCACCACCGAGAGGCACATCGAGCCAGCGTGTGTACGTATTGTGGTGATTTCAGGTGGGGGCGACCCTACCAGTTTAGGAAGCACATTAAGGAACGGCATCCTAATATCGACCCTGATACCGTGCTATACGGACGTACGGGGTCCCGTCCCAAGGTCACCATGATCTCAAAATGCTCGGTGCCAAGGCAACGGGTTTTTCCTAACCATGAACATGACCGACGCGGTCGTGTTGAATCCCACCTGATTCCACTGGCGCCGCCCCCTTCTGCAGTGGGGGAAGTTACGCCCCTCGCTCCGCCGCCAGTCATGTCGTCGTTGGACTCTGATCCGCAGCCACAACCACCCGAGCCATTAAATGTGACACAGACGCATGAAGATCTCGCGATTTATGGGTTGATGCTACCAATACCAATACTGCTGCCGCAATTTCATCCACGGAGGAGTTTGTTCAGAGAGCGGGCGGCTTGGAAACTGCTTTCCAGAATGGGCAGACTTGGTTGGCACTTTTTTTTTCTATTGACTACATATATGATGTCTAATCTATCGACCATTCTCTCCTCGTGGTCCTTATGGTTGAACCGTCTATACCCACGTATTCTCCATCATCCTCCAGTGCAGAGCATGATGGATCCGGCATCCCTTGTTCCCTAGAGGCAGATTGCCACGTCAACATTGATCCCTCCATGCAGGTACTGGGCCGAGCCCTTGTCGGGGATATTATGCCATATTACGCATGGCAACACTCGGGGGCTGGCTTACCGTAAGTATAGTCTTCTTTCGGGCTGTGCTGTGAACCAGTTGTGTTACTATTGTGCCCACCACTCGTCATTAACTTATTATCTGGATTTTAAGTTCTCCTTTGATTTTGCAGCGACACATCTATTTTGCACATTATTCCATGGCATGGTATTATTTATGGTGGACACTCACGTTACTAACACTATATATTGTCGCATTATCCCGTCTGCAGCCGTTCTGCGAAGCGTTACTATATTGTATGGTTATCGTTGATTTACAATATGCTAACCTCGACGCCGTCGTCTCTTAAGTTACAGTAAACTATCTCGATGCACTGCATGGGGGCTCAGGACCCCAACAAATCAAGAACTTATTGCTTAGTAATACGTGTTTTAACTGCATTACAAGAGGCAAAAGGGCGAACACGAAATAATTGCCAAAATGCCAATTACCACACGCCACGATTATGAAGCCTTCCACGACGAAAAGCCCGTGCGTGCAGCAGAAAAAATCTCCCAGGTTCAATAAAGCATAACCCCCTAGTACATTATCGATGAACCGAACGTCTTTCCTGCTGAAACCTGAGATAGATGGATCAAATTTCATAGCGCTTGAGCTAAATGAATTTGCTAGTGCGCACTTTGAACAGAAATGTCCAGGTCCCTCGCTGGCCCTCGCTAGTTGATAATACTCTTCCGCAGACGAAACTGTGCTAAGAACCAGACTACGCGAAAGACTTTGATGGACGAAGAGACGAGTGTAACTTTCACCACCTGATACGGGCTTGGGGTTATGCTCAGGTGTTGCGATCTGGATCTAGAGATCACGTTAGCGTCACGACCCTCACATGCTCCGTGCACGTGATGTACAGTACTTAGCCTCCTCTGAAACCACACGGCGCACGTTTGGAATACATTCACTCTTTATCAACTGGTCGTCGTAGTAATAGATATCTTTTAGTGATTGTAGCCCTGCGATTGGTCCCCATAGCTTCGACCAGTGCTGCGTCGTGGTCGACATCGGGGTGCCTCTTCTTGGGGGGTTCTTTGAATTGATAGCCCACTTGAAATCGCCACAATACGTACGCAAGGTGGCTCTATGGGTCTTCCGGTGATGTCGCGTGACGTTCCACCGCTGCGCAAGTACTTTTCTGCAAATATTGCATGAGTACGGACCTTTAGAAAGCCCACTTATGGCTAGCACGCTGATGAGACAGACGGTGTTGTCCTTCGTATTCTCAAATTAGTATAGCAGTGCTTGATACTGCACAATAATCAACACATGGGAGAACCGAGGGCGGATTGGTGGTACTGAGCTATTTGTCCTGTAACAGGTGTGCATTGATGGCTCTCGTCCGAAGGATCATTGCAAGGTATATCGACGGCGTCGTGCCGTCTGTCATGGGATTTTACAAGCGGTCTAAGCATTTACAACTGAAGGGAGTCCTGGGTACATACGCCTACTGTAGTTGGATAATTGGGGATATAACTATACTTATAGAATGTTATAATGATTTTGTCGTGACATGTACACGCCGAGTAGACGTGTCCGGGTCCCTCTTCTCTACTTCGACTTGAGCCCGTTCCTTTGAAGACGGAAACGTGATATGAGTGTAGTTAGCACCGAACTATTCCGACAAGTCGCGATCATCTTCATATTTGCGGAACCGGGCTGAGCACCATAGCCAACGGATGACACAACTATCGGGGAGGCATGGCAGCCGGGGGCGACAGCGTTCCAATACAATCCCATCGGGAATTTTCAGGAGAAAGCGAAGCGCATTGAGGAAAAACGTTTGTGTCTGTGTCATGGCAATACATACATATGCCAGCTTCGTGGGTCTCACGCTGGTGTCGCGTCAGTCCCTGTGGTTGTGCATAATCTCGACCACAGGTGCACCGATATCGGCCTTGAGGAATTTGACGTTTCCTATTTGATCGCAAAGAAGACCTCGGGGACACCATTGCGGAGCCCTCCCCCGGTTTCTGGGACTGCTGGGGCATCTCTTTCAATGCCTTTTGCTCTTGATACTGTGCAGCAGTTGGAGTGGAGTAGATTCCTGTGGGAGGAGCTGACAGTTCCGAGGAGTCGGAAGTCGTGTAAATGCCGGTTGGCATGCATTCCTGGTACCAGCTACGACTCTTGTCTTCATTGGCCAGGGCGACGTGTCTCTGCTGCTCGTTTGAAATGTCTGAGGAAGTATAAGAGCCTCTAAAAATCGACTTCGGTGACATGTACTGAGCATAACCCAGCCAATTTTATCAGATTAAAGGGCTCGGGTAGATCGTGAGTCCACATACTGTAGTGAATCCAGGCGACATCGTCTCGTACATGGACTCTGAATCTGAAAGGCATGCGGCAGTTGAGTCATCGTCATGGATATCAGCGATGTGATTTTCGGGGTAGGGCATCCCAGCTCCTTCGTTGATCGCCCGAGTAATAAACTGTGAAGGTGAGTAGACGCCAGCGGTGTATACCTTGAGTATCCATATTAGTTGATAGTAGGGTAGTGTGCTGAGGGGACGTGCCTCTGGATCGATAGGAAGGTTATGACTGCATGTAGGTACATTTAGAGGCCAAGAGTTTGTCCGCCTCTCGTCTAAGATGGGCGGGCCTCGAGGAAGACTTGTCGTCGGGTTGGGATCTTTACTGACTGCGTGACCAGACGCCCTCTCCAATTGGAGACAGAGACACGGACAAGCGCGCGCTTCCCAGTTCATGGCAGAGGGTGTGACTGAGCGCACAGTTATGATCGACGGAAAATTAGCGGTGGATTTGGGAAGAATGTGGAAGAAATTGGTCGTATGCCTTCCAGTCGGGTGTTGTTCAAGAGAGCGATTGGACTTTGATATAAGGGACCGCTCGATAGCCATGTTCTGGTTATGGAATATAAACGCGGGAGTGCCGAGACCACGTTCACGGCCGAGCGCATGAGAAATAAGACAGTTTGAGCCAACTCTCGGGACGATCATGTGAATCATACCAGTGACAGCGGCAAACCCACAAGGAGTAAGAATCCGACTATACTAAACGGAATGTCCACATCCCACCGGACAAGGGGTATCACCCTGAGAGCGGTGCACGTTGCAGAAAGGGGTGGATGAGGATAGAAAGGACTCAATTCCTGCGTCAAGTGATCAAAAGATGGGAACACATGTACTTTCAAATTTCCCATGCACAGCTACAATCGTAAAGCATCAATACCGTAATAACTTGCCCAGTTCTCGGTACCAATAAAGTACTTGACAGACACCATGCGGATGTGTCATCGAGCGCGTGGAGAATCACTGGAGATGTAAAGTTGCCAATAGAAGGGAAGTGATTTTTTTGTGCCCCATTGAGCCGCTTTTTTCCTCTTCTGGAAACAGTCTCGGACCTGGTTTCTCGGCCGCAAATAATGAGTTCTCCAGGATGAGGGCCCCCTCCAACTCACATTTCTTCCAGTCGAGTGTTCTTCCGAGAATTCTACAAGTAACCCGATTCAGATTCCGGTGATCGAACCAATCAACCAATCAAGCTTCGGGGTTTCACACTGCATCGGATTGCCGAATATTGTGAAGTACTTGCATTGGAGAAACTGTATCGAATGCAGGTCAAACCTGTTTGACAAAGATCGCCCTCATACTGTAACTTAGCCAGACGTTTGTTCCCGGCTGTTGTGATGAACGTTAATCAAGATGAACCTCCGAGACTGTGACGGGCGCAATCTGCCAACTGACCAATGTCTAACTGGCAACGAGCGACATCCAGTACCTGTGGAATGTTATTTCCTCAGAGATCATGGACAGATGCTACGGTACTAATAAAACAGCCACTAAAGGACAATTTATTAATAACGCGCTTGAATAAAAAAATGCGATTCAAGGAAGAAGAAAGGGAAGTTTTCATGTGACTTACTCATAGTTGGTGATAGCTGGATCGGGGCAGTCATGGCAACCTGGACAGTACCTCTTGGAGTGACACGCCATCATATGTGACAAAGCCTTGTGGACTCGGAAGCAACACTGTGGGAGGGAACGTTAAGGATTCCTCGACCCATTTTGAACGTATACGCGTACTGTACAACTCAACATGGACGTCTCGGTGTGGCGTCTGAAATCCGCCGATCGGCGATCGGCCCCGAATGACTAGCCGCGACTCGATCGCACTGACAAGTGCGCGCAACATTAATATTCTTTGTAGAATCACTCGGTTGCACTTTGGGTGAATCCTGTGGCCTATTGATGACTTTCCAATCAGTTCCTGGCGCCAATGCATATCATTGTTCCATGAGAACTACATGCCACATGTCCACATACTTGTTGGTATCCACATGTGAAGCTCATTAAAAAATTTCCCATCAAACTGCCGAGGCCGTCGTGTTTCCTATACCTGATCCACGGAACCATACTGGGATGCCAGTGTTTTGAATGGATGTATTAGGTTCGTGGTCTAAAGACGACCCGGCCCAGCGCTCAGTGGAAAAGGGGCTTAGTGTGGGTACAGGGCCATAGACAACGATTTTCACACGTGTTATGGCACACAAAGACACGCACGAGGTATCATACAACTGCTCAATAAATATCATTCACGACGCTGCTTTGAGAATCTTGAAGAACCGTCACGAGGCAGAGTCCCTGGAGCCCAATAACTTAATCAGCGCCGCAGTGTGATCGCATCTTCGGCGCTGAGTCTATCACCAGTTCCACACGTTCTTCGGTTGGCACTAGGTGTAGGGGAGTCCATATTTGACAAATCCAAATGCTTGTATGTCATACAGTACAGTACCAGTACATCAGAAACCCGGACGGTGGGGACTTTCTTGTTCTATGTAAATTCTCAAACCCGAGCCAACTGTTTCACTATTATGGGATAAGATAAAGCGAGAATTAGGGGTCACTAGATGGGGTTAATCGGAGGCCGAAGCAAATTGAACAAAGGAAGGTATTCTAGAAGGGGATGATTACTAGGACCCGTCAGACGGACCCGTTCCGTTCCGGGCACAGACGGAATACGCTCACCTTTCAATCCTAGAGAATTCCACCTGCCAGTGACGAGATGCCAGTCGCGAGACGCTGCTCGAGAATTGCAACTTGGCTTCGCAGGGATACAATTCCTCGGGGACAGATCTGTATATGGTGTTGCTCCGGACTCAGGGTACGACGCCCTATTATATTTGGCATCGCTACCGTCCAATTACAATGTACAGTGTTCCCATTGATATGCGCTCTTTACCGTCTCTCGTCCCTCCGGGCCTACTCAATATAACTACCCGCGCTGTTGTACCCATCATCGAGGACAACATTATCCAAACTTAAAGCCCTCTTGGCTTCGAATGACCTTCCCTCTGAGACGAATCCTACCACCCAGTATTCGATATGTCAATTCGTCGGACTCCGTTGTGATCTGTTTTCAAGATCCCCGACTGGGACTAGGCTGCGGTCAACGTCAGCAGGTGATCTTCCCCTTCCCCTAGAGGGGGACATTGCCCTGAAGTCCGGAGATACGGAAGTAGGGTGGAACCTGGTTCAGTGTGCAGGTGGCGTTCGTTCAACCTACCAGTGGGAGGCATGACCTGCTGCCTTTTATTCTGAAACCTGATGAAATGCTGAAGAATCAGGAGGCATGGATAGGGTGTAGCCAAACATGCACCGACCGAACTTCCACACTTCGAACAGACATACCCAGGTCCGTCACTGGCACCAGTTGACACGTTTTTATGTGAAGGGAGACGCGACATGAATATAGGTAGCATTTAGTAATTCTAATTCACTGCCATCTTCACGTTTGAACTTCTTGATGGCCGGCTCTGTGGACTCGAGTTGCGTCCACATATGACATAGTGGGCAGGGAGATGGTGGTGATTTTTGTCATTGCAGCGGCGGCATCATCGACCGACGCGGCAGGGATTCGGCACGACCCCATAAGACGTATTCAACGGGTGGGGAAGTTCGTCTTCCTTTTCGGTGATTTTTAATCATGGTGGCCTTGCGACGGGTTCTCGTAGTTTCACGAAGCGATGGGGAGAGGTCGATATCAGGATCCTGGCCTTGGAGGTGCTTCTTCAGCTGATGGCGACGATGCCACCTAAAATCCTTACGATACACGCACATGCTAACTTCGTGTACATCTCGGCGATATCGCTGGATGCCCAGCTGTTGTGCACAACCTAGTCCGCAAATGTTACACCAGTATCGGCCTTGAGAGAATTGTCCTTTCCCACTCCGAGACTCCCGCGATGGCGCTCCGGGGGGACTCTTTCTTGTTTCATGAAATTCCTTAAACTTGTTTCGTGACGTACTTTGTTCTTGATATGGTACAGCTGTCGACCGGTAGGAGACACCAGGGAGGACTGACGGTACCGAGACACTAGATGCCGTGTGAATGCTTGTGTATCGACGGCCATGATCCAACAAAACATTCGTCAGCATCCCCTCCTGTCGCCCGTCACGATTTATGTCCACCTTGGCGGAGTTGGTGTCTTTCTGGTCCTCGTTCGAAGTATCCGATCCTCGTAAGGTCGACTTCGAAGATATGCACTGGGTATAAGCCGACTTCAGTCAGATCAGATCAGAGCATCGAGGACGGATTTGAATAGCCCCATACCGCGTGGACCAAGAGAACGTTCTCCGGCAGATGGCGTCCGTTTCCGAAGGACGCGTGCGTGCGGTGATGGGCGAGTCCTTATCATGAATATCCACGAAGAAGGGTCTCGGTGTGGGATGTCTCAGATACTTCGTCGATGCCCCGAACGGTGGAGTCCAACGCTGGATAAAGCGGAGTATGCCTGAACATCCGTGTGAATTGATACAGTGGCACGAGCGCCGTAGCAAATTAGGAAACGTGCCTGTGCATCGATTTGAGAATATGGACTGTTGATGCAAACAGGGATAACCAACGCCCAACAGTTTGCCCATCGCTTGTTCAAGACACGCGAATCTCGGAGACGAAAAGATGTTGGGTTGGAGGCATCGATGGGTGCCAGTCGGTGACACATACTCTCAGTTGAGAGATGGAGAGACTCCCAAGAGTAGGTTTCGACATTCGTGTAGGCAGGGACGAGTGAAGACACAAGAGCTATGATCGGTGAAAGGGTAACGGAGAATCCAGGACGGATGCGAAGACGATTGGTTTTGTGGCACTTTGATGACTTCGAAGAAGAAACAACAACTGATTTCCAGTCACCAGGAATGGAAATCTTCTTAATTGATCCGTTTGAAGCCATACGGGGAAAACTACAGTGCCTTGGGATGACATAAACAGCCCTTTCATACGGAACGCCCAGTGCTGGACTGACATTAGCATAGCACATTATTCCGAAACGAAATTTGAAACGCGAGTGCACAATTGTCTTCCAAAGACCCACTGAATTTACTTTCCAAATGCCGTTGCTCGACCATCGCATCCAGGATTGTGCGTCTGCGGTGTATATTGTATCCAAAACTTTCTCAGGCCTTTTGTGCAAATAATGGAGAGACCAACTAGCCCGGGACCAGGAGCACAATTGTGTTTTAGTTTGAATCTAAAAAACCGAGGATTACCTTTACTGACCAAACATCTGATTTCCAAACAAGAGCATACCATGAGAGACAAATCCGGTCATCACTGAAGCAGCGGAACACTGCACGCAGACTCGGATATATATCCTTTGGAGTAAAGGGGGCGTGCTCGTTGGGGGAAATGCATCCTCGGGCGCTGGGGGACAAGGCAGTGGTACTGTATGTTGGACAGGGGACTGATACACCGTGAATGAGAAAAAAATTGCCAGTTCCTTGAGCGATAAAACTTGAACCGTAAAGACCCCTGTCTGGCTTTCTGGGGCGACAATACCGCGCAATGCGTGGGTAATACTAGTATTTGGCAGCCCCCCCAGTTCAGTGATGTGAAAATGTGGGGGCCTCCGGTTCGACCGATATGGAGCGATGTTGAGATATTAGACATATCGGAGAGGGAAGTAACCAAGGGGACGGTGAGCTTGACCCCTTTCTTGCTATACTGTAAGTCGTGAGACTGTAATACCGCGACACACTGCCAGCCGATGGGTTTTGACGGGGAGCGCTTCCGGCCTCGAGTACAAAGATATCAGACAATCATGCTCGGTGCTCGCATCCCAAGATCCTGAGGTGAGTTACAGCACCACATTCTTGTGCTAGTGGCTGTGGTTAACCCCATTCGATTCCTTGTAACAAACTCAGAATTGTAACAAGTAAATCGGACAGGCAAGGGAAAGAAGGGGGATCAAGGAGACCCACCTGTAAGACAATAACAACGTACTGCATAAGTCAACATTCAATTACCACCAGTTGTCCCTGTGAACATTCGGCTAAATACTGCAATCTGATTGGTCGGTCAAGAGCAACCTCAGGGATGAATATCAATGAATCTGGATGATGCCAGTGCCTGTCTTCTTTGAGACGCGGCAGTATTGATGTATCATCGTAAATGCCCACGGTGTGGCGTTGCCTTTTCTCTCGGAGCTGGAGACTTTCTGATATGATGCTGGCATTGATCGGGAGCGGCGTCAAGACGACTAGCAGTACTTCTTTCCCGGTCTTTTCAAGCTTTCTTGCCTTCCACTGTGCCGCTCGCTGCTGTTTTTTAACCCACCTCACCCTGGCGTCCTCAGTCGGCTTGCTGTAAAAGTCTATTACTATACATCATCGAATACATTCTTTTGCACGACACGACTGCGTAGTAAGTATGCCGCCTCGCATGGAGCCTTGCCTTGCATAGAGCGCGGCTGGCGAGTCTCAGGCTGGTGCCACCAACCCACCGCTCGGTCCTTCCCCAGCAACGCCCGCAGGCCCTCTCATAGTCGCGCTTCTGCCCATTCATCGATACCCGGGTGCCTCATTTCTTACTATGAATGTCGTTCCAACCGGGCTAAGGAAGGAGAAAGTTGTGTAAAAGATGGATAATAATTCAGAAAATCAGTCGCATACTTGTACCCATCTATACAAACAACGAAAACTATTGTTATACTCTACGCAGAGACTGATGATTTTGGCCAAAACGGGGGAGAGAGAAAGAAGATTCTTCTATAGCTATGCGAGCAGCTTGCATTCCTTTCCCCACTCCCACAAAAAAGTTACTGTCGTATTATAGAGTCGAGTCACTTTTGAGAGCCAGTTCGGTTTCTTGCTTTTCGCATTAGATGTTTTCGGTATAACACTTTATTCGTAAGTAGCACAATTTTGATGAACGAAGTTTGAGGAACTGTTGATTTCAATTGGAGAAAGGGAAGGAGTGACTTTGACACTTGTCGGCGAATATTTTGTTATGGTGTAAGCATAGGGCGTCGCATCCATGGTTCGTCCCAAAGAGCGCTGACGCGTGCCCGACGGTTCGGATCACTCACAAGTAGCCTCGACACCAAATTCCGCGCGGCAGTGATACGCACAAGAGCCGCGCCACGCAACTCCGGCTCACTGTGGATCTCCGCGGCAGGAGCACCGTCGCTATCCATTACAGGCCAGGACCACTCCCCACGGACGACGCGCAGAACCCACTTCCTGCGTGTACGCTCAGCCTCCGCGTCTAGGGGCGGAGGCGGCGAGTCGAACGGCAGAGTGCGGGTAACGAGAGC
>WNFI01089186.1_pt2 | contig 11906 bp, 11 predicted proteins | sample 5400471 | NCBI WGS metagenome assembly WNFI01 (sample SAMN13153348, study PRJNA577476) | soil metagenome | isolation source: 100 cm saprolite on Douglas fir-dominated hillslope | place: USA:California | collected 2013-09-17 | reverse complement strand
GCTACCCGCTCAGCGGCGCCGCACAGGCCCACCGCGACCTCGAGTCGCGCGGGACCACCGGCAAGCTCCTGCTCCTGCCCTGACGCAGCCTGAATAGGGAGCCGGATAATGGCCGCCCAACGAGCCTGCCGTGGTCTGCGCACAGCCGCAGCTCAGTCCCCGGCCGACAGGCCAGCGCAGAGGATTGCTCAGCCAGGTACGGATTGATCATGCTCATCTGTGGCGGTGCTTCGTCGGGCTCAGCCTCTGTACTGGCCGAAGCGCCGCGGCATTCCCCGGTGGCCGTAGGCCATCCAGCCACGGCCCGGACCCGGCGGTAGTGCGCCGCCGACGGGCAGGTCGGCGGGGTCGACGCCCACACCGAGGAGGGTGCGGGTCACTGCCTGTGCCGCGTCGAGCAGGTCGTCGAGCGCGCGGGCCAGATGCACTCCGGTGACGGCGGTGAGCACCGGGTCGTCGTGCAGTGACTCCAGCACGCTGCGCCGGATCAGCTCTTTGAGGAAAGACGCCGTGACGCCGTCGGTGCGCTCGACGGCGAGGTTCACATCCTCGTCTGTCAGCGCCAGGGGCACGTTCTGGCCGTAGAGCGTCAGCAGGCGTTCCCGGGCCGGGGCGTCCGGCAGTGCGATCTCGACTGCGACGTCGACCCGCCCTGGCCGTGCGGCCAGGGCGGGTTCCAGCAGGTCGGCGCGGTTGGTGGTCAGCAGGAATAGCAGATCGGCGTCCGGGGCCGCACCGTCCATGGCGTCGAGCAAGTCAAACAGGACCGGGCTCGACGCCGGGCCGAGCGAGCGCTCCTCGGCGACTAGGTCGACGTCTTCGAGCACGACGACGGCGGGCAGCAGGGCGCGGGCCAGATCGGTGACCGCGCCCACGGCGACCAGGGTGCGGCCGGTCAGGACCAGGCGCGTGTAGCCGGTCATCTGGCCCAGCAGGTAGCGCGTGGTGTGCGTTTTGCCGGTGCCGGGCGGGCCGTATAGCAGCAGGCCGCGCTTGAGGTGCTGCCCGGCGGCCAGCAGCGCCTGCCGGTGGTCGGCTACCCCGAGGGCATGCCGCTCGGCCCGAGCCAGCGTTGTGGCGGGCAGCACGACGTCATCGCGGCCAATGCCGGGCGGGCCGGCGAAGGTGAGGGCGACACCGCCCATCGGAGTCAGCGACACGTCGAGCAGGTGGCCGCGGTAGACGCTAAGTTCAGCGCGTAGCTGGTCCAGCTCGGCGAGCAGGCGCTGAGCCAGGCCGACCGGCAGGCCCGCGACCTCAACCTGCAGGCCAGGCTGATGCTCGTTCGGGGCCTGGATCATGACGACACAGCGGCCGTGCTGATCGGTGACCAGCAGCAGGGCTAGGCGCAGGCACCCCAGAGTCGACCCTGGCCCGTTCGGCAGGTCGGCCAGCGCAGGCGCCGTCAGCCGGAGCGGTGGCAGCGCCTCGCCCGCGACCAGCTGCTGCAGCGACAGGCCCCCGTAGTGCGACGGCAGGGCGATTCCGCGAACCTCCACCGTCCGTCCTGCGCGCGCTGACCACGCGTCGAGGGCGGTCTGCAGGTTAACGTGCTCGAACGGGGGCAGGTCGCGCGTCACCACGGAGTGCTGCGTGCCATCAGGCCCCAGGAAATGACCCACCAGCGCCGAAACCTCATTGCCTTCCCCGGCACCGGCGGCAGGCGAGTGGACCCAGTCCAGGAAATCGCGGAACGCCGCTGCGAACTCGCGGGCCTGATGCTCTGGCGCCTGATCGAGCATGGCCTGGACCTCCAGCTTCAGTGGCGGCTGCCAGCCGCCGGGACACTCCAGCCGCGGATGACGAACCCGGCCTGCTGACGGCGTCGAGACCGTCCGCCAGCTTACCCAGGTCTCGCCCGGACCCGGATCGTCCTGACTGTGCGCTGCTCTTGATCTCGGCGCGTCGAGGGAACAGCCATCGGACCAGTGAGCAGGCTCATGACCCGGCTGATCACGGCGTTCGGCTATACACCAGGGTCGAGGGTGCCGGACGCTGCATGACAGCCCAGTTCCTATCGGTGCCGGGGTAGGGCCCAGAAGAAATGCCACGAAACTGAGACTGATCTTGGTGCCAACGCTGTGAGACAACTGAGAAACCGCAGGTCGCACAAGATCGACATGTCACGGGAGATGAGACCCTACATGTCGTAATCTCACAATGGATGTCGTAACGGATGTCGTATACGACATCGTTATGAGACACGCCAGGGCATGCTACGCAGTGTGTAGGGATCAGGTTTGGATGAGCATTCGGGCTCGTACTTGAGCACTACTATGAGTATTGAGCCAGGTACTTGAGCATCTACGCCTTCCCGGTCACTGCCTGTGATTCCCGGAGCAGTCGCGGTTCACGAGAGCAGGCTGCCCGGATCGTGCCGGTCTCCGGGACGTTTCCGATCGCAGCAGGGCCGACTCGCCGCAGGCCACCGGGGCGGCCTTCGCGCGACTCCCAGCGATAGCCGTCACTCGCTAGAAGCTATCTGTCACCTCGTGGAACCGTTGGCCGTGCAACTGCTGGTGGGATCGTGACAGTCGCTGGCCGGCGAGCCGGGCGGTGATGCCGGCGTTGAAGTTGGGGCATTGCGTGATGTCCTCGTGGGGGCAGCGCAGCCCGTGCCTGATGGCCTCGCGGGCGGCCTGCGCCCTGGCGATCTGCTCGTCGAGTTCCGCGAGCTTGCGCTGCATGAGCTGTCTCCGGTCGCCGGGGCGTGCTGGCGCGGGTGGCCATGAGGGCCTTCTGCTCGGCGAGGGTGAATCCCGCGTCGCTGTGGAGCAGGATGGCGGCGACAAGCCGGGCCGCTGATTCGGGATAGCGGCGCCGCCCGGAGATCCTGGCCGGCGCGGGGAGCAGGCCGAGTTCCTCGTAGTACCGCAGGGCCGAGGCGGTGACTCCCGCGCGGCAGGCCAGCTCGCCGATGGTGAGCTGGCCGCCGGGCGCGTTGACTTCAGGGGCACTTGAAGGCGTTGACTGCCGGCCATGGGAACACGACATGAGGGAAGCATGCCACGGGCAGTGAAGCGGGCAGTGACTGCGGCCGTCGAGTACGGGGTCGCGCCTGGGTGGTCTCGCTGCTCGGTGTGCAGCCCGCCAGCCGGGTCCTTGAGATCGGCTTCGGTCCCGGCCTGGCGATCGCGGAACTGGTCCGCGCCGGCGCAGGTCACGTGACCGGCATCGACCATTCCGGTGTGATGCTCCGGCAGGCATCCAGGCGCAACGCTGCCGCTATCCGGGCCGGGCGGGTCACCCTGATGAGAGCTTCGGTCGATCAGATTCCGCCCGCTCTCGATGGTCCCTTCGACGCCATCCTCGCCGTCAACTCCCTCGGGTTCTGGCCCGCGCCGGCTGAGCGGCTCGCCGAGCTGCGCCGGCGGCTGGCGCCTGGCGGGCGCGTTGCCATCGCGTCCCAGCCCCGCTGCCCCGGGGCCACGGCGGACACGTCCCGCAGCGCCGCCCGCGAAATCGAGGACCTGCTGCGGGGAGCCGGCTTCACGCACCTGAGCACCCAGACCCTCCGTCTCACCCCGCCAGTGGCCTGCGTCCTCGCCGCTAGTCCGGGCCCGTCCGCCTGACCGGCGGTGACGGCACCGCTGGGAATCCGCTCAGATGCCGAGGATCTCCGGGAGATGGTGACACCTGCTGCCGGAGCCAGCCACAAATCACTCGCCCAGTCCCGCGAGAAAGACGCCAGTGACACAACGTAAACATGGCCGCAGCACCCAATGCTCAACTACCCGGACCGGCCTTGCCCGAGCACTGCTCAACTACATGCAAAACCCCAGGTCGCGCTGCTCTATATCCGACCCTGCAAGCAGCTGTTGTATGGTCTCAGATCCAGTGACCAAATATGACTGTGCGCTGGCGGCAGGGGAGGCTGCCTAAGATGGCTCCGCTTCTTCGCAGGTGGCCCGCCCGCGGTCCGCTAGCTCCCCGACGTGTTGATCGGAACGATGTGCAGCGTGCTGGCCTGCTGCACGAACGACTGGCTGATCGTGAACTGCCACCGCCCGTCCAGCACGATCTTCAGCAGCTGCCCGATCGTCAGCGGCATGCCCTTCGAGGGTCGGCTGCCGGCCGCCTCGGCGACGTTGTCCTCAATGATGCTGAACTCCGCGACGTTCGGCCTGAAGATCGAGATATCGAGCCCAGCTTCATAGGACTCCTCGACCATGACTCCGCCGGGCAGTCTGTAGGCCCGGCAGATCTTTCCGAGGCCAGCACAGCCGAAGTCGCGCGGCGTCGAGCCGGCCCTCATCATGGTGGCCTGGAGCAGGCCCGCGCCGATCCGCGTGGTGATCTCGTTGAAATACGCATACGCGACCCCTGTTCCGTTGAAGTTGCTGTCGGCCTGGATCTGGCTCGTCCGCGTGCCGGCCGGCAGGTCGTCGATGAGCAGCTGACCGACCGACTGACTCGTGATGGGCACCGGGTTGACTTCCGGGGTGCTCACCAGCCCCGCCGGGCGCTGGAACACCATCGCATCCGCCGACGGCGTGCGAGCGCGCGCGATCGCCCTTCTCGCCGCGTGCGCTCTGTGTGCTCCGCCCGCCGGGACGATGCGGACGTGACCGCCGGGAGCAGCCGGAGACAGGGCTCCGACGGCCGCCGGCACACCCAGCGCCAGGCCCGGCAGGATAGCGGCCGCCGCGCAAATGCCGGCGGCCCAGTGACGGCGGCGGGTCCTGCGGGCGGCGCGCACCGCGCCGCCGATGATGTGCGGGCCGGGCGGCGGCTCGGCACCTGCCATGGCCTGGTGCAGCAGGTCTCAGACCGTTGTCTCGTTCATGTTCGGTGTCTCCATGCAGTCTCAGAAGTCAGTCGGTGAGCGTCAGCTCGGGCAGGCTGTGGCCAAGCGCCTGGCTGGCCGGCGTGGTCGGGCACGCTGCCGACCGGGATCTCACCGGACTTGCGTGTCCGGCGCTGGCTCAGGTAGGCATTCACCAGAGTGCGGTGCGCGTAGGCGTGCGCGTTCTCCTGCCTGCTGATGCGGCGCCAGGCCAGCAGCGTCTTCGTGAGCGCGATCTGGGTCAGGTCCTCGGCCGCATGCCAGTCACCGCACAGCAGATAGGCGGTCCGCCGCAACCTGAGCATCTCAGTCGCGGCGAACTCGGTGAACTCGTCCGGGCACTCCACATCGCTCCCTTTCGTCGCAAGGGGTGGTCACACACCAGATGCCGCGGCACCCGCTGCGGATTGCATCCGGATTCCGTAACTGCCCGCCGGGCCGGAGACCGACCATCGGCCAGACCGTGGAGACGCTGGAACAGCGGCGCTGGGGCCAAGCGGACGAGGACGTCCCCGGACCGGCGGCAGTGTCCCTAGTCCGCAGGTCAGGCGCACCCGATGCAGGGTGGCCGACGACTACAGCCGAAGAAATGCCACGAGTTTGAGACTGATCTTGGTGACATCGTCGTGAGACAACTGAGAAAGCCCAGGTCGTACAAGATCGATGCGTCACGCGCGGTGAGACCCTACGATACGGTCGTAGGTGTCACGTTGCGTGTCGGAATCTCATAATGCCGTGCCCTCGCGCAGGCTCGAAACGGCTCTGGCCAGGCGCATGATGCCGTCTGCAATCGCCCGCTCGTTGAGGTTCGAGTACCCAAAGATGAGGCCGCCACGCGGCGTGGGCGACAGCCGGTAAGGCGACACGCCGGCGACGGCGGCTCCTTCACGGGCCGCCGCCGCGATCACTGTCGCCTCCTCGAGATCCCGGGGCAGCCACGCGACCAGGTGCAGGCCAGCGGCAATCCCGGCCGGTTCCAGTTCGGGCAGATGCTGGGCCAGCGCTGTCAGGAGCGCGTCGCGGCGGGAACGATACATGGGGCGCATGCGCCGTAGATGGCGATCGAACTCGCCCCGGGCGAGGAAGTCAGCAAAGGTCAGCTGGTCCAGGATGGGAGAGCCGCGGTCGGCCAGCAGCTTGGCCTCGGCGAACGGCTCGACGAGCTCGGGCGGCAGGATGAGCCAGCCGAGCCGGAACCCGGGTGCCAGAGTCTTACTGGCGGTCCCCGCGTAAGCGACCCGGTTGGGATCCAGGCCTTGCATGGCGCCGATCGGGGCGCGGTCATAGCGGTATTCGGCGTCGTAGTCGTCCTCGAGGACCACCGCCCCGGTCCGCTGCGCCCACCCGAGCACCGCGGCGCGCGCCTGGGGGGAGAGCACGCCCCCGGTCGGCCATTGGTGCGATGGAGTCAGGATGAGGACGTGGGCATCGAGTTCGGCCACGGCGTCCACGCGCACGCCGTCGTCGCCCACCGGCACGCCGACCACGTTCAGGCCCAGCGCCTGCGCGATGGGGCGGGCATCGTCAGAAGCCGACGGGTCCTCGACGGCCACCGTTCTGGCGCCGCGGGCGGCCAGCACTCCCATCAGCAGCGACACCGCCTGCGCGTAGCCGCTGGTGATGACGATCGTCTCAGGATCGGCGTTGGTCCCCCGCACACGGTTGAGGTAGGCGGCGAGCGCCGAGCGAAGCTCCACGGCCCCATGGCCGTCGAGGTAGCCCAGACGTTCGTCGGCGGCCTCGGTCAGAACGCGGCGCACGGAGCGCAGCCACGCTGCCCGCGGGAAGGCTGCGACGTTGCCGCGGCCGTAGCCGAAGTCGACCACAGGGCGAGGCGGGCGCGACAGAGCGCGCCGCCCAGGCCCCAGCGCGGCGGCTGGCGGTACTGCGGTTGGCGCGGGCGCCACCTGCGTGTAGCCGCCGCTGCGGCTGGTCAGGTACCCCTCGGCCACGAGCTGCGCGTAGGCCTCGACGACGACCCCGCGCGTGACACCCAATTCAGCTGCCAAGGCGCGGGTCGGCGGTAGCGCAACGCCGGCCGGCAGGGCTCCCGAGCGGATCCGCTGGCGGATCGACGCCTCGATCTGGCGGTGCAGCGCGTCCCCGCCCTTGCGCTCCAGGTCGATCGCCAGCTCCGAGACCGGCGACAAATTGGTCCTCAAATATGACACAGAACTGGATCTTATCAAGGGGACCGATTCCTGGAAACCTGCGTGTCATGACCACTACAGCACAGCTCCTCACCACTACCGTTCGCCGTTCCCACTTCGACGGTCACGTCCTCACTCCAGGCACCCGCGGGTACGACTCCGCCCGGTCGGTCTGGAATGGGATGATCGACCACCGCCCGAAGCTGATCGCCCAGTGCGCCTCGGTCGACGACGTCGTCACCGCGGTGGGCATCGCCCGTGAGAGCGACCTGGAGATCGGTGTCCGTTGCGGCGGCCACAACATCGCCGGTCTCGCTGTGCCGCACGGCGGGCTCATGATCGACCTCACTACGCTGGGCCGTGTCACCGTCGATCCGGTCGCACGGCGCGCCCGGGTGCAGGGCGGCGCGATGCTCGGCGCCCTGGACCGTGCCACGCAGCCCTTCGGCCTCGCCACAACGGCCGGCAACGTCTCGCACACCGGCGTCGGCGGGTTGACACTGGGCGGCGGCATGGGCTGGCTGGCGCGCCGGCACGGTCTCTCCTGCGACAACGTCGTGTCCTGCACCGTCGTCACTGCGGACGGCGACGTCGTGCGCGCGTCCGCCGATGAGCACCCCGACTTGTTCTGGGGCCTGCGCGGCGGTGGCGGCAACTTCGGAATCGTCGTCGAGTTCGAGTTCCGGCTGCATCGCGTCGGCACGCGGGCCCTGGTCGCCGAGCTCACCTTCCCGCTCGACCGCGCCGCCGCAGCGCTGCGCGGCTGGCGCGACCTAGCCGAGGAGGCCGCCCGCCAGGCCACGCTGACCGCCGAGATCTCCGGCGACACCGTCACCCTCGGATACGTGTGGGTGGGCGACCCGGAGGCCGGTCGGACGATGCTGCCAGCGCTGCGCTCCGTCGGCGCGCCGGACGGCGAAGTCGTCCGCGAGCTCTCCTACACCGAGCTCCAGACCCGCGACGACAGCATCGAGGGCCACGCGTACCGGCGCTACTGGAAGGGCCACTACCTCCCCGAGCTGTCCGACCGCGCGATCGGGGCGGTCGTGAACCGCGACCCGGCGGACGCCGCCCTGCCGGGCGTCAGCCTCCAGGCTTATGGCGGCGCGATCGCCGACGTCGACGATGACGCGACGGCGTTCAGCCATCGCCGTACACGCTTTGAGTACGTCGCCGCCGTGAAATGGAGCGATCCCGGCGAGGACATCCTGCGGATGGGAGCAGCACGGCGGGCGGCCGCCAAGCTAGATCCGTTCGCCGCGGGCGCCTATGTCAACGCGCTCAGCGACGAGGGCGCGTCGGGCGTGCGCCGCGCCTACTCCGAGGCCAAGCGCGCGCGCCTGACCCAGGTCAAGGACGCCTACGACCCGGACAACGTCTTTCACCTCAACCACAACATCGCCCCCACCGAGCACTGTGACCGGTGAGTTCGGCGCCAGGGTTCGCCTGAACTTGCATCGAGTTCGAAGGCCGCGCCGCCGGCTCGCAGCCGGGCTGGCTGTCAGGGTTCTTTGTGGGCTAGTAGAGACTGGGTAAGCGCGTCCATCGGGACGGTATCGAGCAGGGCGCGGGTCTCGGCGACGACCCGGCTGGCGAAGGCAGGATCGCGGACCTGGGCGGATGCGGCCATCGGCTTGCCATTTTCGTCGTAGTAAACCCCTGTCTGGCCGGGCTCGCCGGTCAGGACCTTGGTGATGACGCGGGCGGCGTGCTTGGGGGTGCTCCAGTACTTGATGAAAGGTGCCAGCTGTGCGAGCACGTACTTCGCGATGAACTGGAGGAAGGCGCTGGCGTCACGTCCGAGGCCGGTGCTGGGGTTGAAACCAGGCTCGACGGCGTTGAAGCGCAGGCGCGGCGTCTCCCGCGCGAGCGCGAAGACCGTTGCGAGCTCGCACTGCTTGGAGGTGGCGTAGGCGTCGAAGCCCGGCCTGGGCGAGCCGCCGGGGGCCCATTCACCGCGAGCGCTGGCTTCTGCGGAGATGTAGCGCCCGCCGCGGAAGCCGGCGGCGACCGCGGGCTTGCGCCCGGGATCCTCAACGCCCGAGCAGATGAACACGACGTTCGCGCCATCGGGCAGATGGGGCATGAGCGCCTCCGTGAACGCGAACGGCCCGAGGTGGTTGGTCGCGAAGGCGAGGTCCCACCCCTGCGCGCTACGGTCGGCATGGTTCGGCATGATGCCCGCATTGTTGAGCAGGCCGGCGATCGGAAGATCGAGCGCGACGATCTCTGCGGCCGCGCGCCGCGCGCTCGGGATGTCGGACAAGTCGCAGACGACCGATACCGCGTGGCCGGCGGGCTGCGCCTCGATCTCGGCCTCGATCTTCCTGAGCTTGCCCGGGTCACGGCCGACCAGCACGACGGTGCCGTGCCTGGCGAGCTCGAGCGCGGTGCGGCGGCCGATCCCGGACGTCGGCCCGGTGATGACCCATGCCCTGGCGGGTGACGCGCTGTGGCCGGTGTTCTGCATGTCGATTCCTTTGCGGTGGTGGTTGAGATCAGGCGGTGGCCGGGACGGTGGGCCCGGCGAGTACCCGCCAGATGGCGTCGAACGCGACGCTGCTGAGGACCTCGGCCTCGGCAGGCTCGCGGATCACCGCGTCGATCGTCGTGTCGGCGATCGCGTTCGTCAGGGCCAGGACGAAGCCGAGTGGCGCATCCCGCATCGGCCCGCTGGCCCGGCTCCGCTCCAGCAGGTCCGCGATGCCGCGGAACGCAGCGCGCACCGTCCGGTGACTGTCGGCGGTGATGTCATCCGCTACTTCGAGCTGTGCGAGTGCCCGCCGCTTCTCCGGGTTGCTCGTGGCCCAGCGCAGCCACTGCGTCCACATGTGGCGGACCTGCTCGCGGGGATCGCCCCCGGCGTCAAGGCCGGCGGTCGCCGCCGCCGCCATCTCGGTCTTCAGGGCGACGTAGAGCTCGTTCAGGAGTGCCGCTTTAGTGTCGAAGTAGACGAACAGCGAACCATTGGAGACGCCCGCCTCCTTCGCGATCGCCGCTGTCGGCGCCGCGAGCCCCTGGGACGCGATGACGCGGGCCCCTGCCGACAAGATCGCGTTACGCCGATCCTCACTTCGTGGTCTGGGCATGACACGATCATATAAAAGAGTGTCTAGTCAGTCAATCTGTGACGTCGCCCACCAGCTGAAGGGGCCGCCCGGTCCTCGTCTCCGCTGCCGGTTCCGCCTAGCTGTTTCGGATCACGGCAACGTGATCGCCTTCCGCACATCTGCCGCCGGCGCCGGCCGGGGCGCCGGGGCCACAAGCTCAGCGGCTCGGGACAACCGCCATTACACCTCGCCCGGACCAGCTACCGGCGGGCGCATGACCGCCGAGGTCGTCCTCGCATGCCTGGTCGCCCTCGGCGCATTCGGCTGGTTCATCTGGCTCATCCGCAGGCAGCGCCGGACATTAGGACCCGGTGAGAACCAGGCCGACATTGGCTACTCCGGCGGCTGCCTGACGGAGGCTCCCCGTTTCCGGCACCTTCCAGCTTCCGGTGACCCGCGACAAAGCCAAGCAGCGGCAGCGTGTCGCCGCCCGCAACGCCGATCGCCAGGTCCACGTCCTTGAGCGCCCACTCGAGCGGGAACTCGGGCGCGTAGTCGCCTAGCTCCATCTTGTGAAGCTTGGCGTCGGCGATCGGCGCGTCCAGCGGGCCGCCCTCGATGGCCTCGGCCAGGCTGGCAGGGTCAACGCCCAGTCGGCCGGCCAGCTCTAGCGCCTCGGCCACGCCCTCGATGAGGACGGACATGTAAGCGTTGACGACCAGCTTCATCCTGCTGCCCTGGCCCGTCTCACCCAGCCACACGGTCTTGCGGCCGATCGCGGAGAATGCCGGGCTCACGATCGCCTCCGCCGCGGGCGGGCCGGAGGCAAGGATGAGCAACTGGCCGGCCGCGGCGGGGCCCTTGCTGCCCGACACCGGTGCGTCCACGAGCATCACGTCGGGACGGAGCCGGACGAGCCGCCTGGCTGCCTCAGCCGTGGCCGTCGCGCCGATCGTGCCCATCTGCGCCCACACGGCGCCCTCGGCAAAGGCGGCGGCTACGCCACCGTCGAAGATCACCGAGTTCACCACATCGGCGGTCGGCAGCATCGTGATCACTACGCGCGCATCCCGGACCGCCTCCTCCGGCGACGCAACTGCCAGCGCTCCGGCATCGGAGAGCGGCGCCATCGCCGACGGCGACCGGTCCCAGACCGTCGTGCGCATTCCGGCAGCGACCAGGTTGCGGGCCATCGCCGAACCCATGATGCCGATCCCAAGCACCGCCACCGGCGCGTTGTCTCCATTGTTGTCCGTACCAGCCATCCGCATCTCCTCTCTACAGCCAGGTCAGCGGCTCACTGCGAGCGTCCCGGACGGCTCGCCGACCGTCCGCTCACATTGAGACGGCCGCTTGTACAGCACCATCCCCCTGCTCGGCAGGCCGGAACACGCCGATGATGTAACAGTTAACGAGCCTGTCGTCCCGGCAGACTCGGCCCGCTGAGGCCGGCTCATCCAACCCGGGCCAAACGCGATGCGCGTCGGCCTGGCCTCAGCACCGGAAGGGAGCCATCGCGTGCCTGGTCACCTACTTGGCAGTCAGCGCCCTGACGGTCACGCTGATGGGCCGACCCGGTGACGCAGTCACGGCTGTGATAACCACGGCAGTGGTAATGGTCGTGGCCGCCGTGAACCCCCGCAACGCATGGCAGCAGCCCATCCTCCGCTTCGCCGATCCCATCATCGGCGTCGCGGTCGGCGTCGCGGCCGCCTGGATCGGCCTCCGCCTCACCCGCCCGCCGGCTAACCAGGCCAGGTAACTTAAAGCGCGGCCCTCAACTTCGGTAGCCGTACGGCCTGCAAGGCAACCCACCCCGGGCGGTCAGGCATGCGCAGTGAGTGCGGAGGTGCCGTAGACTATCCGCGCGTCTAGCGCTCGTAGCTCAACGGATAGAGCATCTGACTACGGATCAGAAGG
>WNFI01001366.1_pt1 | contig 11906 bp, 13 predicted proteins | sample 5400471 | NCBI WGS metagenome assembly WNFI01 (sample SAMN13153348, study PRJNA577476) | soil metagenome | isolation source: 100 cm saprolite on Douglas fir-dominated hillslope | place: USA:California | collected 2013-09-17 | reverse complement strand
CGGGAGTGCGGGCGACCTGCGGGCCGCCTGGCTCTGCTCCCTGGCCCGCTGGGTGGCTCGTGCGTGGCGCCTCGATGCGCTCGACCTCGTAGTCGGTCCGGTTGTAGACGGCCATGACGCCTGCATCGTATGGTTCAGGATTTTCTCGGTGACGTGCGGCAGCACCCCGAGCGTGTTGAGGCGCGTTGCGCAGGTGCGGCGCAGGTCATGCGGCCGGAATATACTGGTGGACAAGCCCAGAGACGTCTAGACGGAATAAGGCGCGAAATCCTCAAGTTACACTCGCACGCCGAGGTATGAGAATTCTGTTCGTCTGTCTCGGCAACATCTGCCGCTCACCCACCGCCGAAGGCGTGCTGCGCACACTCGCCGCACGCGAAGCGCCCGAGCTTTCGATCGAAGTGGATTCCGCGGGCACCGCCGCCTACCACGTCGGCGAGCCGCCTGACCCACGCACCCGCCAGGCTGCCGCGCGCCGCGGCTACGACCTCACGGCGCTGCGCGCGCGGATCGTGGAACCCGGCGACTTCGAGCGCTTCGATCTGATCCTGGCCATGGACCGGGAGAACCTGCGGGTGTTGCAGCGCCGGGCCCCGACCGGCGCTCACGAGCGTTTGCGGCTGTTCCTGGAGTTCGGCCCCGAAGCGAGCCCGACGGAGGTCCCGGACCCTTATTACGGCGGACCCAACGGCTTCGAGGAGGTGCTCGATCTGGTCGAGGCTGCCACCCGGGGCCTGCTCGCACACCTGCGCAGCCGCGCGGCCTGAGCCGCGCAGCACCCTTACTCCTCAGGATCCGAGCCGTCCTTCTCCGTCGGGGTGGAGGACCACACGACGTAAGGCTTACCACGCTCGCCCCCATCGGGCTTCGGCGCGGGCTCGAAGTGCGCGAGCGGAGCCGGCTCGTGCGGCGGGGCAGGCTCGCGCGGCTCGGCGTGATATTCGCGCGGCGGGGCAGGCTCGCGAGCCTCCCGCTCAGGCGCCGGCATGGGCCCCTGCGGCACCGGTGCCGCGCTCGCCGCGACAGGCGCGGGTGCTGACACTCCCGCCTCGTGCGGGACATCGCGCTCCGATGCGCCCGCGGGGCTCATTCCCGGGCCGGCCTCACGCGCACCGCCGCCACCGCCGCCACCGCCACCGCCGCGTCGGCCGCGACGGCGACCCCGTCGGCCGCGGCCGCTGCCCCCCGGACGATCCGCGCGTGCCTCACCGGGCGCCGCCGCGGATGTGCCGATCGCCGGAGGCGGCGCGCCCGTCTCCACGCGCGGGGGACTCTCCGGTCCAGCCTCGCCGCGATTCCCGCGCTCCCCGCCACGCTCGCCGCCGCGGCCCGCGAAGCGCTCGTGTCGGCGGCTCTGATCGCGGCCGCGATCGCGGCCGTCGCGATTGCGGTCCCGGTCGCGGCCATCGCGCGGCTCGCTGCGCTCGCGCCGCGCCCCCTCGGTATTGCGTCCGTGGCGCGAGTGCTCGCGCCGCCCCTCGCGGCGCCCCTCATCGCGGCGCGGGCTGCGTGGTGCCGCGCCCGCACCTGGGGCGGACGCGGACGCGCCCGCCGGCTCGCCTGCGAGCAGCCGCACGAAGCGCGACCATAAGCCGCCGGGCGCGTGCTCATGCGCCTCGCCATGCCCCGCCGCGGGGGCCGGCGGGGTGCTCGGTGCGGTGGTCGCGGGCAACATGGTGGCGACCGCCGGGGCCTCGGCCTGCGGCTTCCTGTCCTGGCTGCCGGGCTCGGCGAGCTCGGGTGCCGTTGGCATGAGGTAGGTCGCCTGGCGCTGCTCGGGCAGTTCCATCTCGTCGTCGCGTACCCGCCTGATCGAGTACTCCGGCGTCTGGATGTTCTCGTTCGGCACGATGAGCAGCTCCGCCTCGCTCTTGTCCTCGAGCGTGCGCAGCCATTCGCGCTTCTCGTTGATGAGATAGGTGGCGACCGCCACCGGCACCTGCGCGATCACGCGGGCGGTGCGGTCCTTGCGCAACTCCTCACCGATCAGGCGCAGCACCGCCAGCGTCATCGATTCGACGCTGCGGATGCTGCCGATCCCGACGCAGCGCGGGCAGACGATGTGACTCGATTCCCCGAGTGAGGGCCGCAACCGCTGGCGCGACATTTCCAGCAGGCCGAAGCGCGACAGCCGCCCGATCTGGATGCGGGCGCGGTCCATCTTCATCGCCTCGCGCAGCCGGTCCTCGACGTCGCGTTGGTTCTTGGCGGACTCCATGTCGATGAAGTCGATGACGATGAGCCCGCCGATATCACGGATCCGCAGCTGCCGGGCGATCTCGTCCGCGGCCTCGAGGTTGGTGTTGGTCGCGGTGGTCTCGATGTCACTGCCGCGCGTGGCGCGTGCCGAGTTGATGTCGATCGACACCAGTGCCTCGGTGTAGTCGATGACGATGCTGCCCCCCGAGGGCAGTTGCACCTTGTGGGCGTAGGCGGACTCGATCTGGCTCTCGATCTGGAAGCGCGTGAATAGCGGGATGTCATCCGAATAGAGCTTGAGCTTGCGCTGCGCATCGGCGGGCATGAAGCGCTGCATGTACTCCTGGGCCTTCTGGAAGGCGGCCTGATCGTCGACGAGCACCTCGCCGATATCGTCGGAGAGGTAATCGCGCATCGAACGCGTCACCGCATCGCTCTCGCGGAAGACGAGGAACGGCGCCGCACGCCCGCGCCCCGCCGCCTCGATCTGCTCCCACTGCGCCTTGAGGTTATCGAGGTCCCATTGCAGCTCGGGCGCCGCGCGCCCGACCCCGGCGGTGCGCACGATGGCGCCCATCCCCTCCGGGACCTGCAGCTGGTTCATGACCTCGCGCATCTGGTCGCGGTCCTCGCCCTCGATGCGGCGTGATACGCCTCCGGCGCGGGGGTTGTTCGGCATCAGCACCAGGAAGCGCCCGGCGAGGCTGATGAAGGTGGTGAGCGCCGCACCCTTCGTGCCGCGCTCCTCCTTCTCGACCTGCACGATGACTTCCTGGCCCTCGGAGAGCAGCTCGCGGATGTTCATCCGGTTGCCCTGGGGGGGCTGGCGGAAGTACTCCCGGGTGACTTCCTTGAGCGGCAGGAAGCCGTGGCGCTGGGTGCCGTAATCGACGAAGCAGGCTTCGAGCGAGGGCTCGACGCGCGCGATGCGCGCCTTGTAGATGTTGGCTTTCTTTTGTTCGCGGGAAGGTAAATCGATACTCAGGTCAAAGAGCTTCTGTCCATCAACCAGAGCTACGCGCAACTCCTCTTCCTGAGTTGCATTCACAAGCATTCTCTTCATGTGCCCCTACTGTGCAGTGAGGGGCCGGCAGGCGTGCGGCGGGAGGCCGCCGGACCTTAAGTCCGCGGCAGCGAAGATTCCTTGAACCTGATCTAAGGAGAGCGAATCTCATGATTCACGGCAGTGCCCGCCGCGTGCGGCGGTGCGCAAGGGAAACCTTCGGTCAACCGACGGCGCTCCCTGGCGGAAGTCTCGAAACGAGATTCAACGCAGGCGGCGCGATCCTGTCGGCCCATTGCGATGGCCTCGATTTCTCGAACGCCAACTAAACGGGCGGCGGCCTCGGCCGCCAACCACTGATGCGTCCGCTGTGCGGACGACCTGCAGAGTATACTTGAGAGACCGTTGTAGAAACAATGCCTTACGCCGGAGACCCCTTGCCGGACCTCGATTCCTCCGGGATCCGCACCCCCGTGCAGCACACCGAGGTGAGCCCGGAGGAGGGCGGCCAGAGGCTCGACAATTACCTGCAGAGGCGCCTGGCGGGCGTGCCGCGCAGCCGCCTGTACCGCCTCATCCGCAAGGGCGAAGTGCGGGTCAACGGCCACCGTGCCGGCCCCGAGACGCGGCTGCAGCCGAAGGACCGGATCCGCATCCCGCCCGTGCGGCTCACGCCTGCCGCGGCGCCGGGGAGGCCTTCCGCGGCACTCTGCGCGCAGCTGCGCAGCGCCATCATCTACGAGGACGAGAAGCTCCTCGTGCTCGACAAGCCCGCCGGCCTGGCCGTGCACGGCGGAAGCGGCCTCTCCTTCGGCGTCATCGAAGCGCTGCGCGAGCTGTACCCCGAGGAGGGGCTCGAGCTTGCGCACCGGCTCGATCGGGATACGAGCGGGTGCCTCCTCATCGCACGACGTGCCGCGACGCTGCGCACGCTGCATGCGCTGCTGCGTGAGGGGCAGGTGGAGAAGCGCTACCTCGCCCTCCTGAGAGGCAGATGGGAGCTCGGCGCGAAGCGCATCGACGTGCCGCTGCGCACCGACACGCGCGTCGGCGGGGAGCGCACGGTGCGCGCCGCGCCCTCCGGCAAGCCCTCGGTGAGCGAGTTCCGCCCGGTGCAGTTTTTCGCCAGGACGGCAACGCTCATGGAGGTCACGCTGCGCACCGGGCGCACGCACCAGATCCGTGTCCACGCGCAGCATGCGGCGCATCCCGTGGCGGGGGATGAGAAATACGGCGACGCCCCCTTCAACGAACAGCTGCGCGCGCTCGGCCTGAGGCGGATGTTTCTGCACGCGCACAGCCTCAGCTTCAAGTGGCCGCAGGGCGGGGAGTTCAGCATCAACGCACCGCTCCGCCGCTCAGGGCACCGGGTAGCCGGCGCCGCGCAGCGCGGCTGCGAGCCAGATGAGCGGCAGGCCGATCAGCGCGGTCGGATCCTGACTCTCGATGCACTCGAAGAGTGAGATGCCGAGCGCTTCGGCCTTGAAGCCACCGGCGCAGTCGTAAGGCTGCTCACACGCCACGTAGCGCTCGATCTCGGCGGCCGAGAGAGAGCGGAACACGACCGTGGTGGTATCAACGTGCGCCAGCCGTACGCCCGAGCCGACTCCCAGCACCGCGCACGCCGTATAGAAACGGGCGGTCCGACCGCTCAGCGAGGCGAGCTGCGCGCGGCTGCGCGGGGCGTCGCCGGGCTTGCCGAGCAGCCGCTCCCCGACCGCGGCCACCTGATCGCTCCCGATCACGATCGCGCCCGGATGCCGCCGCGCGATCGCCTCCGCCTTGGCGAGCGCCAGCCGCAGCGCACGATCGGCGGCCGACTCACCCTCGATCGACTCCTCGGGCAGCTGCGGGGAGAGCGATTCGAACGCGAGCCGCAGCCGCGAGAGCAATGCGTGACGGTAGGGGGAGCCGGAAGCGAGGATGAGCGGTGGCAGGATCACTGGGCGCGCTTGAATCGCCTCCGAGAAAACAAGGGCTTAGCGCTAAAATACGGTTTTGACTTGCCCGGGGTCCCTACCTATTATACGCGCCCCATGCCGGAGCCTTGGTCGAGGCCGCTCGAGGTCGACCGGCTGGCCGACGGCGGAGCCGAGCTCGACTTCGCCGTCCCGCTGGCCGAGCTTCCAGGCTTGCGTCCGCTGCGCGTGGCTTTGAGCGGCAGAGTGCAGGGGCGCGTGCATTTCAGGCGCGAAGCGGGGATCGCGGTGGCGGAGCTCGCCCTCGAGGGCACCGCGACCCTCGAGTGCCAGCGATGCATGAAGCCGATGGAGCTGCCGCTGCGTGCGGAGGTGCGTCTGGGGCTCATCGCCCGGGAGGCGGACGTGGCGCAGGTGCCTGCGGATCTCGAGCCGATGCTGGCGCCCGGCGGCCGCGTCAGCCTCGGCGAGCTCATCACGGAGGAGTTGTTGCTGTCGCTGCCCATCGTGCCGTTGCACCGCGGGAGCGAGGAGTGCGGGTCGGCACCGGCGGCCGCGCCGGTGGCAGGAGTGCAGCGTGACGGCGAGGCGACGCATCGGCCGTTTGCGCAACTTGCCGAGCTGTTGAAACGTCAGGATTGAGCATCGTTGGAGGAGCGTGACCCATGGCCGTCCAGAAGAGCCGCAAGACCCCTTCGTGCCGCGGGATGCACCGCTCGCACGACGCGCTTGTGAAGCCCGCGCTATCGACCGACCCGCAGTCGGGCGAGACGCACCTGCGCCACCGCATCACACCGGACGGCTTCTACCGCGGCCGGCGCGTGCTCGAGAAGCCTGTGGCGACCGAAGACAAGGACTAGTCCGCAAGCCTCACTTCCGAGCCGAAGGGCCTGAGTGCTGCCGATCGCAATCGATGTGATGAGCGGCGACTATGAGCCGCGCGAATACATTGCGGGCGCGCTGCGCGCGCTGGCAGACGACCCCGAGCTGCGTGCGCAGCTGGTGGGCGATCCCCAGCTGATCCAGGCGGCGCTCGCACCGCTGCCTCATTCGGTGCGCGAGCGCGCCGGCATCGTGGCCGCCTCGCAGGTAGTCACGATGCACGAGAAGCCGCGCGAGGCGATCCGCCGCAAGAAAGACTCCTCGATGCGCATCGCGGTCAACCAGGTGCAGGAGGGGCGGGCCTGCGCGTGCGTGAGTGCCGGCAACACCGGCGCGCTGACCGCGATCGCCCACTTCGTCCTCGGAACGCTCCCCGGAGTCGAGCGCGCGGCGATCGTCTCGGCCCTCCCCGCCGCCCACGGCCATACGCACATGCTGGACCTCGGCGCCAACACCAAGGCGACGCCGGCGCAGCTGCTGCAGTTCGCGGCCATGGGCGCGATCATCGCGCGCGACGTGTACGGTCTTGCGGCTCCGCGCATCGGGCTGCTCAACATCGGCGAAGAGGACATGAAGGGCCACGAGGTCGTGCAGGCAGCCCACGCGCTGCTCGGGCGCGCGGGGCTGAACTACGTCGGCTTCGTGGAGGGCGATGACATCTTCTCCGGGGACGTCGACGTCGTGGTGACCGACGGCTTCACGGGCAATGTGGCACTGAAGGCCATGGAAGGCGTCGCGCGGCTCATCGCCGATCGCATGCGCGCGGAATTTCGCCGCTCCTTCCTCAGCCGGCTCGCGGGGCTTCTCGCCGGCCCGGTGCTGCGCCGTGCGGCCGCCGGACTCGACCCGCGCCGCTACAACGGCGCCTGCATGGTGGGGCTCGCAGGGATCGTGGTAAAAAGCCACGGTCGAGCCGACGGTGTCGCCTTCGCGCGCGCCATCGGCATGGGGGTGCTGGCGGCACGGCACGAGCTGACGGCGCACATTGCGCACGCACTGCAGGCTGAAGGGACGGCCAGTTGATCTATTCGCGCATCGCCGGGACCGGCTCGCATCTTCCGGAGAAGGTGCTGACCAACTTCGATCTGGAGAAGATGGTCGACACCACCGATGAGTGGATCCGCACGCGCACCGGCATCGAGCGGCGTCGCATCGCCGCCGAGGGCGAGACGACGGTGGACCTCGCGGAGCAGGCCGCACGGCGCGCGCTCGAGGCGGCGGGAGTGGCTCCGGCCGAGGTCGACTTCATCGCCTTCGGCACCACGACGCCCGATCTGGTGTTTCCCAACTGTGGCACGCTGCTGCAGCAGCGCCTCGGCTGTCGCGGCGTGCCCGCCTTCAGCATCGAGACCGCGTGCGCGGGATTCATGTACGCGCTGTCGATCGCCGACAAGTACGTGCGCTGTGGCGAGGTGCGGCGCGCGCTGGTGGTCGGTGCGGAGACGCTGTCACGCATCACCGACTGGAACGACCGCGCCACCGCCGTGTTGTTTGGCGATGGGGCGGGCGCGGTGCTGCTCGAGCCCAGTGCCGCTCCCGGCATTCTCTCGACGCACCTGCACTCGGACGGTGAGCACAAGGACCTCCTGTACTGCCCCAGCGGCGTGTCCACGGGTCTGCATGCGCCGCTCGTGATCGTCATGGCGGGGAACGAGGTCTTCAAGGTCGCGGTCACCAAGCTCGGCAGCGCCGTCGATGAGGCGCTGGCCGCGAACGGGCTCGACCGCAGCGCCCTCGACTGGCTGGTGCCGCACCAGGCGAACATCCGCATCATCCAGGCGACCGCACGCCGGCTCGACATACCCATGGAGCGGGTGATCGTCACGGTGCAGGATCACGGCAATACCTCGGCGGCCTCGGTGCCGCTCGCGCTCGATGTGGCGGCGCGCGACGGGCGCATCAAGCGCGGCGAGCTGCTGCTGCTCGAGGCTTTTGGTGGAGGCTTTACCTGGGGCTCGGCGCTGGTGCGCTACTGAGGCGGCTGCGGGCGCTCGCCCGGCACGAAAAAAAACGCCGCGCGACCGCGGCGTTTCGATCAAATCGCGAAGGATCTTTTACTTGGACACCGACCGCTTGAACATCCGGTCGATCTTCTCATTGGTCGCATCACAGCACGACTGGCTCGCATGGGCCGCCGCCACCGCCTGGTTGGCCGTGCTCTGGGCGCCGCTCGCCGCCTGGTTGGCCGCACTCGCCGCGCTGTTCGCCTGATCCGCCGCGCTCTTCGCCGCCGACGCGTCGCCTTGTGCCTTGGCCAGTTGGGCTTTCAGGTCCGAGATGTCAGCCTGCAGGGGCTTGATATCCTGACACGCTGACAATCCGATCACCGCTACCATGGCGGCGACCGCTTTCACAATACTCGCGCACTTCATAAGGTCCCCTTTAGGTTGTTGACTCGGGATTCCGGTAACCGATGCGACTCCGGTGGGTGCCGCCGTCGTTCGCCGCGCGCAACTGAATCAAATTTGCCACGGGAATGCAACTCCGGACGCAGGCGTGTCTTCGGTTCGCGACAGTGGCGCCCGTACGTGCACTCATCGGCCCGCACACGACCGCGCGCGAGCGGGAGGTCGTGTGGGGAGTTGGGGGTCGTGGGGGCAGGCGTGGGTGAGAATTTGGACTGTCGGCGAGGAGTGCGGGGTAGGCACGCGGTTGCGCGCGCGCAGCAGGGGAGGATCAAACGGAAGGGTGAGGATTGAGAGGCCTCTTGCTCCGGAATCTGATCTGGATATAATCACAGCCTGTATATATAGACAGGCATCCGAGAATGTCCGACCTCACTCCTCGCCAGACCCAGATCCTGCGCCTTATCCAGCGCTTCATCTCCAATACCGGCATGCCGCCGACACGCGCCGAAATCGCCCACGAGCTGGGTTTCCGCTCCGCCAACGCCGCTGAGGAGCATCTGCGGGCCCTGGCACGCAAGGGCGTCATCGCTCTCGTGCCCGGCACCTCGCGGGGCATCCAGCTCAAGGACACCATCCGCGAGCAGATCGGCCTGCCGCTCATCGGCCGGGTGGCGGCCGGCAAGCCGATATTCGCCGAAGAGAATTTCGAGGCGCGGCTGGCGATCGATCCGGGGCTGTTCCAGCCGCGGCCGCATTACCTTCTGAGGGTCACCGGCATGAGCATGAAAGATGCCGGCATCCTGGATGGGGACCTGGTGGCGGTGCACCGCACCTCCGAAGTGCGCAGCCGCCAGATCGTGGTCGCACGGCTCGAGAACGAGGTCACCGTGAAACGGTACCGCCAGGAAGGCTCCATCGTGTGGCTGCTGCCCGAGAACAGCGAGTTCGAGCCGATCAGGGTCGATCTCAAAGAAGAGCCGTTGCTCATCGAGGGCATCGTGGTGGGCGTAGTGCGCCGGGGACGCTCGAGCGGGTTGATGTGAATGTCGGCCGGGATGTGAAGCGGTTGGCGCGTGAGCATTCATGGATGGGGATGCGAAACTCGCTCGCTTGCTCGAGCATCCGGGCATCTGGCGCGGCCGCGGCAGTGCCGCGCACCCGCAGGCCCTGCCCACCGGTTTTGCGGCTCTGGATGCATACCTGCCCGGTAATGGCTGGCCGCGCACCGGTCTGATCGAAATCCTCGTCTCCCGTTTCGGGAGCGGCGAGTTGTACCTGCTGTTGCCGGCACTCGCCGCGCTGACGCGCACCGCTACCGCACGCTGGTGCGTGTGGGTCGCGCCTCCTCTGATGCCGTTTGCGCCGGCGCTCGTCGCGCAGGGCATGGCGCTCGATCGGGTGGCGGTGGTGGGCGGTGCGCGTCCACTGTGGGCTCTCGAGCAGACGCTCGGCTCGGGCGCCTGCGATGCGGTGCTGGCATGGGTGCGGCAGCCGCGCTCGCGTGACATCCGCCGTCTGCAACTCGCCGCCGAGCGGGGCCGGACGCTCGGCGTGCTGTTTCGTCCACGGCGTGCAGCCCGCGAGGCATCGGCCGCGCGGCTGCGCCTCGCTCTCGAGCCGATCACCGCCGGGGTGCGCCTCAGTCTGCTGAAGGGGCGGGGCGCACCGCGCGCGCCGATCGATCTGCCGACGATCGATCTCTCGAAGCCTGGCGGCTGGCCGGCCTGAAGCTCAAAGGAAATCGCGCATGCCTGCGCCCCTCGGCCGAGTCCTCGCCGGCAAGCTCGATCCGCCCCTGGCACCTCTGCGCGCGCTCGGCCGGCCGCGCACGGCCGCTGCGTGCATCCGCGAGCTGTGGGCGGGCGTGCACCTGCCTGGGATCAGCGCGCAACAGCTCGAGCGGCTGGCGATCTGTGCCCAGCGGTTCACGCCGCGCGTGAGCCTCTCGCCTCCGGATGGCCTGCTGCTCGAAGTGCAGGGAAGTCTGCACCTGTTCTCGGGTCCTGAGGGACTGCGCTGCGAGCTCACCGGGGAGTGTCTGCGTTTTGAAGTGCAGCCGGTGGTGGCGTTCGCACCCGCGGCGCTGGCGGCGTTGGTCGCGGCCCGTGCGCAGCAGCCAGTCGTAGTGCGTGACCCAGCGCAGCTCATCGGTGTGCTCGCGCCGTTACCGCTCGCGAGCCTGCGCTGGCCGGATGAGGTGCGCGCCCGCCTGGCTCGTATGGGTGTACGCACCATCGGTGCAGCGCTGCGTTTGCCGCGCGGGGGCTTTGCGCGCCGCTTCGGCGCTGCACCGCTCGCGGTGCTCGATGCGCTCACCGGCCGTACGCCGCAGGCGCACCGCGGCTTTCGCGCTTCCGCGCGCTTTTACCGCCGCCATGAGCTCGGCTGCGAGCTGGAGAATCATGCTCTGCTGCTCGCTGCGCTCGCCCCGCTCCTCGGGGAGTTCGGCGCCTTCCTGGAGGCACGCCAGTGCGGCGTGGTGGAGTTCGAATGCCGGCTCGCGCACCGACATGCCCCGGCGACGCGTTGCGTGGTGCGGCTCGCGGCTCCCGCGGCGCAGCTGCGCCGGCTCGAGACTCTGCTCGGCGAGCACCTGAGCGCGCTCAGCCTCCCCGAGCCGGTGCGGGCCTGCGAGCTGCGCGCCGATGCGCTCGTGCCGCTGCAGCCGGGCAGCCGCGCTTTGTGGCAGCCGGGCGAGTACGGTGGCAGTGCCGGAGAAGAGGGCTGCGGGCTCCTCGAGCGTCTGCGGGCGCGCTTAGGTCCTGCGGCGGTGCATGGCCTGGTTGAGCTCGCGACCCATCGGCCTGAAAACGCCTGGGCGGTGAGCGAGCCGCTGTCCGTGGCAGGGCCGCGCGGCGCCCGGGGCGCAGGCTCTGCCGGGGAGGGCCGCCGACCGCCCTGGCTGCTGCCCGCGCCGCAGCCGCTTTCGGTGCGGGGCGGGCTGCCGAGACGAGGCGGTGCGCTGCGCCTCGTGAGTGAACCGGAGCGCATCGAGACCGGCTGGTGGGACGGTGGTGAGATCGCGCGCGATTACTACACCGCGGTGGACCTGCATGGCGTGCGGCTGTGGGTGTTTCGTGAGCGCGCCGCGCCTCATGGCTGGTTTTTGCACGGCGTCTTCGGCTGATACCGCGCCGGCGGACGCGCTGCTGAGGTGTCCCGCCCGTCGACATCGACCGAGCTGCCCGCGTACGCGGAGCTGCATTGCCTGTCCAACTTCACCTTCCTGCGCGGCGCCTCGCATCCGCACGAGCTCATCGAGCAGGCGGACGCACTCGGCTATGCCGCACTCGCGCTCACCGACGAGTGCACGGTGGCCGGCGTCGTGCGCGCGCACATGGCCGCGAAGGGACGGCGGCTGAAGCTCATCGTCGGCTCGGAGTTGCGCCTCGCCTGCGGACTGAAGCTGGTCGTGCTCGCGACGAGCAGGCGCGGCTACGGCCGGCTGTGTCGCCTCATCACCCGCGGCCGGCGCGCCGCCGCCAAGGGCGAATACTCCCTCACCCGAGCGGACCTCGAGGCCGCCGCTCTCGATCAGTGCTTCATTCTCTGGCT
>WNFI01017958.1_pt1 | contig 11910 bp, 11 predicted proteins | sample 5400471 | NCBI WGS metagenome assembly WNFI01 (sample SAMN13153348, study PRJNA577476) | soil metagenome | isolation source: 100 cm saprolite on Douglas fir-dominated hillslope | place: USA:California | collected 2013-09-17 | reverse complement strand
CTGTGGACGGCTTTGCTCAACGCGTCTTCCAGCGTGTCGGCCGGCGAGAGGATGGAGAAATCAGTCAGCATGATGTCTTCCATGTGCACGGCTTCCACCACGGACTGGAACAGCAACGTACGTTCTTCCAGTTGTGCGGCCACGAACATGAACAGGCCAAATAACATCAGCCAGGGAGATACGACAATGCCGGCGAACATGAACGCGGCCGCAAAAATGTGTCCAATGCTCACGGCACGGCGCGTGGCTAGCTGGAATTCCATGCGGCGCGCCAGCCAGGCGCGCAGGATGCGTCCACCATCCATGGGAAATGCGGGCAGCAGATTGAGAACGCAGAGAAAGAAATTGATCCAGAAGAAACTGTGCATCATGGAGCCAATACCGATCAGCGGTCTGGTCCAGAAACTAGCAAGGCTTGCATGCATCACCAGCAACAGCACCGCTGCGGCCACTGCGGCCAGAATGCCATTCACCAGCGGTCCGGCAAGCGCGATACGAACTTCGCGGGCTGCGTCTTTGGTGCTGTCGGCCTGGGCGTTGGGATCGATCAGGATGATCCCGCCAATGGGCAGCAGCATGATGCCCTTCACCGGAAGGCCGTTACGCCTGGACATTAGAGCGTGACCGAGTTCATGCAGCACCACCGACCCAAAAATGATGGCTACCAGATACAAACCGCGTTGCATGCTCGCCAGGCTCGGCGGGCCTGATTCACTGGGTAGGATAAACAGGGCAAAGAGCATCAGCAGGAAGAAAGTCGCGTGGATACGCAGTTCCACGCCAAATACTCTTCCCGCGTAAATGGACCAAGTCTTCATTTTCGAATCGCAATGAAACAGAGTTGATTCTATACACTAAATTAGATGTCGGGTAGCGGGGTGGCGCTTGCGAATTATTGCTGGGAAATATCGAAGCCGGCGCTTGATGGCGCCCGCGGGCACGGAAACGCGGCCCACGTCGGACCGCTTGCGTGAAACTTTGTTCAATGTTGTTGCCGGCTCGGTCGCCGGGTCCGTGTGGCTGGATTTGTTCGCAGGCACCGGCGCTGTTGGCATCGAAGCGCTGAGTCGCGGCGCGAGTATGGCGTATTTTGTGGAATCGTCCAAACGCGCGGCCCGCGCGATCCGCGAGAATCTGGAAACACTGGGCATTAACGAAGGATTTGAAGTGTTCGAGCGCGAAGTCGCAACAGCTCTGCGCACACTGGACGCGGAAGGCATCACTTGCGACTTCTGTTTTCTGGATCCTCCGTACCGCAAAATGGGCGACTACGAACAGACTTTGAATTTTCTCTCGCGGTCCCATCTGCTTAAACCTGGGAGTCTGGTGATTGCAGAGCATGACAAACATTTTGATCCCGGCGAGGCTTTTGGTGCGCTCCACAGGCGGCGCAAGTTGCGCCAGGGAGATGCCGTCCTCAGCTTTTACGGCAGGGATTAAAGGTGCCTGGAGACGGGGAATTTGGGCCATGGTAGCTGTATCTTCACTATTGACGCGGTTTTCCACAGGTTTATCTCAAAAAACCCGCATAAAATCTAGCGATTCTGCTTGCATCGCAGCGCCAGTGATGTAATATGAATAACGTGAGAGTGCGGTAAAGCACTCCCAATTCAAGGAGGAAGGATGGCAACTGGCATGACCAAGACCCAAGTTGTACGCCATTTGGCCGAGAAATTAGGCACAACTAACAAGATGGCCGCCGATTTTCTGGAGCATTTGGCAGATACCGCGGTAAAAGAAACCAAGAAAAACGGCCTTTTCGTGATCCCCGGCCTGGGACGTCTGGTGAAGGCCAACCGGAAAGCCCGCATGGGCAGAAACCCGCAAACCGGAGAACCCATTCAGATCAAGGCCAAAACCGTAGTGAAGTTCCGCGTCGCCAAAGCTGCAAAAGACGCGATTGCTCCCAAGAAGTAACTTCGCTATCGAGCAAACAGCTCCGGGCCGGCTGCGAGAAGCCGGCCCTGTTCTATTTTTGTAACTAATTGCGGCCAAAACAATCTATTGATTAGTGCGCCGTCACGCAAACGCCGCACGCAGATTACAATAGTAAAGAGCCTTAATAAAATGCCTTCTTCTTTGCCCTTACCGATTGCCGCTTTTTTTGCCGGTCTCGTGTCGTTCCTTTCGCCGTGTGTGCTGCCGCTAGTGCCCGGATACGTGTCCCTGATTTCCGGCGCGAGCGTGGAAGAGTTGCAAAACAAAGACGGCAGACTTCTACGAAAAGTACTGTTGCAGTCGGTCATGTTCATCCTGGGCTTCACCGTGGTGTTTGTCAGTTTAGGAGCGGTGGCCAGCGGGTTTGGCCAACTTATCAACACCTATAAGAAATTCCTTTCCATAATCGGCGGAGCAATCGTTATTCTTTTTGGATTGCACCTGACGGGGATTTTCAAGATCAAATGGCTCTACGCGGACACGCGCTTGCATCAGTTGAAAGGTGGAAAGGGGCCTTTGGGAGCGTTTGTAATTGGTTTTGCGTTCGCCTTCGGCTGGAGTCCCTGCGTTGGTCCGATTCTCACTCCGATTATGGCCCTTGCAGCCACGGAAAAAACTTTTACCAAGGGCGTGGTGCTGCTTTTCATTTATTCCATGGGGCTCGCGGTGCCATTCCTTCTCACCTCCCTCGGCATTGACCGCTTCCTGAGGTTCTACAGCCGTTTTCGTCGCCACTTGCACACCGTGGAAGTCGTCAGCGGCGTTTTCCTGATTGCGATTGGAATCCTGCTCGTGACCGGGCGCTTCACCTGGCTTGCGACCCAGTTGGGATTTTTGAATCGATTTAGCACAGTAGACCTCTTTGCTGTAAAAAACATTGCGTACGTTTTGATCGGGATCGCCGCCATTGCCGTTGTGTTCCTTGCCGTCAAGTTCCTGAGGCGCGCGCCGAAAGCTGACCAGGTGAATGCGACTGCGGTCAAAGCGGCGCCCGGCATTTTTACCATGAGAAACGCTGTCTATATTTTGATCACCGTCGTGGCCATCAGTATTCTGCTTTTTGCCGGCAAGTACATGTCCAATGGCCCGAAGGCGGGCCGTTTGAGCGCGGGCAACGCAGCGGGCCAGATTGCTCCGGAATTTGATTTGCAAATCCTTGGCGGCAACGGAAGGACCATGAAGCTTTCCGAACTGAAGGGAAAAGCCGTGTTGGTTAATTTTTGGGCCACTTATTGTGAGCCTTGCAAGGCTGAAATGCCCTGGATCGCTGAACTGCAAAAGCAATATGGGCCACAGGGATTCCAGGTCGTAGGAATCGACATGGACCCCGAAGTAGGCGACCAGGTGATCTCCAATTTCGCGAAGAGGATGGGAGTGAACTACCCGATCCTGCTGGGAACACCAAATGCGATGGAACTCTACGGCGGTGACCGCGGGCTGCCGGTGAATTTTTTCATCGATCGTTCCGGCAAAGTCGTGCACAGCGAGCTTGGCGGGTTGAGTAAGAATGAATTGGAGCAAAACATCAAGGAGTCGCTCGGCGAGACCGCCAAAACGGCTTCGGCGCGGTAAGTTGAAGAATGATGAAGAAATCATTGTGGAAACTCGAATTCGTTGTTGCATCAGTTTTATTGGCAATTCTTCTGTTTAGCGGCAATGCTGCACACCAGCGCAAATCTGGTGTTCAAGCAACGCCGGATGGCCTGAAAACTGGTTCCAGTGCGCCGGATTTCGAACTTAAAGTCCTCGGCAGCAAGGGTAAGACCATGAAGCTTTCTGATCTGAAAGGGAAAGCTGTTCTGGTGAACTTTTGGGCCACTTATTGTGAGCCATGCAAAGTTGAAATGCCCTGGTTTGCCGAATTGCAAAAGAAATACGGACCTCAGGGATTTCAAGTAATCGGCGTGGCCATGGACGACGAAGATACCGCCGGTAAGATCTCCGAATTTGCCAAAAAACTGGGCGTGAACTATCCCATTTTGCTGGGCACGGAGCATGTTGCTGATCTCTATGGCGGCATCGACGGCCTGCCCATGAGTTTTTTCATTGATCGCTCCGGTAAAATCGTGGACCGGCAACTTGGTCTCGTTGACATGAGCATTCTGGAAGACAACATCAAGAAATCGCTTGCTCAGGGCGGCAAACCAGTCAAGTCGTCGGAAAAATAATATGCGTAAAACATTGTTCGCACTGATATTGAATACGTGCGCTGCGTCGTTGCTGTCGTTAGCAGCATGCGGGCAAAGCAGCACGGCGCAAAGCCGCGTCACCATTGATCCCATCCCAACTGTCTCGGTTCGAGCGGGCCGCATGACACCGGCACAGCTTACGTTCCACATCCTCCCGGGATTTCATGTCAACTCCAACAAGCCTGCGGCTCCGGAGCTGATTCCTACGGCAATGGCCTTCTCCCTTCCCGGCGACCTGGTGATTGCCAAGGTGCAGTATCCCGCCGGACAGCTCCTGAGTTTGCCTTTTGACCCCACGCAGAAACTCAGCGTTTATTCCGGCGACGTAAACGTCAAGTTCACGGTGATTGCCCAAGCCAACGCCGGCGCCGGATCTTACACGGTGCATGGAGAGCTCAAGTACCAGGCCTGCGACGATCACGCTTGTTATCCTCCAAAAAAGATTCCGGTTGATTTCACCGTGAGCGTTACCCGCGGTACTCCGCCTCACAAGTATCCGCACAACTAAAGCTGGATCACTAAAGTTGGATGGCGCGGACTTCCTGAATTTCCACCAACTCGCGCAGCTTTTGCAGGACTGCCTCTGGAGCAGGCGCGTCCACCTGGACCACGGCCATGGCGTCAGCGTCCGGGCCGATGCGTCCTAAAGCAAAGTTGGCGATGTTCACGCCGTGGTGGCCAAGCAGGCTGCCAACTTTTCCCACAACTCCAGGAACATCGCGATTGCGTATGTAAATCAGATTTCCCTCGAGCGGGACTTCAATCCCGATATTGTCTACGCCGAGCAGTCGCAATGAATTTGCATGGAGCACGGCGCCGCGCACGTGGTGTTCTCCTGTTGTGGTTTTCAGTCCTACGGAAATGGAGTCGGTGGCTTTCACGTTGCGGCTCTCCTGCTCCTTGCTTTCGCTGACGTGAATACCGCTCTCCTGGGCGATCGCCGCGGCGTTGACCACGTTCGCCCGCTCGGCAATGCTCTGGTTGAGCACTCCCTGAATGGCGGCGTTGCGGACCAGTTCTGTTTTCCATTCGTTGATGCGTCCTCCGTAGCGGATGGAAATTTCCTGAATACCGCCGGAGACCACGTTGGCCAGAAATGCTCCCAGTTTTTCCGCCAGAGCAAGATACGGCTCCATTTGTGCGTACTGCTCATCGTCAATCGACGGCATGTTGACTGCATTTTGGATCACGCCATGTTTCAGGTATTCGCGAATCTGGCTGGCAATCTGGACGCCCACCGCGCTCTGCGCTTCGCTGGTTGAGCCAGCAATATGAGGCGTGGCCAGCACATTCTCCAGCGCGGGCAGCGGAGAATTTTTGGGAGGCTCCTCAGTGAAAACATCCAGCGCCGCTCCGGCCACGTGCTGGCTGGCGAGCGCCGCGGCCAAAGCAGCTTCGTCCACCAGTTCGCCACGGGCGCAATTGACGATCTGCACGCCACGCTTCATCTTGGCCAGCGATTTTTCATTGATCATGCCGGCAGTCTGCGCCGTCAGGCCTACGTGGAGACTGATGTAGTCAGCCACGGCAAACACGGCGTCACGCTCCGCCAACTCGATCCCATGCTCCCGCGCAATCGCCGCCGTCACAAATGGATCGTGCGCCACCAGCTTCATGTCGAATGCCCGGGCGCGACGCGCGACCTCCAGGCCAATTCTTCCCAGGCCGATAATGCCCAGCGTTTTGCCGCGCAGTTCCTGTCCTTCGAGTGACTTCTTTTCCCACTTGCCGGCGCGAGTCGTCGACGCAGCCCGCGGAATATGCCGCGCCAGGCCCAGCATGAGCGCCAGCGTGTGTTCCGCCACGGCCACGGCGTTGGCGCCGGGCGTATTCATCACCGCGATCCCGGCTTTGGTGGCGGCGTCCACATCAATGTTGTCCACGCCCACGCCGGCGCGGCCAACTACGCGCAGTTTTTTTGCTCCGCTCAACATTTTGCCGTCCACTTGCACAGCCGAGCGGACGATCAGCGCATCGGCGTCAACAAGAGCAGCAGCCAGGTCGCCGCCAAGCTGGTCATGCGTGACCACGATCCAGGTTGGCTCTTCTTTCAAGACCTGGACCGCGTTGGCAGCAATTTTTTCCGCTACAACAATCTTCATAAGGTGGCCTTTGGCTTCGGAGCATTCTGCGCAGACGCATACGCAACTTGTGCTGCCTTCACACCCGCTCCTAATTCAACCGAGCTGCCTTTCACGACTTCAAGCAGCACATGCTCCAGCGCGCCGATAATCGCAATGGTATCGAGGTAGTCGTAGTAACCGAGATGAGCAATGCGGAAGAGCTGGCCTTTCATTTCGCCCTGACCATTGGCAATCACCGCGTCAAAACGTTTGCGAAACGTCTTGACGATGTCGCCGGAATCAACTCCGGCCGGGGACGCAATCGCCGTAAGCGCCGCAGCCGGCGAAGCAGCGGAAAACAATTTCAGACCCAGCGCCTGCGCAGCCGCTCGCATCATGGCGGCGCCTGTTTCAGCGTTGGCAATCAGCAGGTCGCGTCCGACTGCCAGATCACCTCCGCCTTGTTCGCGCAGATAGTCGAATGCTGATGCAAACGCCGCCACCAGCGCAGTAGCCGGAGTGTATGACGATTCGCCCTTCGCGCCGTTCTTCCTTTCCTTGCGCAGATCGAAGTAGTACCGCGGACACTTGCTGGCCTCCATACGCTGCCACGCCCGCTCGCTCACCGCGCAGTAAGCCAGCCCCGGAGGAATCATCACCGCCTTCTGCGACCCGCCAATAATGATGTCAATGCCCCAACCATCCACGTCAAACCGCGTGGTGCCCAGGCCGGTGATGGCGTCCACCACCAGCAGAGTGTCGGTGCCTTTGAGGACACTTCCGTGCCCTGGATAAAGAGCGCTTTGTGGTCCGGCGTGATTTTCGCTTTCACCGCCTGGGCCGTTACCGTGCCGCCGTAAGGCTCGCGCAGCACGTCCACCTGGCAGCCAAAGGCCTTGGCCAGAGATTCCCAGCGCTCGCCGAATTTTCCCGCAGTAGCCACCAGTACTTTATCGCCGGGCGAGGTCAGGTTCGATACCGCTGCTTCCATCGCGCCGGTTCCCGACGCGGTAAAGAGGACAACATCGTTCTTCGTACCGACAAAAATCTTCAAGTCGGCCAACACTTTGCTGTAGATGGCGCGAAATTCAGCCGTCCGGTGATGCATTGTCGCCGCAGCCATAGCCAGTTGCGCCGCAGGGAGAAGTTGCGTTGGTCCAGGAGTAAAGAGACGATTTTTACGAATCATTGACATAAGTATCAAGGTTAGCAGACGGCTAGGAAAGCAGTCAGCATTCAGCGCTCAGCATTCAGCCCCGAACCACTCAATCTCGGCGACAAACCGTGTGGCACAGCCGCCCTCGGCTGTGGCTCCGCAGCGTCAGGTATCCCCCCGGTCTGTCCTGTCAGGGATGTGCCCGGTCTGTACCGTGGTACCCCCCTACCCCTCCCCCCGGGTCAATTAGGATTCCAAAAGGCTTAGCTCCATTCATCCCAATCGATCCCAATATCTAAAGGACTTAGAGGATTTCTGCTTCTCTGATCACCGCCGATCACGCGCGATCACGGCGATTCCGGGGGTACCCCCCCTCCCCCCTTTGATCCCAATGATCCCAATGCCTATTGAGGTTCAGAGGGGTGTATCCCAATGAGATCCCAATATTTCGCGGGTTTGAGCGATTCGACTCGCAAAAAACCCAATAAAAATGGGGCCTCCGTGAGGTTTCTTGCGTCGTTTTGCAGCGTTTTCCTCCTAAGATCCCAATCCCAAAGGACTTAGCGGGGTTTCGCCGTGGTAACCGAGCGCCGACTGTCTCCTTTCTTTCTGGCCAATTGCTATTTGCTTCTTTCGCCTGCGCTTGGTAACACGCCGCACAATTCCAGGTCAAGAAGAAAATGCGAAAGTGTTATGCCATAGTTAAAATGGCACTATCGCCTCACATCTGAGGTGATTAGAAAGGCTACAAGTGAAAACAAGCCTCTTACAGCTCGATCAAAGAATTAAGGAACTGGAGTCTCTTGCCGACGAAGTAAGCAAGCTCGTGAAGCAGTGGGGAACTGGCAAAGCGGTTGAGTGGGATCTAAACACGAAAGGTGAACGCTGGTATCGCGGTGCGAGGGAACTCCTAGTGCAGCAAAAATACTCTGGCCTTGAAGATTTCGATAACTGCTACCACTCAGGCATGAAGGACGTGATCGCAGCGAGCGCCTCAATCAGTGACCAGGACCGTCCCTCAGCATGCCAATGGTTTCTGGAACGAGCATTTCGGCAGGCTCGTTCTCTGCTGGCCGCAGTGGAAGAGGAGGTAAAGTCCCGAGAGCTCCCTGTCAAGTCGCGGTTGAGTTTTGAGGTTGCTGCGGATGAGTTCGAGAGGGCTTCGGAATTACTGAGTGCCGCTGCTGGTGACGAAGTCCTTGTTCGCGCAGGCGGAGTCGTGGCTCGGGTGGCCATTGAGAGGCATCTCTTCACGGTGGCTGAAACCCATCACATTACTGTGGAGATAAATCCTCCCCATAAAAAGAAAGCCGAGGCGCAAGACGTGATCAACACACTCGCGAAGCACAACGTCATTACAGCTATTCAGAAATCAGAGCTCGAGCACCTCTTCAAGATTGGCAATTTCTGCGCTCATCCCAAGGAGCCAATAACAGAAAAGCAGGTCGAAACGCTGATCACGAGGGGTCATGAACTCGCTTCCGTGATTCTTTGAGAAATACTGGCTCTCCATTGAAATGAGGGTCCTGACGCATCAGGCACAAAGAAAATATCACGTCTTTGGTCCCGCATGCCCTTCAACGTCTAACCGATCGCTAACGTCAAGAACCCGTGTCTCAAGAGAATCTTCAAGACGAGCTGCCCAATTGGCGATGCTAGGCATGTCGAGCATCCAGCTGGCTGCACCCTTCCGACGATCAATCAATTCCTTCCACAGCTTGCGCACAAAAGGTTGACCGGCCTTTTTCAAAGCATCGTGCGTGGAAATAACTGGGGGATAGCCGTGGTCCCATAGTTCCACTAGTGGATCGCCGTCCCTGCCCCCTTTAGGTATCCGTGAAATGGCAAGTTCCACTCTTTGCTTGAGCAACGGGTATTCGTCCTGGACAAAAGAGTCTATCCACCGCTGTCGCATTCGCTCAGCCGCGACTGTCTTGAAGAAAATAAACATATCCTTGTTTGTGGTGTATGTACCGAGTAACAATGACAATATGCACACCGTCTTGAGGAGAAATATCGCCGCGCGCTCATTTGTTATGCCCCAGCCATTCCAGAATGCGAAGTGGTTAGCTGCCGGCCAAATGTCATGCAACGACGCAATAAGGAGCACTCCAGTAACGGTGGCATACAGTAGTGCAGCAAGCCCGGTGAAAAATGGCCACAGGAGTTCTTCGCGGGTAAGATAGGGGTTCAACTCGCCAATTTTAACGATGCGTACCCAAACATTTGCAACCAGGAGAACAAAGAAACAAAACATTTCTGCGGCCAACACTCCCAAGCGTGCGCCCCCCCACGCTGCTGTCAGGCCAATGGTAAGAGGCAGCAGAAAAAAGTTCCATGTTACTGCAACCGAGAATGCGATAAAGACAACGACTGGATCACCGTCCAGCAACTCACGGTCAGTCATGGAATCCGGCGGTTTCAGCTTGGATGAAGGACGCGCCAGTGGATTCTTTTCGCGATCGCGAAAGACCGGAAGAGCCGTGCCTTTGTAGCGTTTCAGAAGGTCGACCAAAAAAAACGTCAGCGACACAAATGAGAGCCCAATAAGTGCGCCACCGATTACAGCTACATTCAAGAAAAAAGCTGCGTCATCTGGCTGGATTACAACTCTAGTTTCCATCGTTCCCCCATTGAGCGCTAGAGCGATGCGATACTATGCATCACAGTTGCGAAAGCGGACTTAGGGTTAAGGTCGGAGGTCAATAGCCCAAAATGCGATTCGGGATCGAGCCCAGCGGAGCTATCACCATCGCACAGTTCATAAAATCCCAAGAGCATATTACTCTTGCGCATCCGAAGCTTCAAATCTTTAGCTATATCTGCTATGCGCTCGAAGTATTCCGTCTGCTGGCGTTCACCGCGTAGGACTCCATTGGTGGAAAACCCAGTTTCCATAATTGCCAAGGTTCGCCCAAACCATAGCATCCCAGGTTGCGCCTTGGAAATTAGATCTGCAAGTTCGACCACTTCCGCCCAATGCTCTTGCCTTCCCACTGTCCAGGTACCTGGGTAATGATCCACACCGACAATATCGATGGCATCTCCAGAGTGCTTCAGCATATTCTCCAAGTATGCATGCCAACCCCATATTTCCATTGAAATATTGACAGCCACCAATGCCGTAGCTGAGGCACGGCGAATGATCGACGCACCGCGCGCCACAGCATCAATCGCCTCCTGCCGAGAAAGAAAACCGTAGATAGGACCGTTGGGCTCATTCATTAATTGGTATCCAGAGCAGTCGGCACCCAATTCTGTTACGACAACGTCAACAAAATGACTCCAAGACCTGACCTTTTCCGCGCCACTTTGCTGTAGAACTCCATCTGGAGGAGTGGACAGAACTACCATTGTGCGCAATTTGTACTCTTGAGCCGCACGAAGAAAGCCTCGATACCACGCCAGGGCTCGCAAATCAATATCCCTGCCATTAGGCAACAGCTCACGCCACCGGATATCCGAACGTAGCCAACCGGCACCCAACTCAGTAATCGCAGCGAAGCTTTTGACGACACGATCCGGCTCAAATCTGTGATACTCAGGATGGTAAGTAACCAAAACGCGAGGATTCAACGCCTTGTTTGGTACGCCTCGCTGCTTCACCGCCAACCATTCTGTGGCTTTGGTAGCCGGGCCATTACCGCTTTGCTTTGATCGGCGCAAGCCAGCAGCCGCTAGAAAACTTGCGACCTGGATGACCCGGGAGCGCCAAAGCAGAACGGCCGCACCAACGCCCAATACAATCTTCGCCCATCTGCGCATAACTCCACGGCGATTGATCATGCAAAGAAATTGTATCTGACGCGAAGCATCAACGAATTGAGTCCGGAAACGGCGGGAGGAATAGTATAAGAGGATTGTGTGCGGATTCCCAGAGAGTAACTGCCTTCCCGGGGGTGGCATTTGACTGGAGTCTATCAATCGGTGCGTCAAGCCATCGTTGAAAAGAAAATCGTCATCGCAACCTACGACGGGTTGGTCCGCGAAATGTGTCCGCATATTATCGGGCTGAAAAACGGCAAAGAACATGCCCTGTGCTACCAATTTGGCGGGGAGAGCAAGAGCCGTCCGATCATGCCGGATGGCTCGACTGACAACTGGAGATGCATTGATCTCTCCAAGCTCTCCAATGTGCAATTGACGGAAGCGCCCTGGCACACGGCGCCGAACCATTCACGGCCGGTGACCTGCGTTGACCAAATAGATGTTGAAGTGCAGCTCTGATAATCTTGGAGTTCAGGAATCTTTTTCCACGAATCGGGGACCGGCACAATGGGACTTAGCGAACAGATACAGAAAGACATGGTCGAAGCCATGCGCAGCCGCAGTGAACTCAAGCTCTCCACTTTGCGCATGATCAAAACCGCGTTTACGAACAAAGAAAAAGACAAACGCGCCCCCCTCGACGAAAAAGAGGCTCAGCAGATCCTCACTACCATGATCAAGCAGCGCCGCGACTCGATTGAGCAATTCCAAAAAGGCGGGCGCCAGGAGCTCGCCGACAAAGAAGCCGCGGAAATCGCGTTGATCGAAGCCTACATGCCTAAAGCCGTGGGCGAAG
>WNFI01178143.1_pt1 | contig 11911 bp, 9 predicted proteins | sample 5400471 | NCBI WGS metagenome assembly WNFI01 (sample SAMN13153348, study PRJNA577476) | soil metagenome | isolation source: 100 cm saprolite on Douglas fir-dominated hillslope | place: USA:California | collected 2013-09-17 | reverse complement strand
GGATTGCAGAGGGCAAGCCGCGCTTTGCACGGCATGACCGGGTCCAAGACCCGCTCCCACACGAACAAGATCAAGACCAAACTTGGCAGCGGATTTCGTGGGACGAGGCGCTGGACGAGATTACCTCGCGCTTTCGCCGGATTAGCGCCGAGTTTGGCAGCGAGGCAATTCTGCCCTACTCCTATGGCGGAACGCTGGGGACCCTGAATGGCGGTTCCATGGACCGCAGATTTTTTCATCGCCTGGGGGCTTCGCAGCTCGAGCGCTCGATTTGTTCAGCGGCGGGCGAGGCTGGACTGAAGTCGGTTCTGGGTGTGAAACTTGGCACCGAGCCCGAGCAGTTCGCGCAATCCAAATACATCATCGCGTGGGCGTCGAACATTCATGGCAATAACGTGCACCTGTGGCCGTTCATTGTGGAAGCGCGGCGCAAGGGTGCGAAGTTGGTTGTGATCGATCCCTACCGCACGCGAACCGCCGACTGTGCCGACTGGTTTTTGCCAATCAACCCCGGCACCGATGCGGCGCTGGCTCTCGGCATGATGCACGTCATCATCGGCGAAAACTTGCACGATGCCGACTACGTCGCGCAATACACCCTGGGTTTCGAACAGCTGCGCGAGAAGGTGAAAGAGTATTCGCCGGACCGAGTGGCGCAATGGACCGGCATTTCCGCAGACGACATTCGCAAGCTGGCGCGCGAGTACGCGACGGTCAGACCTTCGGTGATTCGCCTGAACTACGGCGTGCAGCGCTCCGAGGGCGGTGGCATGGCGACCCGCGCTGTCACCATGCTGCCCTGTATCACGGGCTCGTGGAAGGAAGTCGGCGGCGGATTGCAAATGTCGGTGAGCGGCGCGGTCGATTTGAACAGTGAAGTGATGAAACGTCCCGACCTGATGCAGACCGCTCTGGGGCGCGAGGCGCGAACCCTTAATATGGTGGAGTTGGGTCGTGTGCTCAACGAGCAGAAAGATCCGCCCGTCCAGGCTCTGTTCGTGTACAGCTCGAATCCGGCGGCAGTTTGTCCGCAGCACAACGATGTTGTTCGTGGACTGCTACGGCCCGACTTATTCACTGTGGTGCATGAGCAGTTCTTTACGGATACGACCGATTACGCGGACATTGTTCTGCCGGCGACTACGTTCTTCGAGCACAAGGACTTGCAGAAAGCATACGGGCACTATTACTTGCAGGTTTCAAATCAGGCGATTGCGCCGCTGGGCGAGTGCAAATCGAATGTTGAACTTTTTCAGACTCTCGCGCAGAGGATGGGCTTTACCGAGGACTGCTTCACCGAGACAGTCGATGAGATGATTGATTCCGCGCTGGAATCGCGAGATCCGTGGATGGATGGGATCGATCGCGAGACGCTGGAAGAGCAGCGGCACATGCGGTTCAACTTCGCAAGGCAAGCATCACTGACTGCTGTCCCCACATGTGCAGAGCAGAATTACGCACCGTTCCTTCCCTTCGCGCATGGTGGCTTCCGAACGTCTTCTGGCAAAGCGGAGCTTTACAGCGAAGATTTGAAAGCCTTGGGACTTGACCCTGTGGCGGCATTCACCGCTCCGTCGGAGTCGCGTCACGGTTCGCAGAATAAGAATCTGCCGTTAGAGTTGCTGGCGCGCAAGGCCGATAATTTTCTCAACACAACGTTCTCGAAGGCAAAGTTCAGCCCGGAGTGGTTTCCGCCAGCCTCAATTGGGTAAAAATGACTCGGGGATTCCAGAGCATTAATGCCCTCACATCAGAAAAACTTACCGACATGGGCAACTCGGCCACGTTTTATTCCGTCTTGGTTGAGGTAGAGTTATCCAAGCCACCCCATGAAGCGACCGCGGCGCGCCCAGTCGGCGAGTCTTGAGAGAGTTGCGGCTTGGACGCTGTCCGTTGCTCTACCGTATAATGGCAGTTTTCTCACATCCTAAGGGCTGAGGTCGTAGCGATTCCTTTTCGCTTTCATTCGGAGAACCTTGTTGTGTCCAAGCGCGCCTGCGCTCCCAGCGCCGTGTCGATGCCATCTCTCTCATTTCATGGACTTTGGCGCGGGACGAGCAAGCGGGTGCTGGCATTTTGGACGATCATGGCGATGCTCCTACTCTGTGCGGCAAGCCTGACTTGGGCCCAGAGTGACATCGTCTCTGAAATTGACGTCAGCGGAAATCGACGCATTCCGGTCGAGACCATCAAGGCCCGCGTCTTCACCAAGCCCGGCGATATTTATGACGAGGCCGGCCTCGAGCGTGACTTCAATTCCCTGTGGAACACCGGCTACTTCGAGGACATCAAAATCGTCCGTGAGCAGACGCCGAAGGGCTGGCGCATTATCATTCAGGTCAAGGAGAAGCCGACGATTCGGGAGATCAACTACTCTGGCCTGAGTTCGGTTTCGACCAGCGACGTGCTCGACCGCTTCAAGCAGGATAAAGTCGGGCTTTCAGTCGAGAGCCAGTACGATCCCACCCGCATCAAAAAGGCGGAAGTTTCTATCAAAGGCCTGCTCTCGGAGCACGGGCACCAGTTTGCGACCATCCGGTCCGAGGTCCGGCAGATTCCACCGGCCGCGGTTGGCATTACCTTCGTCGTAAAAGAAGGGCCGAAGGTGAAAGTCGGCAAGATTAAGTTCGAAGGCAACAAGAACATCAAGACACGCATTCTGCGGTCGGCGATGAAGAACCTGAAGCCGATCGGTGTCCCGCATTCCATTTTCCTGGAAAATATCTTTGCTCGAACTTATGACGCCACCAAGCTCGAGGAGGATACCGAGCGTGTCCGCTACGAGTACCAGAACCGCGGCTACTTCAAGATGAGCCCGAGCGAACCGAAGACGGTCATCCACGATACTGGCCACAAGGGCATGCACATTCCGCTTCTGCAAGCTGGACCGGGTAAGGCCGTCGACATCACGATGACGATCGATGAAGGCGATCAGTACAAGCTCGCTGCCATCAACTTCAAGGGCAATAAGGCAATCGCGAATACGAAAGCCCTGCGCTCACTGTTCCCTATCAAAGATGGGGACATCTTTAGCCGCGACAAAATTGCCAAAGGAATGGAGGCACTGCGCAAAGCCTACGGCCAGTTCGGCTATATCAATTTCACGTCCGTCCCCGACACGAAGTTCGACGAAGAGAAGAAGCTGATTACCATTGAAATGGATGTGGAAGAAGGCAAGCAGTTCTATGTCCGCCGGATTGAGTTCGTAGGGAATACGACGACGCGCGACAAAGTGATTCGCCGCGAATTGGCGCTGGAAGAAGGTGGAATCTACAACTCGCACCTGTGGGAACTGAGCCTGCTGCGGCTGAATCAGCTCTCGTATTTCGATCAGCTCAAGCCCGACGATCCAAACGTCACCGATAAAAAGCTCGACGAGAAAAACGGGCAGGTGGACCTGACGCTCAAGGTCCATGAAAAGGGCAAGAACAGCATTGGATTGAACGGCGGCGTCAGCGGGCTGGAAGGCGCGTTCATCGGCCTGAACTACTCCACCAACAACTTCCTCGGCCGCGGCGAGACACTGCAGGTGCAGATCAGCCTGGGAAACCTGGCCCGCAGTGTTCTCTTCGGCTATACCCAGCCCTACATGTTCGACCGGCCCCTGCAGTTTGGATTCACGGTCTTTGGTAACAAGATCAGCTACAACCAGGCGCGGCAGCTTTCGATTTTCAGTGGACAGAATCTGAACCTGCCGAGCGCGGTGTTGCAGAACCTTCAGAATTATTCGCAGTCGAGCGCAGGATTTACCACTTCGTTGAGCTATCCGCTGCGGCGCTCGTTCAAGCGGGTGGGCATCACATATTCGTTCGACCGCTCAACGCTGCTGCCCTTGAGCACCGCCTCGAAAAGTCTGTTCGAATTCATCGCCTTTCGTGGAATTTCTGGGCCGAACGCGGTTTCTGGGATCATCACCAGCAAGATTTTCCCCAATTTCTCATTCAATACGCTTGACAGCGGAATCTCCCCGCACAGCGGCCACCAGTTCACCGCGGGCGCGGAACTCGCAGGACTGGGCGGCACGGTACGCTCGATCCGTCCCATCCTGCAATACAAAAAGTTCATCCCGGTGCAGAACCGGCGCAATGCGATTGGTTTCAACGTTCAAGGTTCGTTCATCAGCGGCTTCGGAGGCCTGGTGGCTCCGCCGTTCCAGCGTTTCTACATGGGTGGCGAAAACGATATTCGCGGTTTTGACATCCGCTCTGTCTCGCCTGTCGCATTCCTGCCCAGCTCGAATGTAATCACGCTGACCAATCCCGATGGAACGCCGGTCCCGAAGAATCCGGCGAACCCGCGTCAGGGTAACTGGACCGTACCCATTCCGGTCGATCAAATTGTTTTCCCCGGCGGCGATCTCAGCTTAGTGACGAATCTGGAATACCGCATCACTATCGCTGGACCGGTGGCGATTGCGCCTTTTATAGACTCCGGCATCGATCCCATCCTGCGCTCTTCGCAGTTGCAGATTGCGTCGCAGCAATATCAGGGTGTGGTCAGCACCTTCTTTGGCTGCCCCGCGCTCGATGCGGGATACAACTGCGTTGGCGGTGCGCGCCTGAATCCCGCACCGTCGCAGGATCTGCAAGTGCTCGGTTCCACCAACTGGAAGCCACGTGTTTCCACTGGACTTGAATTGCAAATGTTCCTGCCCGTGGTCAATGCGCCCTTCCGCATCTACTGGGCGTATAACCCTTTCCGGCTTGACGGTCCGGCGAACCCGCCCATTCCGATTACGCGCAGCATGTTCCCAGCAGGGGCTGCGGGCGACTACACCTATCACCTGGCAGTGAATACATATGCGCCGAGCTTCCTGTTGAGGGAGCCGAGGAAGACTTTCCGTTTCACGGTGGCGACAACGTTCTAGGAGGGGCAGCGCAAGAATGGTTTGACGGCGGTAAAGCGAGGTCACTATAATTGTACCGATCCACGCCATCTTACCGGCCGGTCAGAGTGGAAAGCACGCCCACCGGGCATTGGCGTGCGACGCTGGCAGATCGAGTGCGCCCTTTCCGAAGGCGGCCGTTACCGCGGCAGAGACCTCATTCAGTTTTCTTCGTGATCTCCGCATTGGCTCAAACCGGCAGCGCGACCACACCCACTGGCGCGGCAGCCACACCCGCCAATCCGTTGCCCTCGGTGCCTTCCGCCACCACAACTACGACTGGCACGGGCACAGGTACCAAGGTTGGGACCATCAACATTAACGAAGCCATCTTCGGCAGCAACGAGGGCCGGCGCGACATTGAAGGCCTGAGCAAGAAGTTCGAGCCCAAGCAGAACGAACTCAAGGGCCAGAACGATGAACTCGACAGTCTGAAGAAGCAACTCAGCACCCAACAGGACAAGTTGAGTGACGATGCTCTTGCCACCCTGAAGAAACAGATCGAGACCAAGCAGAAGACATTCGATCGCGCGGTGCAGGATGCCAAGGAAGAATTCGGCGGACAGCAGCAAGAAATTGCCAGCCGCATTCTACAAAAGCTTGCGCCCATGATCGTGAAGTATTCGCAGGAGAACGGTTTTGGCATGATCGTCGACACTTCCAATCCCTGGCCGCAGAGCCCTGTGCTCTGGTGGGGTGAGGCGGTCGATATCACCAAGCCGATTGTCGAAGCTTATAACGTGCAGTCAGGTGTGCCTGCACCGGCGGCGCCGAGTGGCGGAGCTGCTGCTAAGCCCGCTGCTCCGAAGCCGGGCGCAACCGCTCCCAAGCCGACGACCCCCAAGGCGACTGAACCACCGAAATAATTCTTCTCGGACACCTCAAGTGTCTGAAAAGTTCCAGCAGGCCGCGTGAAAACGCGGCCTTTTTCTTTTGCAGAGTTCGTTCCCTGCGCGGTGAATGCGGTGTCCATATCAGCAACAAGATCTCACGCTGGAGGACACCATGTTTGCAGACAGTATGCTGGAGACTTCGTGGGCGCAACGCTCCCGCCGCAGTTGGACGACTCTCACTTCCTTCGGGCTGCAAGCCATCGTCGGAGGGCTGCTGCTCCTGCTGCCGATGCTCAGAACCGTAGGCTTGCCTGCCTATCGCGCACTGTCGACACCGATCAGCTTGGGACGGCCAGCGCCAGCGCCTTCCTCGCCCAGGCCGCAGACCGGTGGGCCTTCCACACCACTGAACCCCGAGGTAATCCACCTGATGGCACCGCCTCGCATTCCGATCACCGTAGATACTGGAGCCGACGAAGCGCAGCCGCATCTGCCCGGCGCGCCCTTCGGCGACGGCATTTCCAAAGACGGCCAGACAGGTCTTCCGCCGGGACTCTTGTCAATCCCCGGCGGAACAAGGGTTGTGATGCCGCCGACACCTCCGGCACCTATTGCTCGCGCGATCCGCACATCGAGCATGCTGGAAGGCAATCTGATTCGCCGTGTGCAGCCGACTTACCCGCCCCTGGCGCGAAGTGCGCGCATCGAGGGATCTGTGGAACTCGCCGCCGTCATCAGTAAAGCTGGGACGATAGACAACCTGCGCGTTCTATCCGGCCATCCCCTGCTGGTGCATTCGGCGATCGAAGCGGTTAGCCAGTGGCGCTATCGTCCGTACATTTTGAATGGCGAACCGGTCGAGGTCGAAACCCAGATCACGGTGCGCTTTTTCTTGTCGGGGAATTAGTTGCTGAACGCTCTCCCGTCTTGTCATTCCGACCGGAGCGAAGCGAAAGCGACCGCAGTGGAGAGCCTGCCCGGAGCGAGCGAAGCGAGTCGAAGGGGACCTGCTGTTCCTTAGAAGAGCCGGGATGGGCACCGCTGTTTCTTATGGGCACGAACGGGAAGGGCACGAGTTTTACTCGTGCCGTTACGGCGCAAAGAGGTTTAGCGCTTTAGCGCCTGAGGACTCTAGGCGGGAGTAGCCCTGGCGTAACCTCATGTCACCGCCTGCTCCCGCTATAATCGCGAAAGTGGCAACCACCGCCGAAATTCTGCGTCGCGTAGCGCGTCGAGTGCTCCCGCGCGCTGGAGGCCGAAGGCGCGCGCTGGCTGGGCGTCACATCGCTCGATGAAGCAATCCCGCTCCGCGAGGCCGGCATTCAGTCGAACATTCTTTTGATGACGGGGTTCTGGCGTGGCGAAGAGAGCGAAATCGTACGCTCACGCCTGACGCCCACGGTGTGGGAGCCCTGGCAGATCGAGTCGCTCGATAGCGCCGCCGCGGTGCAAAGTGTTGTGCGCCATCCCGTGCATTTGAAAGTCGACACCGGAATGGGCCGCCTAGGCGTTGGTATTGAGCAGCTTCCCGAGGTGCTTTGGGTTCTGCAGTCCGCCAAACATTTAATACTGGAGGGGCTCTCGACACATCTGGCCTCTTCCGAAATCATGGATGCGCCCTCGGTGGCCGAACAGGAGCACGTATTTGACGTGGCCAGCTGCATGGTGCGCGAGGCCGGCTTGGAGCCAGTATTCGTGCACCTGGCCAATACTGGCGCGGTGATTTCGCGGCGCGAAACCTGGCACAGCATGGTGCGCCCCGGTGTCGCGCTCTATGGATATTACTTGCCTTTCCAGCGCGCCGGCCGCGAAGTAAGCGGAGGAACTCTGCGTCTTGCGGTGAAGCCGGTTCTTACCTGGAAGACACGCATCCTCTCATTGCGGGATTTTGCGGCGAACCAGCCGCTCGGCTATGGGGGAACCTATGTGACCAAGGCCCCGGCGCGTGTCGCGGTGCTGCCGGTAGGCTATGCCGATGGATACAATCGCCAGCTTTCCAATCACGGGCGCGTGATCGTGCGCGAGCACTACGCCCCTATCGTAGGCCGCATCTCGATGGATTTAACGTTGGTGGACGTCACCGGAATTCCAGAAATCTCAGTCGGCGATGAAGTGATCCTGCTCGGCGCTTACGACAGCTTGAGCGTGGACGCTCTGGAGCACGCCGAACTGGCGAACAGCACTCCCTACGAAATCCTCTGCAACATCTCTAAGCGCGTCCCACGTAAGTACGGCAGCTAAGCTTGCCATCATCACCGCTCTGTCATCCTGAGCGCAGGAGGCGCTTCACGAAGTGAAGCACCTCCGAAGTCGAAGGACCCCTTTGAGCTAGCGCGACCGGCGGCCTCGATGGGAGTTTCCGCCACAGTTGTACGATTCCTACATTGGAGGCGCTGGAGAAAAACCTAACCTCACACCGTCCGCTCTTTCCTCGCCTCCATATACTTCCGCAAGACAGCATTCATTGTGCTCTGGTACCCCCGCCCATGCTTACGAAAAAACGTCAGCACATCCGGATCGATCCGCAAAGTAATCTGCTTCTTCGGCCCCGGCCAAATAATCGCACGCGCGAAAAACTCCGGCCCTGCCTTCGGAATGTCGGAAAAATCAATATCCTCATCCCGCATGGCGTCAATTCGGTTCCAGTCCGTCCTGGATTGCCTTTTCGTATTCTTCCCGCTCTTCATAATCTGCCTTTCTCAGCGAGATGATGCGGATGGTATCGTCTGGGCGTTCTGCAAACGCGACGAAAGCAACGTGGCCCTGAATCATGCCGATACCGATCCATCGTGCCTCGCCATAATCGTCGCGCGTGTCGGGGCGCGCCAGCAAAACGCCGCGAAGCATCTCTTCCGCTTCAGCGAAATCGAACCCATGCTTGCGCAGGTTGGCTCGATTCTTGGCCTCGTCCCATTCAAATTTCATTGTAACTCCAAATGTAGCTACAACTCAAAGAAAAACCAAACGACGTTCCTCTCTCCTCATTTATAGGATTAGCGAATTCTTGTCAGTGACAGATGTCACAATCCCGCGCATCACCTTGGTCCATTCAGCCGCCAAATGCTAACTGCCAACTGCTAATTGCAGCCGTTCAGTGCTTGCAGCACGAATCGCACATTCCCGCTTGTTACACTAGAAGGTTGACCATGCCCTCACGCTACGCACAATGGATGTACGACTGGGAACACCGGCTCACCTCGGTGGACAACAACCGTGTGGTGCGTCCGCTGGAGTGGGGTGTGGAATGGACGCGCGATTGGCCCTGCCGCAACGGCTACCGTCCGGGACAAATACCGAGCGGTTCCGACCTCGACGCCGAGAAGTATTTCCTCGATTTCAATCGCCGCATCGTCGCCAATAGCGACGAGTTTTATTCCTACGCGCGTCCCACTGACTTCAGGCTGGAGAAGCGCGAAGTCCAGGTATTTTCCACGCGCGAAGTCCCGGACCCCAAGCTCGAAGCCAAAGTAAAAGGCACGTTCGGCGAATTTCTGCGCTTCACTTCGCCGGTGCGATCGCCTTATCCCGAAAACAATCTGGTGAATGCGCGCTGGTTTCCGGCGCAAGGCCGTCGTGCCATCGTCCTGCTGCCTCACTGGAACGCCGATGCCATCGCCTACAACAGTCTTTGCCGCGTCTTCAACCTGATGGGCATCGCCGTGTTGCGGCTAACCATGCCTTATCACGACATCCGCATGCCAGCCGAGACTACGCGCGCCGACTACGCCGTCTCCGCCAATCTAGGCCGCACGCTCGACGCGGTGCGCCAAGGTGTAGTCGATATCCGCTCCTGCCTAGACTGGCTAGAGCAGCAGGGTTACAACCAACTCGGGATCATGGGCACAAGCCTGGGCTCGTGTTATGCCTTCATTGCAGCGGCGCATGATTCGCGCATTCGCGTCGCGGCCTTCAATCATGCATCGACGTACGTCGCCGACGTTGTCTGGCACGGACAGTCGACGCGCCACATCCGGCAGGGCATCGAGCAGCAGATCGATCTCGATCGCTTACGCCGTGCATGGTTAGCGGTGAGTCCCATGTCATATTTCGATCAGTTTTCGCGCTGGCCTAGAAAATCACTGATCGTGTATGCGAAGTATGATCTGACTTTCTTGCCCGAACTTTCGCAGCAGGTGGTCGAAGAATTTGAGCAGCGCGGACTGGATCACACAGTTGCCGTGCTGCCCTGCGGCCACTACACCACCGGCGAGACTCCATATAAATATATGGATGGCTGGCACCTGGCATCGTTTCTGCGGACAGCATTTTGAAGGAATGCATTCAGTATTCGGCACTCAGCATTCAGCCCGCTCGAAAACCGGGAAGGGCACGAGTTCCACTCGTGCCGCCTGAGGCGGTGGAAATGAGCGGCTTTGAGCCGCTGAGGTGTGCCGTAGGAAATGCGCCCTAACAGTAAATTGCCAAGTGCTGATGCTGCCGCGATTTAGAATGTGAAGATGCACTCCGCACAGATTTCCAATCCGAACGCAATCGTCGAGCACCGGCGCGGTGAGTTTCTGATCAGCACCGACCGTGGGCGTCTGGATTTGGACGTCATCCATGATTTTCTCACCAATTGTTATTGGGCCAAAGGCATCGCGCGAGAGGTTGTGGTGCGCTCGATCGAGCACTCGCTATGCTTTGGCGTTTATGACGGCGGTGGCGTTCAAGTGGGCTTTGCGCGGGTAGTCAGCGATCTTGCTACCTTCGCCTACATCGCCGACGTATTCGTGCTGGAATCGCATCGCGGTCAAGGATTGGGCAAACTGTTGTTGGAATGCATCATGCAGCATCCTCAATTGCAGGGGTTGCGGCGTTGGACTTTGTCGACACTCGATGCCCATGGGCTATATTCGCAGTTCGGGTTTACGCCTCCCAAATGGCCGGAGCGGTATATGGAAATCCTTCGGCTGAACCTGTACGAAACAGTTTAGGAAACGGAAAAACTCATGCCGCAGAAGATTGCTCCAATGTATCGCTCGCTCTACGAATCCGATCCGCAGATTGCCGCCGCCATCGACAACGAAGTTCGCCGCCAGCATGAAGGCCTCGAATTGATCGCCTCGGAAAATTTTGTCAGCGAAGCTGTGCTCGAAGCCGCGGGGTCGGTGTTCACCAACAAGTATGCCGAGGGATATCCCGGCAAGCGCTACTACGGCGGCTGAGAGTATGCCGACATCGTAGAAAACCTGGCGCGTGATCGCGCCAAGCAACTCTTCGGCGCCGAGCACGCCAACGTCCAACCCCACGCCGGGTCGCAAGCTAACATGGAAGCTTACGCCGCGGTTCTTCAGCCCGGCGACACCATTCTTGGGCTCAACCTGGCACACGGCGGGCATCTTACTCACGGCTTTCACCTGAATTTTTCCGGCAAGACCTACAAGATCGTTCCCTACGGTGTAACCAAAGAGACCGAGACCATCGACTACGACGAAGTAGAAAAGCTCGCTGAGCGGGAACACCCCAAGCTAATCATCGGCGGCGGCAGCGCCTACCCGCGCACTATCGACTTTGCCCGCATGCGGCAGATCGCCGACAAAGTTGGCGCGCTCTATCTGGTCGACATGGCGCACTTTGCCGGGCTGGTGGCTGGCGGGGCACATCCTTCGCCGGTACCACACGCGCACATCGTGACTTCGACTACGCACAAGACGCTGCGCGGCCCGCGCGCAGGAATGATTCTTTCCAAAGCGGAATTCGCCCAAGCGATCGATAAAGTTGTCTTCCCCGGCATGCAGGGCGGCCCGCTGGTGCACATTATGGCGGCGAAGGCTGTGTGCTTTCAGGAGGCAATGCAGCCCGAGTTCCGCGACTACGCGCGGCAAGTCGTCGCTAACGCGAAAGTTCTGGTGCAGTCGCTGGCCGACGAAGGCTTCCGCATCATCTCTGGCGGCACTGACACGCACCTCATGCTGGTCGACGTCTTCTCCAAGGGCATGCTCGGCAGCGAGGCGGAAAAAGCGCTGGGTGAAGCCGGAATCACCGTCAACAAGAACGCGATTCCCTTCGACACCAATCCGCCGATGAAGCCGAGCGGAATCCGCATCGGTAGTCCAGCCCTGACCACGCGCGGGATGATGGAACCCGAGATGCGCCAGATCGGCCGTTGGATCGCCGAAGCGCTACTCCAGCGGGCGGACGCGGCGGTGCTGGCGAAAGTCCGCAAGCAAGTGCTCGACTTGTGCGAGACGTT
>WNFI01051547.1_pt1 | contig 11911 bp, 12 predicted proteins | sample 5400471 | NCBI WGS metagenome assembly WNFI01 (sample SAMN13153348, study PRJNA577476) | soil metagenome | isolation source: 100 cm saprolite on Douglas fir-dominated hillslope | place: USA:California | collected 2013-09-17 | reverse complement strand
CGGCGTCGCCGCCCGGGCGCAACTGCAAGAGGCGGTGCAGCGTGCTCGCCTCGACGCCTGCCGTCCCCACCAGCTCCTCCAGCCGCTTGGCAGCCCGTCCCGTCGGCGCGGTGAGCAGCACCTTGGCGCGCTTGGCCTTGGCCAGCAGGACGACGGAGCGCACGGTGAAGCTCTTGCCGCAGCCGGGTCCACCCGTCAGCACGGCCACCTTCCGCGTGAGGGCCAGTTGCACCGCCTCGGCCTGCTTGGGTGCGAGCGTGCTGCCGGTCTTCTGCTGCAGCCAGCCGAAGGCCGCCTCCCAGTCGACCGAGCGGAAGGCGGGTAGCCGTTCCTGTGGCGCCTGGAGCAGGCGGCGGATGCCGTTGGCGAGCGAGACCTCGGCCCGGTAGAACGGCACCAGGTAGATCGCGTCGATCGGCTCCTCCTCCTTGATCGCGTCCTCTTCACTGTCGTCGCGCGCCGGCGCTGCGAGGCATTCGCGCACGACGCCGCCCTCCCGCACCAACTCCTCCAGGCAGCCCGCGACCAAGGCCGTCTCCACACCCAGGATCTCGGCCGCCCGGCGCAGCAGTTCCTCCCGCGGCAGGTAGCAGTGGCCCTCCTCCGTCGCCTCGGAGAGCGTGAACTGCAGGCCGGCCTTGACGCGCTCGGGGCTGTCGTGCGGGATGCCCAGCGACTGGGCGATCTTGTCGGCGGTCTTGAAGCCGATACCCCAGACGTCGGCGGCCAGGCGATAGGGTTCGTTCTTGACTATGGAGATCGCGGCGTCGCCATAGGTCTTGTAGATGCGCCCCGCCAGGCTGGTGGAGACGCCGACGCCCTGCAGAAAGACCATCACCTCCTTAATGGCCTTTTGTTCCTCCCAGGCACGCGAGATCATCGCAGTGCGCTTGGGACCGAGGCCCGGCACCTCGACGAGGCGGACGGGCTCCTCTTCGATGACGCGCAATGTATCGGTGTCGAAGTGCGCAACGATGCGCTCGGCCATCTTGGGGCCGATGCCCTTGATTAGGCCCGAGCCGAGGTAGCGTCGGATGCGCTGGATGGTGGCGGGCAGCACCGTCGCGAAGGACTGCACCTCGAATTGACGACCGTACTGGGGGTGGCTCTTCCAGCGCCCCTCGAGGCGCAGGCTCTCGCCCGGCTGCGCGCCTAAGAGGTTACCGACCACGGTCAGCAGCTCACCGCTACTGGTCACGCCGCGGGCGCTGACGCGCGCGACCGTGTAGCCCGTCTCCTCGTTGGCGTAGGTGATGCGCTCGAGGACGGCATCTAGCGTGGAAAGGAACGGTGGCGTAGGCGCCGCCGGGGTGGCAGGTGGTTGACCAGGCTGAGGCATCGGTTCGTGCGCTCTCTATGGAAGTGTCTCTCGCGTCGCCATTCTCCCTGCGCCGCCTCGATGTGGCATCTCGACAGGCCGGCCACTGCTCGTGAGCGCTAGTTGGCCTGCAGGTTCCGGAACGCCACCTCATCGGCCGGTTCGCGCAGATTATAGTGCCGGTTGCGCTCGGCGTCGGCCACGAGGACGCCGCGGCGCTGCACCGTGGCGATGAGCTTCTCGATCCACATTGGCGACGTGTCGACAAAGAAATACTCCGCCTTGGCCGCGACCACCATCTCCGCGTCGCCACGCTCCAGCGCCTCCAGCATCCTGCGGAAGTTGTCGCGGCACCCGCCCACGCCCTCGACTGCGACGTACCGATGCACACCGGCATCGAGGTCTACTGTGTAGACGATGGCTCTCTTCCTGTTCGAAGCTGGTCCGTTCGCCATAACCGCTCTCCCGCCCTTTTGAAATTCCCTGAACGCGGCCGAGAACGCGGCCGACGAAATCGCCCGTGACAGCTCATTTCACGGGCGAAAAGCGGATTTGGTATGGACACGCGGACCGGCGGAATTAGAATCCGCTCAACAGTATTGTAGCGCAGCAGGAGTAGCGTGGTTAGATGGTTGTAAGTGCACGCACAACCTCCTCCACATGCTCCTTGCTGATGAGCTTTCTGCGGCTGTCCCTGGGATCGTCTACAAACCGAATCAGGCCGGTGCTCTGGAGTTCATTCATTTTCTTCTCGACAATGAACCGTCCTGTTTCAGTGCGCTGCATTACTTCAAAAACTGCTTGTGTTTTGGTTACGTACTGATCGCTCATTTCTCTTGCCTCGCCTCTACGCGTTTGTTCTTGTGCGTTCGTCACTGCTCGCTGTCAGTCGTTTTTGCCTCCATCATACTATACACGAATAGAGATTTGCTAAAACATTTCAGAACATTTCTAATTGCTTCCGTTTTATCTATTGACAAACAGAAAGCTATGGTGTATGTTTAACAATGGGAGGCAGCGATGAAGCTACAGGCGGCCATTCGGGGATTCTTGATGGACTGGGAGCTACGTGGACGCTCGCCCAAGACGCTGCAGCTGTACCGCTCGTGCCTGATGGTCCTGGCGCGCTGGCTGGAGGGGCAAGGCGTCACGACGGTAGAGGAGGTCACGGTGACGCACCTCCGCAGCTTCGTCCTCGAGACGCAGCAACGTCCTGCCGGCTCGGTGAATCCGAATCGGCCAGCCGCGGCGGACGGGCACCCGCCGACGCCAGCGACCATGCAAGGCTACGTCAAGGCCATTAAGCTGCTTTTCAAGTGGCTGGTGGAGGAGGAGGTGATCGGTCGCAACCCGGCGCTGCGGCTGCATAAGCCCACCGACGCCAGGCGCGTCGTCGTCACCTTCACACACGCGCACCTGCACGCGCTCTTTGGCGCCTGCGATCTCTCGACCTCGCTGGGCTTCCGCGACTACGTCCTAATGCTGGTTCTACTCGACACCGGCGTCCGCGTCAGCGAGCTCTGCGGGCTGACCCTGGATGACGTGCACGAGGGGTACTTCAAGGTCCTCGGCAAGGGGCGAAAAGAGCGCGAGGTGGGCGTCAGCCCGACCACGGCCAAGTTCCTGTGGAAGTACATCCACCAATACCGGCCCGAGTCGGATGACAACGTGCGCGCACTGTTCACCAACATCACCGGCAAGCCGCTCACGCCCTGGGGCATCCAGCAGATGCTGCAGCGGGTGCGGGAGGCGGCAGGCATCACCGATGTGCCCGTCACTGCCCACAAATTCCGCCACACCTTCGCCCGCACCTGGCTGGAGCGCGGTGGCGAGGTCTATAGCCTCAGCCGCCTGATGGGCCACAGCAGTGTGAAGATCACCGAGATCTATCTGGAGGACTTCAAGAGCCGGCAGGCCCGCGTCCAGCACGCCAAGTTCTCGCCCGTCAACAACCTCAAGCTGCGGCAGCGGGGGCGCGGCACCCATACCTACAACCGGGAGCCACGTCTGGGGGGCGACGAGTGAGCGAGCGTTGCCTTGCAGGCGAAGCGCCACCGCAAGGTGTTTCGCGCAGGTTACAGGTGTACATCACTGGGAAACACCGCTTCCGCACCTCTAACCTGACCGAGTTTGCAGGCGTTTTGGGGGAGGTGATGCCGCGGAGACGCCGCGCGGCACGAGGCACGCGCTCGCAACGCCTCGAAGTATACACGCGCCGCGGCTCGGCCGTCAAGCGAACGATCGGGCGCTGTGCGAGCCAGCCCCTACCTCGGCCCCTCCCCGATAGGGAGAGCGGAGAGCAGAGGTGCGCGAGGCGAGCGCGGCGACTCTCCCTCAACCGGCGCCGCTCGGCGCGCTCAGCAGCTGCACCTGCCCGGCGCGCACGCGATACACGTGCGCATCTGCCAGCGCCGCAGCCGGCACGCTCCCCGCGTCAGTAGTCGTCAGCAGCACCTGATCGAGGCCGCGGACCGCCGCCAGCAGATCGGCGCGCCGCTGGGCATCGAGTTCGCTCAGCACGTCGTCCAGCAGCAGGATCGGCTGGTCGCCAGTCTCGCGCTCGATGTACTCTAGCTCCGCCAGCTTGAGCGCCAGTGCGACACTGCGCTGCTGCCCACGCGAGCCATAGGTGGAGAGGTCCACCGCGCCGGCCAGAAACGCCAGATCGTCGCGATGCGGTCCCAACACGTTCGCCCCCTGCGCGATCTCGCGCCGCCGCAGCTCGCCCAGCCGCTGGCGTATCCCCGCCGCCACCTGCTCGTCGTCGCCGTCCAGCGGCCCCTCGTAGGCCGGGCGATACACCAGCCGGAGTGCGCCCTGGGCGTCGCCCTCCGCGCCCGCATCCGTACCCGTGCCAGCCGCGCCCTCGGCGCCCTCCTGGTCCGCCTGGTCCTCGTCGTCCGCCTCTTCCGCATGCGCCAGCGCCGCGTAGACCCGCGCCGCGCCCGCGCCCGCTTGCGCCACGAACGCCGCACGCTCCCGCAGGATCGGCGCCGCCAGCCGCGCCAGCTGCTCGTCCCAATAGCCGAGCGCGTGGGGACTCTCCTCGCCATCACGGATGCGCCGCAAGAGCGCCGCCCGCTGCGTCAGCACCTTCTGAAACTGGCTGAGCGCACGGCAATACGCCGGCCGCACCTGGCAGAGCGTCATATCCAGGAAGCGGCGGCGCTCCGAGGGCGAGCCGATCACTAGATCGAGATCGGAGGGCGCGAAGACTACGATGGTCACCTTGCCGATCAGGTCCATCCCACGGCGCGGCGCGCCGTTGATGCGGATGCGCTTGCGAAAGGGCGCGGCGGGCGGCAGCGGCAGCGCGGGATCGGGCGAGGGCCGCCCCGCGGCGCCCTCCGCATTCGTGGGCGCGTCGGCGATCACTACCTCGACATGCAGCTCGTCGCGGCGGCGCTGCACCAGCGCATCCACCCGCGCGAAGCGGCCCGCAGCGCTCCAGCGCACGGCCTCACGCTCGCTGGTGGTGCGGAACGAGCGGCTGGTGGCAACCGCCCGCGCGGCAGCTCGAGATCGAGCTCGCGATAGTTGCGGAAATCAGTCAGGCGCAGCCGTTTCGCACGCACGATGAATACTCCTCCGGCTGGCCACATTTCCCACAGCGATCGCCCTGGTCACCATTCTCTCACACGCGATGAAAAGTGACGCGCACTGCGCCTATGGCGAGCTGCGCGCGCTTGGATGACAGTTTTGTCACTTTTTGGCGGCAGCAGTGAGACAAGTGTGCTATGTACTATGAACGAAATGTCATCAAAATGGCTGGGCTTGTCATGTATCTGACACCCCTTCAGGATATACTAGCTTCAGCGATCACGGAAAGACGTGCGGTGTGGTGATGGCGGTTGGGATGAGCCTCACGGCAGGTGTGGACGTGGTGATGCGGTAGGGCCGTGCAGGTTCTCGCTGTGGTCGCGGAGTCCTTCCATTGCACCCCCTAGGGAGAACGTCCCAGGGGGTGTACTGTTTTCCCCAACGGGTACCAGCTGTAAAACCCACCGTTCCCCATTGTGCGTCTGGGCATAGTCCGAAGCGGACGCGTACATACGTACGCGCACATTCAGCGCTTTCAGGATGGTGCGCCGGTCTTCCCTGGTGAACGTCTCGGCGCCGAACTGCGCAAACTTGCGGCACGCGCCGTCTACCGTCTTCAGGTAAGCAGTGATGCGGTCGATGTCAAACACGGCCTTACTGGTGCGCTTTTCCAACTCCGCAATGGTAGCCAGCACTTCCTTTAGCCGCCCATGAATGACCGCCGCTAGGTCTTCGTCGTCTTCTGCGCCATACCTGCGGGCCAGGTTGTCCTTTTCCCTGTAGGCCGCTGCCAGTTCTGCCTGTAGCAGTTCCTGACGCCGTTCTACGGCCTTTACCCGGTCTTCTGCTGTCTGCACAGGTGCCTGCACCATGCGCTTGAACCTGGCCAGGTCGCCGGCCATTTCTTCGACCTTGCCCCAGATGTCCGCATCAACCAGCGACACCCGCGCGGCCCAGCTACCGCCTGGGCACTTCTTCGCAGGGTCTACGGCGCGGTTGCCACCATTCGGGCAGTGGTACCGGTACCAGCCCTTGTCGTGCTTGGTGATGGTGACGCGTGCGCCGCAATGTCCGCAGATGCCGAACCCACGCGTCAGTAGCGGCGCTATGCGGTATTCATCCGTGCGTACCTGGCCCAGCATGTGGCTTTGCAGCTTGGCGCGTACCGTGTCCCACGTCTCGGCACTGACCAGGGCAGGGACGTTGGGCTGTGCAATGCGCTTGCCGTCGTCTTCAGGCCGTGGGCGCATAACCTTGTGGTTGCCCACCTTTACCTGTTGCTTGTTATACGCCGCATGCCGACCGCAATACGTGCGGTCGGTCAAGACTTCATAGACTGACTGACGCGTCCATACCGTTGCCGTGCCCTTGTTGCCGGACGGTAGACCCTTCGACCGCAAGTACCCCGACCGGGTCAAGATGCCTTCGTCGTTCAGGGTCTTGGCAATGTCATACAGGGTGTACCCTTGTTCAGCCAGGGCATACATGCGCTGGACGACTGGCGCCGTCTCAGGGTTAGCCACGTACCATTCTTTACGCGCCCCGTCGTAGGAATACCCATACTTGTTAGACGGCCCAACGAGTAGCTTCCCCTGTTCAGCCCGCGTGCGTAGCGCCCCATGCGTCCTGGCGGTAATGCCTTCGCGTTCACTTTCAGCGGCGAAGGTATGCAATGACCCCAGTAGACGGCCCATCGGGCTATTGGTCAGTTCGCCTTCACTGACCGACACAATACGCGCCCCCTTGCGGTGCACTTCGCGGGCAATTAGCGCCATGTCGACCATGTCACGACTCAGCCTGTCGAAGCGCCAGACCAGCAGAACGGCACCCTGGGTGATGGTGTCCAGCGCACGGCGTAGTCCGACCCTGGCATCCAACGAGTCATAGCCGCTAAACGTGTCGCTATGCACTGTCGGGGCGTGCCAGCCCTGCTTGTCTGCGAAGCCTTCGCAGTGGCGTTGCTGGTCGGACAGTGACGTTCTGTCATCATCGGCCTGTTTCTCAGAACTGACCCGGACGTAAACGGCTACGGTCGTCATGTTCATACCCCCTGTGCTGTGCACTACTACCACTACCACCAGTATATCTGAACACTACCGACCTGTCAACGCTTTATGGTAGGATGCGCCTATGGAAAAGCACAATTTACGGGTGTCCTTGCCCTACTTATTTCTCTGGCGGTCGTACTGTCTTCTCAGCATCACCGAACTGTCGGAAAAGTCTGGGGTGGCGCGTGACACCATCATCCATTTAGAACACCAACGCACGCAGGCGAACCCTAGCACCATCGGCAAGCTGTCCGATGCCATGGGAATTAGCCGCAGACAGCTTGTGCATGAACACCCACCGGAATGAAGCTGTGCCCGTTGGCGGTCGAAACCGGGCACAATAAAAAACGCCTGCATAGGGTCATTCCCCCCGTGCAGGCGTTCGCGCGTCTAGGCTGCTAGCAGCGGTCCTCCTGGTGGGTCAGGGCATGCACCATCAGGCCCACCCACACCTGAACCGCTACGGTCATAAGCAGCCGGGCGAGCTTGTCACCGTCCATGGTCGTCTCACTTCCGTTAGAAGCACGCACTACATATACAGTAGACAATCCGCACGCTTCCGCCAAGCCTCACTACACTATAAGTGTAGTTGACGAGTCGGGCAGCTGTCAACCCCCTTAGCGGTCAGGCAGTCGGGTTCAGTTGGAGGTCGTTACGTGCGCAGGGCTAGCCAGCAGTAGGCGAAATGTCCTATTGCGGTCGGTCGCGCCGTGTCATATTACCGATGTTCAGCAGGCAGCCAGGCCATCCAAAGGAATAGACACATGTTGCCGCACGACTACGACCTAGTGAAGCAGATGGTCGAAGACCTAGCGTACTTGCGGGATGAGTGGGCTGGGTCGATTGCTGAACCCGACCTTCGGCGCGGAAGTACGACCTTGCGGAAACTTCTCGTAAATGGTGACTACGGCAAGGCGTGGCGCCTGGTCGGATTCAAGCGGGAACCCCGGCTAGACGCGCTTGACCTTGCCGCAGAAATAAAGGGGTACGGCCGGCACCCCATCATCTTTGCACAGGCTGGCGGCGCAGAAATACAGAACGGTCTCCGATTTGGAATGACCATGTTCGCAGAAGGCGCCTTGACCCCTGAGGAAGCAGCGGTTCTGAACCGCGTCGCTTCTGCTGAACGGTCATATGCGCTAACTGAGTACCTTAATTCCCCTAGCTTCCAAGCCAGGCTTACAAGACAGCAGTCGACCGGACCCACGCCCTACCCCGTCACTGTTTCACGGCGAAAGGTCATCCTGTACGTGGCGAACAAGAAAGGCGGTGCCCACCATGACGCAGCCCGCGCAGCGACGGACGATGAATTCCTTCTCCTCGACCAAATAAGTGACGGCGGCTACAGGGTGGTGGACAACAACGTGGACAGAAACGCTGTCTACTACGAACTGTTGTCCATAGGTCAGGCAGTGGGGCGGTCTCAGCACGCGCAGATGTTCTTACAGCGCGCGCAAGAGAAGCTTGGGAGTCGATGACGCTAGCGGCAAAAACGGGCCTTAAAAACCTCTCCCCCTCCAGTGCCTGCCAGGACCTGGACAGGGAGGGAGAGGGAGAGGAGATGGCGAGAGGACTTCGTAAGCTCCGCCGCACTCAGCGGCGCGGGTTAGCCGTGTGGCCGCTCGCCAACATACGAGGTGTTGACCACCGTTACCAACGTGCTTGCGCTCCACACGTTTACTTGCTGCTCGATGATTTCACCATACCGGTGCGTCACGACGAACGCTTGCGTGGCATTGGGTGACATGCCTACCATGGGCACAGCGACTGAGGTTGTAACCGTGCCCGTCACATGCTGCGTCGGCATTACTGCCACCTTCCACTCAACCACCGGTTGAGGTTGACGGGAACCTCTGTCGATGCTTTCTCAACGGGACGCCAGGGCGCCGGCAATCGTGCGCCGGGTGCGTGCAGCAGACGCCGTGAGGCTTCCTCGAATGACTCACCAGCCGGTGCCGATGGAGGCGAGACCGACCGCCCACGCATGATGCGGTCAAACGTCTCTGCAAACTCCTGGCCTGGCTCAGGAGGCGCTGGCGGCTGTTGCGCCACGACCGCCACAAGCTTCCCGTTGTCGTAGACGTTCATGTGACGGGCTGGCATAGACTTCTCCGCTAGTAGCGTGCCGTCAGTAAAGACGGCACCGTAGTACAGTTCGCGGGGTGTTGGCGCTGACCTAGCCTTGTGCACCATTGTGGTGCGTGGCTGCCATTGTCTGGCGGCGCGGTCGGTAAAGTCTTTGATGATGTCTACGTCGGCGTAGTCAGGGTCGACCATACCATTCGGGATGCGTCGCATGGTGTTAGGCACTGACCGCCGCTTCTTTCTTCCTGGATGCTGGCGAAGAAGATGCCTCAAGTGCGTCGGCATAGGCGCGGGCAAGCCTGGCAAGCTCGGCAATAACTTCACGGTCGTTCAAGTCCTGGGTTGCGTAGTGCGCCGGGTGCCTTTTGCCACCATCAAGCCGGCGGCGGTGCCATTCGCTGGCAATGAGGTTGAGGCGAGACAGGAGCGGCAAATCAGGGTATGTCACGATTGCTTTTCTCTTTCGGGGAGACCATGCCACATGGACTGCATCAATAACTCGCTGAGGCTGAGGATGTAGGCGCGCCCTCGGCGCTGTGTCGGTACATCATATTTGTGGACGCGGTAGAGGAGTTGTCGGGGTGTCATGTGCAAGAGGCGCGTTAACTCTTTGACGGTATAGCGGTCGGGGTCCATTCCTTCACTTTCTGTAGCATTGTCCTCTCCCCCATTATAACCTACGGCTCAAAATGGGCCAGAATGGGGCAGGGTCACTCACAATGGCCGGGATGTTCCATATAGAGCTGAGCCGCAGCCGCTACAGCCCACGTAGAGCGCATGGCAACGGAAGAGAGGCAGGTACCGGGAACCTACGACGGTATGTCCTGTCCGGCCTAGCGGGCGAAGAAGCGTTGGGTGAAGGTAGCGATGAAGGTGATTTCGATGAGCAGGCCGATGATGGCCTCTCCTGCCGCAAGCCGCGCTAGGGTGTCGCTGAGGGAGATGCTTGAAGTAAAGAACCCGCGACCATGAAACGCGCTGATGCTCAGGACGAGGGCTTCATCCCAGGTGAGGTGCGGCGCGGCAAACTGCGCATTGAGCAGGTAGGCGCCGGCGAAGGCGAGAATGATGACGACGTAGGCAATGAGGCTGCGCATCGGACGGTAGCCATACCCTGCAACAACATCGAGCAACCACGAACCGAGCGCGGCGCCATGTCTGCCTTGCCTCCGCAGCACCTGCCGCTGGAGCTGCTGTACCCGGTAAGCGAATCGGTCAGCATCCTCGGTGAGACCCTGCTGCCGCAGCTCGGTGACCAATTGACGGTTGGCGCGGACGGCATTTTTGTAGCCCTGGAGCCACTCGGCCCTGCTTTTCGGTTTGCCAAACCGGCCCTCCGCGTCTCGCGCCTGACGCTCGTCACCCAATCGAAATGCATCAGGGCGATTGCCAAAGAACCAGCGTCGCGGGTGTGTCCAGTCCATGATTGTGAGGTTCATCCCTCCCCAATGTGCGTCCGCGAGCGAGACAAAGCCAAGGGTGTCGTCACCAATCTGCGCTTCGCTGATGTCAGTTGCCCTGTCGAAGAACGCTCGTGACAAGTCTGCACCTTGTAGATGTGCACGCTGAAAGCTAGCACCCTCCAAATGAGCACCTCGGAATTCAGCTTCCTCTAGGTGCGCTCCATTAAGAACCGCCCCCTCCATCTGTGCGTGGTAAAAGGTTGCCCCTCGTGCACGTGCACCGATGAGATTAGCACCTTTAAGGTCGGCTTCCCAAAATATAGTTTGTTCCATCTGAGCCTTCGACAGCATTGCTTTCTCTAGGTGCGCCGACTGAAGCACGGCACCTTGCAGGTGAGCGCCAGACAAAATTGCTCCAACAAGATGGGCATCATTTAGCGCCGCATGCTCAAGATGAGCTGGGCCTGGAAACAGCGAAGGGTCTATGCCGTGCTCTTCTATATAGTGGTGTCGCTCATGTTCTAGCCCTAGTATGGCGCCGTCCAGTTGAGCATTAGTTAGATTGGCCCAGTCCAAATGTGCGCCGCAGAGTTTGGCTCTCTCTAATTGCGCACCGGAAAGATTAGCGCCTTCGAGGTGGAGGCCAGATAAAGAAGTCGGCCACTCCAGGGTGTAGTCCTCCGAACGCAGTTCCTCCATGGCCGAGTGCGCACCGCCAGCATGCTCAAAAAGAATACGAGCGGCGAGCCAAAACACATCGCTCATGGGGCACCCCCTCGCTGGACGGTCGTTGGCACCAGTATACGGGAGAGGTCAACGCGCAAGTACGTCTGTCCCATAGCCCAACTGGGCGGCTGCTTCCATCGTACATTCATCTGGACTAGAAGCGAGCTAGGAGTCAAGCCCATGAGCGACACGGTAGAGCGTCCAACAACTAATGACCCCGAAGCGTGGGAAGCCCACTGGACGAGCAAGGGCATGAAATGGCGCATTGAGCCAGAAATACCCGAAGAGCGCCAGCAATACCTCGCTGAGCGGTGGACGGCCACGCCCGACATAGAGAGGGGCGTCTACCCGTTCCGGGATGGGCCCCGTGGCATCAGGCTGTCACGTGCGGACGTAGAGTGGCTGCTGGCATACCACAAGGAGCACGTCCACTTCTCCGTCTACCCCTACGATGTGCGCCTGTTGCAGGAAACTGGACTCGACTTGCGTGGTGCAGACCTGCGTGGCGTCAACTTGAATGGCCTACCACTGACCGGGATGCGGGGCGGCATTTCATCGAACGAACTAAGGCAACTCCAGCCTCCACAGCAAGAGGCGGCCCGCAAGGCTGCGGCTGTCCATCTCGAAGGCGCATACCTCATTCAGGCGAACCTTGAGGCTGCCATCCTGACGGGCGCGCATCTCGACGGCTCTAGTTGCTATGGTGTCCATCTCGAAGGTGCGCACCTCCAGGGAGCTAGCATGCGGGGAGCCAATCTCATGAACGCCTGGATGGAAGCAGCCATGCTCCT
>WNFI01285658.1_pt1 | contig 11912 bp, 9 predicted proteins | sample 5400471 | NCBI WGS metagenome assembly WNFI01 (sample SAMN13153348, study PRJNA577476) | soil metagenome | isolation source: 100 cm saprolite on Douglas fir-dominated hillslope | place: USA:California | collected 2013-09-17 | reverse complement strand
GAAAGGTCGGACTGGGATGCTTCGTCGATCACGACCAGATCGAAGCAGCCGAGTTGCGCCGGCAGGGTTTCGGAGACGCGATGGTGCGGCATGATCCAGCACGGTACTGCGCGATGCGCCTCGGCCGCCGCGAATCGGGCATCCCACCGGTAGCGGAATGCGCGTTTGCCGGTGCCTTTGCCGATGCGCTGGATGGCATTGAGATAGGCCTGCAGCGCGGCGCGCACGCCGGGAGTGGCATTTTGCGCGAGCTTCAACCAGGTCCGCTTGACGACCAGGTCGTCGTAGGCACGCGCAAGGTCGTGTTCGATGCCGGCTCGCGCGGCGCAGAGTTTCCTGAATTCCTCCTGCGCATCGATCGCCTGCAGGTGGGTGGCAAGGCGGCGCAGCCGCCAGTCGCGCAGCAGCGCTTCGGGCAGCACCTTGTCTTGGTCGTCTCCGGAAGCCTGTCGCAAGCAGCGCCGATTCATCGAGCGCCGGGTTGCCGAGCGTGCGCGCCAGGAAATCGCGCAGGGCGTCGACTATCGTGCCGCGCTTGCCCTCCAGCGCGCGATGCAGGCCCTGCAGCACACCGGAAATCTGCCCAAGCTGATTTTTGTTCAGGTGGTGGGATAGCGCGGTCTCCACATCGGCCAGCGCCGCCGCGTCCATGCCGGCGCTCGCCGCGCGCGGCCACGCCGGGAACAGGTTCATCGCCGCGCGGGAAAGCTCGAACTCTCCTCTCGCGGCCAATTTGACCCTGGCATACATGGCGATCTGCGAGTCCGCTGACAAGCGCCCTTTCGCGTCGATCGAGAGAACGGACTGGAACCCGAGTTCCGGCGCAAGTGCGTTCCAGCGCGCGGTGAGCGCGCGCCTTTTTTTCTGGAGCGCGAGATGGTCGAGTACGCTCTGCCAGTCCGCCGGCAGCGCGGGCGGCACGCCGCTGACCCGCACCAGGTCGAGCAGCTTTCCGGCCTCCGGCTTGCCGAACATGCCCGCCAGACCGAAGGCCCGGCGGCCCTCGGCCAGATTGGCCACTGCCTGCAAAAACGCGGCATCGGTTTCCGCCATTTCCGGCACGACGACCGGGCGCGCCAGCGCCTTCATGCGTTGCGCGGTCGCTTGCTCGATTTCGGACAAAAGTGCTTCCAGCATGTCGAACACCTGCGCGGGCTCGCCGCGCTTCATGCGTTCGACGACTTCATCCGGCCAGGGCAGGCGTAGCGCGGCGATTTCGTCGCGCAACGCCTTGACCCGTGCAATTCGCTCGGTAAGCGACCGGGCCTGGGCGATCACCTCGGCGCCCGGGCCCATGAGCGCCGGCAGATCGCTGGCCCGCGCCTGGGCGACGAGCGCCGTGAAGCGCTGAAGTTCATCATGCGCCTTCACCAATTGCAATGGTTCGGGAAAGTCGGCGGGTACCGGCAACGCGTTGCCGACGCAGTCGATGTCAACGCCGAGTTGCCTGCGCGCCTCGCGCAAGCGTGCGATATCTTCCGCGGTGAAGCGCGGCGCATACTGCGGGCCGACCCCGAGGGCATCCGGAATCCATTCGAACCGTCCCGTGTTCTGCATCACTTCGACGGCAGCATCCTGCGGGTAGAGGCTCTCGCCTTCCAGGTCGATGCGCGCCAGATTGAGTTTCGCCCAGCGACCCAGGTCGGTATCGATGCGCTTCAGGCGGCCATGAAACGCATCGATGGTGTCTTCCAGCCGTGCAATTTCGCGCGCCAGCGCGAGCACATCGAGGCTCTGTACTTCGCTGGCAATCTTGCGGATCGAATGCTCGAACGGGTTCACGCCATCCTGCCCGGCGGCGAGCAGCGCGATCGCCAGCGGCCGGATGTCCGCCGGGAGCTGATCGCGCAGCACCGCAAGCGCCGGGTCGCGCATGGATGTCACCAGCACGCGGCGGCCGTTGGCGAGCCAGTGACAGATGATGTTTGCGATGGTGTGGGTCTTGCCCGTTCCCGGCGGTCCCTGCACCACCACGCCGTCGGACGCCTCCAGCAACTGGACTATTCGCGCCTGCTCGTCGTTGAAGGGCTTCGGAAAGAACAGATCGCCCGCCTGCGCTGATCCGGCCGCGGCGCTCTCGTGGTACGCGGCGCTTACGCCGCGATAAACCGGCAACGTGAGCGGAACGTTTACAGTCGCGGGTTCAGTCACCAGCGCGGCCACTGCCTCCGGAAGCGGCGCGTCTTCTCCAAGTCCGTTCAGCACTTCGCGGAAACGCTCCAGGTCCTGCATCGTGACATTGGTGCTGCGCGGCCGCGCAAACAGCACCCAGGCGCTGGTGATCTTCAGGTCTTCGTCGACATGCGCCGACAGGGGGTCGGACGAAGTCGCAGGCGCGTCCCCGGCCGGACTGACCCCGAGGCAGCGCCTGGCGATGTCGAGCAGCGGTTCATAGGTCGAGGGTTCGAACGGCGACAACGGTTCAGCCGCGTTCGCCAGAAAATCCTCGGCGGCTTTCTCCGCTTGCGCCGTGGCGGCATCCTCGGCTTGTGCAAAAAGTTCGAGCTCCAGCCGCGGGTCGACATCGCGCGGGCGCACTTCGGCCGTCTGCGATGCTGCATCGAAGTGCAGATCGGCCAGGCGCGTCACCAGCGGGTAGGCGAACACCGCGCCCGCCTTCCTGGCGACACCGAGGCCCATGCCCCAGACCAGTTCGAGCTGGCCCTCGATCAGTGCGCCGGCGAGTTCCTGCTGCAGGGTGAAGAGTTTGACGTAGAGATGGGACAGCCGCCTGCGCCTGCGCTCGGCTTCGGCCCACGGAGTCCAGACGGTTTCGAGGTAGCGCGTGTACTGAGCCTCGACTTGCGCCCGGAATCCGTAGTCCGAAAAGCGTACGCGCAAATGCGCATCCACGGCGGGATCGGCCGCCTCGGCGAGGCTCGCAGCCGGCTTGCCCGCGTCCCGATGCGTTCCGGCGGCGATGAGCGTGGCGCCGTCGATTTCGGTGGCAAGCTGCGGCGCGACCAGCATCGCCGCCCCCACGTTGAGCCAGGGGGCGAGCCAGGGACTGTCGGATTGCGGGGGAACTTCCGGTGCCGGCGGATGCGGAACCGACAGCCAGATATCGTCGTCATCGTCCGTACCGCTGTCATTGAGCCGGACCCCTTCGATGGCGCCGGCCTGGTGGTCGAAAAGCAGGAAGCTGCCGTGGTCGGCGACATTCGACACCACGCGGCTGCGCGTGCGCATCGATTGTTGTGCATAGTCGACGAGCGCTATGAGGCGCCTGTGCTGGAGCGTCACGGCCGTTGGAACGGTTCTTGTCGCAATGACTCTGTTGTTCTGCGTGTGTCGCCATCGTACCCGCATCCCGGGAGGCAATCGAGTGATTCGTCGCGGCAGAAACGGCGTTCGAATGACAGGCGCTTGGGAAAAACGACAAGACAATTCGCAGCGTGAACGACTTACACGCGAGGACTAAAGGACAAGGTGATGCGCGGCGCGGTGCTGCGCGCAGGGACGAGGATCGAGAGGAAAGAGGAAAGAGGAAAGAGGAAAGTGAGAAAACGGTATATCCAGTCCCTCTTTCCTCGTTAACCTTATCTTTCCTCTGCCTCTCTTACGCCGCTTTCTTGTCTCCCGGCGCAAACAACTGCGCGACTTCCACGCCCATCGCGCAGCGCACCGCATCCTCGACGGTCTCGAGCCACACGAATTCGAGCTTCTCGCGCGCGGCCGCAGGAACATCCTCGAGGTCTTTCTCGTTGCGCTTGGGCAGCATCACGGTCCGGATGCCCGCGCGCAGCGCGGCCAGCACCTTTTCCTTCACGCCGCCGATCGGCAGGACCAGGCCGCGCAGCGAGATTTCGCCGGTCATCGCGACGTCGGCGCGCACCGGCTTGCCCGCCAGCAGCGAAGCCAGCGCCAGGAACATCGCCACGCCGGCGCTCGGGCCGTCCTTCGGTGTCGCGCCCGCGGGCACGTGCACGTGCAGGTCGGATTTGTCGAGGGACTCGCCGATGTACATTTTGGCCAGAGTCAATGCGGCCTGCGCAGACTCCTTCATCACGTCGCCGAGTTGCCCGGTCAGGATGAGCTTGCCGGAACCCGGCACCCGGGTGGCCTCGATGAAGAGGATGTCGCCGCCAACCGGGGTCCACGCCAGGCCGGTCGCCACGCCCGGCATTGCCGTGCGTTGCGCGAGCTCGTTCTCGAACCGCGGCGCGCCGAGAATGGCGTGCAGGTCCGTGGCATCCAGCGTCACCGACTCCGCCCGCCCCTCGGCAATCTTCATCGCGGCGGAGCGCAACACGGAGCCCAGCTCGCGCTCGAGGTTGCGCACACCCGCCTCGCGCGTGTAGTCGCCGATGATCGCGCGAATGGCCGCATCCGTCACCGTGGCCTGCTCCGCCTTGAGGCCATTGGCCTCGAGCTGGCGCTTCACCAGGTAGCGCCGGGCGATCTCGAGTTTCTCTTCCTCGGTGTAGCCCGGGAGCTGGATCACTTCCATGCGATCGCGCAGCGGTCCGGGAATTGTATCGAGCTGGTTCGCCGTGGCGATGAACATCTCCTTCGACAGGTCGAAGTCCACGCCGAGGTAGTTGTCGCGAAATTTCGAGTTCTGCTCCGGATCGAGCACTTCCAGCAGCGCGCTCGACGGATCTCCATGGAAACCCCCCGCGCCGAGCTTGTCTATCTCGTCGAGCATCAGCACGCCGGCGCGCGATTCGGCACGTCGGATCGCCTGGATGATGTTGCCCGGCAAGGCACCGATGTAGGTGCGGCGGTGGCCGCGGATTTCCGCTTCGTCGTGGGTGCCGCCGAGTGCCACGCGCTGGAACGTTCGCCCGGTGGCGCGGGCGATCGACTGCCCGAGCGAGGTCTTGCCCACGCCGGGCGGCCCGACGAAGCACAGGATCGGGCTCTTTCCCTCCGGATTGAGCTTCCTCACCGCGAGGTATTCGAGGATGCGGCGCTTGATTTTCTCCAGTCCGTAATGATCCTCGTCGAGCACCGTCCTCGCTTGCGCGATGTCGATGGGCTTGCTGTCGCCGACTTTCCACGGGATCTCGCTCAGCCACTCGAGGTAGGTACGCAGCATCGAGCCCTCGGCGCTGCCCTCGCCCATGCGCTGCAGGCGCTTGAGTTCCTTCTTGGCATGCTTGAGAGTGTCTTCGGGCATGCCGGCTTCGTCGATGACCTTCTTCAGGTCGTCGATCTCCGTCGCGCCCTCCCCGTCCTCGCCGAGTTCCTTCTGGATCTGGCGCATCTGCTCGCGCAGCACGTGCTCGCGCTGGCGCTCGTCGAATTCCTTGCGGGTCTTGTCGCCGATCTCCTTGGAAAGTTTCAGCACTTCGACGCGCTCGCTCAGCAGCGCCAGCACCTTGTCCAGGCGGCCCTTCAGGTCGAAGCTTTCGAGCACCGCCTGCTTTTCCTCGTTCTTCGCATCCAGCAGGTTGGCGACCATGTCCGCGAGCAGCGCCGGTGAAGTCATGGCCTGCACCACGCCGACGAGCTCGTCGGGTACGTTCGGCAGCAACTGGATCGCCTCGACCGCGCGTTCCTTCAATTGCAGGAAGCGCGCCTCGATTTCCGCACTGGATTCTTCCGCGGTCTCGACCATCGCCACGCGCGCCACCAGGAAAGGCCAGCCTTCGAGGAATTCGAGCACGCGGAAGCGCGACTGCCCCTGCACGACCAGGTGGTGCGCGCCTTCGTTGGTGAGATAACGCACGACCTGGCCCGCCGTACCGACCCAGTGCAGGTCATCCGGGGCCACTTCGTTCTTGTCCGGATCGCGCTGCAGCAGGAAGCCGACGCGCTTCTCGGCACGCGCGGCTTCCTGAGCCGCGGCGACGGAGGATGCCCGGCCGATCGTGATCGGCGACATGACGCCGGGGAACAGCACGGCATTGCGCAGCGGAACGATGATGAGCGCATCCGCCGGCAACGGCTTCAACGTGGCAGTCCCGCGCGCGGGGCCGGGCGCCTTTGCGGAATTTCCCGTTTCTTCAGGCGACAGCATGTTCTGCATCATGGGCCAGAAATTCATGGCAACTCCTTCTTCTTGCTGAAAGTGAGTGTGAGACAACCGTCCTGCAATTTTTTACCGGTGAGCGTGAGCGCCTGGGTGGGCAGGCCGATGCGGCGCTGGAAGCGCCCGTACGGGATCTCCAGCGCGTGGATGCGCGCCGGCTCGCCTTCGGAGGATTCGAGCGGAAAACCCCTGCGCGCGGAAATGGTGATTGCACCGGCTTCCAGCTCGACGACGACGGAATCGGCCCCCGCGCCCGGCAGCGCCACATGCACCCGGATTGCGTCCGCCGTCTCCACCACGTCCACTGGCGGCTCCCAAGCGGGGGCCTGCGCCGCAGCGGGGCGACAGAACTGGCGGTGCAGCCGGTCGGCTTGCTCCAGGAGCGTCAGGGCTTCGCTCCACATCAGCCGGGAAAGGTCACGCGATGTCATCAGGGGATCTCCGCAATAGACCCTAGATGGCGTCGGTCAGCCGGGATTCAAGCCGCGTGGTCCGAAAGGGATTGTCGCAAGTTTCAGTGGTCTGGAACGCTTTCGCTCTTGCGTCAACCCAAGAGAGACCTCAAGGCAACGTTCACCACAGCTCCCGGCCAGCGCCACAGCGGCGCCTGCGGACGTCCGGCAACCAACTCAAGCCGCGCATGCTCCGGATGGACTCTCCCCCCGATGCGATCCGCATAATGTTATTAGCGGATCATGCCGCTTACGACAAGCACCGCCACCCGAGTCAAACGGAGTGCGGGAGCAGATTCGCATCATCATTCCCTGCCCTCCGTGCCGATGCCGTCAGGAGGCATCATGAAAATCGTCAGTGCCGCTATTGCTCTCGCTGCCTTTTCGGCCCAGGCGGAAACCTGGATGGAAATCGGCAGCGACGCGACCGCAACGTATTACGTCGATTCCGATTCGCTCAGCCGCAATGACGAAATCGTCTCCCTTACCAAGAAGGCGGTATATCGCGTGTCCCTGTGGCCGGTGAAACTGCCGGAGAGCGCCACGGTAAAGGAAACGGCGGGCGTGATCGAGGAGAACTGCAGGAACAATCATCATCGCGTGCTCTCGATGGAAATGTTCAATCCCTTCGGCGAAGCGCATCTGGTCGTCCGGAAGGATGAGGCGCGTCTAGGAAAGCGTCGAGCCCAACACCAATGGCGAGCGAACTCACGAGTTCGCCTGCGCCTGAACACCGGGTTAGCACGACTTCTCAAGCGCCCAACAGGGCCGCAGAAGACCCATATGAAGTACTGCGCAGGAAACGGGCCGGATGCAACACGCGGTCTGTCGCATGCCCGCGCCCCTCCCCTGCCCGCATCGTACCAGGGCGGAAAAGGATGAGCATGCCCACCTTCCGCTTTGATGACATTGGAGGCGGTCCGGGCGCAGTCGTGGTATTGGAATCGGATCGCGAGATGGGAACGATCCGATTCGAACCTCAATCCGGCCGGTACAAGTTCACGCCAGCCAAACCCGAACTGTGGCCGATTCCCTATTTAGTGGACGACGATTCGAAAAGGCTGAATGCACGAATCGAGGCGCTCATGTGCGCCTTAATGGAGATATCCGCCTCCTCCGCCGCCGGCGTCAAGAAGACGTCGCCGGCGTCCGGCGACAGGACCACCGGTCAGGACGCAGAGGATTCGCCCGGGAAGTGAAGGGAAGGCGGGAGCAAGCGGCGCGGCATGAGACGCCGACCTTATTTTCCCAGCGCGCCTATTTTTCCAGCGCGGCTTCGATACCGACCAGTAATTGGTAGCGGACATAGTCGTAGATATTTAGATTCGATTCGTTTCGATAGTTGCTGTAGTCGATGAATACACGCCACAGAGCGCTCAGACGACGATTCGCGCGCAAGGCGATACCGTAACGGTTGTCTTCGCGCGTGACCACGCGGCTGCCTCCGTCGAGACGATAAGGATCGTTGTAGCGGCTGATGCGATACTCGCCGCGCACATCGGTCCACCAGCCACCGACCTTGGGCAGAGTGGCGGTTGCGAACAGCGAATGCTGCGTCGGCGAAACGCTGAAGAACTCGCCCCCCTGCTGGAGATCCCTGCGATTGTTGAGTTCGAGCTGATAGCCGGCACGGAGATGGGCAGGCGCCGACGCGAAACCGGCATCCGCTGTAAAGCGCTGTTGCCATCCGTCGAGATAATCGAACCCGCCGCCCCCCTTTATGCGCGCAAACTGATAGCGCCCGCGTAGATCGCCACCGGCATCCAGGCGGCGGCGCACCTGTACATCGACCATCGCCGCCTGCTCGAGGCGTTCGCCGCCGAGGTAGATCATGTCGAAATAACCGCCGGCGCTGGTCTGCAAGCGGCCCGAATCGGTCTCGTAGCTCAAACCGACGCGCGATGCCATCAGGTCGAATTGATCCAGATCGCTGTATTTCCGCAGGACCAGACCGCCTTGAGCATACAACCCGCGCGTAGTGTTTCCGGTTAGCTGGTGACTCGCCGCCGCGAGCGCCTCGGCGAAAAAGTCGCTCTTGTTGCTGCTTCCGACTGTCGCGGTATCCTGTGACAGCGTTACGTTGCTGTCGTAGCCGCCGGCCAGCGAGGCCACGGCACCCGTCCGCCGCGGCGGCACCGGCGCGCGGCCGAGCCGATCGAGGGCCGTGTCGGCTAGAGCGCGCAAGTTGCGGTCGTCGGTTATACCCTGCACCCGTTCGAAGTGCTCTATCGCCTGCTGATCGCGCCCCGTGCGCTGCGCGATCAGGCCCAGGTTGTAGTGAGCGACGGCGGCCCACTTCGGATCGCGCGCAAGCGCTTGAAACTCGCCCTCGGCCTCCGGGTAGCGCTGCAGCCGGTAATACGTCGCGCCGAGGTTATAGCGCAGACCCGGGGTGTCCATGCCACCGCGACGCGCGTCCAGGAACGACCGGAGCGCCACCGGGTAATCGCCCGCACGAAACGCCTCGACACCCCGTTGGAAAACCTGCGCGGCGTCCGTGTCGCCCCGGGCAAGCTGCCCCGGCACGACGCCCAGGAGCAGCGTACCGACAATGACCAGGCGGGAAATCCGGAGTGGCATGGTGTTGTGCTCCTTCGCCTGCAAAAAAAACCAGCCGGAGGATTCTCCTGCGAGCTCAGACCGCAAAGACGACCGGTTACGGACGCTTGGAGTTCGGCGGGACGCGGTCCTGGGCGCGCTCGCGCGCCTCCTCGGAAATTTCTTTTCCGAACTCGCTGCCGAGATCCCCCTTCAGTTCGCGAGCCCTGTCGGCGGTCTCGCGCCCAAAGGCCGAAGCCTCCAACGCCTGGGGCGCCGCCGTTTCTGGCAGATTGATCTTGTCGGTGGCGGCGCTGACGGCAGAGTCGGCTGGCGTAATGGGCAGCGTGCCGAGACTTCCGAACGCCGACGAAGCCGCGTCGGGCAGGGCGCTTGCAGGAATGGTAACCGCAAGCGTCGACCGCGTGGCGATCGAGCCGAATATTCCCGCTTCGAACGCCACCGTGCCCGCCTTGTTCGCCGCCGCAACGCTCCCCCGGAGCACTGAAACATAGGAAGCAGGCTTCACGATTGCGACCATGAAGTCGGTGCCTCGGATGCCGATCGTGGCCGGCGGCGTGCGCAGCGCGAACGCGCTGCGGTTGCGTTTCCCCAGCGCTCCGGTCACCACGCGCAGCGCGCCCCGCAGGAGGTCGAACACCGCGCGATCGGCCGCCGGCTCCTGCGGCCGGTAACGAAAATCCACGATCCGGAAATGCGTATTCTCGTGGAGCGCCACCACCTGGCCGTCGTCGAAGCGTAGTGTAACCCGGGAACCGGCAGCGGTGATAACCGAGGCGCCGGACAGCAGACGCTGATTGGGGGCTACCGGCTTGCTTTGGGCGGGCGTCGCACCGGCGCGGACATCGCCTTTGGACTCCTGCACGACCGCCGCGCCGAATGCACTTGCTGCGAAAAAAAGAATCGCCATTCCAAGCGCAAGAATCACCAACGAAAAAGGTCGTCCCTTGATCGCGCTCAACTTTCCTCCCTTCCGGCGCCGCGGGTGAACCGCTAGCCGGGATACGACAAACAGCGTGAACTACTCAACCACCGTATTAATTTAGTCTACGCTCCGCCATCCAGGAGCGGATGTTTATTGTCCGGTGGTGACAACCGTGTTACGGCCGCCGGGATGTCGGCGGAATATTCGGGACGTGCTCGCGCGCGCGCGCCGCCTCGGACACCGCTTGCCCGAAATCGCGACCGAGATCCCCGTTCAGTTCGCGGGCCTGGTTGGCGGTCTCGAGGCCAAAGGCCGAGGCCTCCTGCGCCCGGGGCGCCGCCGTTTCGGGCAGCGTAATCACGCCGGTGGGGGCGCCGGCGGACGCATCAGCCGGCACGACGTCCATCGTCACCTCAAGGTCCTTCTGCTGTGCCCAGGCTGCGCCTGACAGTCCAAAGGCAAAAATAATTGCGCCGATCGTATAACTCTTTACATTCTTCATCGCCTTATCTCCTGACTACGGTTGCACTAAGTCGCGCGCTCAATGGACGACATGCCCGTCCTGCCCGCGTATTTGACTTCAATCTTCACCCGAAACGTCTTGCCTCTCGCGCCGTGCGACAGACGCGCCACGAGTTCGCCCTTTGCCGGCCCGTGTGCGACGAGCGGGAGTTGCAGCAGGTTCCCGCCCTCGCGCAGATCCGTTTGCCAGCTCAGCTCGCGTTGGTTGCCGTAGCCGACCAGCTCCACGTTTTCCGGCAGCGTCAGATTCAACGTCGCCGCCGGCAGCGGCTTCGCACTGTTGAACACCAGGCGCACGGTCTCCGGCTGCGCGAGGGTCAGTTCCACCGTCTGCACCGGCACCAGCGCCGGTTGCGAACCGAAAAATACGCCAAGCGCCACGCCTAGCACCAGCGCCGCCGCGAGCGCCAGACTCACGGCGCGCCGGGGAGGCCAAGCGGTACCCGCCGCCGCACCGGTGGCGCGCCACAGCACCCGGTCCACAAAGCCCGGCCGCGACGCCGGCGCGGGCAGCATGCGCAACGTCGCCTGCAACGCCGTCGCGTGCTGATGCCGGCGGCGGCAACTCAGGCAGTGCTCCATATGTTCCTGCATCGAGCGCTGGCGAACGGGGTCGAGCCGCCCGTCAAGATAATCGTCCGTTTGCAGTGCGAAATCGCGGCATTCCATGGGTTACGCTCCTATTCCTTAACACGCTCGCCGGCGGAAAAAGGTTCCATCGCCAGGAGCGCCCGCAAACGGCGGCGGGCCCGGTGCAGGCGCGATTTGAGGGTGCCTAGCGGCGTTTCCAGAATCGTTTCGAGCTCTTCGAGGCTGTATCCCTCGATGTCGTGCATCGCGACTACCGCACGCTGATCGGGATTGAGCTGGTCCAGTGCCCACAGGATGCGCTCATGCCGCTGCCCGCGCTCGGCGTGTTCTTCGGGGCCGTCCTGGATTGCCGGCATCCCGTCGAGCAGGTCGTCGTCGGTGCCGGTCTCAGGATCGGCGATCGGCGATCGCGCCCGCTCGCGCACGAAGTCGACGTACCGATGATAGAGGACCCGGGCCAGCCAGGGCCTGAGCTGCTCGATATCGGCCAGCTCCCGGGCGCGGGGATAAAGCTTGAGCAATACGTCCTGAACCAGATCTTCGGCGTCGGCCACGCTGCCGGTGAAGCGCCAGGCCAGCCGGTAGAGGTATTCGACATGCGGGCGCAATAGCTTCTCGAAATTCGACGCAGCGGTCCGGGTTCGGCGGAAGGGCAAAACCGGCGGCATGGGAAAAATCTAACGATCGGCCAACGCGCAGCAGTTCGAAGGTGGTCTGATGCGCACAGAGCGACCACGCCATGCGGGCGACGCGCCTGGCAAGGATAACCAGGGCTTCGATTCACTCAGCCGCAATGACAAAATCGCCTCCTTTACCAAGAAGGCAGTGTATCGCATGTCGTTTATGTCCGGTGAATATGCCGGGGAGCGCCATGGGGGAACAGCAG
>WNFI01252907.1_pt1 | contig 11913 bp, 9 predicted proteins | sample 5400471 | NCBI WGS metagenome assembly WNFI01 (sample SAMN13153348, study PRJNA577476) | soil metagenome | isolation source: 100 cm saprolite on Douglas fir-dominated hillslope | place: USA:California | collected 2013-09-17 | reverse complement strand
AGATGGAGGGAGTCGATTGAGTATAGCGATGTTCTATAGGGTGTGGTTTCAAATCATGCGTGTGGATGGGATGGTCTCGTGCGAAGCAAGCGATGATCATCGTGAAGTGATTTTGTTTTTAAAACATCCCGATCCAAGGCCGAACTTTTGAAGCAAAAGGGGTCTAAGCCTCCCACGCGCGCGAAGAGTAGGGGAGTTTTTTGAACGATAGATAAGTTCGATGACGAGGATCAGAGAGATGTAGGGTGTTGGAACAAAAGAGAGAGAAGAAGTCCATATCCGTGAGAGACACGTTGTTGACTTACGAGTCATTGTCGATAGGAAAAAAACGTAACACAACAAGTCCTTCAGAACCCGATTGTGGTCTTTTTAACTTCTCAGGTCGTGAAAAAAAGCCAAGGCAAGGCAGGGCCGCCAGCAGCAAAACAAGCTCGACGAACCCCAGGGAGCCAAATGGACGTTTTGGTTCGGTCGAGTCAAGTCCGATCGGATAAAAAAAATGTTGATCGCGATGTCTAAAACCGATTTCTTTCTTTTCTTTTTTTGTCAGCGGGAAAGCGCGGCTAAACTTTTTTTTTACAGTTCGTCAATGGAGGCCACGTGATGGTCTAGGAATCTTACTCAACACAGCCGCAGATCAACCGAGAAGAATCCGGAATTTGTCCTCGCTATTATGTAGATTCCATAAAGGGTAAAAAAGAGGTGAGGCACCGACGAGAGACATAATGTCGTTGTTAGGCCCTTTTTCTGCCTAAAGCTTTGGCCCGTGCACGTGATGGCGGATACGATGGGGATCGACGGGAGGGAATTTGGGTGACAACGGGTGGCTTGGAGGGAAGGAATTTGAACGGCTTGGGAAAAAGGACCCAAGGGTGTGGTATTGTTGACACGGTTCATTGAGGCATCATATCTATATGATCATTATATGAACTTGTCGTATAGGAGTATAATGGTAATAATTATGGTATGAAGCACAGCCCGTGCTTCTAGGTTGAGGATGACGAGGGGAGGAAGGAATGCAAGGTTGTTTTTTCCTGTCCCTGTTGAGAAGGGTACCGGGAAGGGAAGGAAGAGACTGCGAAAAAAGCTCACGGGCGCCTGTTCCGGAGGTTGGATTCTGAGTACAGATGAGTCAGCGGGCATGGAGAAGAAAAGATGTTCATTGACAATTTGAATATGCGGCAAGGCGCAGGGTGATACAATCGGAATCAATAGTTGGTTGCGACGGGAATAGTGTCTCGATGGCTTCGATTGAATGGTCACCATCATTGCCTAAATTAGGTTGAGTCAATATTAGCGTAGCGCATGGGATTGGTAACAAAAAGATGATGTGTCTCGACCGGGTAGTTTTTTCCGGGTGGCTGTTGTTTTTGTTGCTTCGTAGCTCTGTGAAATGAGAATGTTTGGATTCGGGTGATGAACTGTGATGACGCTTTCGGGGGCGCAAAAGGCACGTTCCTGGGAATAGGGTTGTCGCCGGGCACCCAATGCGTCCGCGCCCACGTGCCAGTGGCGATGTGAAATGGACCCGATTGCTGGGACCCATTTGTCATGGGAAACCCGCAACTCCGAAGCGATGATACATGCCGCATCGGGCAGGAGCAGGATGTCATTTATGGATTGAATTGAACGGATCTGGATATCACCACTGAATTTGATTTAGAAGTGGGGGCTGCTTTGAATGGAGAAGGGTGGAATTGAATGGCCTTCGAGCTCCCAACTGAATGGAACGGTCTTCCATTCAATACCATTCAATCCGTTCTATGCTCCATTTTGCCGATCGCATCAACTCAATTCAGGTCCGTGACGGCCTTCCGAGCCGTTTGGGGTCCCATTCAGATCAACTCCATCACAAGGCATCCCAAGCCCTATTCAGTCCCTGACAATATTCAAACTCTCATAAAAGGACTATCAACTTTACGATACGTTAATTTTTCCTTCTTTTCCCCCCTCTTCCTGCTCATCCCCCGAACCTATCCTCTCATCCCCTCCCATGGCCTCCCGCCATCGACGACACTCACCTTCACCTCCTCCCGTACAGCTCCCACCACAGCACCCGCCCTCGGCTCAGCCCGCTCCGCTCCATCATTCCCATATCCATCCCCGAGAAACAGTCGTCCCTCCCCAACCTGTCCCACCTCCTCAATCACATCCATCCCGCCCACCCAACGGCTCCGCTCCGCACCCTGCCCCCATCCCCAACACACATTCCGTTGGTAAGCCCTGCCTTCCCCCTTTCAACATCACCGTCTCACACTCTCCGCCTATGTCCACCGCTGATCGGACGGTTGACAACAGCTACACCAGGTCCACACATGCGTCCACCTCATGTACCAGAGTCTCTCATTCGCCTGTCAAAGGCCAACGAGGAGTCTTGGCTTGCGATAGGTAAGTTCAACCACTCGAACAGTTAATGAATCGCGTTCATTAACCACCGATCGTCTTTCTCGGTATCAAGGTAAACTTGCCGAGCGCATGACTGACGGCGACGGTGCTATGCGTGCATACGAGAGTGCTCTGAGACACAATCCCCAATCAACTGAAGCACTTGAGCGTGTCGCTGCGATTGCTCGTCAGAATGAAGATTTGCCAAAGGTGAAGTTGACGTTTTGGATCTATTTTCTACTGCATGTCTAACAAGTTCGATGGGTTCCTTCAATCATGCTAGGCGATTGCCCACTGGCAACGGATGGTTGAACTCGAGCCAAATAATGGCGAAGTCTGGAGTGCCATGGGTCATTGTTTCTTGATGCAGGATGAGTTGCAAAAAGCCTACATGGCGTATCAACAAGCGCTCTACTTCCTCGAGAACCCAAAGGTAAGGGGTTTTTTTGAAAAATCCGTGATGGCACATCCTTGGCGTCCAAAATTGTCCCTTGGAGTCAAATTGCTTCAGGGGTTCATATTTGGATCTCGGAGGGATCTGTCAGGGCATTGCGTGTTTGGCTGACTCCACATTTTCCGATGTGCTTCCGTATTTCATTTCTCTCCCAGGATCCGAAACTTTGGTACGGTATTGGGATCCTCTACGATCGGTATGGATCACTCGAACATGCAGAGGAAGCCTTTTCGAGCGTCCTCAGAATGGATCAGGGTAAGTTCTTTGCACACGAGTTGGCGTCCCAGTTTCTTGGTGCACTACCTCCGCAGCTCGATTTTGAATTGACTGACGTTTTCCGTTCTTTCACACGTTCATTCCGCTATTAGACTTTGAAAAAGTCGACGAGATCTACTTTCGACTTGGTATCATATATAAGCAGCAGCAAAAATATCAAGAAAGTCTGGAGGTACGGTGATTTCTTTCCTCCACGATCCCCTGGACGCTTCTTTCAGCTCCACTGTCCCTCATTCAATTGACAGCATGGCGCTTCTCACGCTTCTGAATATCAAATTCTCTCAACTCTGTTTTGAATTGGCACGTCGTGGCTTATATGCTTTCTTCCGTAGTGCTTCGAACGGATCCTTCATAATCCTCCAAGTCCCTTAGCTCCCGTCGACATTTACTTCCAGATCGGCCATGTGTATGAGCAGCAACGAGAGGTTCGTTCTCGGCCCTTCTGGACGTGTGACAGATCCTAACACAGCCATTTCGTAATTGTTTATTTGCCGACGGCTCTATCCCTCACCATCGGTTTCCACAGTACGATAAAGCAAAAGCTGCGTATGAGCGTGTGCTGCAGGACAGCCCGGCCCATGCAAAAGTGCTGCAGCAGCTGGGATGGCTCTATCACCAAACCGACGCTTCGTTCTCCAACCAGGAGGTGGCGATACAGTATCTCACTCGAAGTCTCGAAAGCGGTAAGTGAGATCATTTCAAAGCCGCCTTTATATGCCATCTTGGCCGGTTCGGGGTCCTGCTTTTGTTTTGACCAAGTTTTTCTTGGGGAGCATGAGGCATGCTTAACCTCCTGATTTGCCATGACGTTCATGTTTATTGGCAAGCTTACTAATTTATCATTCTCCTTAGACGGTAGTGATGCGCAGAGTTGGTACCTTCTAGGCCGGGCCTACATGGCTGGGCAGAAGTACCAAAAGGCGTATGAAGCATATCAGCAAGCTGTGTACCGTGATGGTCGTAACCCAACTTTCTGGTGCAGTATCGGCGTTCTCTATTACAACATCAATCAATATCGTGACGCACTGGATGCGTATTCTCGTGCGATCCGTATCAACCCGTATATCTCGGAAGTTTGGTTTGACCTAGGAAGCTTATACGAGAGTTGCAATAACCAAATTGCGGATGCCATCGATGCCTATTCTAGGGCTGCCGAATTGGACTCTAGCAACCAGGTGATTAAGCAGAGACTTGATTTGCTGAAGGAGGCCCAGCGAACGGGTGGTGTTCTTCCTGCAGCTCCTGGCCCTCAAGACGTTCACCCTACCGCATATGCTATCGTTGGTCCTCCTACTGGATTGCCTGCCAATGCGCAAGGCTCCTCACCCAGCGTGGGGCCTAGGCCACACCCCACTCAAGCTGTCCATCCCAATGTCCATCCAGAGAATGGCGCCAGAGGGATGAATGGTAGGGATCTTCCTGCCCCTCCGCCTCAGATGCCCGTCAATGGACGAATAGGCTCTCCTGATTCCCAGCAGATGCAGCAGATGAGGTCTGAAGGTGATCCGTTCCGTGGTGGTCCACCACTCGTCATTGACGACAAGAATGGTGACCGTCCTCGTCCACCGCTTCATCGTAATTCTGGGGCCGTCTCTGATAGGGAGCGCGGTGGACAGCTTGCACCAATGGAGCTCGAGCGTACTTATGCTGAGCGCCGTGAACCCATGCCTCCAGTTCGTCCTGGTTCGACGGGGAATATTCCACTTCATCATCCTCAACCTCAGGCTCAGATGTCGATCAACCAGATGCAACAACAGCAAGCGAACGGGGGGCCGCATAACGGTCAACGGCATGGTCCTCTTCTGCCGCCGTCATCACGAAATCATTCTGGTCGTCATTCCCCCGTCGACCGATCACCGCCAATGCCCTATCAAAGCCGTGACCGCGTCGACAGAGGCGGTGATAGGATGGAGCTCTCGCCTTCAGGCCATCCCGCTCAGACGCGCGGTCCTCAATTCTCCAATCAACTCCCGCCTCCTCCCTCGACTCTTGTTAACCCTCCTCAAAACTATTATCCTCCTTATGCTGACAGTACTCGTTCAAGTACACCCAGCGAGCGGGGTCGTGATCGTGAATTGCCAAGGGGTCCTGACCCTGGCTGGGAGCGTCGCGGCGAGCGGCACCGCGATACACCACCCATGCTTCACCGCGGAGTACCCCCACCGAATAACAATCGCGATTCGCCTTACTATCAACAGCCTCATGATGTTCGTCGTCCTTCTTCCCCTCCCTATCCTCGTGGTCACCGTGAGCCTCCGCCTCCAACGGATCGTTATCGTTCTCCCCCACATGAAGGTCGAATTGATCCTCGAGTAGAGCGTCCTGCATCCCCTTATGATGATCCTCGTCATCCTTCATTTCTTCCTAGTCAGCATCAGCAGCAACATACGTTCCAGGCCAAGCTGCAACCTCAACCAGGTCCTCCGTCTCAACCTTCGCGACGATATGACCCGAGACTTGATGAAGGTCCGCCGCAGGGTCCCGCTCCTGGTTCTCGCCCTCGAGATGCGTCTTGGGGGGAGTCGGATCGAGAACGTCACGAGATGGGCTCGCAGCTTCATCGGAATCAAGGTGAACTCTCATCACCTGAGGTGTCGTCTTTGAATGGCGGTCGTCGTCGGGTTGAGCTCGTCTCTGGGAATGGCGGACCTGCGACGGATGCTCATCGTAGCGAGCCGCCTGAGAGCTCTGATCAATCTGCTCCGCCCCAGCCTCCTCATGGAGGATCTCTTATTAGTATCCAGGCTGAACCAGCGAAAGAAAGGAGTAGGAGAGGGGCAAGGGAGAAAGAGGAGAGGGGTACCAAGGACAAGAGGAATCGCAAGTCGACAACCAGGAGAGGAAAAGAAGATTCTGTCTCTTCTAGTACGGTTTCAGGTGCACCATCTCGCGAAGACTCGGCTGTGTATGTCAGTGGACGACGAGGACGCCCGGTTGCTCCGTCGCCGGCTCCATTAAAAGAATCGGTAACGAGGAGTTCTCATGGTACATATTCACAATACTCACATCCTGGTTTATAGTCTGACTCTCCTCCAGAACTTCCCCGACGTGTTGTAGATGAGGATTACGATGATGCGGCGGAGGCTTTGGTTGGTTTGGCATCATCTCGACCTGCGATGCCTGTCAAGTCTCCTTCGGTTGCGACGAATGATATCACGGAGCGTGGTCTGCCCAATAGGACGAATAGTATCGCGTCTATCATTCATAGTGATGCGTCTGACTCTGCTATGCGCTCGCCCACTGAAGGACCAGCGCCCCGAAACTCGACTCCTAAACGACAACGAGCCTCTTCTCCTGGCGAGCCGAACAAACGAACCCGTATCGAAGTTCTCAATGCTCCGCGGCAACATCCTTCGCATCATCATTCCGTTAACAGGTCTCGGTCTACCTCGCCCTCGCCACGTTCTGCGACTCGCCTGACACCCATTCCCATGGCATCGCGAGCGAACTTCCAGCATGATTCTCACAGGCGTTCTCCCTTTCGCTCGACTGATTCGTCCGACAAGGAACCTTCGCCTACAATTTCGGCCGAAGGCAGGGTGACGCGATCGCCTGTGATAGCAACATCTAATGGAAGCCCTTTGCATAATACATCATCCACTTCTCTTTTGCCTGCGATTACGACCCTTTCTCAGGAGGTTTCGCCACAGTCGAGCGCTGAAAATGGTGACGGTGAGCGTGCAAGATCAGAAGCTATGAGCGATATGCTCATGGACTCTGGTGCATCGAGTGCGTCGCCTCCGATTTCTTCGAAAGCGGGATTAGGGAGTCCCGTTTCAAAGAAGACGTCTCCACGCTCTGAGCCGAAAACAGACGGCGAGGCTATGGCTTTGGATGGTTCTGCTGGGAGTGACGCGGCTGCCGCTTAAGGATGGCCATTATCTACACCCTCTCAGCTACTGTTCTGCCTCGAGCATGACCCCCATGACACCTTGGATAATCGTTACGAATCTCCTTTTTCGTTTGCTTCCACCGCTTTCTTGGCATAAGTCTCCATGGACTTGATATATGCACACGCTATCAGATACCCCCCCAATCCCTCTTTCTCTTCTTTTTCTTACCGCTTGCTTTTATGCACACACTAGGTCATATGTATGCTTTACTATCCTTCGATGTGTTTCTTTTTTTTCCTTGTGCCATTCCTGAATTTCAATTTTCGCGTTATGTGTATATATATGCACGTTAATCCTCATTCGCCCGAGATCTTGGTGTGAGGAGGATTCGCCAACCATTGCTTTCTTGATGAATTGGGCGTAAAGTTCTCGAAAAAAACCGGCCGTTTCGAAGATATCGGCATGATCGGTTAAAATTTACGTTTCCACCACCAAAAACATTGAAGTCATGCATCACAGGCAGGAATGAAAAAGTATTCGTTCCCAGTCATTCAAGCATCAGAAAACAGCAGTGAATTGCCCCAATTTATTTTTGGCCCGATGTACAAGAAAGTCGATCAGTCTTAATTGATAACCCTCTCGCACTTGCCAATCGCAACTCGATTCAACTGATCCCAGTAGAAAACTGATCAAATAAAAGGACGATGGTTTTGTCCGAACCTACCAATTTTTGGAATGAAATCGGAGCTAGTAGGTAAATCCATTCAACTCACTTGTACAATGTGCTGCAAAACGACCAATGATCGGGATCTTCTGTAACAAAATACCGGTACACTGTCGAGGTAGATAGACGGTCGTTCCGTAGGTGATGTGATTACCAGTGACGTGAGAGCTGAACAAATTTTAAAGGGATGAATTACAGTTGGGAGGAGGGGGACAAGATAGTATCTATACCTATAGGGATCATCGCGCATCTTGATCTCAGTTCCCAGATGAGCGAAAGCAAACCCGTTATCTAGGATGAAAAAAAACTAGTTTAGGGAATCGCTCCGATGCGGGTAAATTGACGGGATCATAAGGACGTACTGGGAGAAACATGGATGCTTGTATAGTCACCGAGCTCAGGAAGTAAAGTAGTAACTGAAAATACGAAAGGGTCGCAAAAATCATTAATTAGCTCCCAGAATAAGGGACTTGGAGAAGACGATGTACGGATTAATCGACTTCAAGAATGCACCGGCATCTCCACCGGAAGTGATATGCCACATGGTTTTTTGATCTTGCTAGGGTTCTCTCGCATCTTCCTGCCACACCAAGGAAATAAAAAAAGAAATTTCTCAATGGCATTCGATAAATGAGAGCGAGGGAGAGGGAAAACGTACTCTCCACTAAAGGGCGGTAACAAACAATCGGGGCAGCAAACAAGTAAGCATTTCGGAGTTCGATCTTCTTGGGCAGGTCCTTATCGTTCATAAGCATGCGAGTGTACATATACGAGCGATGCCGTCGCGCAACCAAGCGAATGTCCAGTAAACCAGAGATTCATCTAAAACGAAAAAAGGGAGTTAATATTCATCGTCAAAACGCCCTCGCGGAACAATTAACTGAATGAATGGATCAGGGGATACATTGCCTTTGTATCATCTCCAAACTTATTCCTCCTCTTCAGCCATTTCGCCAAAGCTTTCACACCCGCCAATATAGTGTCATACGGCCTGAAGTTCCCCATAGAACTAACATTATCCGGGAAAACGCGCTCTTCGAACCCTTTATGAAATTTGCTAAACTTATTGACGTTCGCTCCGATGTCAACCAGGAAAGCGTTAAAATCCGAGAGCCATTCTCCAAATTCGATTGGACCGGTTCCTTTGAAGGAGATGATGATCCAGTTTGAGTTGGGATCCCAGAACACACCAGCAAAAGCGGAAGCCGTGTTATTCAGTTCTAACACGATCGTGGTCTCCCTTGAGAACACCGAAGACCGAATACCGAAGACGAAAAAAAAAATGGAGAGCGTACCAGACAAAGGTTCAAAATCAATACCGAACCTCGTAGCAAATTCTCGTATTCTCCGATCGCCGTCACTATCCAAAGCCTTGGAAACATCGTTCGCTTTTTGTTGACCGAACAAATCGGCAATGAGTTCCCCAGGTTCGTAGGTGTCAGATTGGTAACGACATTGCCAACGATGGACGAAACTTGGGGTGCATCGGTGACAAGTTTTTCGTCAGCGATGAGACTGACTGCTTTCCGAATGGCATCGTTCTCATGTTCGTAAATCACCGAAGCGAGTTGGAACCTTTTTTTATTTCGTAAGGGGGAAAAAGGACGACAATCATTGTCAGTTCAAGGTACCAAAGATAGGAACCCGTGTCGATGGGGCGAGGAAAAAGGTTTCTACGTACGTCAATTTGGCAATATCCAAATTGAAGAATCGGGCATTAGAATTATTCTTTTGTTTCTTAATATCCTCTCCGAGGGCTTTCTTGGCGGCGGCAGCCTGATCCTGGAAGAGGGCTTGGAACGAGTGCCGATTTCCAAAATTAACGAGACCAAGGCCGTCGAAATACTTGTCGGATACGTAGTAGTAGAATCTGCAAGTATTCAAACCGGTCGATAAGTGGAAAGCGGTGGGAGAGAAAATGGGTTTGCTCACCAGTGTGGGGAAGTGAGTGGCCAGAGAAGATGAGGACGAAGAAGAGGAGCACGGTTCCTAGACCAAGGATAGAAAGATCGATTCATTTAGATAGATGATTATGACTCTGGCCAAGGCCACCGAAGAGGATGGAGGGAGTGACCGTTCTCAAGACTCTTTCACCTCAAATAAGTACCGCTAAAATATGTAAAATATTTGTATATGTACACTGGTGAGTTTTGAAGTCAGAGGGAGCGATTGTTGCTACGAACAGCAGGTGACATATAGTATGGGCATCATGAAACGCGACATCATGTTATTAACTTTACAATACGTTTCATAGCCTTTCGACACCTGAGGCGGAGAATCATTTTGACATGAGCTCAAGTCAACTCAAGTCGACTTCGAGCAGGTCCGAACCTTGAGCGGAGTCAATTGAAGTCACTCGGCCAAAACGACTCGGCTCTTCCCCAATTTGGCTTCAAGCGGACTTACATCAGCTCGGAGCGGAGTCAGCAACACGAATCCTTTTCGACTAAGTTTCGGTCAAATGTCGGAAAATCTCGCGACTTGGGGAGGAGTCTGTAAAGCTTAGCGAGCGATTGCACTTCTGGTAGCCACCTTCGTTTTTCGTCATCAGAACCTTCATCACCACTCAAAAAGTGCTCATCGGAGACCCTCCTCTGACCTGGGAGGAGCCAATCCAGCATATCTGATAACCGTGCGGAAACAGCTTTTAACATGGCAGCATCGACTGAACTCCTTCCATCTTGCCCTAGCGCATACCCGCACGCAGTGCCTGGAAGCGCCCAGTTCGCATATGGCTCACCATGAGATCCGCTTGTCAACCAAAAATGTGATTGTATGACCTGATCCATAACACAGCAGAAGCAACTTCGTTTGCAGACCCCGATCGGTTGAGGGCGGACTGGAGAGCCGTGGGGCGGCGGTGGGTCAAGGTGGAGAATGATGCGAAGTTCGGCGTGAACGAATGCATGCACAGTCCGTCGTCTTTCCCAGTTATTGAGGATGGAGGGAAAGCGCTCATGGAGTGTATCCACAATCTCTGGCGACAAAGAAGGGTGTGTCGAGACCACACACCATGGCATCGTGAGGGCTATCGCAAAGGTCAAATACTCCCTCTCCGGTACCAGTGAAGGTGTCCGTAACCCAGCGGTGAGTAATCGGAAGTAGTCGCTTGGCTCTCCGGATGAGGCTTGAGATGTCGATTGACGTATTGGCAAACCTTTCCAAACGCCGCTTCAGCTTCTCTACCCTCTCTCTGTGATTCAAGGGACTGTGATCGTCAAGGAGTGTTTCCAGGAAACGAGAGCGCTCGAGATCATCTGCGTAGACAAAAAAAAGGTCTGTGTAATCTGATGTCGAGTAAAGGGGGTCCTCTGCGTTTAACCCATGTGAAGTCCTGTCAGTAATCGCTTCAACAAGATCTTGCCACACAGTGGCGAATGAAGGGATTTCATCCCCATATTCCACAAGATGCAACTCCGCACCCGTGCTGGGAAACTCAACCCGAATGTCAGCGTCTGTTCGTCTGCCTGTATATAGTGCCGACGTGAAATCGCTGCGGAGCTCTTTACTTTGGATCGAGATATGTAGATTTTGAATTCGCTTATTGATATTTGCCCCACACCGTCGGATCAGGAAGGGAAATATGTGGCATCGCGTTCACAACAGTGGGACTCCCGATAAGAGAAATGAGTTACATTGGCGGCGGCTATGTATATCCTCAGAAGTCGGAGACCTAATTTTTTTTTCGCAAGAACAAGTTCCATATGCTTGCATTTATTGAAATGCAGCTGCGAAAACATCCCCCAGGGTTCCCGGTGGTCAGTGCTGCAGTGATGGGGTATCGAGAAAGCGAACGTCGCGATTTGGTATCGACGTTGCGGGACAATTTTATTACTGTCAGTCCCAGCATCTTGGTAGGGCATACATCAAGGTCCGAACAGTTAAGCTCATGCAAGAGCTGCAACTGCTCAGAGAGATTGTTTTGATTGTTACCCATGTTGAGTGTTGTGTGGGGCAACGAAGAACATTCCTCTTCCTTTTTCTGGTTGAGTTTGGCAAAGTCCATGAATGTACAGTAGAAACTTTCTAGCGACAGTGGCAAGTTGAGGTCATGGGGGAGGGGGAAATGTGATTATAATATTGAAGTGTTGTTGATTTAGGGCCCAAAATCGGGTTTATAGTTATATATAAAAAAGAAAAACCCATGTGCATGATGACTGGGTCCAGATCTTTCTTCTTACATAATCAACACCGTAATCATTATTATGTCATTACTCAAATTGATTCTTACCCACACGCTA